>Ga0134097_1000086_pt1 | contig 110525 bp, 116 predicted proteins | sample 8_3taG_FD_94450 | JGI IMG/M metagenome (GOLD analysis project Ga0134097, IMG submission 94450) | Switchgrass degrading microbial communities from high solid loading bioreactors in New Hampshire, USA - 8_30_10_142_A2 metaG | ecosystem: Engineered > Bioreactor > Semi-continuous > Anaerobic >... | reverse complement strand
CGGGGCATTCTTTGACAGCGATGTTGTTTCAATCCACGCACCCGCACGGGGTGCGACGGGCAATCTGTCCGCGGTAAAGATAACCACACCCGTTTCAATCCACGCACCCGCACGGGGTGCGACCAGTTTTGGATAGAGTACACAAACGTGCCTGCCGGGTTTCAATCCACGCACCCGCACGGGGTTCGACTGATCGTTTGGCCAAGAACGGTCCCATGAAAGGATGTTTCAATCCACGCACCCGCACGGGGTGCGACAATTTGACTTTAGCAAGTTGGATGAATATGATATGTTTCAATCCACGCACCCGCACGGGGTGCGACATATCCAAGTGCTTTTGTGCCACAATAAATGTTGCCGTTTCAATCCACGCACCCGCACGGGGTGCGACCTGCCTTCTGCTGGTGGCTCATCAAACTGGTCGTGTTTCAATCCACGCACCCGCACGGGGTGCGACGTTTTCGCTTTTTCTGGACTCACCCAGGCTCACGCGTTTCAATCCACGCACCCGCACGGGGTGCGACGGTAAAGCGTGATGTTTATTGAGTTGGTGGGACAGTTTCAATCCACGCACCCGCACGGGGTGCGACTGAGTATCCAGAACCGCTATATAACCAAATCAAGGTTTCAATCCACGCACCCGCACGGGGTGCGACTTTGACGCTCAGATATTTGAACTATAAGACATGGGTTTCAATCCACGCACCCGCACGGGGTGCGACCCCATGGCTCCTATTGTGCCTAGGATTACTTTGCAAGTTTCAATCCACGCACCCGCACGGGGTGCGACGAGAGTTGAGGGCACGCCTTTGTTGGTATTCAGATGTTTCAATCCACGCACCCGCACGGGGTGCGACCGGCTTGGCGTATGGCTTCCTCTTTCTCCCGTTCCGTTTCAATCCACGCACCCGCACGGGGTGCGACTCGGTGAGGACAGCTTCCAATGTGGTTTGCGTGGCGTTTCAATCCACGCACCCGCACGGGGTGCGACATACTGCCCGGTGTCCGTTGGCACTACACCAGACGTTTCAATCCACGCACCCGCACGGGGTGCGACATCCGCATTTTATCGTTTAATTCAGATAGTCTAGTTTCAATCCACGCACCCGCACGGGGTGCGACAAGATTACTACGAATACGTTGAAACAGAAACACTCGTTTCAATCCACGCACCCGCACGGGGTGCGACTACTTCTTGCGCAGGTGAATAACATCATCGTAAGGTTTCAATCCACGCACCCGCACGGGGTGCGACAAACAACTAGCTAGGTCTTGTGCCATTTGAACAGGTTTCAATCCACGCACCCGCACGGGGTGCGACCTCGCTCCTGGGCTGAAGCCCAGTACGAGATAGAGTTTCAATCCACGCACCCGCACGGGGTGCGACCATCGTTCCAGACACTCATTTAACGCTGATAAAGGTTTCAATCCACGCACCCGCACGGGGTGCGACATCACCCTTAGACTTCTTAGTGTCATACTGCAACGTTTCAATCCACGCACCCGCACGGGGTGCGACTAGGTCTGGCGGCATAACTTCTTCTGCAGGCACAAGTTTCAATCCACGCACCCGCACGGGGTGCGACAATATGCTGTAAAGCTTGTGCTGTCTGTCTTAACGTTTCAATCCACGCACCCGCACGGGGTGCGACCTTCTGGCGAGACGCGGTGTACAGGGCTGTCACAAGGTTTCAATCCACGCACCCGCACGGGGTGCGACCGGTCGGTGCAAGTCTTATTGCAAATCATTTGGTGTTTCAATCCACGCACCCGCACGGGGTGCGACGGTGATCCTTTGTACCAAGCACGAATACTAGATAGTTTCAATCCACGCACCCGCACGGGGTGCGACTGACACAATCATCGAGAACCACCTCAATCGCCTGGTTTCAATCCACGCACCCGCACGGGGTGCGACATGGTGGGAGCTGTGGCGACCTATCGTCCCGGTGTTTCAATCCACGCACCCGCACGGGGTGCGACGGCCCGAAATCCCACCTCGACGACCCATCTGCGTAGTTTCAATCCACGCACCCGCACGGGGTGCGACGGGTGCGGCGGCAACGGCCCCTGGGCTTCGTACCAAGTTTCAATCCACGCACCCGCACGGGGTGCGACGTAGTAGCGCAGCGCATACTGGACCTCACCGGTGGTTTCAATCCACGCACCCGCACGGGGTGCGACACCCTGACATTGACATTAGCACCGTCACTGACGGCGTTTCAATCCACGCACCCGCACGGGGTGCGACGGGAAAGCCTCCGCAGGAGGAGTAATCGACCTCCTGTTTCAATCCACGCACCCGCACGGGGTGCGACCACACTGCATAGTGCAGCGGGTCAGAGGCATAACGTTTCAATCCACGCACCCGCACGGGGTGCGACCACGACGGATGTAGGCCAGGGCGTAGGCGGCACCGTTTCAATCCACGCACCCGCACGGGGTGCGACAAGGTTGAGGCTGAGGAAGCCGCAGAGGCCCCCGCGTTTCAATCCACGCACCCGCACGGGGTGCGACTGTCGTGGAGTAGTCTGCATGGCCCATGAGCTCTTGTTTCAATCCACGCACCCGCACGGGGTGCGACTAAAAGGGGATGTGGCTGACACCCACGAGGCGATGTTTCAATCCACGCACCCGCACGGGGTGCGACCCTCCGTAATATGCCAAACGGAAAGGCCATCATCCAGTTTCAATCCACGCACCCGCACGGGGTGCGACACGCTTGCCTTTGTACTTAAAGAGCAGACCGCAGGTTTCAATCCACGCACCCGCACGGGGTGCGACTGGCTTTTTGGGGGGTGAGGGATGTGGCCAGGACGTTTCAATCCACGCACCCGCACGGGGTGCGACTCGACAGCCTAGTCCAGGAGGCCCAGGCACTCGGTTTCAATCCACGCACCCGCACGGGGTGCGACTGATCATTGCCGGACACCAGCGGTGGAAGGCAGCGTTTCAATCCACGCACCCGCACGGGGTGCGACTCCACCGAGAGTATCAGCGATTGAGGGCGGAATTGTTTCAATCCACGCACCCGCACGGGGTGCGACTATATGTGCTACTGTGCCTTCTCGTACACATGGAACGTTTCAATCCACGCACCCGCACGGGGTGCGACGCTTGGAGCAGGAGGACTACCAAATCGGGCAGCGGTTTCAATCCACGCACCCGCACGGGGTGCGACTGGATAAGGCGTCGATAATACCATTCCACAACCCCAGTTTCAATCCACGCACCCGCACGGGGTGCGACCTACAGCACTTAGGCCCAGCTTGCCGTCCTTCTCGTTTCAATCCACGCACCCGCACGGGGTGCGACAGTAATACCTCCTCGTGGTTATTAGTAATGAGAGGGTTTCAATCCACGCACCCGCACGGGGTGCGACCACATAGGGTCGAACGTTGGGTAGGAGGTCCTGGTTTCAATCCACGCACCCGCACGGGGTGCGACAGTAAGCACTTCAAAACCTTTGGTAATGCATGTTTCAGACGCTATTTCCGAGAACCTCCAACTTTTACATAGGATAATCCTCATTCAACTACTCTTTTTTCATCAAAAATCCAGCTACATCGTTTCCGAGAACCCCCCAGGTTTTTTATGATCACTTGGGGTTCTCGGAAAACATATTTAAACCATCAATAATCCTTCAGGATCATAAGTGTGCTTTGCTCCAACATGCTCTACTCTATTTTTCCAGTTTTTTCCTAAAAAGTAATATCGCAAACTATCATGTTCTTTGTCAATTACCATTTCTAGTTGTCTCCGTAATGTAGCAAATTGAACTTGATCTACTAAACATTCAAAGACCGAATTTTGAACGCGCTGACCATAATCCACACATATTTTTGCTACCAAGCGTAAACGTCTTCGACCCTCAGGTGTTTGCGTATTGACATCATAGGTAATTAACACCATCAACGCTATCACACCCTTATTTAATCATAAATGGTGGATACCCATCAATATCACCCCGTATATACCTAGCCAAAAGCATTGCTTGTACATATGGAATGAGCCCAACTTCAACCCGTTCATCAATATATGGATGCAACACTGTTTGTTGTTTCCTATTCTGCCACGCTTCAATGACTTTTCGCCTGCCAGAGTCATCTAAAATCACTGCACCAGATTCCTTAAATATAAAGTCTTGTTCCTGAATTTGGCCAGTATTGATCATAGACAAGGTTAAGCGATCAACCAAATAAGCTCTCAATTCCTCAACTAAATCTAAGGCAAGGCTATCACGGCCAGATCTAATACGATGTAAAAAGCCGACTTGAGGATCAAGCCCAACAGAATCCGCAGCAGATGCTGATTCATGAGTTAACAATGTATACAGGAATGACAAAATAGCATTTACTGGATCTAACGGTGGACGCCGGTTTCTACCCTTAAACTTAAAAAAAGACTTGTTATTGAGTATCATTTCATCAAAAACAACATAATAAGCTTTGGCCCCTAAACCTTCTAACCCACGCAATTCATCAAGATCTATTGCATCTAGACATTGATGAATTATATTCGACAAATAGTTTACTGCGTGATTAATTGATTGGCTTTTAACCTCGTTATGATCTCGCAAGAAACGCTGCAAAACGATACGACTGTTGTTTAATTTTCCTATGACAAAATTTCGGGCAATTTTTAAGCATGTATCTTCTACACTAGCTAATTCATACTGTTTTTTTCGCAGCCAAACATTACCTCGAGTTGATGATCCTATTCTCGCCAATAGCCTTCCACTGTTTGAAACAAATGATATGTATACTCCTCGTTCAACACACAAGCCCATAAGAGCAGGGCTGACTCCCATATAACCAAATGTCACTATTCCTTCGAGATTATGGATAGGTACTCTAAACTCCTGATTTGACTCAAGGTGCACAACAACATTTTCACCTTCTCTACTCAAGTACGCATCACGTGAAGTAATATATAAGGTATTTAGAAGTTTACGCATGGATCACCTCGGGCATAATGACATTATTAATCAATAAAGAGGTGCAGATAATGCTCAACTGGCTTACTTTTATTTAACTTTGGCATGCATAGATCCACCAATGAGCAGCTCTTACATTCTTTTTTCATTTCAGCGGGAGGAGTCTCAGCAAGTGCATACATTTTATGCATGGCTTTTGCCAGAGCATAAGTTTCTTCGCGCAATGTAACATCCAAACTAACTTCAAACCTGCGTCTTGGGCGCCCATAATAAATGTAGGCAACATTTATTTCAGTATTAAACATCTCCTCCAAGCATATAGCCTGTGCACACAACTGTACAGCATCAATATTTGTTGGTTTAGGCTTACCCAGCTTATATTCAACTGGGTAAGCCCGCCAAAACCCTGGATGATTTGACAATTTAATATTTCCATTCTTATCATTAACGAATTCCACAACATCTGCAACGCCATACAACCCCAATGATTCAGAAACTATTGGAACAGACCTGCTCGTGATCAAATCGCCACGCATTTCAACGATGGAAGGATCATCTACTCTTTCATGAAGCACCCGGCCATAAAATGTATAGATATTCTCATTCCACTGTTGTTCTATATGAATCAGCGCCCACTGACGTTGACAAAAGGCAAAATGTTGAATACCCGATAAGGGTAAGTAGTCTGAATAACGAAGACTATCCATAAAGCTCAACCACTGATTACATCAATCTTTAATCCATCTAGTTCCTCAAGTCGGATAACATAATCCTCTATATTTTTTGGCTCTGTAATTCCCTCTTTTACCTGTACTTTCAGACTCCGATGCACTACAGCTGAAGAGTATTTCCCTGTTAAATTAGGATGTTCCCACCATACAACTTGTACAACTTCCATGCTTCCTTCAGGACGTGCGGAAGAAGCATCGTTGTCAAATAAATGCACCAGAGCCTGCTTGATATCGTCTGCATCTTGATCACTAAAGCCAGTCAAAGAAGCAAGCTGTGGATTCATGCTTCCGTAGAATACATAAACACCATGGTCAACACGATGCTTCATTCCCATTGTGTCAGACGCTTTTTTAGTCCCATCTCCTTCTCCACTGACGCTCTTAGTGATTTGAATGCTGGTAATATTGACAGGGTGAACACTAAAAGCAGATTGAATTGTCACTGGACCACGAATACCTATTGACACGCCTTGCCCTTTTTTGGAACCGTCATAAGCAAATACTTGACCAAATGCCCGAACATCTATCCATTTCTGACATGCTGCAATTCTAAACTTTTCACTATCATTCATATAATCCTTTAACTCGCCTTCTGCTCTTTTTCGTAAACTTGGATAATCGTCAAACCTATAGTCATCTGATTGTACAAAAACCTCTTTTCCCATCTCTAATAAGCGATTACGTATTTTTCGCTTGATACAAACATCTGATATTTCACCATAACCATCATATGTAACTCTCGGTCTGTTGCCATTTAGTGGATCCCCATTGGGATTAGCATTAGTCACATTAATAATCACACCAAAGTCTATTTTCTTGGAAAGAGTATTCATTTGCTCTCCTCCTCACTGTTTTGCTCTTTTTTCTGCTTTACATACAAAGCTCTCTTTTGGCAATGGTAACCTAACAGGAATTCCCCAGACAGCGGTTTATCACTCGTAAAATCATCGGGATTAAACAAATCCATTACTTCCTGAATGATCATTTCACGAGCTTTCACTTTTCCACCAAGACGCATCTTATAGGGAGCCAAAGCTAGCTCTAGCATCCGCCATGTTGAATATGGACGATCCGCAAATCTCTGCATCATCCGTGCTGCGTTTGTTGGTCTAGATTCACCTGCCTCGCTTAAAGCCCATTCCTCTATATTTTCTGCTAAGGCTAACAGTCTTCCATATAGATAATCCCGCGTTGTGCGATTCTCCTCTAATGCCACTGTATACCCCTCCTTCTCATACGCTTTGTTATATACTGCACACGCAATAGTTAATGTTTTTTCCCACTCATTAGGATCTAAGGCTACTCTCTTTGTGGCTCTCTTAACTGCATTATTTACAATATCAAGTGGTATAGCTTTTCCATCAATAACACATGGTAACAGTCTTTGCAGTAATTTTTGGCGCACTTTAGCATCTGCTCCACTACCATACACAGCATCAACAATGTCATATAAACTTGGGGCACCCTCATATTCTATGACTTTTGCTTTGCCACTAACATTCCATAAAGGACTTTTGAACCTATGTGTCCATATACAAGTTCTGTGCCAATGTTCAATTCTATCCAAAAACTCAGAGCCTGCTAAATGCCTGTAAAAGGCTATGGACATTCTTCCTGGAGATGCCGAATCTAGTGCCATCACCAAAACATGTGAGTTCACATCAAGCACTTTCTTGTACCCGAGAATCTTAGCATTTAGTCTATGTGCCAATGCTTCACCCACATAAGCAGATGAATCCACTTCACTGTCATCATTCTCAACGACAGGAATATAACCTAATAATGTTGCTGTATCTGCCCAGGGATCCGGGATTCTTTCACCTTTAGGAGTCCAACAAACTATTGCCAAATCACCAAACTGAAACCCTTGGCGCCGAACCAGCCATTGGAGAACTGCATGGGCTTTTTGTGTAACCTCTAAACTAACTCCTACTGCTTGATCAGCAGCTAAGAATCTTCCTCGAAATGTAAATCCTGATGTATCATTACTGGAAATAAGTTTGGCTGAATCAGCATCATGACGTATTTTTGCAGGATGAGACGTTGCCAGTTTAGTTTCTTTACCTGTTACAAAACAAAAACCTGTCTTTTTCACTGTTGTCTCCATGTAACTAATCCAACTTTGATGCAAACTTGTATCTTTCCACGTAGCAGGTTCTAAATCACCAGGAATCTCCACTATCCACCGAACAACACTTTCATCTACCCGCCTATCTCCTAAGACTTCATAGATTGGTGGTTTTTCTTTGCCCTCCCACTTGTTTATCAGTTTCTGGTTTTCATCTACATAAAGGACTTTGCTGCTAACTAAATCCTCAATGAGACAGCCTTTGCAAACATATTGATATATTGCTCTAATCTTTGGATGTGTATAATCGGATTCAGCCCACTTTTTCAGATCATTTAAGTACATTTCATATGGTTCTTCGGGACGTTGTGAAAAACCACGTGTCACTACGCCCCCGTATTTCACAAAATCTCCTGCTACATATTGGAGCTTGTCCGAGAGCGGATGATTAATAGGCTTTGTTCCTGTTCGCGATCCTCCTGATTGCTCTGTACAGGGAATAATTGTCCGCAAATCAGGTTTTGGTACAACACTTGCCCTTAGGAATTCACCGTTTCCATTAATTGCTACTTCTATATGCGCATTTTGTGTCGTATGGTAAATCGGTAACAGTGGTGTATCTTTGTCATTTTCGAAGATTCTACCGACCAAATGCGAGTTAGCATTGTAGGTATCATACAATGCCTGGAGCCAATTCATCACTTCCCTCCTCTCTCAGCACTTCCTGATAAAATCTATCCTCATCTAAAAAAGCTACACTTACTTGCTCATAAGCCATATCCCGCACAAATTTCCTTGTAGTGCACTCTTCAGGAGGAATAAATTCAATCACTCCATATTTCATGCGCGGAATCCAAAAACGCGCATACAGCTTGTCCTCCCCTATTTCACTGGGGTAATCGAAGCCGTGAAACATCATGCCAAAGGTCAACTCTGGATAGTCGTCATAAAAACCTTTTCCTGAGCCGAATTCACATGGTTCAACATAACCCTGGCACTCACGTACACCAAGGAAAATATCGCGGCGTCCTCCCCTTGCTAACATTCGTCTGGCCATATAATAATGTTTGTACTCATTGCGGTCCTCAATCAAATCCTCACGATTTTCGTTCCAAACAAACCTGGCCTGAACCTGATATTCCACATCCCGCAAGTAGGTATAAATTGATAAATCACTACCACCTCCATAATTTAACGGTTTTACTCCTTTACTTTCAGTTTGAATTGGTTTCATAATGCGTACCTTATCGATTACCCATGTAATAGTTGGTTTCCAATAAATGGAGCTGACAATTCCTTTGAGTGCCTCATATGTAGGTACTTGATATGAAAATTTCTCACCCCCTACTTTAGTTAGTGGATCTGTAAACAATGCGTACTTCCCATAGACTTTAAATTGAATGATGTTCCTATGCTGCATTCATACACCTCCATAATCTAAAATGCTAATACATCCATCAGTAAAGTTGATCCAGCATGCAATCCAAACCGCTCATCATAATACTGTTTGTCCAAATAAAATATTCCAGTTCCTTTCTGGACTTCATGAACAGCCTTTTGCTCTGACAACAATAACAACAAATGTGGGTAACAGTTAACTGTATAGCGCTGGGCTTCGCGCAATAATTGATATTGCTTCTCTAAATCAAATGCCCCACATAACTCTTGCACCAGCTCTTTGCCTCTTACACCATATGGAACAATCACACCTTGCCCAAAATTATCAATTACTTTAAATGCTTTATTTGCAGTAGAGAAGGCTTGCCTTAGTGCATACGCTGGGCTATTGTTTTCTCGATTTTTATGCTCATCAACAGATATTTTATTACACGCTAGAAGATTGTAGATAGTATCCCGTCGTCCCACACAATCCTTGTCCACCGGGTAGCCCATTAACTCACGCCGCTGGTAGAAATAATACTCAAAATATCTATCTAAAGCCTTAGGGCCAATGATACTGCTGGTAAAAAATTCTGGATCTGCCCTGTATTCAGATAGAACTCGCATAGCAACCTTTTGCCCTTCGCGGATATCTACCAGCGACTCTACATTCTCACCCTCCAATCTTAGCAAATACAGTTTCCCACCATCTTGGCGGAGATTGTGACGATTACATCTTCCTGCTGCCTGAGCGACTGAATCTAACCCAGCTAGCGAACGAATGACCACTCCAAAATCAACATCAACACCTGCTTCAATTAGCTGGGTACTTACGCAGATTATAGGTGTGCGATGTTCAAGTGCTAACCTAATTTTCTGAATAACATCTAGTCTATGGGCTGGACACATATTGGTACTCAAATGGTATTTTTCAATCACATCATCATTTGGCAAATTCTGATAAATTTCGTAAGCAGCTTTCTTTGTGTTTACAATGAACAAAACTGAATTTGAGTGTTCCAGCTGACTATATGCAAAACTTGCAGCTTCGGAAAAAGTGAACTGATCCCGCATGGTTAAATCAATTATCTCTGTCCGGCTTAACGCATGACTAATATCATCAACACTTGCTGAAATGACTTTATCCTCCTCGTACGGCAAGCTCTTGGTCTTTGGTGATACTTTATGTAAAAGCGGTTGCGTAGCTGTACACAACATCACAGTGGCATGACAATTGTTAACTAAGAACCTAATTGCCAGGTTAAAAAGATATACACACCTAATAGGTAAGTTTTGTATTTCATCAAATATTATTACAGAGTTCACTAATTGGTGCATTCGTCTGCAGCTATTTGTACCACTGCCAAATAGTGCTTCTAAAAATTGCACCATGGTGGTCATTACAATTGGAGCATCCCAATTTTCGGCAAGAATTCTATTCAGTTTCGTATCTTTTTCTGGCGCTATATTGGAATGATGTTCCAGAACAATCCTTCCTTTTTCATGCTCCTCCACTTCCATGATTGTACGGATCTCATTGGCGTTCTGATCAATGATAGATGTATACGGTATAACGTAGATAATTCTATCCATGTTCTGCTGCTCCGCATGGTATAACGCAAATCGCAAACTAGCTAGAGTTTTACCTCCTCCAGTCGGTACGGTTAATCTGTATAATCCACGTGCACCAATAGCAGCTTGCTTGCATTTTTCAGAAATATCACGCCTGAGAACATCCATAGAAGAACGAACCTTAAACTGTGATAACCTTGATTCCAAACGTTCAATTAAGACAGACCAAGCTGGATATATGCCGCGTTGCCGCAATTGTGCATGTTCCTTGTTTTCAAAATCAGCTGTGTCAGTTCGATCTGCGTCAATAAGACAACTAAATAATAAACGCGTAAGCAACCCTAATTTAAAGCTGAGTTCCTCTTCACCATCCAGGCCATCACGATTTACATGGAAAAAGCTTAGGATTTGCTTATCAAGATCTGAGTTTAACAAGTTTTCTATATCACTGTAGATGGCCGGATCTATATTACTAACAGCTTGAGAAACTCTGGTCTCACACTCTGGCTTATTCATTCTTTTTGTAAACAAATCGTCTCCATCTGGACTGATACAATCAAATAACCCCGAATGATGCGATGCTATTGCCAACGCCATAATCTGAGCAGCAAGTGATTTAGGATTTGATTTGGTTAGGTTAGAATATACAAATTGAGCACCAGCAGTTGAGTGATCTAATTTGGCATCACTAAATTCCACATCCTGATCAAGTAAACCAACCGCATGTCTGATGTAAGTATCAAATTCATGGGTTGCTTTGCCAAGATCATGAAGCAAACCCAGTAATTTACCAAGATCACTCAAGCCAACTTTTCCTGCATACTGAGAAGCTAAATCACCCACATTGCGCAAATGATCCCATAATTCTTGTCCCTCTTGATCTGATTCACGGTAATGCGCCAAGAATTGTATTTCAGGTTTAGGTTTATCCATATAACCACACCCGCCTTCTAATTTTGAATAAAAACAAAAACCCACCAGGTACCAACAGCACAAGCATTGGACCTCAGTGGGCATTCAATAGTTCGTCTATACTCTTATTCGCAGCAAATATAAATTATCAGTATCAGCGGTTTCTAGGTGCAATTGGCACAAGAGGTACCTGATCAAGAGAGTTTAATTGCACACAACCCCAAAAATGTAACATTTATTCATATTATTCGTTCTTATGATTCATTTTCCTTCTAATTAACGACATAATTCAATTAAAGACTAATCAGATTCCAATTCCACAGATACAAGATAAACGTGATAAATATAATCTGCAGACCACCATAATACAACCTTAAGGCAAACGACCAGCGCCGTTTATCAATGCTGGGACCCAGAATCAGCATAATCACTGTTAACACTGCTGATACAATAGGCAATAATGATAAACCAATCAAGAAAGGAGAAATACCGTACAACAGTTCCTGAGCATGGAAGTACATATAAACTATACCACTTAAGAAAACCAGATTGACCAAACTGAGCAACGTTGCCATGTTCAGGTGGAAACGATCCCAGATTCTAACGCGCATTCTGTTAGCTCGAACCTTCCTCACCAACCAAACAAGGCACTGCAGCAGAAAGATTCCTGCATATGCTGTAGCAGCAATGAGCGTTATTTCCATTGACTTATGATAAGACAACTTCCCATAACTATAAGGGCCACCGGCATAAAGATGCGTCACTTTCCCATAATCATCCATGATAAACGCCACATATGTTTCTTCATCTACTGCCCTCAGCAACAGAGGTTCTATCTCCACATAATCGCTAGGTAATCCTGTTTCTGGCGGGAAATCAATATGATAAACCCCATCTTCATCAATTGTCACATGGATTTGGGTAAACAAACGCCGCAGATAAGTCAAACCATTGCCCAAAGGATAATCCAGCGCATAATTGCCCACAAACCACTTGGAACGCTCAACCGCGCTAGAGTGAGGTACAACATTAGCCGCTTTAGCAACGGGATAAAGCCAGTGTAGGAAATCGTTGACGACACGCGTGCCGAACCCAGGCAGATAGCGATTGATCGCCACTACCATTCCTAAGTTAGCTTCAGGCAAGATAAACAGAACAGTGGAATATCCAGACTCACAGTCACTGCCGTGCAGGAGCACTCTTTTCCCTTGGTATTGGTAAGCATAAAAACCCATTGTCCAACCAGGCATTTGCGGATGTAGCTGAAACTGAGTGTTTTGCATCAAATCCAAGCTAGCGGGCGATATAACTTGCTGATTATTAAACTTGCCGCCATTTAACTGCATCATCAGGTAATGAGCCATATCTCCTACTGTGCTTACTAGTGAGCTGGCAGGCAAATTGTGTGGGTATGCTTCAGGACCAGTGGTTAAAACCCCACCATCCAGTACGTAACCTACAGCAAGTTGATCACGGTCCACAGCATCCCAGGTAAAATTGCTGCGCTCCATCTGCAGCGGTGCTAAAATATGCTTCTGCATATATTCTGTGAAGCTAAGTCTGCCCACAGTTTCAATCACCAAACCAGCCAGACCATACCCATAATCCCCGTACGTACTCGCAGCACCCGGAGGAAGAATCTGCTCAGGCATATTTTCCTCAAGATATTCAACCAGCGGTTGTACTTGTTTAGGTGTCCGAGCGTACTTACCGATTCCGTCATCTGCAAAACCACTGGTATAAGTCAAAATATGTGCGAGCGTCAACGGCTGAGGATAACGATCCGGTATTTCGATCTGCGTGAGATAATCATTGATATCTTGATGCAGATCGACAGCATGAGTATCAGCCAACTGCAATACAGCCGTAGCAGTCAATACTTTTGATATATCTTCCATTGGGAACAGTGTAGTAAGCGGATCCATAACAACCGCATTTTCTACATCAGCAAAACCGTAACCACGTGTTATGGTATTGCCTTCATACACGAAAGCAAAGGCTAAACCAGGAATATTATTAACTCGCATCTGCTCAAGAAAATATTGGTCGAAATAATCGGCTAATTCATCTAATGGTGAGTTGGGCTGGTGTACATCCAAATTCGATTCTTCAACAAATTCCTCTTGCTCAATGGCTGATTCACTCTGTTCTGGTTCTTGTGCCACAACAAATGCTGACCCGCCACACAACAGCATAATTGTTATAAATATAACAATGAATCCTTTTGCTTTCACCATTTTCACGTTGACCTCGCCTTCTGCATGATATTTCAACACTTCTACGTTATATAATAAATTCCTGCGGATAGCATTTATGGAATAGAAACCTCTTGTCCAATGGTTAAAATTATGCTATAATTTGTTCATCATATGAACGATTGCTCATATGATTACATATAAATGATTGTGGAGGGAAGGTAAAATGGCTGAAGAGTTATCAGTGCTTCACCCTGATGTTGTGGCACGCGTTCAAGATAAAATGAAGGCAGAAGAAACTCTATACGACCTGGCAGAGTTGTTTAAGGTCTTTGGTGATACTACCCGGATCAAAATCTTGTCTGCCCTGTTTGAATCAGAGATGTGTGTTGGGGACATTGCTGTTGCTCTAGGTATGACCCAATCAGCCATTTCTCACCAACTACGGGTTTTAAAGCAGGCCAAACTGGTTCGATATCGTAAAGAAGGCAAAGTGGTCTACTACGCCCTTGACGATGATCATGTCAAACAGATCTTCTATCAAGGCTTGAACCACGTTAATGAAAACGTAAAGTAAAGAACGAAGGAGAATTAATATGAAACATGCTGTTTCCGAACATTCATGTGGTTGCTGTTCCTGTGCAGCTGTGACCGAAATGCATCATGACCTGAACCATGAAGAAATGGCCCATAATCACAAACACGCGTGGTTCAGTGAGCGGTTAATTTGGATTATTGGTTCTGTGTTCTTCCTGGTAATTGCTGCATTATTTGATTGGCAGCCAACAATCAAATTGGTTTTGTTTATCATTAGCTATCTGCTGGTTGGTATGGAGATTCTCATCAAGGCCATCCGGAATTTGATTCACGGTGATTTCTTCGACGAAAATTTCCTCATGTCCATAGCCACAATCGGGGCTTTTGTCATCGGTGAATATCTTGAAGCAGTCGCAGTCATGCTGTTTTTCCAGATTGGCGAATACCTGCAAGATCTGGCTGTCAACCGTTCGCGTCGATCGATTAGTGCGGTACTAAACATCCGGCCAGATCAAGCTCATAAGCAATTAGGCGATGAGATTGTCACCGTATCTCCTGATTCAGTGAACATTGGCGACTTAATTGTTGTTAAAGCTGGCGAGCGTATTCCTTTAGATGGTGTTGTAGTACAGGGAAGCTCTTCTGTCGATACTTCGGTGCTCACTGGCGAGGTAGTACCTAGAGAAATCCAAGTAGGCGATCAAGTTTTCAGTGGTACAATCAATCTTTCTGGTCTGCTTACAGTTAAAGTAACAAAAACATATACCGAATCCACTGCATCCAAAATCATTGAACTTGTACAGAACGCTGCTAGCAAGAAAGCACCAACTGAAAACTTTATCCGTAAATTTGCGAAATACTATACCCCGACTGTGGTCTTTGGCGCACTCGCTTTAGCACTCATTCCACCTTTAGTAATACCAAGCGCTAGTTTCAGTGAATGGAGTTATCGAGCTCTGCTCTTTTTAATCATTTCCTGCCCCTGCGCGTTAGTAGTATCTATTCCTTTGAGTTTCTTTGGAGGAATCGGTGCGGCATCCCGCCATGGTATATTAGTCAAAGGCAGCAATTACCTCGAAGCTCTTAATGATATAGATACCATTGCTTTTGACAAAACCGGGACCTTGACCCAAGGTAAATTTGCCGTAACCAAGGTGGTGGCCGTTAATGCTCCACAAGAGAAAGTTCTGGAATATGCAGCCTATGCTGAAAGCTTTTCCAACCATCCAATTGCGGTATCCATCCGCAATGCATACCAGCAGCCCATTGACCAGTCTCGCATCACAGCATATAATGAGCAAGCTGGCTATGGGATCACAGCGACAATCAATGGTGATCAAGTGATAGTCGGCAGCAGTAAGTTGCTGCAGCAGCACAACATTGACCATCCATCAGTTAACATTGCTGGATCCGTGGCCTACGTGGCGGTGAACAACCAATATCTTGGGCATATTCTTATTGCTGACCAGGTAAAAACAGATTCAACCGCAGCGCTCCAGATGTTGAGACAGATGGGTGTGAAAAACTTTGCGCTTCTCAGTGGTGATACCCATCAACACGCTGCTGCTATCGGTGATGAGTTAGGAATCAATCAGATCTATGCGGAGTTACTACCTCAAGATAAAGTTGGTATTGTGGAGCAACTACAGACACAGACTAAGAAAAAGCTAGCCTTTGTCGGTGATGGGATCAACGATGCGCCAGTACTAGCTCGAGCAGATGTAGGCATCGCCATGGGTGGTTTAGGTTCTGATGCCGCCATTGAAGCAGCAGATGTGGTACTCATGACTGATGAAGTCAGTAAACTGGCAACAGGTATGAAAGTAGCGAAATATACCCGCAAGATTGCATGGCAGAATATCATTTTGGCTTTAGGTACAAAAGCGTTATTCTTAATACTGGGAGCTTTTGGTATCGCTGGATTGTGGGAAGCGATTTTCGCTGATGTTGGTGTAACTTTATTAGCAGTAATCAATGCCTCTCGAGTATTAGCGGTAAAATTCGATTGAAGAAACTTAAAATGTCAACGCCAGGGACAATTTAGCACCCTGGCGTTGCGATTTTTTCCTAATTTGACAGACTGACAATCCGGTAATATACACGTGCTGTGCGCAAATAGACAAGAGCATAGAATACGCCGAAGATTACCAGTGTAGCCACAGTACACCACGCAAATAGAGCTATATTGGTCAGGTTAAAAATAGCGAGCAGCAAGGTTATTACTTTAAACGCAAAACCAACATGAATAGCAGCCATGAGCAAGGGAATAAAGAACACCATCAAGACTTGCATTTTAATGGTTTGCTTCACCTCTTCCTGGCTCATTCCCACCTTCTGCATAATCTGATACCGCTGCTGGTCATCGTAGCCTTCTGTAATCTGCTTGTAATAGATGATTAAAATTGCTGCAAGGACAAACAACAATCCCAAGAAAATGCCAAGGAAGAACAAACCACCATACAGAGAGAGAAAATCATCCTTTGCTTCTGCTGCAGATTCCAACGTGAATATTCTGCTATTGCCTAAGGCTTGATTAAGTTTAGCTTTAAGTTCCCTGTGCAGTGCAACCCCGGTTTCGAAACTAGAATCCATATCAAAACCAGCAAAATATTTGATGTTAGAAGCAAATTCCTCATAGGCTTTGATTTGCTCCTGGTATATAGCGTTAACCACGTTCATATCTTTCACGATCAGAAAATAGCTGGCATATATATTTGCCGCATTGGTGCCATTACCAAGAAAATCATCTAACTTAGCTTTGATAGTAAAGGTGCGATCACATACAGTTAGTGTGTCATAAGGATATGATGTGCGACTGACATACAATAAAGCTTCATCATCCCCTAAAGTTATCGCTTGGTTCGTCAGCCGATTGTAATCTGAAACCGGGATAAAATACAACATGCTCACACTAAACGGACCTGTATAGGAACGATCAGTAATAAACTGATTGTCATGCTGCGCTACTGCAAAAGATAGGTAGCGGTAGCCTACCGCATTTTTTGGTTCTAAGCTGTGCTCTTCCAAAAGATCTGCGATTGTCGACTGAATAGTGTTAATGACTGCATCACCTGTATAATCCACTGTCACCATCACATTCCGGGGATATCTTGCCCGCAGCACATCTTCCAACCCAACATATAGCGACACTGTTGTAGATATAGTCACCAAAACCATTGTTGATAAAATACAAATGTTTGCCAAACCCACCGCATTTTTCTTCATTCTGTAAATCATACCAGATACATTGGTAAAACGGCGTGGATGGTAGTAAAAGTGCTTATTGCGCCGCATCACCTTCAATAACCAGATTGAGCCAGCTGTGAAAAGGCAATAGGTTCCAATCATAACCAGTACTACAGCTATAAAAAACATTTTTATAGCATTAATTGGATCTCCGGTGGTCTGGGCAATATAGTAACCTGTACCGAGAGTTACAAAACCCATAAGTGCTATGAGCCACTTTGTCTTTGGCTCTCGCTCTCCTATCTGCCCGCCCCGTAAAAGCTCGATTGGCTTAGATAAATGGATTTGGCGCAAATTGCTCACTAACGTCAAAGTAAAGATAGTACCAAACAGAAGTGCGGTAATTATCATTATTGGTAAAGATACTTCAAAACCCATTGGGGCTGACAAGCCAAGAATCTTAAACAACGCTAGCATTACTAATTTGGAAAAGAGAACTCCACAGACAATTCCTAGTGCAATAGCGATAGCTGCTACAAACAGATTTTCCAAAAACAGCATCCTGGCAATATGCTTCTTTTCCATCCCTAGGATGTTGTATAAACCTATTTCTTTTTTCCGCCGTTTAATCAAGAAGCTGTTGGTATAGAACAAGAAAATGATCGCAAATAGCCCAACCACAATGCTCCCGAAAGTTAGGAGACTATGCAACGTTCTGCCGCCCCGAACATCAGCTACTGCATAACTATTGGCCAAGGCAGCGATTATATAAAACATCATCACAGTACCAATTGCCGTAAGAATGTATGGAAAATAGGTCTGGGAATTCTTTCTTATATTGGATATGGCAAGCCTTGGATAAAACCACCTACTCATGGCGCACACCTCCGGTAGTGATCATAGTGAGGGTGTCGGCAATTCTTTGGTATTGAGCTTCAACACTGTGATTGCCACGGTAGAGTTCATGGAAAATTTCTCCATCCTTAATAAACAGCACCCGACTAGCATGGGCTGCAGCTTTAGTACTGTGGGTAACCATTAGAATAGTTTGTCCAGCAGCATTGATTTCTACAAACAACTGGAGCAAACTATCGCTGGAACGAGAGTCCAATGCTCCGGTAGGCTCATCAGCCAGAATCAGTTTGGGCTGCGTAATCAAAGCCCGTGCTACTGCTGCCCTTTGTTTTTCACCACCAGATACTTCATAAGGGTATTTGTTTAAAATCCTGACGATGCCTAGCTTCTGGGCAATTGGCTGTAAACGCTGACGCATTTCCCCATAGGATTTACGTGCTAACACCAAGGGCAAGAAAATATTGTCTTGAATGGTAAAGGTATCTAGCAGGTTGAAATCCTGAAAGACAAAACCCAGGTTTTCCCGTCTGAAAGCAGCCAACTGCTTTTCCTTAATCGTTGTGATATTCTGTCCATTGAGCAGCACTTCACCACTAGTAGGTTTATCAAGAGCAGCCAAAATATTAAGGAGGGTGGTTTTTCCCGATCCAGACTCACCCATTATGGCGATAAACTCTCCCTCATCAACTGTAAACGACACATTGGTAAGGGCTTGTACCTGATTCCCTCCAAAACGTGTCGTATAAATCTTTTTCAAGTTCTTTACCTCAAGTAATCGCATCTGTATCTCTCCTTCGGAATAACTTCAGGTAGAGTATAACAAACCGAGGAAATGCGCTGCCATAACTTTGGCTTACATTTCCTCGGTTTACCTTACATTGCTGTAAGAAATGCACATTTATTTATTCGATGATAGTTTCTGCTGTGTCTAGACCAATGAGAACTTTAGTGCCTTGTTCCACCACTGATTCAATCTCGATGGTGTGGGAGAGTTTAGTGAGTATCTTTTTACATAAGTAAAGACCAACCCCTGTAGCTCGCTTGTCAAGTCTTCCAATGTATCCGGTATAACCAGGATCAAATACTCGTGGTAAATCCTCTGGAGCAATACCGATTCCTGTATCTTCAATCACCAATGTTTTTGGCCGTGTACTGTCCAGATAGATGGAAATTGTACCCGAATTGGTATATTTGATGGCATTGGAAATAACCTGTTCAATCACAAAAACAAGCCATTTCTCATCAGTCAGTACTTCGCAATCTAAAGGGCCAAGCTGGAGATTGAGCTTCTTGCGGATAAACATTCGGGCATACCGCCGCACTGCTTGTTTGACAATGTCTTCGAGATTATAGCGTTTAATCACAAAGTCAGAGGATGGGCTTTCAATGCGCAGATAATGCAAAACCATCTCTACATAACTTTCGATTTTAAATAATTCCAAGCCAAGTTCTGCGGTCAACTCATTGTCTTCACCCTGCAGCAGCAGCCTCATCGCAGAAATTGGTGTCTTAATTTGATGCACCCAGAGGGTATAATAATCCACCATTTGCTGACGCGTGTTTTCGAAGGCTGCTTCCTGTAGCTTTCTGTCCATGTCTAGTTTCGCAATAATTTCCTGATAATCTTTTTCCAAGAGGTCCTGTGGCTCAGGCAGTGTCGATAAATCATATTCGCTCAATTTTAAGCTAGTTTGTAACTGTAAATGTTTATTCCTGTACTTGACATAATCATGACCTAGGTACACTAAACAGATCACTAATGACAGAGCAGCTACATATAGTACAGGTTCCAGAGGAAGATTGTAGAGGAAAAAAGCCAGGGTTAAGAGCAGTAAATAGATCAGTATCCAGATCAAAGTTGATCTGCTGTGTTTAAGATAGGAATATAATATTTTCATATTATTTCACCATATAACCTATACCTTTTTTGGTGGTAATAAAATCAGTTAAACCAATTGTCTCCAGTTTTTTACGCAGCCGAGTAACATTGACCGTTAAGGTGTTTTCATCAACAAAGCTGTCGGTTTCCCAAAGCTTTGTCATTAAGGCATCCCGGCTTATAACCCTGCCTTTGTTTTCCATGAGCACCTGCAAAATTTTGAATTCATTGCGGGTAAGTTCAATTTTATTATCATTATAGGTCAAAGTGGCATCGTTTGTGTTAAGGATTGCGCCACGATGTTCAACCAGATTACTTGCGCCTGCAAAATCATATGCTCTTCTTAACATAGCTTGGACTTTAGCTGTCAATACGGATAAATCAAAGGGCTTAGTAATGAAATCATCAGCTCCCATGTTGATAGCCATTATCAGATTCATGTTGTCTGAAGCTGAAGAAATAAAGATAATCGGGATTTTAGAAAGTTTACGAATCTCCCCGCACCAATAGTAGCCATTGTAAAAAGGTAGAGCAATGTCCAGTAATACTAATTGAGGATCGTAACTGATGAATTCAGAGAGAATATCCTTGAAATTAGTGGCGCAGTAAACGTCAAATCCCCACGCCCCCAGCCCATGTTTCATCGCTTTGGCAATGGTTTGATCATCTTCGACAATGAAAATGCGATACATAGGCATCTCCTTCCCAAACCCAGCTGCTGAAGAATTCCATGCAAACACACTTATTTCCTGTTGCTGCTAGCGTGGTTAATTGCATAAAAGCTATAGATCAAGACTATAAATGAATACGGTGATCATGTCTGAAGTAGCAAAGGAGCGCTGTTATGAATCCTCTTTGGGGAGTAACGTTGATTGGGTTGGCTGCAGGCTGCATCGGTACGGGTTTGGGCGGTTTGATTGTAGCAATCTTTCGTATGCCTAAAAGCAGAACATTGAGCTTCGTGCTGGGATTTTCCGGTGGGATTATGTTGGCTGTAGTTTTTCAAGATTTGATTCCAGAATCACTTAACTACGGCACTCAGGAAAATTTATTGTTTGGTTTCTTGCTTGGATGTGCTTTATTGTTTATCCTCGACCGCTTTCTACCCCATGCTCACGTCACTACTATTGGCAGTAGTAAAAAGAATCAACGTTTTGTTCGCACCAGCATTCTCATTGGTATTGGTATTGCGTTACACAATTTCCCTGAAGGGCTGGCCATTGGTGCAGGATATTCAGCCTCTGAATCATTAGGTATTAGTTTAGCCATTGTTTTGGCTTTTCATGATATGCCAGAAGGAATGGCTATGGCTGGACCTATGCAGGCGGCTCGTTTGGGGTTAGTGAAAATTGTATGGTACTGCGCTCTATCTGGGGTACCAACTGGTTTAGGAGCTCTGATTGGCTCTTACCTAGGCAGTATCTCGGGGGTGTTTCTCTCAATAGCGTTGGGATTCGCTGCAGGTGCCATGCTTTATCTGGTGTTCGACGAACTATTGCCCATTGCCTATGAGCTTGACTCTGGCTACTCGGCTACCTTTGGATCCGTTTTTGGGGTAGTGGCAGGCATGATGTTTCTACACCTTTTAGCTTGATAGGGGTCAGACCCCTTAAGCAACGAAAAAACGCCAGGGACACTGGCGTTTCTGCATTGATTCAGTTCCGAATGCTGACAATCCGGTAATACACTCGGGCAGTCCTGATATATACCACTGTGTACAACAAAGCAAAGACTAAAAGTGTAGCTGCTGTGCAGCCAGCAAAGAGCGCTGCATTTGTTAGGCTGAAGAGAGCCAGCAGCTGCCTGATTACTTTAAAGGCAAATGCCACATGAACAGCTGCCATGATCAGCGGAATAAAAAATACCATCAGCACCTGAGTCCGGATTGCCTGCTTCACCTCATCCTGGCTCATCCCCATCTGCTGCATAATCTGAAAGCGCTGCTGATCGTCATACCCTTCGGTGATCTGCTTGTAGTAGATAATCAGGACTGCTGCCAGCAGGAAAAGCAGGCCCAAGAAAATGCCGAGGAAAAATAGGCCGCCGTATAAGGAATAGAAGTCATGGCGAGCCTCAGCCGCAGATTCCAGTCGAAACGCACCTGTATTACCCAGGACACTTATCAGCTTATTTTTCAGCTGCCAGTGCAAGCTGACCCCTTCTTCATCGCTTGTATCTATATCAAAGCCAAAGACATAGCTGATTGGTGATGCAAGGGAGCCATAAGCCTGCTGCTTCCGTTCATAAAAATCTTTGAGTACATTCAAATCCTTCACAATTAAATAATAAGAGGTCGTGATATTCAATTCTTCTGTACCATCAATGAACAGTTGATTCAAGCGGTCTTTAATTGTAAACGTCTGGTCAAACACCGTTAAAGTGGTGTATGGGTAGGGCACGTGTTCTGCGTAAATCAGTACCTCATCGTCTGCGAGAGCGAGGGACTGATTAGCCATACGGTTATAATCCTCCAAAGGAATGAAGTACAGCATGCTCGCCTGAAAGTCCAGTGAACTGGAGCGGTCGGCCAAGAACACACTGCCATTTTGCGATGCAGAAAGAGGTGGATAGCGGTATTCCAGAATATTAAAAGGTTCCAATCTTTTATTTTTCAGTACATCAGCGGTGGTTGAGCGGATCAGAGCCTTTACCTTCTCCCCAGAGTAATTAGCAGTTATGATCATATTCCGCGGATACCTAGCCCGCATTACATCCTCGAAGCCAACATAGAGCGAGACGGTTGTCGATATAGTCACCAGCACCATAGTCCCAAGAATACAAATGTTGGCTAAGCCTACGGCATTTTTCTTCATGCGGTATATCATGCCGGAAATATTGATAAAGTGCCGAGGCTGGTAGTAGAAACGCTTATTGCGGCGCAGCATTTTGAGCAGGCCGATAGAACCAGCAGTAAAAAGACAGTACGTCCCTATCATGACCAGAATTACAGCAAAAAAGAACATCTTCAGGGCACTTAATGGATTTTCCCGAGTAAGGGCAATGTAATAACCAGAGCCTAGCGATACAGCCCCGATAAGCATCAGCAGCCACTTGGTCCTGGGTTCACGCTCGCCTGTCTGCCCGCCACGCAGCAGTTCAATGGGCTGGGCCAGATGGATCTGGTACAAGTTGGTTATGAGTGTTAGGGCAAAGATACAGCAGAATAGGACAATAGTGACTATAATCATCTTCACTGATATTTCAAATCCTGTAGACACATCAAAACTGACGATTTTGAACAGCATCAGAACCACTAACTTGGAAAAGAGGATGCCCAAGGCAATCCCCAGTGTGATGGCGATAAGGGCTACATAGAAATTTTCCATCAGCATCATTCTGGCTATATGCTTTTTCTCCATACCCAAGATGTTGTACAGGCCAATTTCTTTCTTGCGTTGTTTAATAATGAAGCTATTGGTGTAGAACAAAAAGATTACTGCAAAAAAACCGACAATCACTGTTCCCAGGCTCAGAATGGTGCTGAGGGTAAATCCATTCTGCTTGATAAGCTCATTACTGGTGCTGAGAGCAGCAATGATGTAGAACATCATAATAGTAAGGCTGGCTGCCAGGATATAGGGGACATAAGTTTGGGAGTTCTTCCGGATGTTGGATAGAGCCAAACGGCTGTAGAACCAGTTATTCACGGCGCTTACCTCCCGTGGTTATAATGGTGAGGGTGTCAGCAATGCGCTGATACTGCTCCTCTACTGTGCAATGCCGCAGTAAATCTTGCGGAATATTTCGCCATCTTTGATAAACAGCACCCTGCTGGCATAGGCTGCGGCTTTAGTGCTGTGGGTCACCATGAGTATGGTTTGTCCTGCAGCGTTGATTTCTGCAAAAAGCTGCAGAAGGCTGTCGCTTGAGCGTAAATCCAGCTCAGATTCTTCACTTCCAGCAGGCACATCTGTGCATCTCTCCTTCAGAATACTTCAGTAGAGTATAACAAAACGAGGAACTGTCCTGCCATAATTTTGGCTTACATTTCCTCAGGTTACCTTACATTGATGTAAGAAATGCAGAATCAGTCTATGATCGTGTCCGCTGTGTCCAGGACGATTCTGACCTCACAATACTGGTTTGAGCGTTTGAGGTCTATGATTTTTCCCAATTGAGTTAGAGTTGGACTTGACAATCTGGCAGAGTATCCTGTATAATTACTCTTGTACTTGACATGGGCTTTTAGCTCAGTTGGTAGAGCACCTGACTCTTAATCAGGGTGTCCAGGGTTCGAGTCCCTGAAAGCCCACCATAAATACAGTTTGAGACCGCTTCGGCGGTCTCTTTTTTTACCCAGTCAATGTACCACCAGCTTGTAACAGAGCCTAGCTTCCTTGCGCAAAATCTACATCTTCTACCACTAATATAACGATGCGAACGATGCGTAGGAATTCCAAGTATACAGCACATATATTAAGAAAGTGGATGATGAAATTGAGCAAATTAGTTCTTAACCGAAAGCAGATAGCACTAATAATGATTATTGCCCTTATCCTATCCACAACAGGATACAGGCCAGAAAAATCAGAATCCGAAGATGGAAGTATATACACTTAGTTTCTTACCTAGTGGGCGCGTATTGATAAAGACCATAAACCTCTTTTAGTATGTCCAAATAATCAACATACCCTCCCAACACTCTCTTTCCAACCGCTACTTAATAAGTAGAAGAGGAGGCGGCATATGCAGATCACAGACACACTTATTAAACGCTATACAAAAAAAGTGATGGGCTTTGCACTAACTAAAACCAATGATATCCACTTGGCGGAAGAACTTTCCCAAGAGATCATGCTGCAGCTGGTCATCGCTCTCACAAGAAATTCACACATTGAAAATCTTGATAGCTATGTCTATACACTGTGCTGTTACACATGGTCCAATTATCTTCGCCACAATAAAAAACACTGGGATAACAAACCTTTGGAAAACTGTGAGCCCATGTGCAGCGACAATGATGTAGAACAACAAATTTTGGACCAAATCTTGATAGAGAAGGTCAAGAATGAGATTGGTTATTTAGCTAGGATACATCGGCAGATTACTATCATGCATTACTTTGACAACCTCAAATCCAACGAAATTGCCGCCAAACTCAACCTTAAACCCAGCACTGTCCGCTGGTACTTATCAGAAAGTCGTCGTAAGTTGAAGGAGGGTATGGAAATGAATCATGAACAACAGAACTATTTTCCTCAAAAACTTCGGTGTGGTCACAGTGGTTATGCATATGATGAGACCATGTGCGGTTTAGGCAATGATTTACTAGTATCCAACATAGCCATTGCATGCTATGAACAACCCCTGTCCATTACAGAGATCGCCCGTAAGCTCCAAGTAGCAGCGGCATATCTTGAGTATCACATTGATCGTCTGGTGTACATGGATTACTTAACTCAAAAAGGGGACAAGTATCAGACTAATTTCTTTATCGAAGAACCCCGTCATCGCCTGCTCAAAGCCAAATTCCAATATGAAAACATCAGACCTTATGCAGAAAAGATCTATCATGTTATCACTTCTCAAATGGACGATATAATCAATACAATCTTCCCCGATAGCAGTCTCAACCGAGATATGCTGCTGTGGTCTTTAATTGCCTTAATCGCATTTAAGCTGGATGAAATTGCGCAACAGAAAGTATATAAAACATACCTCATTGAAACACCAAAGCGTAAAGATGGCTCCGAACATTGGGTTAAGGCTGGAATCAAACAGCCATCATATTATGAAACTCAAACCGAATTTTCCCCAGCTATCGTTGATTTTGCTAATAAAACTGATACTAACGGCATCAAGATGATGAACTCTCCCATCTGTGTTGGTTACCAATTTGAAACATGGCTTTCCATGCAATACGAGATGTACTGGCGGGAGTTTTCCGAAGATATCATCAACAAACTGCTTAGAGTATATACAATCATCACAAATAAAGAAACACCTAACGAAATGGACAAACTAATCATAGCTGAACTAGTAAAATATGGTTATGTAAATACGCATGGCAATAAAGTTTCTTTATCTGTCCCATTTATTCCTTACCACCGTTTTAAGCTGTTTGGCCAACTGCTTGAAGATATCCAGCAGCAACTTGGAGAAGACTTCTTTCTAACGTATTACGATCAATTTGCAGAATTCTTTGAGCCTGAGGTTCCTAAATTTCTTGCTGATAACATTCGTAACCATGCCATTTATGATATCTGGCCAAGCCTTGCTGTATTGGGTTGGATCATCAATCAAGCTTGGATCAAACTGCCTGACAAAGAAGAAGCAAAATCCGTTTGCACCATAGTTTGGCAAACGGAACAAAATAATGTCTGAGCTGACTGGTAATGCCCAGTCAGCTATTTTTTTATATTCTTCTCATATCTAAGCAGGATATTAATCTTTGTTTAAATAACTGAATATACTGAGAATAAAACCAACGAGGTTCATCAATGCACCTGGATTGCATCTTGAGGATACCTGAAATTGAAACCAATTGATTAGGAGGTTTGCTATGCCTGTCCACGATTTTGTTTATACTTCATCAAACGCTAATGCTGTTGAAGACCCAACATATCTCTATATCTTTCTTGCCGTCTTTGCTGTTCTATTCTTCGGAAGCTTAGCAATGGGTTTACGAGAATCGCTATATAACAAACGGCAGCCCGTAGTTACTCAACGAGTTAAAATCACCAGTAAACGTTTTGAAGTAAGGGGTACTTATGCGATAAGTAATAAACGGAGTAGTCATTGGTCTCACTCTTACTACTATTATCTTACATTCGAATTTGAAGATGGAAACCGCCTGTAATTTCGTGTCCGTAAAAATGATTATAGTATGACCGCCGAAGGAGATATAGGTATTTTGACGTATCAGGGGACAAGATTTATCAGTTTCCAAAGAGAAAAATAAATGCCACTGTTAATGATGGAAAGGTTTCTCCATTATTTTTCCAGTATATCCAGTACTTGGATAATCTGTCACAACCGCAAAATATGAGAGGAAGTGCTCGTTACTGCACTCCCTCTCTCATATTCTCTTACTTATTCAAGTAGCTGCCAACCAACCGGCCCATGGTTGAGTAGAAGCTTAAGGAACATCCAGCATGGTAGTTGCGGTTGTAGAATTCTTTATTGCTCATCTCACCAATAGCAAACAATCCTTGAATTACTTGGCCATCAGTGTTGATAACCCGATAATACTGATCAGTTACCACACCAGACATGGAACCCCAGATTGAGTGATTGTATTCCACTGCATAGTAGGGACCTTCTGCTGCATAGGCCACTAAGTTGCTTGCTGGTTTATCAAACTCAGGATCAACACCTTTAGCAGCGTACTCATTATAAGCATTAATAGTAGCAGTCAAACCATTTGGATCAATGCCTGCATTTTTAGCTAGTTCTTCAAGGGTATTGCCTTTGAAAACACTGCCAGTACCTAAACCAGATTCACAAATAGCTACGAAGGTTGCATTTGTTGAATCAAAGATGGCAAAAGTCTTGGTATCGTTGTATGCAATAGCATTGGTTATCAGAGTGAAGAAACCAGCTTCATTGACAATTCGCTTACCAGCTTGATTGACTAAAACACCATTTGCGTACTGCAGTGATTTTGCTTGGCTGTTAACATCCAACAAAGCTTGAGCTGGCGATGAAAATGCTGTAACCATCCAGTGTTCATCATAGAACTTAGCACCAACTTCAGCGGCTAAACGGAAACCATCGCCAGTATTACCAGCAGCTGCAGTATTGATCGTACCAACATATTGAGGAACATACTCAGCGATCATGTCTTGATTGCTGGCAAATCCACCAGTTGCTAAGATCACATTGGCTGCTTTGATAGTGTATACAGTGCTATCAGACTCAGCAACAACACCAATAACTTTACCATTTTCCACTAATAACTGAGTAACCGGAGTTGATAAATATAGATCAATTTTGTCGTTGTTTTCTACAGCTTTAGTTAAAGCTTGAACTACACCCATACCGCCACCTTGAGCTACAAGCATACCAAAACTGTTGCCTGGGGTAGCAGGAACTGCCATTCTCCAAACGACACCTTGTTTTTCTAACCATTCATGTGTAGCGCCAAACTCATCGAAATGAGCAATTACCTTGTCCATATTTGGATACTTGTCACTTTGATAGCTGCCAAGTTGTCCTAACATACTGAAGAAGGCTACTGCGTCTTCTTTGGAATCTGCTGGTCCGTTTGGAACCAGACGCGCATATACTGGCGAATCAACGGAAATGAAGTAACCACCAGCAACTGCTAAACTGCCACCTGTAAATGGCATTTTTTCCAAGAGAATTACCCGGTAACCGTTCTCAGCAGAACTTAAAGCAGCAGCTAAACCAGCCATACCAGCACCAGCGACAACTACGTCAGTTTCTAATTCAACTTCGTTCTTGACTACTTCCTTTTGTGAGCTTACCATGAAATCTTCAACTTGACCACCCGCAGCCAGAATTGCCTGCTTTACACCCTCGATGATGCCAGTGGATGTTTTTGTAGCGCCCGAAACTTTATCCACATTTACCGAGTTGTTAGCCACAATCTCAGCTGGCAGCTTCTGAATCGGAAGATCAGAAATGCCAGGAGTCTCTTGATGTTCTACAACGGTAACATCAGTAATCTTACCATTGCTGAAAGTAACATTTAACTTAAGTCCAGGATACATTCCTGTTGATTCAACTGTATAAGTCCCATCTTTTACCGCTGCAGCAGCGACAGTCCCGGGAACAACAAGTCCAATCAATAGAGCTATGCTCAATACAAGCGCAAACAACCGTTTCATATTTCTTACCTCCTAGAAATGAGTATGATGCGTTGTATAACAACTTCTTTGACCTGCTATATTTCAAGAGCTTAGTATCAATTGTCCCTCCCTTCACTGCTCTTGACTACTTTAAGCATTATGGAATTAGGCATACACACACTAATGTCATCTGGACTCTCCACCCAGCCGAAAACATTGACACAGATCTGATCCAAACATGTGGAATGACTGATCCGGGCTTTACCATCTGCGACTTGTACGATGACATTGCCTAAGCTGCTGCTTAAGTCATGATCACCATTGGTATTGAGATCGAATTCCATACTTTGACCAGTAGCAAAATTTGTGACCACTGCCTTGCCATGATCACCCTTATCCTGGACCTCACCAGTGTGCGCACCGAGTTTGTGGATATTAGACCAACCAAACAAGCCAAGTATGCAAACTATAATAATACCTAGAATCAAATCTCCCGTCTTTAACTTTAAACATTTCACCACACATCGCGCCTTTTGTGATTATGATTTTTTTCACAAACTTATTTCTACTACAATACCTTGTTTTCCTGCGCCAAAGCTGCAAATTCTTTGTAGTAAAAATGTTAAAAGCCAGATCACCTGGCTTTTAACACTATACTTATCCCTGCAGTCTGGGATCCATAATATCGCGGAAAGCATCTCCTATTAAATTCCACGCAAGGACAAAAAGGATAATTGCAAGCCCAGGGTAAACCACGGTGTACCAATATGCTAATGGATTACCTGGTGCCCCTAAGATCCAGTTACGTGCGTAACTGATCATTTGACCCCAGTCAGCATAACCTTCTGGTGCGCCTAAACCCAAAAAACTCAAACTAGCAGCAGTTACGACAATCGAACCCATATTCATTGAAGCTTGGATAATCACAGGGAAAATCGTATTCGGCAGGATATGCCGCAGAAGAATCTGTACATGACTAACACCAGCAGCACGGGCAGCCATCACATACTCGTCTTGCTTCACCTGTAAGACATTGCCTCTGATAAGACGGGCATAGCCTGTCCATCGAAACATTATCATTGCAAGCATTACTTTGTCTAAACCTCGGCCTAAGACTGTGGTAATTACGATGGCGGCAATCAAAAACGGGAAGCTCATAAATATATCAACAAAGCGCATGACAACTTCGTCAAACTTACCGCCAATATAAGCACTGACAGATCCGACAATCACACCAATCAAGCAGGAAATAGAGATGACGATTAGACCGACTTTAAATGCGGTACGTGTCCCCCAGACCAGGCCATAAAAAATGTCCAGCTGTCCTTCTGTCAACCCCATGGGATGTTCTTTGCTCGGTGCAGTTGGTGTGCTGCTGAAACCATAACGAGGTATCCGATATGGGTCATCTTTATACCGTTCGGGAGTTGGCGCGATCCAGGGAGCAATAATGGCAACCAGGACAAAAACAAGTAAAATGATAAGACCAATTAACGAAATAGGATTCCGAATGAGTTTTTTCATTACCATAGAGTCATCACTCCAATCTCACACGGGGATCAAGCACAGCATAAAGTATGTCTACGACCAAATTGGCCAAGACCAACATCACCCCATAGAACAAGCTAGTGCCCAAAATCAAGGTGTAATCCATCCGCTGCGCACCTTTGGCAATCAACAACCCAATACCCTTGTAATCAAATACGGTTTCGACGATCACCACACCGCTCAATAATCCTAGAATCATACTGCCAACCACGGTAACCACAGGGATCATCGCGTTTCTCCGCACATGGCGGTTAATAACGAGCTTTTCAGTTAAACCCTTTGCCCGCGCGGTCCGAACATAATCTTTGTTCAGTACATCCAGCATACTAGACCGGGTGATACGTAGAATATACGCCCACCACAGATAAGCCAGAGTGATCGTGGGAGCGATTAAATGCCTTAACGCGTCTAAGAAAATGTCAAAACGGCCATTTAGGAGTGAATCGATTGTATGCATCCCTGTATATTGAACAAAATTGCCGCTGAGGATCACATTATCTGCCCAGACTGACAATCTGCCAGGTGGAAACCATCCTAAAACCCCATAGAAGATCAACAGAATAATCAGTCCGAAAACAAAGTCAGGCAGCGACCAGCCCACAATGGCAAAAATGCGGGATGCATGGTCTAAAGGCTGATTATGGTTTTTAGCTGAAACCGTCCCCAGCCAGATACCCCCAAGAACCACAGGAATAGCAGCAAAAAATGCTAGTTCCAATGTGGCTGGAAAACGTTTGGCGATCGCTTCTGTTACATACATGTTTGCAGAAACTGAATAACCTAAGTCACCTCTCAAGACGTTCTTCATCCAGCCCACATAACGCTTCCACATCGGCTCATCCAGACCATATTTCTCAATCAATTCACTAATGCTCTGATTCTTCAATTCTTCCGGGCTCTTAATATAAGCGCTGACTAGCTGAGCGGGTGATAGAAATGACATGGCAATGAAAATCATCAATGACACACCAATCAGTACTACCGGCAGAAAGAGAATACGTCTTGTAATATAGGTTAACATGACCACAGACTCCTTGCTCTAATTTGCTGGTATGATAGGATCACTTGTAGTGATCCTATCATACCTAGATTAATCAACTTTCTTGGACAAGCTGTAGAAATCATAATTGGCACTGTAAGCTGGGCAGTAAACAAATCCTTCCACCCAATCGCGCATTACCCGATGATCAGTTGGGTCAATGTAAGGTACCGCTATAGCATAATCAAAAGCTTTCTTGTGCAATTCATTGTAAATTGCCTGGCGCTCCGCTTCGGTGGAAACCTGCATGGCTTGCGCAATCAAGTCATCAAACTCTGCTTTGGCTAGATCAATTAAAGCCTGACCGCAGTAACCAGCCAATGCGCCAGTTGAGCGCATGTATGCATCAAAGAAGTTATGAGCATCTGGAAAGTCCATCGACCATCCCATAAAGAACACCGGCAAGGAACCAGCATCCATTTTCGCCAGGTAGGTAGCCCACTGCATCCCTTGAACATCAATTTGGAACTTGGGATTAATCGATTCAATGTTATATTCCAATATTTCAGCAGCTGTCTTACGAGCATTGTTGCCACTGTTGTACAACAGAGTCAGCTTGAAGCCTTTTTCCCACAGTTCTCCACCAAAGGCCTGGCGGAAATATTGTTCCGCCTTTTCAAGATCATGAGTAAACCACTCACCATCTTTATTAGAAAACGGCAGGGTATTGGGCACTACGCCGGTAGCAATTTTACCGGCACCATTAGCCACCTCTTTAAGATACCGTTCATAATCAAATGCATAGGCAAATGCCTTGCGTACATTCACATCAGCAAAAAAGTCGCTAGGAATGCCCTTGCCATCAAGTTTACCACTACCTACAATGTCTTCATTCCCTTCATAGGGAATAGTAAAGTTGAACATCAGCGCTGTATTGGTAACCTGTGGCAGCCCCTCAATAATACGAACACCAGGTATCCCGCGAAGCTGATCAAGATATTGATTGTTAGCGTAAATTGAATCAGCATCACCACTTTGCAGCATGAGCTGCCGTGTATTGAACTCTTCAATGTATTTTACAAAGACTGTCTCCAACTGCGCAGGACCTCTAAAGTAATCATCAAAGCGCTTTAGAACAATTTGTCCGCCGCTACGATCCCAGGCTTGAAGTTTGAATGGACCCGTACCATTGGCTTTTTCATAAAGAGTCATTTCCTCTTTGGTAGGATCAAACCACTTGGCCCATGTATCTGGTTGTCCATCCCAATCACCGTTTTCGATCATCCATTCTTTATCCAAAATGGAAGACCAACCACCGCCTTTGGCGAGTATTTGTAAAAACGGTGGGTAAGGATTAGCCAAGTGGAAGACAACATAATCCCCTTCAACTTCTACTGCAGCATCAATCAGATCAAATGCTTTACGTCTAATCGCAGGATCTACTTCATTAATATCCGTAAAATCTTCCGGACCACCAACCATGGCAATTACTTGTTCCATGGTTTGTACACCCAAAAGCGGCTCAAAGAACATCCAAACGGGCCCTCCTACAGGATCGGATATCATCGCCCGTTCAATGGTATATTCCACATCTTCAGGTGTCAGCTCACCGCCATTGTGGAATTTCACACCCTTGCGAATTGGCACTTTAATAGTTTTACCGTCAGGAGAAATCAAACCATTTTCTACCGATGGCACTTCTGCTGCTAAAAGGGGTATCAGCTTATCCAACGAACCATTTTCGTAATCGAATAAACTGTCATATAGCTGATGAATAATCTCTCCGCTGGCAGTATCATAGGCATATGCTGGATCCAGCGTATCTGGTTCACCAATGGTGACATGGACATAAGTCTTTGGATCTGTTGTCACTTTGGGAGTTTTATCGTCTTCCGCTTTTCGTTCTCCCTTTGGAACCAAATAGACATATGCTGCTGCACCACCAACTAATAGCAATACTAATAACAACGCTATTCTGGCCTTTGCGTTCATAGGTTCACATCCTTTAGTGATCGTTATTTTCGTTGACTAATACTCCAGATAATTTGAGTTCTTTGGCTCTATGGCAGGCTACAAAGTGTTGACCGTCTTCGGTATTTAACTCAGGACGTGTTTGGCGACAATGTTCTGTGGCATATGGGCACCGTGTGTTAAATGCACACCCCTGAGGAGGGTTAGCTGGACTCGGCACATCACCCTGAAGGATAATCTTCTTTCCCTGTACATCAGGATCTGGGCTGGGAATTGCTGATAGCAATGCTTCCGTATATGGATGCTGGGGACGAGCAAACAGCTGATTCACTTCCCCCATCTCCACTACACGGCCCAGGTACATTACAGCAATTCGATCGCTGATATGCTGTACCACTGACAAATCGTGAGCGACAAACACATAGGTTAATCCATACTGTTCTTGCAAGTCTTTAAGCAGGTTCAAAACCTGCGCTTGCACCGACACATCCAAAGCCGATACAGGTTCGTCACATATTACCAACGATGGATTAACCGACAAAGCCCTGGCTATTCCTATTCTTTGTCGCTGTCCACCACTAAATTCATGGGGATAACGTTTCATGTGATGAGAACCCAAGCCTACTGCCTTAAGCAACTCTTCTACACGATCATAACGTTCAGTGCGATTTTTCATTCCATTTGCCAGCAGTGGCTCAGCCACTATATCACATACCCGCATTCTTGGATCCAAGGATGAATATGGATCCTGAAAGATCATCTGGATTTCTGAACGCAAATGTTTGATTGTATTAGCATTGACTTCAGTCCATTTACCGTTGTTAAACAAGATTTGCCCGCTGGTGGGCTGAATCAGCTGCATTAGACTTAAACCAACAGTGGTTTTGCCACAACCGCTTTCACCCACCAAACCCAAGGTTTCACCTCTACGGACTTGAAAGTTCACTCCATCAACGGCCTTGACATAACCAACAGTCCGCCGGAAAATGCCTTTAGTGATTGGATAGTATTTTTTCAGGTCACGCACATCTAACAGAAGTTCTGCTTTTTTTCCTGTTGCCATAAAATGCATTCCTTTCACCACCCTATTCTGACACTGGATGCCAACAGCGCACTGCATGGTTTGCACCTACGTCCGTTAAAGGCGGCTCTGTTTTACATTTTTCATTTGCCATTGGGCAGCGATCACGAAAACTACAGCCAGCTGGTAAATGGATGGGATCAGGAACAACGCCCTTGATTGGTTCCAACCGCTGCTTCTTTTCACCCAATTTAGGGATCGAATTAAATAACCCAATCGTGTAAGGGTGTGCTGGATGATGATAAAGTGAGCGTACATCAGTGTATTCCACAATTTTGCCCATGTACATCACTGCCACTTTGTCACAAATTCTACCTACGACACCTAGGTTATGAGTAATCATCATGATTGACATTTTAAACTCTGCCTGTAAGCTGAGCATTAGGTCCAGTATTTGTGCTTGAATTGTAACATCTAAAGCTGTTGTCGGTTCATCAGCAATCAATAAGCTGGGATTGCAGGATAAAGCCATGGCAATCATCGCCCTCTGCCGCATCCCTCCACTCATTTGATAAGGATACTCTCGTACTCTTTGCTTAGGGCTAGGTATCCCAACTCTAGCCAGCATCTCTTCTGCTAGCTTCCAGGCTTGCTTTTCTGTCAGTTTTTGGTGCAGCCGGATTGCTTCCACTATTTGGTAGCCAACAGTGTAGACAGGATTGAGTGAAGTCATCGGTTCTTGGAAAATCATTGCTATTTCATTACCACGAATTTTGCGCATCACTGGTCCGGTGGGATCCTGCTTGGCCAAATCGATTATTTGATTATCGCGGCTGCGGAACAAGATTTTCCCTTCGTGAATTTTGGCATGAGGTCTGGGCAACAGCTGCATGATCGATAATGCAGTAATACTCTTACCGCACCCACTTTCACCAACAACACCGAGAACTTCTTCTTTTCCAATACTGAAACTGACACCGTTTACAGCTTTAACCAAACCTGCTTCAGTATTTAAATAGGTGTGCAAGTTGTCGATTTGCAGTAATGTATCGGTGTCAACTGTATTTTGCTCTTTGGTTAGAGCCATGTCAGCCATCCGCTAAACCTCCAGTTAGATTTTCCTGGAAAATCTATTTATAATATTGTATCACAATATAACGTTTATTAATTTTATCTGGTTGGATAATAAATGTCAAAGGCAAGATCATCCAGTTTAGAGGATATTTGCAAAATTCGTTTAATTATAAGAAGAAAAAGTGTGTGCTCAAGAAACAAAAAGTATGGTTTAGAGGGTACCACCTTGCAGGGAGATTCAATCCGGAAGGATGAAAAGCGAAGCTTTTGAACTTGGTATGGTTGGGAAAAGAGTGTTATCTTCAATGAAGGAGGTAATCCAACTGGAGTATTTTCTTCATACTTGGCTTATCGTAATACTCTTTGGATAATATTTTGCCGTTTATACTAGCAAAATATTATAACGGATATGACCATAAATCTGCCCACAATGTAATGCGTTATAGCGGCTTATGGCAAAGAGTTATCATGGCAGTCTGTTACATACCTTTTATTCTCTTCACCATCCTTTATTCTTGATGTAATCATGCTAACAAGCACGAAATTAATTGGGAGAGAGGCCGATATGATACACGACTTGTTCTGTTATTTGAAAAAACCCATTCTCTGGCAGCGCAGCCATGAACCTTTCTGGGATGATGAGCATATTTCTAAGGCTATGTTGGAAGCCCATCTTGACCCAGAGCGAGATGCAGCAAGCCGTAAGCATAGTTTCATTGAGTGTTCAGTAGAGTGGCTGAAAAGTATCATTCCACCCGGCAGTAAAATGCTTGATTTAGGGTGTGGTCCAGGACTGTACACTGCAAGATTGTCTAACGCTGGGTATGAGGTCACTGGAATTGACTTGTCTAGACGATCGATAGCATATGCAAAGGAGCATGATCCGAAAACTAAGTATATATGTCAGAATTACTTAGAAATGGATTATACTGAAGTATTTGATGCTATAACATTGATTTACTGCGATTATGCTGCCCTTACTCCAGATGAACGTAAGATATTACTAGAAAAGATTCTGCGTGCGCTGAAACCGAATGGTTTATTCGTTTTTGATGTCTTCACCGAGCGAACTACTAAAGGCAAAATTGATCATACTTCTTGGTCATATCACGAAACTGGTGGTTTTTGGAGTGAGAAGCCATACTTGTGCCTGGAAGCAGAGTATTATTTTGAAAACAACACAGTCAAGGCTTATCAAGCAATTGTAATTACAGAATGCAATATCCGCGAATATCTTACCTGGGATACGGTATTCACTAAAGATACCTTGCTGAATGAGGTAGCACCATTTGGGTTTCAGATTGATGGCATTTACGATGATGTTTGTGGTAGTCCATTCACTGGTGAAGCAGATACATTGTGTTTTGTACTGAGGAAAGAGTGAGAACATGATGATCGATAATGTGAAAACAATCGAGGAGTTAGATGCTGTACTGCAACTGGTATTCAGTATTTTCCCACAAGTAACCGATGGCACCTATAAGTATAGCCGCGACTTCTGGATAGATAAGCTGAATGAGCTGCCGGAACTTCTCTTGTATGCGAAAGATGGTGACAAAGTATGTGGTTTTGTCTTAGCTTGGAATGATCATGGCACCATTACCGCCGTAACTGTAGGAATAGATAAGGAATATAGAGGTCAAGGCATTGGAAAAGCTCTGATGTTGGAGCTGGAACGACGCGTGAAAGCATTAGGGTATCATGGTATTGCTTTAGGAGCGGGAGAAGGTGCAGAAGGGTTTTATGAAAAGCTTGGCTATAAGGGTTCTTTACTAATTCAATCAGAGAAATACAGTATTGATGAATTAAAAGCATTAAATACAGAGTACGAAGTTTTATATACCAATGTATACGAAGGGAAAATAAATCAAGTATGCTTGCGATTACCGAAAATCGACCGTGAGCTGCAGCGCAAATACGAAAGTACATTTCCTGGGTGTTCGACTCAGATGGTGTTTGGAAAAGAATTCTAACTATCCGCCTTGTCAGTTTTGACAAGGCTTTCGTTTTGTGTACAAGACCAACTTTGATTCAAGCAGGATTGTTTTTAATTATGACTAATATTAAATTTAATATAATTATGCACAAAGGAAGTTTTATATGAACCTTGAGGTTAAAAGAGTGAGTTTAAAAAGTGCAGATGTGAAGAAAGTTTATTATGATTCGTTTCCACCAAGTGAACGTATGCCATTTTGGCTGATGGTTTTAATGTCAAAACTTTGGAACACAAAGTTCCTTTCATTTTATGATAATGATAAGTTGTGTGGGTTCGTATATTTTGCAGTTCAATTTAGGCAGATTTTTATCATGTTCTTTGCCGTTGACAGGGATTTACGTTCACACGGATACGGTAGTGAAATCTTGAGGATACTTCAAAAGCTATATCCGACAAAAACAATGATTGTGTCTATAGAACACAGTGATACCGACAGAGATGGAGATCAAGAACGCCGAAAACGCTTTTATCTAAGAAATGGTTTCACGGAGACGGGGTATCTGATCAGAATGAAAGGTGTGGATCAAGAAATTCTTGTGAGAAATGGACATTTCAGCAAAGCAAAATTTCGCGCTTTTTTAGCGCTATACAGCAATGGAACACTGTGGCCAAAAATCAGAAAATTTGAGTAACGGTAATTAGAGCCTTTTACCAAAATCTGTCGGAGCAAAAAAAGCTTGATCACCAGTACTAGATCAAGCTGCCCATAGAATTATTCATTATCAAGAAATCTTGAATTGCTTTTATACATATTCAACATTTGATCAAAACCTTCAAACTCATATCCTAATTTTTTATAGGTCTTGCGTATTTTTTGAGCCTTGAGCATAGGTAATTTTTCTTTTTTGAAATCGCCATACGCGGCACTAAAGGAACCTAATACCAGCAAGATAGTAATAATCGGACCAACGACGGGTAAAAATGAGCATAATATTCCACCAATAAGAATAACGATGCATAAATATTTTAGCTGATACCATCCAAACCACAACACTGATTTAAGCCACATAAATATTATCTATCCTCTCTAAAACTTGTTTGCTGTCAGGTTCAATTAAATTAGTAACCTGATGATGATACTTGTCAATTATATATTCCCGAATCAACATTTTTTCCTCAACCGATAGAACTTTGCCATTAATGATTTTATCAAATATATTGAAAAACAACTGCTGTTCTTCCTGCAGTTCTTCTTCGTCATGAGTACGCATAACCAACAGATCTAAATACTCCATAAAAGCATATTGGAAAATAAGTGCTCCCCGAACACGAGATTTCTGCTTCATGCGTTCCATAATTTGATAAACTTTCAATGCCTCATATCTTATCTTAAGTTCTTTAATCTGACGATCCTGTTCTTGAACAATCCGTTGTAGTCTTTGAATTTCTTCCTGAAGTTCTCTGACTTGTGCCTTTAAACGATTAACTTCTGGTTGCCTTGCCAATGCTCCAATGGCTGCCCCGCCTAATAATACACTACCTATCAACAGCAATGACATTTAGTTTTCCTCCCAAAACTCTACGATATTCATTATCTGCTTTTCTTGCTGTCTGATTTCATTTATGTAACCAAAACCATCTACATATGAAACCAGGGAAGTTCCCGTTGCAAAAACTTGTTTCTCTAGTTTCGCATTTTCTTCTATTATTTTTGCTGTAATCTTTTCCAGTTGTACAGTTTCACGATTACTATCAATGAACAAACCTATAATTTCTTTAATCAAAGCACATAATATGGGCCAATTTATATAGGGAATCCTGTATCGTATCAATCCGTACGCAGTGTTTGCCAGGAAACATGTTCCATATGTAAGTATTTTGTATTGCCGCTGACGAATGGGATCTTCAATTTGTCGATAATGTATGTATGCTTGCGTCGACGCCCAAACCAGTCCCTGTGCCCCTATATCTTGAGCCCTAATGGTAAACATTCTAGAAAATGCCTCTGACGCCCCCATCCGATCGCCGCCAACCGATTGAGCAATTTCTTTAAGCAAATTCGTCGTCTTGCCATTAACTGATCGATCTAATAGTGAATGCCCCGGTATAGGCAATCCCTGTTTGGAAAAAGTATCAGAAATCAAGTGCCGGAAAACTTGTAATATCCCCAGTAAAAGGCCATGCTGTTTAGTCATGATCAGAAAGGGATTATCATGTCCAAGGGAAAAGGGATCGTGACCAAACATTAGTCGGTGGAACATAATATCAGCAGAATTACCATTACGATCTACATATTTACCATTAACTTTATCGATCGCATCTCCATAATGATGTAATAGTTTTCCTAATAATGTGTCGGGATTACTTTTGCTCGCATCAACATGAACTATGTTACAAAATTCAGCGATTTGTTTGCTTGAAGATATAAAAGCTCCAATAATACCAAACACAACTCCAAAGAGATAGTCATAACCATCTAGCGCCGATTGAACTTGTTCTGGTTGGAGGTTTTCAAGTTTATGAAGATCAATTTGTAAATCTGCGATTGCTCGCTCTAACTGTTCTAATTGAAGCAATGCTTTATCATGCATTTGCATGTAGAGATTATGATTTGGTATCGTAATATTTGTGAGAGCAAAATCTTGCGGCATTATTCTCCACCTCCTAACAACAAAGACATTTGACAAAGAAGGTGAACAGTTTCTTCAAGTTTTAGTTTTGGAAATGTGTTACGAATCTCCTGGATCAGACTGGTAGGCAAAGCTGTGAGCACAGAATTGTTCAAATCTGGCAACAAGCAATTAATCTTTTGCGCTTGTTCTGTGCGAATATAGCCTAATATCCAATTAATTGCTACCTCAGGATCTAAACTTTTTTCCTGAAATAAGGAAATTATATTTTGATCAATCCCGACGCTTTCCATCAAATCCCTCCTTCATATACCTCCACAAGCCTTGCATCATTGAACACAATTTCTTGATAAGTTATCTACTTCCTCCTCAAACTATCAAACAAAAACTATTTTGCTGAAAATAATTATTTAATATATTAAAAATGCATCTCATATACTATTGAAGATGCCCTGTAAACTGTAAATATGGAAATTTAAGCTAGAACTCGTCGAAGACTATGTCTAATTTGCTTGATACGGCACTACATACAGATGATTATAAAATGGAAGGAATTGCGCAATCAAGAATATAAATGAGAAAATACAAATACTTAAATAGAGTGCGAGGGATTTATAATGATTAAAAAGAGATTTACTGACGACAAACATGATAAGTTTTATGAGTTAAAACTCGCCTCAATGGAAAAAATACTGGGGAAAAGCCACGAATTAGTCAGGCATGCCATCATACCATTCCCGTTCGGACCCGTCGATATGTACTATTTTCCAAACGCACTCTCAGGCTGCGCATTCGCGACCATGGAACTGATCAAGCCAGATGGGAGTGGCCCCAATGCCAAACAGCATGAGAACCTATGAGTTAGTAGCTTTTACCCGACAAACCTTGGAGCTAAATGAAGAAAGTGATTTTAGTAGAATTGAAAACCGAATACGCAGCATATTCACGACCATTGCGAATTACGCATACGATGCGGTAATCGAGCCTGGTGACACAGGTGAGATCCCGGGAGATGATGAGGAGGATATACGATGCATAATCTTCGATGAGTACAAGAAAGAGGGTCAGCCATTTCAAATTAACCGCACTAATCACGGTCTGCTGTTAGTCATAGAGGTTTTTCCTTCGGAAATAGAGTATGCTAGAGAATATGGCAGTAGCAAATTACTAGATTTGCTTAAAGCCAAAGGGCATTATCCATACAGCGATGTAAATCGTGAACCTGTGGTTTAAATATATATCTTAAGGCACCAATCAAATCAACTCTATGGTTGGTGTCTTTTTTCAGGGGAATGCTATCTCAAGGAGGTGTCCCCCTTGGGACTGAATTTCGGCTTTGTTTCTATCTGCCTTAGTGAGCATAATTGTTCTCCTGCAGGAAATGTCACAGTAAAAACGATTGCGAAACATGAAAACCTCGAAAGTAAGTTGTGGAAAATCAAGCAAACTGCTAAAAAGAACTTACACGCTACCTTCCGAATTGTGTGGTTTAATAAAGCTAATGATATTAAGTTGTATCGTCTTGCTACGGACTTGATACCATTGGCCACCCATGAGGTAACCAATGGATGGTCCTGGTGGAATGATCCAGAGCTCCAACCTGAACTGGTCAAGCTGGGGGAAATGATTCGCGAAACCAAACTGCGGGTAAGTACTCATCCACCCCAGGTATGCGTTTTCAATGCTTCGGATGAAAAGATATTTCAATGGGTACGGGCGTACTTGCGTTACCACATTCAGCTATTTTCTGCGATGGGATTAACAGAAGATCCAGCAAGTGATCCGATAATTGTGTTTCATTTAGGCAGTGGCAAAGCACCATTTAATGAATCTCGCCAACAAATTGAAACCAATTTTGCTTCCCTGACTGAAGCAGAAAGGCAGTTTATTGTGCTGGAAAATGATGATAAAACTTTCTCTGCCAGGCAAGTGCTTGAGGCTTGTGAACAGCTTGGTGTACCTATGGTGCTAGATTACCACCACCATCTTTGCCGCAATGATGGGGAAAATGTCTATGAGCTGCTTCCAAGAATATTTGCGACTTGGAAAGGACGGAAGCGGCCACCCAAAGTTCATTTATCTAGCCCTTAAATCGAAAACAAACTTTAGGGCACATGCTGACTACATTGATCTTGAACTAGCTTGGCCCTTTCTCCGCGCTTTAATGGATTATCCAGAAGTGGATATCATGATCGAAGCAAAGCAAAAAGATTTGGCATTATTAAAGCTGCGTGAGGATCTCAAGACTTTGCTAGAAGCTAATCCGGTTGGATAACACTCTCCCATTGCGTAATACCCCCCGCTAAGTTATAAACGTGCTTATAACCCTTCTCCCTAAGCAATTTTTGGGCAGCAAGGCTACGAGAACCACTGTGGCAGATCACCACAATAGTTTGGTTCTTCGCAATCAGCTGCAGTTCTGGCGCAGAATCTAGCTGGTTAAGCGGAATTGAGATTGATCCTGGAATAGAGGTCTTGGCAAACTCTTCTGGCTCGCGCACATCTATGAGAACTAGTCTTTTACCAGCTTCCAGCCATGCTTGTAGCTCATGTACCTGAATATCAGATTGCTCTCCTGTCTTTTGCCATAAATACCAACCAGCTAATCCCACCAGCGCAAGTATCAGCAGCCTTCTCTTCATCACAATTCTCCTTTGAGCTTAGCATTATCCAGTATTAGTATTGCCAAACTCAAGTTGGCCACTGATGCTCAAAAATAAAAAAACTCATCTTACGATGAGTAAAAAATGGTGCCGGGGGCGGGAATCGAACCCGCACGGGCTAAACGCCCAACGGATTTTAAGTCCGTAGCGTCTACCTATTCCGCCACCCCGGCACAACATCGATTACAAAGGTTATTATATACCGCCATTTAGCCAGTGTCAATACTTTACGCAGTTACAGCGAAAAAAATTATCGGGATGCATTGGCATTTTTATACCAAATACCCTGCATCAGATCTCCATCACTGACCACAATTTCTTCTACTCCCAACAAATCCATGAAACCATCTGCTATAGCAGCACCAGCCACAATCACATCTTCGCGGCCGCGGCTCATTCCCGGTAGTACAGCCCGTTCTACTATTGTCAGTTTAGCCAAATGTTCTACCCAATATGCAACTCGCTGCTTTGTGAGCACAAAACCAGTAACTTTATCTGCATCATAAACAGTTAACCCAAGATCCAAAGCAGCTAAAGTTGTAATGGTGCCTCCAACACCAATCAGGATTGGATTTGCTGATAGAGAAAGCGAGCACTGCTCAACCAAGACCGATGCCCGTTCTCGAATCACGGCACGTAAATTGTCCATCTCTTCGGTACTTACAGGATGCTGTGTTATAGCCATTTCTGTCATCCGGACAGATCCTATCTGACTCGTACCACCGTAGATGATCTCACCAGATAGTCTGCCATGGATCAGTTCAGTACTGCCGCCGCCTATATCCATGACCAGTACATCAGCGGAACCAGGTAAGCTTAGGTTTCTGACTGCCTGACAAGCGCCAAGAAACGATGCTTCGGCTTCATCTTTACCCGAGAGGATGGTCACATCCCAGCCAGTAATCGCTTTAACTGCATCCACAAATTCTTGCCTGTTCACAGCATCCCGCACTGCACTGGTGGCAATTACCACCATTTGCTCCACAGGATACTGCTGTAATATTTCCTGAAAAGATCTTAAAACAAGACAGGTGCGATTAATAGCATCCCGCGCCAACTTGCCAGTCGAATTTACTCCTTGCCCCAGCCTGGTAACTTGCAACTCTCTGACTACCGGCTGCAGATAAAATGTATTTCCCAAAGCAATTGGTTGTGCGATAAGCAGCCGGACTGAATTAGTACCAATGTCGATTGTCGCCAGCATTGGTGTGCCTCCTAATCTTCTAGACTACAATTACCCGACGAACAGTTGAGATTTCCACCCAGCAAATCATACACCATTGCTCCAATGACATTGCTGCCCAAGATCATATAATCACTGAAATGTGCGTGCAGACATTTTACTCCCTCAAAGGAGCGTACACCGCCGATTCCGGTCTTAGTCAACACTTTATACTCATTCGGATAGTTTTTTGCTAATGAATTGAGCATTTCGTCTGAAATTAGACTGGTGCGAAACTGTGCGTGTTCCCGATGATTTTCTGCGACTTTGGCAGCGAATTCATTATCGGTATTGACTTTATCCTGCAGCGTCCCCACCAAACCTCCGCCTTCTAATCTACTGATCGCTCTACTTAAAAATGGACAGGTCAGCCAAAAAGTAGTGGGAAATACCCGCAGCGTTTCTCCTTCATAAACAATTGGCCGATTAATAATGATCTGCGGATAACCATAACAGCACCTCTTGGCAATCCCAAGTACACCTCGGGGTTCCCTGCCTAATTGCTGAGTGATAATTTTCAAGTCTTGCTCCGTCATCTGCTCCCAGTTTACTTTCATAATTATTGCCCCCAATATTGAAAAACATCCCCGAAGGGATGTGTGATTATCATTATTAATAATTCCTTAATATTACCTTGCGCCCCTGCCTCCCCGCTTTGCATCCAGACTTTTTTTCAAAGCTTGTTGCCGCTCTTCGCTATCTTTTAAGAAACGCGCTAACCTCTCTTCAAAGTCGACCACGCTGGAAGCAGCTCTCCGTCTGGACCTGTTATTATGAGGATAACTTTCTGAGGGTTTTGGATTCGCCTGTTTGATGGATAGACCGATCTTGCCGTCACTAATATTAATCACTTTTACTCGCACATTGTCATCTGGTTTCAGATAGTCATTGATATCCTTCACATAGGTATCAGCAACTTCTGAGATGTGTACTAGACCAGTCTGCCCATTTTCTAATTCTACAAAAGCTCCGAAATTGGTGATCCCTGTTACTCTACCCTCGACAATGCTGCCGACCTCGATTGACATACGTTAATGAATTCCTCCTCTTAAGATTTGCCGTTGCAGGGCACGCGGCTTAATTTATATTATACATTATCAGAAATTTTGTGTCAATCGAGCCAGCTGTAAAGGCACATTACTCCCCTTTAGGTTCAGATATAATATAGCGGGTCTCACCGGGCATGACTAAACCAAGCTCCTCCCGAGCCACCCGTTCGATATATTCTGGAGACTTCTGCCGTTCAATTTCCTGACGGATCTTGTCATTGCGCAGTTCGTACGCTTTAATCTCATAAGTCAGTTTATCGATCTGCTTCCGCAACCTCTGGTGTTCTGCAAAACCTTTACCAAAGACATACCCTAACCAGAGAATGAGGAGCAAACATACCAACTTTGAAAACTTTAACCGAATTCGTTTACGTTTGCGCGCCATTGTCCCATCTCCCCTTATTATCAGGTTATTTCTGGAACAAATGGCATTTTCCTGCTGCCTACCACACTAACGTCGCCGCAATAATGAATAAAAAGGTGACTGCCAGCGTAATCCGCCAAAGCGAAACCGCCAACCCGAACTGAATTGCATGGAACTACGCCCACGACGCTTAGCCCGAATGGTTAGGATTATATCTTGGGCAAATTTGATTGGCCAAGCTAAAATCCAGAAAATGAATTGGCAGATATAGCTTAGAATATAGCTGATAAAGTGGATCAGCCCAATAAACATACGAATAATAGTACGGCTGAAAATCAGGTAATAAAAAGCTAAACCTAGACCGATACCGATGAGGACATAAAAACGCAGTTCACCCCAATTGGCCAATAGCAGGTACACAACCACTACCGGTGCCAGTACCAACCAGAAGCATAAATCCATTAATATAGTTGCCAATGTACCGGGTCTGAGTAAGGCACGGATCACCCGGTACAAATCAAAGGCCAAACCGATTGACGCTCCAGCCAGCATAGTAATAGCAAATGCATACAACTGCATGCTGAGCGAATCCATCATCTCACCTCCGCGTTCGGGGGTTCACTCTACCCTAACAGTGTATGCATTTACCATTCAAGATGTGCAGGATCATCGAAATAATTTAGCTAAGAGCCCTTTTCCTTTCTGGCTAAAGGAATCTTTTGTGTATTCTAGGCTCTTGATATACCCAACTACTACTAGGCTGCTATTTTCCAAGTTGAGCTCATTGATGTGCAGATCCTCGCCGCGAATGAACAAACCGCCTTCTTCTGTTTCTAGCACGATCTCCCGATCATCAAAACTTTCCACATTGATTACTCCATCTATACTCAAACGTTCTCTTTGAACCAAGAGAATTTGGTGTCGGCTAGTATTGGTAGGATACTTTTTGTCATCCATATGATTGTACCTCCCCCATAGGTTTAGTACAATCTATGCGCCAGCCCGTAAAAATAGAATCAGTTTCTAATTAATCATAGATCTTCTTAATCTCTACGTCCTTAAAGAAAGCTTTAGCGATTTCCTGCGGTGATTTACCTTCCTTAGCCATTTTGAACGCATCCCATTGACTTAGCCCTACACCATGTCCATAGCCAGTACCTTTAATTGTCAACACACCGTCTTTGACTTGCCAATCTGTAACAAGCGTTGAGCGCATCTTGGTAGAGTCGACTGCCAAACGAAATTCAGCCCCATGAATGGTTTGGGTTCCATTGGTGCCTTTCACCTCTATTTCGGTAACCCGATTAGTAGGTCCACGACCTGTAATTCTAAGATTCTCAATTTGTCCGACATTGATATTAGCTGCGGCCAGCAGTTCTGTCAACTCAGTCAAAGTGTACTGCGCTTGCCAATTTGAAACATCCTCTGGAACATACGGGTTTTCACCTAAATCTACACTCGCAATATACGGCGGTTCCTCTTCCTGGTAATTCAACCCTTCTTTAGCAGTCGTGGTTTTTCCACCCGAGTAAGCATGGAACCAACCTTTTACATAGCGGTTTTCGTATGTAAGCACTTGCCCGCGAGTCATCTCCACCGCTTTTTTAATTTCTGGAGTAATTGCATCTGGATTATAGGCCTGCGCTTCATCAATATTGGTAGAGATGTCCGCTCCGTACTTGTCCTGCAATCCACCTTCTGCGAGAAACGCCATAGTGAAACTGCGGGCGAAGATTGCTTGAGCTGCATAGGCTTCTATTGGCCAATCAGGAAACATCTCTCCGGCAACTACTCCTTGGAGATATTCCTCCAATTTCATGGTTTTCTTTTCGCCAGTTTCATGGAAATAGACGGTGATCTGCGGTTCCTCATCCAATTCACGAACAATATCACCGCGATCACCACTCCAGCTGACCATCACCACCACAACAGCAATCAAAACTAATACCAGTCCAGCAACTGCTTTATGTCCCTGAGAAAAATTCATTACTCTCCTCCTTTCCGGTATTAGCTTGTTGATTTTGCCTATGGTTTATGCTTATTCCAGCATCCCTAAACTTTTTTGGCAAAAATAGGCATTATAGCAGGATTAGTTGTTTTTGCACAGAATATACAAGTGAATTATCATACCTCAAGGGGGTTAAACTGTGAATAAAAGTGATCTTGTAAATGCAGTTGCTAAACAAGCTAATCTTACTAAGAAGGCTGCCAACGATGCAGTAGAAGCTACTTTTGCTGCAATCCAAGAGGCTTTAGCCAGAAAAGAAAAAGTCACTCTTGTTGGCTTTGGAACCTTTGAAGTACGTAACCGCAAAGAACGGCAAGGTGTAAATCCATCAACTGGCGAGAAAATTACAATTCCTGCTACCAGTGTACCAGCCTTCAAACCTGGTAAGACCCTAAAAGAAGTTGTACTTGAAAAATAAGTTTGGCCTGCTCAAAGCAGGCTTTATTTATCAAGGAGGTAGGATTGGTGTCACGCTATACACTAGAATCTCTGCTTGATATCATGGCTCGTCTGCGCTCTCCAGAGGGATGCCCTTGGGATCGGGAACAAACTCATGAGAGTCTGCGCCGCTACCTGATTGAAGAAGCGTACGAAGTGATTGATGCTATTGAACAGCGCGATCCCAAGGCCTTGGCTGAAGAATTGGGTGATGTTCTGCTGCAGGTGGTTTTCCATGCCCAAATTGCTAAAGAAAATCAACAGTTTACTATGGAAGATGTTATCGCTGCAGTTTGTGAAAAAATGATTCGTCGCCATCCCCACGTCTTTGCTGATACTCATGTGAATTCAGTCGCCGATGTTTTAACCAACTGGGAAGCAATTAAAAAGCAGGAAAAGTCTCACCAAGATCGTCACTCACTGCTCGATGGCATTCCCCGCCATCTTCCTGCATTGATGCGAGCAGAAAAGGTTCAAAGCAAAGCTGCCAAAGTGGGTTTTGAATGGGATCAGGTTGATGGAGCCTTGGCTATGTTAAATGAAGAACTGACAGAACTGCGTCAGGCAATTTCCCATAAGGACCCGCAAGAGATCAGCGACGAAATTGGTGATCTGTTTTTCAGCTTAGTCAACGTTTCCCGCTATCTCCATGTCAATCCAGAACAAGCCTTAAATCAGACTACAGACAAGTTCATTCAACGATTTCAATACATTGAAGACCAGGCTCAAGCTCAACACAAAAGCTTAGAGGATATGAGTCTAGAAGAGATGGATGAGCTATGGGAACAAGCAAAAAAGACTCCAAAGTCATAACTTTTAGCTCGCCTAAAGTTATGACTGGAGTCATCGTGTTGCACCCATTTACTGTTCCATCTGTTTAGCTAAAAATCCCGCAGCAGTCTCTGTCAGCTTGATCTCTAATTCGCCCATTTTTGTATTGGGATCCTTGGTGCACAATATGACAACTCCAATGGGATCGCCTTCGGAAATAATTGGAGAAATCACTTGCGATTCAAAACCCCAATTTTCATCTTCATTTGGGACATCCTGTTTGTGGATCACCATAGTCTGCCGTGTTTCCATGGCTTTTTCAATGGTTTCGGTAACCGGCTTGTCTAACCATTGCTTCTTTGGCGCACCAGATACAGCCACTACGGCGTCACGATCAGAAATAAGTGCTATATGTCCAGTTGATTCATAGAGCGAATCAGCGTATTCTTGAGCAAAATCGCCAAGTTCACCAATGGGGGAATATTTCTTGAGAATAACTTCTCCTTCGCGATCGACAAATATTTCTAAGGGATCGCCCTCGCGAATTCTTAAAGTGCGTCTTATTTCTTTGGGAATTACCACTCGTCCTAGATCATCTATGCGTCTGACTATTCCTGTAGCCTTCACGAGCCACACCCCTCCTTCAGTTGGGTTAGTTCAATGTTAGTATATAACCAGGCTAGTATTTTTATTCATTTTTCCCAGCTAAACGTATTTTCTGCTACCTGGGATTACATACTTTGCAACACTCTTTCTAACAGTACTAACGCTTCGTAATCGCTTAGATCTTTAATTTTGACTTTGATCTGCGGACTGCGTCCATGGACATAACCAACCCTGCCCCTAAATCTTTGGGCCATCGCAGTATACTTATCCTTGTCCGCTGATAATCCAGGCAACAGACGGATGACAAAGAATTGGTCCTCTTTGAAAATACTAGCAACCCCCACCTGCTTAGCTGTCACTTTTATCCGCGTTACTAATAGTAAATTGCGGACAGAGTCAGGCAGCTCACCAAAACGGTCCTCTATTTCTGTCTCCAGTTCTTCCGCATCCTTTATTGTTCGTACCGCTGCCATCTTCTTGTAAAGTTCTACCTTTTGCTTAGAATCATACACGTAACTGTCTCCAATGTACGCATCAACCTTAAGATCCAAGACCGGGTCGGGTATTTGCTGCTCAACCTTACCCTTTAGCTGTTGGATCGCCTCTTCTAACAAGTTGCAGTACATTTCAAACCCTACTGAGGTGATGAAACCATGCTGTTCTGGGCCAAGGATATTGCCAGCGCCACGAATTTCCAGGTCACGCATGGCAATTTTCAGTCCTGAACCCAATTCAGAGAATTCTTTTATAGCCTGCAAACGTTTCTCTGCGTCTTCTGTTATTATTCTGTCCTTCCGGTAAGTAAAATACGCATAAGCTACCCGATTTGTCCTACCTACTCTACCTCGTAATTGATAAAGCTGAGCCAATCCCAAATGATCAGCGTCATAAACGATTAGCGTATTGACATTACTAATATCCATCCCAGTTTCAATAATAGTTGTACAAAGAAGAATATCATATTCACCGTTATAGAAGTCCAGCATTACCTGCTCTAAACGATTCTCATCCATTTGTCCGTGAGCGATCACTATCCTGGCATCTGGGACCAGTGATTGTAAATGTTGGTACATAGCATCAATTCCTTGAATCCGGTTATACACGAAATATACCTGTCCCTGTCTTCCTAGCTCCCGATAAATGGCTTGAGTGATCGCTGCATCATCCCATTCCATGACATAGGTGCGTACTGGAAAGCGGTCTTCTGGCGGTGTTTCAATCAAACTCATGTCGCGGACACCCACCAACGCCATATGCAGCGTACGCGGGATTGGTGTTGCTGTTAAAGTCAACACATCAACATTTTTGCAGATCTCTTTCAATCTTTCTTTCTGCACCACGCCAAAGCGCTGCTCTTCATCGACAATGACCAAACCCAAGTCATGATACTCTACATCCTTGGACAGCAGCCGATGAGTTCCAATTACAATATCCACAGCGCCTGATTTCAAACCTTTGATGATCTGCTTTTGCTCAGCAGGAGATTGAAAACGTGACAACACCCCAATATTGATTGGATAATTCTCGAAGCGTTCCATAAAAGTACGGCTGTGCTGCTGCGCTAGAATAGTGGTTGGTACCAAAACCGCTACTTGTTTACCAGCGTTTACCGCTTTGAACGCAGCTCTGATAGCCACTTCAGTCTTGCCGTAGCCTACATCGCCGCATAAAAGACGGTCCATAGGCTTGGAGCTTTCCATATCTCGTTTAACTTCCTCAATCGCCCGGATTTGATCCGGAGTTTCTTCATATGGGAAAGCGTCTTCAAATTCTTTTTGCCATGGAGTATCCTCGGGAAAACGGAAACCTTCTGTAGCTTCTCTCTCAGCATATAGCTTAATCAATCCCTGTGCTAGATCTTGTACGGATTCTTTAACACGTTTTTTCACCCGTGCCCATTCACCGCCACCAAGCTTGGACAGTTTTGGCGGTTCCTCACTCAGCCCCACATAACGTTGGAGCAAGCCGATCTGCTCGGTTGGTACATACAAGCGATCTTTGCCAGCAAATCTAATCAACAGATAGTCTTTATGAGTTCCCTGAACTTCCAGGGTTTCAATACCTAAATACTGGCCGATCCCATGGTTGACATGGACGACGTAGTCTCCCACCCGCAGATCACTCTCTGTCACCCGCAGCTGGGTATTGACCCGATCTAAACGCTTTTTCGCTCTTTGTTTTCCATATATTTCCAACTCGGTATAGATCACCAATTTAAAGCCTGGATACTCGAACCCGGTTTCCAAGCTGCCAGTAGTAATAATACAGTTTCCCGCCTTCAACTGCCCATCCAGCGTATCAGTGTATTGCACGGGAATGTCATATTCTTTAAGAAAGCTTGCCAGCCGTTCACCGCGCTCCCGTGTAGAAACCACTATAAGGATACGGTAATACTGTTTGCGCCACTGTTGGACCTTTTTGCCAAAGTTCTCTAAATCCGCATGAAAATGATCGGGTGTTTTGAAACCGATCTGATGCATTGAGGCTGTTTCCATTTCAGCAATGCGTTTATCCAAGACAGAAAAGAAAACTAATGGTTTATGCCGCTGGATCTTCGGCGCCACTATTGCCCAATCCAAGAACATTTGCGTCATTTTTGGCAATATTTTGCCTTTAGCTAGTAAACCTGCAAATTGTTCACCCACATCTTCTAGAAATAACTTGTACTGCTCTTTAATCCGTACAGGTTCCACCGCCACAATTAAGCTCTGTGCTGGCAAGTAATCTAAGAGGGAATAGGCCTGAGACACATAAGGTAAGTACTGATCTATCCCAGGGAAATAGTTGTTCTGTTCCAAAAGCTCCAGATGATGAGCAATCCTGGCCAGCAACGTATCGGCTTCCTGCTCTGCACCTGTAGCCAACAGTTTATCACTTTGCGTCTGAGCATCAGCCCAAATTTGATTCTTAATTTGTTCCCAATCGCAATTGATAAACAAACGTTCACGAGCTGGATAGATTGTCACCTGCTCAACTTTGTCAATAGACAACTGATTCTCTATATTAAAAATACGTATTGAATCAATTTCATCATCAAACAGTTCAATACGAATTGGATGTTCGGCTGTAAATTGATAAATGTCAATGATTCCACCGCGCACGCTGAACTGACCGTAGCTTTCTACCATATCAACTCGTTCATAACCAAATCGCAGCAAATCTACTATCAGTTTGTCCAGATCAATGCGTGAATTCAAGTCCAAGTGCAGCTGGCATGCATAGAAATCTTCGGGATTGATTAGCATCTCAGCCAACGTCTGTACAGGTGTGCAGATGATGCTGCCTGGTTCTCGGATATTCTTCAGTACTTCCAGGCGGTTTTTGCGCAGCTGCCAATCGATAATCGCTTCTTCGTGCGGTAATAATTCATGAGGAGTAAATACTACTATCCGTCGGTGCGGCAGTAAATTATGCAAATCTTGCGCTATTTGGTCTGCTTGATTCTGGTTATAAGTAATCACCAGAGTAACAGAATCCTCGTTAGCTAGTGCTGCAGTAAGCACACTGCGCTGCGAACCAGACAAGCCAAGGATCAGCTGTTGCTCCCGCCTAGCGGCTCTTGCTTGAATATCTTGAAACTCTTTTGATTGACTGATAAATTCCACTATACCTTGTAACGACAACTCAAACTTCCTCCAATCGCCACAGCTGTCTTCTATTGGGGATCATCTAATTTAAAACTATTATATAAATTCATTGCCTGCCCAATGCCAGAGTTGAGCCATACCTCGATAGCGTCCGCACCAACTTTGACCACTTTACGATAATTCTCCCATTCTGCGGCTGGAATTTTAGCTAAAACATAATCTACTACTGGTACCTGCTCCGGTGGTCTGCCGATACCAATTTTCAGGCGGGCAAAAGCATCGGAGCCCAGAGTATTGATGATGTGAGTGACACCCCGATGTCCACCACTATTGCCTTTAGCTTTAAGCCTAATGCGATACCGTTCTAAATCCAAATCATCATGGATCACGATTAAATCTTGAAGATCACCAGACCAATAATCAATCACTTTTCGTACCGCATCACCACTGAGATTCATGTAGGTTAGTGGTTTTACTAATATAACTTTTTCGTTCTTAATTCTACCTTCCCCAATAATTGCCTGAAATTTCTCACTATTAATTCTAATTTGGTGACGTTGGGCAAGTTCATCGACCACCCAAAATCCTGCGTTATGTCTAGTTTGCTCATATTCTTTGCCTGGATTCCCTAATCCAACAACTATCTTCACGGTTCTTCCTCCACAGTGCGAAGGAATACACTAATAGTGTATTCCTTCGCTTCTGCTATCATCTTTTACTAACAGAATTCGTTTCTTCAAATCAAAATTGGGTCATTCGCCAGCTGTTTCTTCAGCTGGAGCGGCTTCTGGTTCCGTCTCCGCGGTATCTTGAGCCGAAGGAGCGGAAACAGTGGCCACTACTTCATTTGGCGCATTTAAAACCTCTATTCCTTCAGCAACTTCTAAATCACTGACTAGAAGGTTATCGCCAATCTTCATGTGAGCAACATTTACGGTGATAAATTCTGGGATCTGATTTGGCAAACACGAAATACTGAGCTCCCGCAATACTAGGTTGACGACGCCTCCATCGGATTCCCTCTCTCCTTCACCAGCCAACACTAACGGTACGGCAGTTTCAACCGGGCGATCCATCGACACCTCATAAAAATCCAGGTGCTGCAGCTCGCCTTTAATTGGATCTCGCTGCACCTCTTTGACTAAAACCACCTTTGTCTCGTTACCGACCACCAAGTTCAGCAAAGGTTCTCCGGAAGCCAACGCCTTTTCAATTTCCCTTACAGCAATAGCTACATGGACATTGGGTTTACCTTGTCCATAAATGTTCCCTGGAATCATGTCTTTGCGGCGCATTTTCGCCACAGCATGCGACCCGGTCACATTCCGTAGTTCTGCTGTAAGCTGCATATTTGCCATTTAATTAGCCCTCCTTTTCACCATTCATTGCCCTATTATAACACTTTATGAAAATTTTAGTCAAATAACTTGCTCACAGGCTGCTCCATGAAAATCCTGCGGATTGCTTCGGCAAAAAGCTCAGCAACGGACAAGACTCTCAGTTTATCAAACTTCCGTTCCTCTGGTATGTTGATTGTATCAGTAGCAATGACTTCAGTTAACGGGCTTTCTTGTAAAATTATGGGAGCATTATCGGAGAACACGGCATGCGTACAGCAAGCATATACCGCTTTCGCTCCGTTTTTCATCAATGCTTCAGCAGCATTGACAATTGTTCCACCGGTATCAATCATATCATCAAAGAGAACACAGGTAGCTCCTTCCACATTACCAATAATATTCATCACTTGAGACACATTCGCTGCTGGTCTCCGCTTGTCGACGATGGCCATCGGACAGTTGAGCCGATTAGCTAAAGCTCTTGCCCGTACAACACCACCCACATCTGGTGCGACGACCATTAAATCCGAGAGTTCTTTCTGACGCAGATAGTTTTCGATAATCGGCAGTGCCCGCAGGTTATCTACTGGTATATCAAAGAACCCCTGGATTTGATCAGCATGCAAATCCATAGTAACAACGCGATCAGCACCTGCGGCTGTGAGCAGATTCGCAACAAGCTTGGCGCCAATACAATCCCGTGGTTGGGTCTTGCGATCTTGGCGGGCGTACCCATAATAGGGGATCACCGCCGCTACCATCTTAGCTGATGCCCGTTTCATGGCATCAATCATTAGCAATAATTCCATCAAGTGCGTATCTGTAGGTTTATGGGTAGGTTGGACAATATAAACCTCGGCCCCCCGCACCGTTTCCAAGATTTTGATGCTGATTTCTCCATCCTTAAATCTACCAATTTCTGCTTTCCCTAGTTCGACTCCCAAATGCATAGCAATATCTGCTGCCAATTGGGGATTCGCATTACCAGTAAATATCTTCAGCTTCTTTTCATAATGGTTAATAATCACTGACTAGCCCTCCGTCTTGTTCCATCCCTCTTTAATTACCTGACGCGCCCGGGCAATAGCCAGACTGTACTCTGGCACATCCTGGGTAATGGTGGACCCGGCAGCAATGTATGCTCCGCGTTTAATCTTTACGGGTGCGACCAGGTTTGTATTGCTGCCAATAAAACTATGATCCTCAATCACAGTTTGATGTTTTTTCTTGCCATCATAGTTACAAGTGATAGTACCACAGCCAATATTCACATGTGAGCCTACAATAGCGTCGCCCACATAACTTAGATGTGGTATCTTACTCTGATCAGCTACCTGACTGTTCTTAACCTCTACAAAATCACCAATCTTGCACTGGGCACCAATATGTGAACCAGGTCGAATGTAAGCAAATGGACCTACACTAGTATGTGAACCAATTGAACTTTCTACAACAATAGCTTGTTCAATTTTCACATAATCGTGCAGCTGGGCAGCTTCCAAGCGCACATTCGGTCCAACCAGGCAATTAGAACCAATCTTAGTGCCCTTTTGAATGTAAGTATTTGGGAAGATCACTGTGTCACGACCAATTTCACAATCCAGCTCAATATAGGTCTGAGCAGGATTGATGATCGTCACACCGTTTAACATATGTTGTTCACAGATCCGTTTCTGGAGGATCTGCTCTGCCTTTGCCAACTGAACACGATCGTTTACCCCAAGAGCTTCCTGTGGGTCGCTAAGGCAAAACGCTGCAACCTTATACCTATCGCCGATCATCAGTGGCAACACATCAGGCAAATAATATTCTCCTTGGGCATTATTTGGAGTGATTTTGGATAAGTACTGGAAGAGTAGCTTGCTATCAAAGCAGTATGTTCCGGTGTTAATTTCTTTGATTTGCTTTTCCTGATCACTCGCATCTTTCTCTTCAACTATGCGGGCGATTGAACCATCATCGTTACGTACAACACGTCCATAACCAGTTGGATTCGCAAACTCTGCTGTAATCACAGTCGCTGCTGCTTGACTCTTAACATGATACTGTATAACATCCCGAAAAGTCTCAGCTCGAAACAAAGGAGTATCTGCGCAAGTAATCAGCACAATGCCATCACTATCGGCCATTTCGGTACGGCATTGATCAACAGCATGTCCTGTCCCTAACTGTTCAGATTGCACAACATGCTTTGTTTCTGGCACCGCTTGCTGCACTTGCTCACCACCATGGCCAACAACTACATAGATCTGCTCAATTCCTGCATTGCGTACATTATTGACGACCAACTGCACCATAGGTAGACCTGCGACTTTGTGCAAGGGTTTAGGGAGATCGGATTTCATGCGCTTGCCCAGCCCAGCAGCTAAAATGATCGCAGTAGTGTTCAAACCTTTCCCCTCCCATCCATTCAGATTATCGTTAAACGTATCATGATTCGTGATTAATCATGATTCACCTGCAGTCCGACAAACATTAATGTTTTTTCGAACTATTTGGACAACTCACGTTTATGAGAGTTATACCCTAATAATATTATATACCACATAAAATAAAAAAACCCTCAATAAAAATTGAGGATATAAAAAAATGGCAGGGGTGCCAGGATTCGAACCTGGGATGCAGGAGTCAGAGTCCTGAGCCTTAACCGCTTGGCCACACCCCAATATCTACTAAAAGTATAGCAAAGTTCCCGCTAAACGTCAATAAACAAATGCGACAGCATGCAAAAAATCTTTGGTGACTTTAACTGTGCGCACTTAGTTCCAAAAGCCTAGAGGATGGTTGCGCATTAACTGCTGGCTGTGGTGTTTCCACCAGGTTAACTTGAATCAGTGATAAATAATCACTCACTAACTTCATTTGGGGTTCGACTGTTTCGATAAATACGCCCATTCCCACCACTTCACATTCAAACTCAACCATCAAATCTATCAATCCGCGCAAGGTTCCACCAGCACGCATGAAGTCATCAATAATTAACACGCGCGATCCTTCAGGCAACGCTCTCCGTGCCAAGGACATAGTTTGAATGCGGCGTGTTGATCCTGAAACATAATTAACTGTTAATACAGACCCCTCGCTGACATGTGTACCACGGCGAACGACTAGCAGAGGAATATTTAAATAGCGGGCGGTCATTAACGCCATAGGAATACCAGAGGTCTCCACAGTAATAACATACTGTGGCTGTGGCTGCCAAAACCGATCTGCAAATATTTCTCCAATCTCGGTGACGATCTGTGGATCTGCGCACAGATCATTAAGGTAAATGAATCCTCCTGGGAGAATTCGCCCCGGTTCTGACAATTTACCACAATAGGCAGCAATTCGGCGTAACATTTCCTTCTCCGCAAGTTTAGGAACGTATCGTACGCCACCTGCAGCACCTGGTAGTGTCTCAATCCTGCCCATATCCAGATCTGCGAAGGCCTCCCGAATAACAGCTAAATCTTCACTGATAGTAGATTTCGCTGCTGCAAATGGCTCGGTAAAATCAGCTAACGAAAAGATGTGATGTGGCTTATCCACGAGCATTTTGGTAATTGCCGCTATTCGTTGACTTCTTCGCATAATCTGCCTCCTTGCGCTAATTCTGGGCTAACACTCTCTGCGCTAATTCCCAGTCACTTGGTTTATCGACATCTGTACCAATCTGAGGATATGGAGATATAACAGCCTGTGCACACAGGCCAAAATGCTTTTTCACTCTTTGTTCTACATCAGCAATAGTGAGCTTGCGAAATACAAACTTGATAATAATCTTCAATCCCAGTAGTCTAGCAATAGCAAACGGCTTTTTGCGCAGCTGCACCACACGTTCCACAACTGGATGACATTGACCAATAAAGTGCGCCGACATCAACACCATATTACCGCCGGTGTAAATACCATCTTTAAGTGTAACATAAGTGCGGATCACGCCAGGGTATAACTCTTCATTAGCTTCCTTACTGACAATTGGATAAAATAGGTCAGCTACCTTCCCCTCACAACGTTGGATGAAATCATCCACCGCCTCTTGGGTTACCATAGGAATATCAGAGGTTACCACCAGCACATGATTTTTTGGCTGAAGATAATTCATGCCAATCTGCACATTCTCAACCAAAGACGAAGCGCATTCTAACAAAATTATATCATCTGCAAGGTATTGTTTGAATTCAGGAAAACCTACTACCACAATGCGGTCTATATACGGTGATTTACGTAATGCCTCCACAACATAACATAACATAGGTTTACCATTGATGTGAATCAGAGCTTCATATGGACAAGAACTTACGGTTTGCAGCTTACCATCATTCTTCGCACCTGCAAGGATTATTGCATCTACTTGCATTAACGTGCCACCTCTATTCTTTCACGAGTGTAATGCCGGTTGGCCATGTTTCTGTGATCGTCATCCAACATGCATGCTGCCATTTTTGGACAAACTCCTCAGCTTGCTCCCTCGTCTTAAAAATACCAACAACCGTCGGCCCACTTCCAGACATAAAAGCAGTTTGTGCTTGGTTGTCAAGTAGGCGTTGACACCAAGCTGCAATTTCGGGAAGCAGCGAAACGCTAACTGCTTCTAAAGCATTGCCAAAATAAGCGGTGATGTCCTGTCCTTGAGTCAAAGCCTGGACTAATTTGGCTGTATACCGTTCACCATACATGGAAGGCTGTACAGCTGCATACACGTGCTTGGTACTCAGGGATGGCTGTGGCTTTATTAATACAATATTCTTCAAGTTTACCTCTGGTAATTGAGTTAATCGATCACCAATGCCCTCAGCCAGCAAAGTCCCACCTTGTAGGCAAAATGGTACATCGGCACCTAACTGTTTACCCATTTTTTGCAACTGCGCCACAGTGTAGTCTGTGGCGAATAATTGATTCAACGCCCACAAGACAGCTGCTGCATCCGCACTACCGCCAGCCAAGCCTGCTGCTATAGGCAGGTGCTTTTCAACATGAATATGAACACCAGTATGGATGTGTGATGCTTGCAAAAACAGCAAAGCTGCCTTATACGCCAAGTTTTCCTGAGGAAGCACAAAATCTATATTAGTGGCCACACTTATCTGATCAGCTTTACTAATTACTATTGTATCCGCCAGGGCAATAGACTGCATAACGCTGCGCAGTTCGTGGTACCCATCTACACGTCGGCCAAGTACATCCAAACTTAGATTAATTTTGCCATGAGCTTTGACCACAATAGTATCCATAGATTCACCCCATTATGTAAAGAGTATTCCGTATTTGGGGTAAATTTCCTGCATTGACCTACCTGTGCAATAACAACCACGCGCTGGCAGCCATCAAGACAATGCCGATTCCTTTCCACCAATTGAAAGGTACTGGATCCAATCCAAACCAACCAAAATGATCTACTAACGCTGCCATAGATATTTGTCCAACAATTATTGCTGTAGTAGCTGCGGCTACACCAATTTTGGCAATGCTGGCGATGACACCATAGACAATACCTACACCAATCACACCGCCAAGGAAATTGTACCAAGGTACCTCTTTAAGCATGTGCCAGTCTGATTTACCAACGCCTAATACAAGTAATAAAACAGCAAAAACAGTTCCTGTCACTTGAACAATCAATGTCCCAGGCAGAACACCGATCTTGCTGCTCAACGCTGTATTCAGCGATCCCTGAATGGCCATAGCAATCCCTGATACAGCTGCGATGATTATTGCTACAATTGTCATTTCATCCGCCTCCTTGGCTTATTATTGCCAACTGGTGTCAAATTAAAAATGGGTCAGTCCATGACCCATTTCCTTATACAGCCCTGCGCGGTATACAGAGCTTATCTCCGGCTGTCACTTCCAGCTGTTCACGCTCACGCAGCCAAGAATTTGCGGCAACAATACTCTCCACGGAGGTATGATACAAACGAGAGAGTTTCCACAAAGTATCGGTGTCACGTACCAGAACATAAGTGAGAGTGGGAGGATCTTCACTGACTGGTGGAACTTCTACCGCTTCAACCACTACATCGCGCTGTACCGGCTCATAAACCTTAAGGTGTGAACGATAGGATACATCGACTTCAATGGTCTCCCGATTGATTAAATCTGTTTCTAATGAAACCACTTCAACTTCCAAATCAGCGACCATACCTGGCTGAACACCACCAATGGCAATCATCTGCTGAAAGGGCACAGCATTGTTGAATGCCACCCAGTACAGCGGTTTATGTTCGTCCTCGGTATATGCCAGGTAAGCAAGTTCAACACTGATCGTTCCTTCAACAAATACTTTGTCATCATCAACACGGAAATCCAGGTTGGCAGCTTTGCCTACCGCTCCTACAACCTCGCGAATGGGTGGATAGTGGCCATCCAGTTCAATTACACCTTGAGCCGAACCTTGCTGCACTTTCATGTTGACCAGATTATCCAAAGCAATCGGCTCTGTACGGGTTTCCACTACACAACCACCAGCTCCTGTTAATCCGCTTACCATCCGCACTTGCTTGGATTCGTACAAATCAAGCTTAAAGTTCAGTTCCCCAATGATTTTAAATGCAGCATCACCAATTACTTCTGCTTTGTAGTCAGCCATTACCTGTGGTTCTACATGCAATTCATTAATTTTCGCTTCATTGGGAATTACCACTTCATAAGGATACACCTTTTCCAGCTGGCATGCCTGTACATTCCCGTCAGCATTCACATATATTAAGTCGATATCTATATTGCCTGCTGCTTTAATCTCACTGCTGTTGACTACTACTTCATCCAGTTGTGGTTTGACCTGGCAATCCAATATGTTTTTGATTTCCACATCCTCACCAGGCAAGGATAGCTCTTTGGAAAATACCAGAGATGTAACTGCTTGTTTCAGGAGTGAGCGGATGGTATAAACATTGTCATCCACACTGAGCTTTTTTGGTGGTTGAATACTGGCATTTGTCACCACACGACGTTGGGTTTGCTGCTTAACTTTGGCAGAAAGCTGTACCAGCACATCGACATTAACTCCCCGCTGATCTGGCTGCAAATTCCATTCAATCCCCAATATATTGATCTTAGGAATTGCCATCATACCCGCCTCTGCACCGATCACTTCCACATAATCGCTGTAAGCAATAGCTTGACGGTAAGCAATCACCTGGTAATTTGGCGGACCAGCATCATATTCTTCGGCAACATAAGCCAGCTTCAAATCAATGTACCCTTCTATATTGACTTTGTCGGAACTGATCACCCAATCACTGATTACTGCTGAACCTTTAACCCACACAACCCTCCCAATATTTGGTGCTGAACCAGATAAATCCAGTGTCGTTTGCAGCACCGTTTGAGTCGAGTTTTCCCCCACAAGACTCTCAAAATGTAAAACTTCCTCTTTGACGTTGAGACCCATTTTTCTCCCCCCTTATGGTTCCACCAATATTCAGTTAAATATATGACTAACCTTAAAGAAAAATGTTGGATGAGGGAAGGCTTTTACAATTTTTTTCTAATGCAAAAGTGCGAGCGTAGTTTATTCCAAAAACGCTTATCTTCCTCACCCAAGCTATCAACAACAATTCCAGCCAGATTATAATGATTAGTTAGGGCTACAGCCTGATGCAATTGATTCAAAGAATTAATTCGCAGCAGCCATTCTTCTCCTTGCGCCAAAAAGCGATAATGCCCAGAGTAGCCCTCTTGATCTGTTTCCAAACGAGCTCCGTGCCGAAATACTTTCGTCATTGCCTCAGCATGACTAAGGCGTTGGCATACAGAAGTATCATTGACTTGCCATAGGCAAGCGTGCACTGGTAGAAGAAGCAGCAATTTATAAGCCGGAACATAATTGAGCATCTTGTGGATCAACCGTTCAAGCTGAGCTTTGTCTAACAATGCCTGGTCGACTTTAGGCGCAGGCAGTTTCACCACCACCTGATCAACCAGCCGGCCTACAACAGTAAAGTCTATTCCTCCTAATAGATTCCACCGGGGCATTGTTGGGGTCAGACAGATCACCAGGCGTTTGTCTCCTGCCATTTTTTTAATGCGTTTCAATAGATGATAATACCTCGCACCATCAACTCGGGAAATTCCTTCCCACGGCAAATAGATACCATCAGCTTTCTCTAAAAGTTCAGCACAAAACTGAAAGAACCGCCGGCGTACTTTCCGTTTGGTAAGAATGGTATGAATGCTCACCATCTCATCTGCTCTAGTAAACTCAACTTGCGCAATGATGCCTGTCTGGATAGAACGTAGATCATAAGCTTTAGGTTGTTCAGGATTAACAGGAATAAACACTCCCGTCAAGTAATCCTGATGTGCTGTATAGGACTCGCGCGCTGGCAGATTTGGCGGCAGAACCGCCCAAACTTCGCGATCGTAAAAGACCAGTTGCTGTCCGGGGTAAATTGTGGCTGTTTGGTGATCAAAAAAGGCTTCTGGCCCGACTTCATACATCTTGGCTATGTCGGCCAATGTCTCGCCTGGCTGTACTGTATGCACTCGCCTTCTTACTGGCAGTTTTCTTTGCTGTATGAGTGTAAACACTTCTTCTCCAGCAATTCCATCAACTCTTAGGCGGTAATCGCGTTGAAAAAATTCTAATGCTTCTTGGGTGAGGTAACCAAATATATTATCTACCGGTCCTGGTTCGTAACCAAACTCCTTCAGCTTTTGCTGCAACTCACCAACGTCTGTCCCACGCGCACCTAGTTTTAGCACCCGGCTTCCCAATCTTTGGCTGCGTCTGCGTCTAAACATGCCCTCACCCCCCATACTTAAAAGTATGAATGGGCATAAAAAAAAAGCACCGTTTCTCGATGCTTAACGATGCTTTAATTATCGGCCGCTTATAGACCAGCACTGCCGATGCGTTTGTTATCTACCATTAGCTCCACTGTCTCTGTTAAGATATCGGCATATGTGTATGAAATCCTTTTGACTGCACTTGCCTTATCCAGTTTAACTACAAAGATATTTGGATATGTGTTTTCGAGCACACCTTCTGCCTCAACAACTTTCTTGCGACCTTTATTAGCCCGCAATTTTACGGGTTTACCAATGCACGCATCCAGACTGAGCTTAATCTGATCCAAAGGGTTTGGATTGTTGTTTGTTGGCAATATGCTCACCTTCCTTGGAATATCTTCTGTAACAATTATACAAGATCTTTGCTGTAATGTCAATAAATTAAATATTTTACCAAGAACACAGCTACATGTCAAGCACATACTTAGCTGTTTAACTCTATTTTTGCACAGGATTTGTAGGAATCCATGTCTTTATCCGCGGAAATCCATAGCGTAGTTTACCCTTGGTCTCAATTCCACCAATGCCATCTTTACCACTAATCGTACCCTGCAATAGCTCACGGAGATTGATGACTTGAGTGAAAGGGGTATAAGCCAGTTTTTCAGCAATGAAAACTGGATCATAGCAATGGATCATTACCCGCTCCGGCGCACTTGCGAAATTAGCGCCTGCTGCGATCAAAGCTTCGAAATGACTCTGACATGCGCCAGCAATGATTACCAAACCATCACGATTGGAATCAAATAGCCGTGCCTGTTTTACCGTTTCCACAAAATACTGACTGGAACGATAGTGGCTCAACAAGTCCCGATTCCCTTGTTTGCGCAGCAATCCGTCATGTCCAGTTATCACTAATATATCCGGATTATAGGTTTCTAATACCGAGCGAATTTTCAATGGCTGTTCTGCCTCAGGGATATGCAGCCCGACAGCGGGGACATTCAAGTTAGCATACAAAGACAAGCATTGTTGAAGATAGTGTTCCTCACCATCGATATGCAGCACCCTGCCAGGCAGCGGTACATAGTCAGCGCCAACAGCTTCCAGGCGGAACTCTGCCTGAGAACTAGGTTTTGTCCGCTGGAGCATAATACGGGAAATTAAGCTTTTTACCATACTTGAGCTAGCAGGCTTGGCCCGATAATCTAGCACAATCAAGTCGTCCAAGGGGCTGTCGGCAAAAAGACGGACATTGACTCCAATTAACTGAGCAATGGGTTGATCTTTACCAAGAATGCGGCGCACGTAAAAAACGATGTCTTCGCCATATGAGCGCCGGGTTACCATATCACCCACATTAATCTTGCGCATGCAGTCACCTCCGTCTCACCTACAGTTTATGTAATTGCAAAAAAGTAGTGCCATCCCTATTTTTAAATAGGAATGACACTACTTTCGCAATTTAAGGAGATACTGAGTCAATTGGCCAAATTGATCCAAAGATAACGCTTCTCCACGCACATCTACAGATAAATGCATTTCGTCCAAGATCGATTCCAATTCTTCTGCACTAATTCCCCACTGTTGTAAGAGAGGTTTTAGGGTGTTTTTCAGAGTTTTACGTCTTTGCCCAAAAGCACTACGCATAACAGCAAACAAGGCATTCTTGTCAACTGTGAGAACAGACGGTCGGGGAGTTAACTTTACCACTGCAGAATCTACTTCCGGCGGTGGTATAAATACAGTCCGCGGTACCTTGGTAACAATCTCCACATCCGCATAATAATTAACTATCAATGTCAACAAGCCATAATCCTTTGTCTGTGGCGCTGCCTGCAGCCGCTGAGCCACCTCTTTCTGCACCATCACCACAATGCTGGCAAACGGAAGGCTGCTTTCCAGAGCCTTCATAATTAAGGGTGAAGTGATGTAGTATGGTAGATTCGCCACCAGGCTCAAACGCTCACCTTTCCATCCTGCTTCCTGTAGAACGATCTGCCAATCAGAAGCCAGAGCATCATCAGCAATAAGTTTGATATTATCCTGACGGTTTAGTTCTGTAAATATTTGGATCAAATCAGGATCAATTTCCATGGTAACCACTTTGTGGCAGTGTTGGGCTAAGGCATGCGTTAATGTACCTAACCCTGTACCTATCTCTAATACATATTGATTCGACGTCAAATCCGCAGCAGCGACAATTTTTTCAAGGATATGGCGATCGACGAGAAAATTTTGCCCGAAACGTTTCTTAAACCGCAGCTGGTACTCATCCATAATAGCTTTTACTGTTCGCGGGCTAATTAGTTGTTCATAGTTCACCAAAGACTTCCTTTCTTACCGATCTCAAATCTAATCTTGCTGCCAAAATAGCAAATCTATGCGGCCATCTGTTAGTTCATTAAGCTGCCGGTTAATATACAGCTGATCATATTCATCCAAATTGTCTAGCAGATCCAAAATCTGTTCGAATTGGGTCTCGGTAATTTGGTTCTCTGCCAGCAGCTTTTCACAGAGACGAATAAACTGCAGTTTTACCCTTTCTAAATCCTCAAACAGGTTCATAATCTCACCAGCCCTATTCCACATACTCATCAATAAAGCGTGTGTATTCTTTGATATATTTCAGCTTAACTGTACCTGTTGGGCCTTTACGCTGCTTAGCAAAGATTACTTCTACTTCACCTTTCGTTCCCTCGGCTTCAGCGCGATCAGGATAATAATAATCATCCCGATACAGGAAAATAATTACGTCTGCAAATTCTTCGATATTTCCTGAATCACGCAAGTCGGACATCATTGGACGTTTATCATTGCGGCTTTCCACTGAACGATTGAGCTGGGAGATAAGAATGACAGGAACATCTAATTCACCAGCTAAATCGCGCAGTTCCCGGACAATATCACCCACCTGTAAAGACCAGGTACGGTTGGCACTCTGGATTGAGGGCTTAATTAATTGCAAGTAATCTATAACTACCAAGCCCAAGTTAGGTTGGTTGGCTTTCACTTTGCGGGCTTTGGCACGAATCTCTGCACAAGTTAAACCCCGCTGATCAATAATAGTAATAGGTAAATCATATAGTTCATTAAACACTGTCTGCGCTCGTGCAAACTGTTCATCGCTCAACTTGGTCTGATATTCTGCAGATGTAATTTCAAAGTCTCCCTGCTGCTTGTACCGGAAAAACTCTGATAACACAATCCGATCACCAATCTGTTCATCATCCATCTCAAGGCTGAAAAGCAGAACAGGGATATTGCGTTTGGCCACATTAACGATCATATTCAGAGCAAATGCTGTTTTGCCCATACTTGGCCGTGCTGCAAGAATGATCAAATCCTTCTTTTTGAAACCTGTAGTCATAGCATCAATCGAAGGGAAACGCACAGACAATCCATAGGCCTGTTCAAGTCCTTGACGGCGCTCCAAAAGCTTTAGATAGCATTTGTTTAATACTTCTAAGAGAGTCTTGGCATCAGCCTCTCCTGTTAAATGGTCCTCAGTGGCGGCAAATATCAGTTCCTGGGCTTTAGCCTGCAGCTCCGACAAATCTAGGTTATCATCACTTCCCACAAGCACTTCTATCGCTTGGGCAGCTTCTAAGATCCGCCTTTTTCCTGCCTTTAGCTGCAGCATTTCTATACTAGGCTGCAATTCACTCAGAGCTACAAAAGACTCAGTTAAACCAATCAAGACATCAGCAGGATCAGTTACAGATTTTTCTTTTCGCAATTGGCTATAAATCTGCGTATAAGAAATACGCCCCGATTCATTATATAAGCGCAGCATGATTTCATAGATTTTCCGATGTTCTGGGTAATAAAAATGATCGGGGCGCAGTTTGTCAACGACTGAATCAATTTGCTGCGGATATTTAATTAAAATGCCTAAAACGCGCTTCTCCGCATCTGTGTCAACAGGTACGGCTTTAGGAATCGAACTCATCAGGGAATAACTCCTTCCACTTGCGTTCTGCTTCTGGATGGATCGAAGCAACTGACTGATTTTGCTGCAGCACTTTGGCTAGATAAGGTTTAGCCAACAGCTGATTGTAAGTAGTTACACCTTCTACGAACCAGTTGCGTAAAATGCCTTCTAAATAACCCATGTTGGGATTATCTACTGAAGCACACATTTCCTCGATAGCCACAGCAATAACCTCGTGGGAAACCTGCTTTTTCTCCACCCAAAACAGGAGTTTCTGCATATCTTCTCGTGTTGGCACACCGACACGGTTTGACCAATAATTAACTAGCCATTCATAATCCTTTTGCCTAGGATCCAGCAGTTCAATGCTGACATTTTTTTGTGTAGAGATTTGCGATTTGATATCCGGAATACAGAGTCTGATCTCGTAACCTTCATCATTGAGCCACCCATAATCAGCTAAACGCGCCAGAGCAAGTTTGACTTCCTTTGCTTCGATTCCCATAGCTTCGCTAATCAGCTCAATATTAACGCGTTGACGCTGCTGGACGAACATAGCCATATTGATCCATACCATGACTGCGGTAATACCCAAAGTTTTCTGCGCCACTAATAGCTCTACAGGAATCTGTAAGGGTAATTTATCAAGACCTTGAACCACAAACCCCTCAGTGCGCTTATCCGTCATTGATCATCCCCCGCTTCCAATGCTTCGACAAGTTGTTCCCATTGCTGGTAATAATCCTGTAACGCAGCTTCCACCTGACGGTACTCTTCCGTTATGGCTCGACTGCGCTCCGGATCCTGATAAAGCTCGGGATCTGCCAAGTGCTGTTCTAATTCTGATTTCTGCTGTTCCAAGCGCATAATCTCCTCCTCAACAGCCTGCTGCTGAGCAAGGAGCCGCTTGCGATTTGGCTGCGGTTGATTTAGTTTTTTCGACTGCGGCCGGTTTGACGCTGCTTGGCTTTGCTGCTGCAGCTTCAGATACTCACGGTATTGAGTATAGTTGCCAGAAAACTCCGTCAACCTGCCATTTTGGAGAATCCAAAGCTTGGTTGCCAATAGATCAATCAAGTACCGGTCATGAGTAACAAATAGGATAGTACCTTCGTACTCCTGCAGTGCAGTTTCTAAAGCTTCTCGTGCATAGATATCTAAGTGGTTGGTTGGTTCATCTAACAATAAAAAGTTGGGAGCAGCAAGAAAAAGTTTAGCAAGAATTAAGCGGTTGCGCTCTCCCCCACTTAATATACGTACAGGTTGAAACACTTGATCACCTTTAAACAAGAAACGGGCTAGAACACTGCGCAGCTGCCCGTAATCTAACCGAAAAGTTTCATAGAGCTCGTCTAGAACTGTGCCATCATGCTCCAACTGCAGATCCTGATTGAAATAGCCGAGATCAACATTTACTCCCCATTTGATCTCCCCTGTATAATCTAAATTGCCTGCCAGGATTTTCAGTAGAGTAGACTTTCCTGAACCATTGGGGCCGATAAGAGCAACTCTTTCGCCGCGCCTGATTTCGCCACTGACCTGATCTAAGACTACACGCTCAAATGCCTTTGAAATATGGTTAAACTCGACTACCTTCACACCACTGGCACGTTTAGGCGTGAAACGTATTTTCACTGCCTCTGGCTCAGATTCGACTTCAATGCGTTCCATTTTATCTAATCTTTTCGCCAAGCTCTTGGCTTGACTGGCTCTTGTTCCAGCACCAAAACGGTCGATGAACGCCTGCATTTTGGTGATCTCTGCTTGTTGTTTCTTGACCTGGCGCAATTTTTGTTCTCTTTGCTGCTGGCGCTGGTTTTGATATGCAGTATAATTGCCGCGGTATTGATGCAAAGATTGACCAGCTAATTCCCATATTTTGTTTGCTACGCGATCTAAAAAGTAACGATCATGAGAAACCACAATCACTGCCTGCGGATATCCTACTAGAAAATCTTCAAGCCATTCTAACGCTGTCATATCCAAATGGTTAGAAGGCTCATCAAGAAGCAGCAAATCCGGCTTCTCCAAGAGCAGACGAGCAAGTTGAGCGCGAATACGCTGGCCTCCGCTTAACACAGCCAACGGCTTGTCCAAATCGTCAATCCGTAAACCTAATCCCAAAACAATACTGTTGATCTCTGCTTGATAGGTATACCCACCCTGAGCTTCCCACTGTTCACGAATTTTGGCATATTGCTGCATTTTAGCTTCTAATCTGTCTGGATCGGTATCGATCGTAACAGTAGACAGTTCCTGTTCCAACAACTGCATCTGATCTTGCAAAGCGAGCAAGTCAGCAAAAGCCTGCCGCAAATAATCAGCCAGGGAAACATCCATATCGACCAACATCTGTTTGAGATAGCCAATACGGTAGTTTTGTCCGGTGATCAATTCTCCCTGGTCATATGATTCTTCGCCGGCAAGTATCCGCAGCAGGGTAGTTTTTCCAACACCATTGGCGCCCACCAAACCAATGTGTTCACCTTTGCCAATTGCTGCATTAATCTGTGCAAATATGAGTTTGTCAGCATAATATTTTGTTAAATTCTGCAACAGCATGGTGAACCCTCCTGCCTTACTAATACCACATGATCCCTGTCAATTCCTGTTGCATAAAATAGGGTAAGGAGGATGTGACCGTGTACACCTGCGAGGTAATTGAAAAGAGAAATCGTGATTATGACAATTTTATCATTGCTCATACTTACGGGCATTTGTTCCAAACCTACGCTTGGGGTGAACTCAAGCAATTTTATGGCTGGCAGCCAATTCGTTTACTCATTCGTCAGGAACAAAGGATTGCTGCAGCCATTTCTCTGCTCAATCATCCACTGTTGAGTAATTACTCATTTCTTTACGCTCCACGTGGGCCAGTGATGTATTTTGATCAGGATCAGCTTTTGGATTTTCTCCTGGAAAAGGTGGCTGAAATTGCTGAAACTAAAAGAGCTATCTTTCTGAAGATTGATCCAGCACTACCTAGAATAGCCCGCAAAGTACACCTTAACCTAATCAACCGCGGTTTTAGACCGGTAGGCCATCAGAATTCGGAAGAACGTCTGCAGTTAGCTAATGTTTATCGAATTCGCTTACCTTATGTCAATAAATCGCACATCACATTGATTAAAAGTATGGGGCAATTGAACAAATTAAGTGTGGAACGTACTGTATCAAAAGAAGCGCTGAAGATCTTCTATGGGCTCTTGGTGGAATACAGTGATCTGACCGATATTAAAGTGCGGGCTTTCAGTTATTATCAAAGGTTGTGGCAGTTGCTGCAGGATTACGGAGTGTATCTGTTTTTTGTACGGCAAAAAAACTATCTCATTGGTGTCAGCTTAGTGGTTACTCTAGGCAATACCTGTTATAGCCTCTATACGGTGTATCGCCAGCGTCATCTTGGCTTATACCCCGAATCTTTCCTTCACCTGGCAATTATGGAATGGGCTGCGGTTGCTGGATACAAGGTTTATGAAATCATGGATACCTTTCTAACAGCTAAACAGACGAGTACCAACACCCGCCTGTTTAGCTTTCCAGTTGAACCATATACCTATCTTGGAGAATATGATCTAGTCTACCAGCCGCTGCATTATCGGCTTTGGAACATTCTTCTCCCAATATATCAATGGTCGGTTAAGGCTTAAGCGATATCCGCCGCCGCATCCGATCACGGTGCCGTTCCAGAGCCAATTCAATTAAACGATCCACCAGTTCACTGTAGGAAATCCCTGAGGCCTCCCACAGCTTAGGATACATGGAGATATGGGTGAAACCAGGGATGGTATTCAGCTCATTGACATAGATTTCGCCAGTCGCAGTTAAGAAGAAATCTACACGTGCCATACCGGCACAATCAACAGCTTTGAAAGTCCGAATCGCATACTCTTGAATGAGCGCTGTCTGCTCAGGTGTAGTTCTTGCTGGAATGACAAGCTGCGATTTACCGTTAATATATTTGTCTTCGTAATCGTAAAACTCATTGCCAGGAATGATTTCTCCAGGTATGGAAGCTATTGGATCATCGTTGCCTAGTACACTACACTCGATTTCCCGTGGAGAGTCTAAACCAACTTCCACCACTACACGACGGTCAAATTCACAAGCTGTATTGACCGCCATAATTAAACTGTCGCGATTTTTCGCTTTTGACACACCAACACTTGATCCCAAATTGGCAGGCTTAACAAAACAAGGATAGCCGATCTTTTGCTCAATCTGGTCAATAATCGGTTCTGGATCAGATTCCCACTGACTGCGGATTATTGTCACCCAATTAACAAGCGGCAGCCCGGCTTGCGCTAAAACGACCCGCATTAGACCTTTATCCATGGAAACCGCTGAACCCAACACCCCAGCACCCACATAAGGAACATTTGCTAATTCCAAGAAACCCTGCATTGTACCATCTTCTCCGTGTGGGCCGTGCAGCACAGGAAAGATGACATCAACTGGCTTGCTCGAATCAGGTTCTGGAACAAGGGGAAAAGTATCCGCACTGAAATTGGACTCGTGAAGCGCCAACTGTGGTAACCCCTTTATGTCCAGCATGGCGACCGCTTGTCGCCCAAATTTCCAGATTCCTTCTTTAGTGATGCCAATTGGAATAACCTCGTATTTTTCGGGATTGAGGGCAGAAATAATAGATTTAGCAGACATTAATGAAACTTCATGTTCGCCAGAACGTCCTCCAAAGATCACCCCGACTCGCAGTTTTGCCATAAGCTTCCTCCTCCGCCAAAGTTATTTTGGCCTTATTTCTTTCGTCAAATCTGTCCACCTTATATGTGAAGGATCACCCAAACTCATTGTAGAAGATGAGAATAGGTTTCCTGTATAATTATAGGGGGGTGTCGTCGGAATTGAAAGAGAAAAACAAGAAAACCCAAATGCAAAAAGAAATCAAACGCAAAGATGATGGCCGCTATATCATCTTCTATAATTTCACCAAGCAAAAGGAGAATTAAACCATGTCAGAATTACGTTGGAACCCGCAACTGCAACAATGGGTGATCGTGGCTACTCACCGCCAAAACCGGACTTATAAACCACCAGCTGAATTCTGTCCTTTATGTCCGACCAAACCCGGTGCATTTCCATCTGAAATTCCTGCGGAAGATTATGAGATTGTAGTATTTGAAAACAAATTCCCTTCACTTAAATCTCCTGCACCTCCACTCGAGATAACTGGTAGCGACTTATACAAAGTAGCACCAGCAGAAGGCATTTGTGAAGTAATTTGTTATTCTCCCAACCATAATCAAACTCTGGGTGATGCCCCGGTTGAACATATTTACAACCTAATTCAGGTATGGACTGACCGGTATCAAGATTTAGGTTCCAAACCTGGAATCGAATACGTCTTCATTTTTGAAAACAGAGGAGAAGCGGTTGGTGTGACTCTCCATCATCCGCATGGCCAAATCTACGGCTTTAGTTTTATTCCACCCACATTGGAAAAGGAACTAGTTTCAGCTAAACAACATCTGGAGAAAACTGGCCGCTGCCTGTACTGTGATATTTTACAGCAAGAAACTGCTGATGGTTCACGGATTGTGAGTGAGAATGAAGCATTTACAGCGTTTGTGCCTTTCTACGCCCGTTATCCTTTCGAGGTGCATATTCTCCCCAAACGTCATGTAGGTGCGTTACCTGAATTCACCGATGATGAGCAATTCGCTTTAGCTGAAATTTTGAAAGATCTTATTACTCGTTATGATAATTTATTTGGGTTTACCCTCCCTTATATCATGGTCTTACATCAAGCTCCAACAAAGGGAGAGCATCCTGAATATCATTTCCATTTCGAGTTTTATCCATTTAACCGCACAGAGACAAAGCTTAAGTACTTAGCTGGCGTCGAATCTGGTGCCGGTACCTTTATTACAGATATGAGCCCTGAGGATCAGGCTCAACGGTTGCGAGGTGTAAAAAAATGAATGTCCAAGAACTAATTGCAGCTTTTCACTCCCAATTCCCTGATGCGCAGGATCCGATCGTGGTTCGGGCGCCAGGAAGGGTCAATCTCATTGGTGAACATACTGATTACAATGACGGATTTGTTCTGCCAATGGCTATTGATGCTCAAATTCTGCTGGCTGGCTCACTGCGTGCTGATAATGAGGTACAGGTTTATTCTTTAGATTATCAAGCAGAAAGCGTATTCAGTCTCAATGAAATTACGAAGAGCACAGATGCTCCATGGAGTAATTATATTCGTGGTGTCTGTACCATGTTTCAAAAGTTTACCACACTCCAAGGCATGAACATCATCATGCAGGGCAACGTCCCGCAGGGATCAGGTTTATCATCATCGGCTGCCTTAGAGGTGGGAACAGCACTTCTAATCCGCAACTTACATCAACTGGACACTGATCCAGTCGAACTGGTTAAGTTGGCACAGAAAGCAGAGAATCAGTTTGTCGGTGTAAATTGTGGCATTATGGACCAGTTTATTTCGATGCTGGGCAAAAAAGACCACGTGCTCTTTCTTGACTGCCGTTCTTTAGAATACCAGTTGGTACCCGCTCCTTTCGCCGCCAATCAAGCAAGTATTGTAGTAATTGACAGTGGTGTCAAACGTGGTCTGGTAGACTCAGAATACAACTTACGCCGCAGTCAGTGTGAAACTGCTGTTGCTGAACTGCAGAAACACCTGCCAGGTATCACAGCACTGCGGGATGTTGGTATCGAACATTTAGATCTAGTCAATCAGCTGGATACAGATTTGCAAAAGCGGGCACGCCACGTCATCACAGAAAATCAGCGAGTTTTAGATGCAGTAAAATTGCTGGCATCTGGAGACATTCAGCAATTTGGCAAACTTATGAATGAATCCCATGCCAGCTTACGCGATGACTATCAGGTCAGTTGTCCAGAGTTGGACTTACTTGTAGAACTGGCTCAATCGGTACCTGGGACTTATGGTTCACGGATGACCGGTGCTGGATTTGGTGGCTGTACAGTATCTTTGGTGGCAAATGAAGCTATTGATCAGTTGAAGGCAGTTATCATGGAAGAATACACAAAAAGAACCAAGTATACTCCTAAGATTTATATCTACAATGCTAGCCAAGGCGCTGAGCAGCTGGTTTAAGCCAATAATTAATCAGGCTAACAATGAAGCCTCACCTCTATACTGGAAGTGAGGCTTTTATTGCTTCAAACATAACATCAACAGGAGGAGTCTGTCCCCACCAGAAATCCCAAGCCAAAACCGCTTGATACACGAGCATACCCACACCATTTTGCACTCGGCAGCCTCGTTGTTTTGCGACTTTTAAGAGCTGAGATTCTTGAGGGTTGTAGATGATATCAATCACAATATGTCTTAGATTCAGCAATGCTGGAGAGATAGGAGTCTGAGTGTGTGTGGCAGCCATACCCACCGATGTGGTATTAATAATAACATCAACATCTCCCATCACTGGTTTAATCACTGATTCAATCAAAGGCAAAACCGTAAATTCAGCAAGGCTAGACCCACTCAAATCATGGGCCAGCTTAGTTGCCCGTTCCAGTGTTCTGTTAACCAGCACCAATCGGCAAGGAAATTTGGATAACTCAGCTACTATAGCACGAGCGGCTCCTCCTGCACCAATCACTAAGATGGTTTTCCCGGTAAAATCAATCTCTAATTCACTTTCCACCGCCCGCATAAAACCTGGACCGTCGGTGCTGTGCCCAATAATCTGATCTCCCTGAAAGCTAATCGTATTCACCGATTGGATGCGCTGTGCTTCTGGAGTCAGACTGGTAAGGTAAGGAATTACTTTTTCTTTGAAAGGCACGGTCACATTCAGCCCGGTAAATCCTAATGCTTGTGCACCGTAGATGGCCTGAGCAAGGCGTTTCTCTTCAACCAGCAATGGCAGGTAAATCCCAGCCTTGCCCGTTGCCCGCAGTGCTGCCTCATGCATCACTGGCGATAGGGAATGGGAAATCGGGTTGCCAATTACTCCGAGTAGTTCCAATTATCCCACCTCACAGCGGTAATTCAGCTGTTCAAATACTTCGTTCAATAGCTCGCTGGCAGTTTTCACGCCAACAGTGGTTATAGTGCGGTCAGCAAAGGCTGCTTCCGGTAAATTGTCTATTGGTAGTATGACCTTGCGCATGCCTGCACGTTTAGCTCCGTAGATTTTTTCTGGGATACCACCAACAGGCTTAAGTTTACCCTGCAATGAAATTTCGCCAGTAATCGCTATATCCTGGGGCAGCGGAAGTTGTTTGATCGCAGAATAGATAGCCAGCAAAATTGCTGCGCCTGCGGAAGGACCGTCGATTCTACCGCCGCCAACAACATTGACGTGCAGATCATAGTTGTGCACGTTTTCCCCGGTTAACAACCGATAAACACTGGCAGCATTAAAAACGCTGTCTTTAGCCATTGTGCCAGCAGTATCATTAAAGCGAATTACACCCTCGCCAGGTCGGCTAGCCGGAAAAGCTACAGCTTCTATTTCAATTACCGAACCAACAAAGCCACTCACACCTAATCCAAAAACTTTCCCGACTTCATACGTACGTCCTGCCTTGCTGAATTCCATCGGTGTAAGGCGTGCAGCGTTGATCACAGTAGTCAAATCTTCTTGGGTGATAGTTACATCCTGGATTGCTTTGCCAGCTTCACAGCATCGGAACAAAGCCGCGCTGTATGCATCAGCCAAAAGTCTTACTGCTTGTCTGCCCTCCATGGTATATTGAGCAATCATTTTTGCCAATTGAGGGTCTAATGTAATCGCTAACCGCTGAGCGGAAGCAGTCACAATCGCTATAATATCTTCTTGAGTCAAGGGGTCAAAGAAGATCTCCGTGCACCGCGAACGTAGTGCTGGATTGATTTCGCTTGGTGCTTTGGTAGTCGCACCAATCAAAATGAAATCTGCCGGAGCTCCTTCATCAAACAGCTTTTTGATATACTTAGGAATATGTGGGTCATCAGGATCGTAGTAAGCAGAATCAAACATTACCCGTTTGTCTTCTAGAACCTTTAACAGCTTATTTTGCAGCAGCGGGTCCAACTCACCGATTTCATCAATAAATAAAACACCACCATGGGCTTTTGTAACTAAACCTAACTTAGGCTCTGGGATAGCCCCGTCCGCTAGATCCTTTCTTGCCCCTTGATATATTGGGTCATGCACCGAACCTAGCAGAGGATTTGTCACTTCCCTCGGATCCCAGCGCAAGGTGGTACCATCCACTTCAATAAAGGGTGCATCGGGAGCGAATGGTGTGTATGGGCGCTGTTTAGCATATTCTAATGCTAAACGTGCGGCTGTTGTTTTTCCCACCCCTGGTGGGCCATAAATAATCATGTGTTGCGGAAACGGGGAACTGAGTTTACTGACCAAAGATTTTAAAGCCCGCTGCTGACCTACAATCTCAGACAGTTTCGTAGGACGCATTAGATCTAAAGCAGACACAGCCAGCTTTTTTTGGTCCAGCCGCTCTAATTCGGCATATTTTTTCAGAGTCTGGGCATTATCGCTTCCAACATCTTTTTTAAGGACCTCTGCTTGTAATTCCCGCAAGTATTCTTGCTGCCGTTCCTGAATGAGGTTCTCCACTTTATTATCTAATTCTTTTTTTAAGTTGTTTTTCGCCATCGCTTCAGCAATGGTGTCAGTGAGATCTGCAATGGCTGCTAAGATTTCTGATGTCTCTGTATATGTTTGCTGTATACTCGGATCTTCGTACACAATCCGTTCCAAGGCAACAATCCTGTCGTTGAGCTGCTCAGATTCCATCAATTCCAGAGCATCATATTTACCTGCTTTTAAAATTAAATGCTCGGAACCAAGCATATCACTTAACAGATCAAACAGGGCTGACACTTTGTGAGTGATACTGATTTGTGCAACTTTTGATGGATCGAAATCCTCATTATTGACTTTACCGAACATGTGATTGCCCCTAACCTTCAGTTACTTGCACTATAATCTCCGTTTTTACTTTCGGATGAATCCGAATCGTAACGGGATAAGTGCCTAAGCTCTTAATTGGCTCTGCAAGCTCAACTTTCCTTTTCTCAATTTCTACCTTATACTCTTTGAGCAACCGTTCGGCAATATCCTGGCTGGTAATCGAACCAAACAACTTGCCCGATTCCCCAACTTTAGTCGCAAACTTTAGGGTCTGACCCCCAATTTTCTTGGCAATTTCTTGAGCTTCTTTCAAAACCCGATCTTGTTTTTGTTGTTCCACTTGCTTTTCTTGCTTAATCTGTTTAACATTGCCAGGAGTTGCTTCGATAGCCAATCCCCGTGGCAGAAGAAAGTTGCGTCCATATCCTTCAGCAACTTTGACTATATCACCTTTTTTGCCAAGGTTCTTCACATCTTGTTGTAAAATAACTTCCATCTATTTTTCCTCCTTGTCTTCTTTATTGAGTTTGCGGACATCAAACCAGATATCCAGGATGCCAAGTATAGTGAGGATATTCAGAATAATGATATTGCCCGTCAACAGCAGAAAGACACTCAGTATAACACACAACGATTTACGTACTCCAGCATGCACTAAGTACGACCAGAGGATTGCAAGTCCTTGAACACAAAAGGCTGCAGAAAAGAAAAGGTCTAGATTGAGCGCAATTATTTGCAGAAAATCATTACGGTAATACATTAGCAATATGGACGCAGCCTTGCTGATTATATATCCCCATACAAAATACCAGGGAAGTTTCCATTGAATAAAGGGAGTTGCTGGCGGTACAGGCACACCAAAACGCTTTAAAAGAACACGCAAGAAAAATAAGCAAATCAGAGTATCAATTAAACCATATATCAAAATAGTGATAGGAATAATTTTTTTGAAAAGGTCAGGCAGCTTGGCAAGTAAATCGGCATACTTATCCAGTAAATCTTGCGGCATTCCTGTGCTTTCCCAAATGGTAAGATACTGTTGGGATAAATTCTCCCACAAGCTGAGAAATTCTGCTACAAAATCATAATCAGTAATCAACGCGAGTGTAGTAATACGTAGTAAAACTGCAATAATCGCCGCTCCTACTCCGATGATTACCAAGCGTGTATGACTAAATCCTTCCTTCAAACCTAACCCTAGAGCTATACCAGTAATACCAACGATCATAATATCCAGCCCGATTAAAGGCGACATGAGCACTAAGGATGAAATGATCGCACTAGCCAAAGATACCGCAATAGCAGTTTTCAAGTTATGACGATAGACTATGAGAGCTAATGGTACAGGAATCAACAAGCCAAAAAATCCAAATACATAATTGAGCAAGCTCAATATAACCGATATACTAGCTGCCATTGCCCCTTCAGTAACTGCTCTTGTTTTCATGCTCGCTCACCGTCCTGATCTAATTCATACTGTATTTCTGCATCGTTACTGCTGATCCTGCTGACTGGATCATCGGTAAAAAAAGGGAGCAGCGATGCTGCTCCAACTTTTACTCAACTGTGTATGGCATCAGGGCCATATAACGAGCGCGCTTGATTGCAACTGTCAACTGACGTTGATGAATTGCGCAGTTGCCGGAAATACGCCGTGGAATAATCTTACCCCGTTCTGTCACATATTTCCGCAGACGGCCGACATCTTTATAGTCGACGTGCTCAATTTTATCAACGCAGAAGGCACATACTTTCTTCTTGCCTCTACGAGCTTTATCTTTGGTCATCTATCCTGCCTCCAAATCTATTTGATTAAAATGGAATGTCATCAAATCCTGATTCGGGCGGGTTATCTAATAACTCCTGGTTGCGGTCAGGCCAGTCCAAAAACCGTACCTGATCTGCGATAACTTCTGCTGCTTTGCGTCGAATTCCGTCGCGATCGTCATAAGAACGGACCTGCAAACGTCCCTCAACCGCCACCAAGCGACCTTTATTGAGATGATTGGCACAAGTTTCAGCCTGTTTGCGCCAAGTGACAATATCAATAAAATCGGTTTCTCTTTCACTATTTTGTCCGGAATACGGACGATCCACCGCAAGAGTAAAAGTAGTAACAGCTATTCCACTCTGGGTGTAACGCAATTGCGGATCAGCGACTAACCGCCCAATGAGGATTATTCTGTTTAACACCGCAGATCATCTCCTTCGCTCATTCCTTGTCTAAACGAACGAGCAGAAAACGAAGTACTCCATCGGTAATCTTCAAGACACGATCAACTTCGGCGATTGCTTCGTTATCTGCCTTAAACTTGATTACCACATAGAAGCCTTCGGTGTTGTCCTCAATCTCGTAGGCGAGCTTTCTTTTACCCCACTTGTCAACTCCGTCAATTGCGCCATTGTTAGCTGACACAATGTCATTCACCCGTTGGGTCACTGCGTTAATGGCTTCTTCGTCAAGATTAGGGTTTAGTAACACCATTAATTCATAGGAACGCACCGTTGGCACACCTCCTCCCTTTGGACTAGCGGCCCTAATGTGAATTAGGGCAGGGCTTATTTCATTATATCATTGTGTCCTAACGAAGTCAAACATTGAAATGAAATAAAACTACGTCACCATCTTGTATTGGATATTCTTTACCTTCAAGCTTGACTACACCTTGTTCTTTCGCTTTGGCAAACGAACCATATTTGACAAGCTTGTCCCATGGAACGACTTCAGCTTTAATGAAGCCACGCTCCATATCAGAATGAATCTTGCCGGCTGCCTGTGGAGCTAATGTTCCTCTTGGGACTAGCCAAGCACGCGTTTCCGGTCCTTTAATTGTATAAAAAGTGACTAAATCAAGCAGCTCTTTTCCTGCATGAATAACTTGGTTTAAACCCGATTGACGCACTCCCAGAGCAGATAAATATTCTTGCGCTTCTTCCGCGCTGAGCTGATTAAGCTGTGCCTCTAATTCAGCACACACAGCAATTACCAAACCACCGCGGATAGCTGCGATCTCTTTAATTGGCTGCAGCAATTCAGTTAATTGTTGCTGATCAGATAACTGCTGTTCATCTACATTGACAACATATAATACTGGCTTGGCAGACAGCAAGCGCAAGTCAGCAGGGAATTTTATGGTGCGCAGCAATTCTGGTTTTCCATCGTTTAGGATGGAAACTGCTGTTTGCAGGCTGGCCAATTCTTCCTCATATTTCTTATCCCCTGTCTTTAACATCCGGGTCACTTTTTCTATCCGATTCTCCAGTGTTTGTAAATCAGCCAGCATCAATTCAGTCTCGATTAGAGTCAGATCCCGGACGGGATCCACGCTGCCTTCGGTTGAGGCAACATTAGGATCGGCAAAAGCACGGACAACATGAATAATTGCATCTACTTCCCTGATGTGGGCTAAAAACTGATTGCCTAATCCCTCTCCCCGACTAGCACCACGAACCAAGCCAGCAATATCAACAAATTTGATAATCGCTCCCGTCACTTTTTCTGGCTTAATAACTTCCGCAATTGCCAACAAGCGTTCATCGGGCACCATGACCATGCCTACATTTGGTTCAATAGTACAAAATGGGTAGTTTAGGGCAGGTACATTAGCCTGCGTCAAAGCGTTAAACAGTGTAGATTTACCAACATTAGCCAATCCTACGATTCCAATTTCCATTGACATATGACCTACCCCCAGTTCAGCAGCGTCAAGCCTCGTAGCGCAGCATTTCTCGGACTATTTCCAACTTTAGATGCTCATATTGGCTGAAATCTATATGGTCTATATAGTAGGCTTCAAGTTGATCATGCAAATGTTTGGCATGACGCAGCTGTTTTATCGCTAAGTTGATTAGTTCATCAAACAAAACAAAATTCTTATGCAGGATATGCTGATACTGCATCCGCAGTGTATGATCAAGATAATCATTAAGATTTATCAGTTCACCATCAAGTTGATCTGCAGTATATGGTGGATATGTGGAAACAATTCCTATCCCTAACTCTGGTAAGGCTAGGTGATCTATTCTCTGCGGATCAAGCGGACTATGGTATGCTTCAACAGTGAAACCGTGGTGTACCGCATGATCGACAACAGTCTGCATAATTTGATGCGCGCCTGCCCCCGGTTCCGCTTTGATAATATATCTGACTGTATAACCATCCATAATACTGGACAGCTCATCAACCAAACCCTGAGGTGTATATGCTGCCGCAAACAAATGCCTTACTTGTCCGATCCGCGCTCTTGGGTTGTGATTGGTAAAGATTTCACTTATTAGATTCTTTGTCACCTGGCCGACCTGAACATTATCTACAGCTTTCTGATTGACAGCGCAGGTATCATCGTACAGCTCTTTTGCCGCCCGCAGATAATGGTACACCCGCGGATAGCACTCTTTGTTTGCATTGGTAAGTGACACAATCTCTTGACGGTGTCGGATCAGTGCTTTTTGATCCCAAAATTGTCCTAAGTCGATGATCTGTTCACCACACCCAGGATACTTAGGTTCAAGTACATGTGGAGCAGTACCATCAACAATCGCGGATTTCAGTGCAGGAATGGCAATGCCATCTAATGATTCCGCATCAGAACTACAATGAAACTCCTCAATATCGTAACCCTGATTCAGCAACTCTGCGGCGATGGCGTACATCAAAGTAGATTTGCCTGTACCAGGCCCGCCTTTAAGAATAAAAAAACGATGAGCTTGCTTTAAATCAATGATTTGATCAAAAAAAGAGTAAAAACCCAATGGGGTGTTGCTGCCTGCGAAAAACTTACGGACGCGGCCCATTAATGTTACTCCTTTCTCGCAAATATCACATGGTATTATATGCTATTTGCAAGGAAGCGTGCACTATTCCACCTCTTTGGGTACCACTTGCTTAACTTGCTTTTCCAATTTTACCCGCGGAATCAAAACTACCCGCTGGCAGGTTAAACACTGCAAGCGCATATCTACGCCAGATTTAAGCACTTCCCATTGATCACCGCCGCAAGGATGTTTTTTTCGCAAACGCAGAATATCACCTACGTTGTACATTGCCAACCCCTCCGCTTCAATTATAGCTGATTATTCTTGATTAGACAAAAAATATTTCCCAGTTATGGCAGGTTTTTAGTACAGCCTACCGAATAATGTAATAAGTTTGTAATTTGATAAAGGGAAGGGAAGATGATTCTTGGAATTGAAAAAAGTATCTTTAACACTAGTGCTAATCCTACTGACAACTATGGCAATGAACTCTGTTGTACTCGCTGCAAACGATGAGGTTGTCGCAACAGTTAATGGCAAAGCAATTACCCTTGTGGAGTTTTACAAGGCTTTGGAAGATGAAGCAGGTGTCTATGTTTTAAGTAAACTGATTTTTAACGAATTGGTCAAGCAAAAACAAGAAGCTTTGGGAGTATACCTCGATCCCGTTGCTTTTGAACAAACATACAATGACTTAGTTACACAGATTTCTCTATACAGCATTTCTGGTTATGAAGGTTATTTAGCCCAAATGGGCATGACCGACGAGATGTTCCGCGAACAATTGAAGTTGGAGTTAACCTTGAGTTTGTTGGCACAAAAAGAGATTAAAGTTACTCCAGAGCAGGTAATTGAGTTCTTTCAACTCAATAAAGATTACTTTGCCCAACCAGAATTGGTCAAAGCCAGTCATATTTTAGTCAAGACCAAGGAAGAAGCTCAAGCAATCATTGACCGCCTTAATGCAGGAGCCAAATTTGCCGATTTAGCCAAAGAATTATCTACTGATGAAGTGACCAAATACAATGGTGGAGATTTAGGGTACTTCCCGCAAGGAGTAATGGTAACAGAATTTGAAAACCTGGCTTGGTCACTGGGCATCAATGAGTACGGCATGGTTCAAACAGTTTATGGCTGGCATGTGGTAATGGTCACAGACAAGCTTGCTGCCCAACCTGCAGATTTAAATGCTCAATGGGATGAAGTTGAACAAACCTTGATTGAGTATTTAGCCAGCGATTTGAATAGCTACATCATCAAACTGGAACAAGAAGCAGATGTCAAGATTTTACGTGAACGATATAAAGACGCTTTTTAAGGCATTTAAGACTAATTCTAAGCAAAAACCCAGATGCTAAAGCATCTGGGTTTTTATTTAAGCTCGCTTTTTAATATTTTAATATTGGCTGACGTGCGGCTTTGGTTTCATCCAAGCGCGCTACCGGAGTTAAGGTAGGTGCTGATTTCAGTTTCTCTGGATTTGATTTGGCTTCCTGTGCAATTGTCCGCATAGCAGCGATAAAAGCATCTAAGGTTGCTTTCGACTCTGTCTCTGTTGGTTCAATCATTAAAGCTTCTTCCACAATTAATGGGAAATACACAGTCGGTGCATGTACGCCATAATCCAGTAAACGTTTGGCGATGTCTAATGTGGTAACACCGTATTCTTTCTGCCATTTACCTGATAAAACAAACTCATGCATACAGATCCGATCATAGGGCAAGTAAAAGTCCTGCTTGAGATGGTGCATCAAGTAATTAGCATTTAAAACTGCATTTTCACTAACCGCTTTCAATCCTTCTGCCCCTAAGTGCCGGATATAAGTATAAGCTTTGACCATCACACCAAAGTTACCATGGAATGCCTTCACCCGGCCAATACTTTGCTTTGGTTCAACCCAACAATACTCTCCATCTTGATACTCCACAATTGGTCCTGGCAGAAAATCAGCAAGCTCTTGACGCACAACGATCGGACCGGATCCCGGCCCACCACCGCCATGAGGTGTTGAAAAAGTCTTGTGCAGATTAAAATGGACAATATCAAAACCCATGTCACCAGGGCGTGTAATACCTAAAATCGCATTCGCGTTAGCACCGTCGTAGTACAATAACCCGCCAGCAGCATGAACTAGTTCAGCGATCTCAGCTATGTTTTCTTCAAATAAGCCCAAAGTATTGGGATTGGTGAGCATTAAACCTGCTGTTTGTGGACCTAGCATGGATTTTAAGGCTGCGACATCAACACCCCCGCGATTATCCGATGGGACTTCACGAACCACAAATCCGGCCATATGTGCACTAGCTGGGTTAGTACCATGCGCTGAGTCAGGAACAAGGATTTCCCGCCGCTGCTGATCTTCTCCTCTCTGACGATGATAAGCGCGGATGATCAATAGTCCGGTTAGCTCACCATGCGCTCCGGCAGCTGGCTGGAATGTAGCTTTATCCAATCCAGCAATTTCTGCTAAATAATTACCTAGCTCGTAGATAATTTGTAGAGCACCTTGAACGGTACTGGCCTTTTGTCGGGGATGAATGCGCTTAAAGCCAGGCATTGCGGCCACATCTTCATTAATGCGAGGATTGTATTTCATAGTACACGATCCGAGCGGATAAAAACCTACATCCACACCATGATTCTTTCGCGAAAGATTGGTGAAATATCTCACCACTTCTGGCTCCGAAAGTTCAGGTAAACCTAAATCAGTAGATCTAAGATATGCTTGGGGCACCAACTCGGTCAACGGCACTTCGGGGACATCCAATTCTGGTAGTTTATAGCCTTGCCGACCAGGAGTTGACATTTCAAGCAGTAACATTCACCGACACCTCCTGAGCAGCTCAACAAATTGATCAATCTCAGCTTTTGTCCGTGCTTCCGTGACTGCAATTAAAACACTATCAGCTAACTGAACATCCACGTATTTCAGCGGGAATCCTCCTAGAAAACCATGTTCCAACAAATAATCATTAACTTTATCCCAATCAAGATCTGCCTGGAGAACAAACTCCTTAAATACAGGAGCGGTAAACCGGACTCTAAATCCTGCATCCAGCAGTTGAGAACGCATGTAAGCAGTTTTTTGCACGCATTGATAAGCTACCTGTTTAACACCTTGTTTACCCAACAAAGCCAGATAAATTGTGGCAGCTAATGCATTTAACGCTTGATTAGTACAGATGTTGGATGTAGCTTTTTCGCGACGAATATGCTGTTCACGCGTCTGTAAGGTTAATACATAGCCTATCTTGCCATTTTTGTCAGTAGTTTGGCCAACAATCCGCCCTGGCATCTTCCGTACCAGTTTGGAGCCATTTACCGCAAAGAAACCAACACTTGGTCCTCCAAAGCTAGTAGGATTGCCTAGACATCCAGCATCCCCTACAGCAATATCCGCTCCGTATTCACCAGGTGCTTTTAGTATACCAAGGCTGATGGGATCAACAGCCATAACCAGTAAACCTCCGCCAGCTTTAATCCAGCGCGCAATAGGTTCTACATCTTCCAGTCCGCCAAAGAAGTTGGGTTGTCCGACAAGCATACACGCTAATTCTTGGTTTAAAGTCGTAGACAAGGCAGCCTGATCAATCAATCCCGTAATAGGATGGTAACCAATCTTGATAACCTCAATATCCTGGTTTTCCAAATAAGTAGAAAGCACTTCCAGCCAATCAGGATCTAAGTTAGCTGCTGCAGCAACTTTATGGCGCCCAGTCACATTACACGCCATTAAAGCCGCTTCTGCAAGAGCTGTGGCTCCATCATACATAGAAGCATTGGCAACTTCCATGTTCGTCAAATTAGCAATTAGTGTTTGAAACTCAAAAATGGCCTGCAATACACCTTGACTAATTTCCGCCTGGTATGGAGTATAAGCAGTCAAAAATTCACCCCTGCTAGTTAAATGAGTAATGACCGCCGGAATAATATGATCATAAGCTCCAGCACCCAAAAAGGACACATAATCATCAAGGTTAATATTCTTTTTGGCAATTTGGCGCATGTAACGCACAAGTTCATGTTCGGCAAGAGGGGCTGGCAGGTTCAGTGGTTGTTTTAAACGCAAGTTCTCCGCAATATCTACAAACAGGTCTGCTATTTGTGTCATCCCCAGTGCCGCTAGCATTTCCTGCTGCTCTGCAGTGGTATGAGGAATGTAAGGCACGATTATACCTCCTTCAAATAGCTCTCATACTCCTTTGCTGTCATCAAGTCAGAGAAATCAAGTTCATCTAGTTTCACTTCTACGATCCAACCCCGATCATAGGGAGACTCGTTTATTAGCTCCGGGTTTTCTTCTAACTCAGTATTTACTGCTACAATGGTTCCGGTAACGGGCGAATAAACATCTGAAGCCGCTTTTACAGATTCCACCACGGAAAATGCTTCACCTTTGTTCACCCGCGTATTTAATTCAGGCAACTCCACAAATACGACATCACCAAGCTGGTCTTGGGCAAAGTCTGTAATACCAATACGCACAACATTATCACTCACTTCTTTGACCCACTCATGATCCTTGGTGTACATCAGTCCGCTTTTTACATCCATAAATATTCCTCCTCTTCTTTTTATTTTTTAGTGGAAACAAATCTACCTTTAATGATTTGCGCAGGTACTTGCTGCTGCCGAATCTGAATGAAAATCGTTTTACCCACTTTAGCATATTCACTAGCTACATAACCTAGTCCTATCGACTTACCAGTACTAGGTGAGATTGTACCGCTAGTAACATGACCAATTATCTTCTCCCCATTAGTAATGGCATATCCATGACGACTAATGCCCCGATCTTTAAGAACGAATCCCACAAGTTTACGATCAATACCTTCCTGTTTTTGCTTTAACAGTACTTCTCTTCCGAGGAATTCTCCTTTGTCAAAGTCAACAAAACGCTCCAAACCTGCTTCCAGGGGTGAGGTAGCATCCGTTAATTCATGCCCATACAAAGACATTCTCATCTCTAACCGGAGAGTGTCTCTAGCGCCAAGACCAATTGGTTGGATCTGATATGGTTCACCTATAGTGAGTAGATCCCGCCACAGCGGTACTGCAGCAGTTAGAGGCATGTATATCTCGAAACCATCTTCTCCAGTATATCCAGTACGTGAGATCCTTACAGTCATCCCATTGTACATGAGATCAACAAATTGATAATACCGAAGATCTGCAAAGGAACAGTTAAAGATTTTCTCTACCACCTGTATAGAGTTTGGGCCCTGTACGGCGACTAAAGCAGTATCTTCTGACAGGTCCTGAACATGGACATCTTTTGTGGCATGAGCAAGTAACCATTGATAATCCTTGTCCTTATTGGCAGCATTTACTACCAAGTAGTATCCTTCAGGAACCCGATAGACCAAAATGTCATCAACAACACCGCCAGAAGCATTGGTGAGCAAATTGTATTGTATGGCTCCGGGCACTAGATTAGCTACATTGTTAGTAGTCAGATAGTTGAGGAATTGTTGCGCACCTGACCCTGTGATCAGTATCTCACCCATGTGACATAAATCAAAAATTCCTACCGTTGTCCTCACTACTTGATGCTCTGACACAATACTTGAATATTGCAATGGCATCAAGTATCCCGCAAATTCCGTCATCTTAGCACCTAACTCTAAATGTTGTTCATAGAGTGGTGTTTTTATCGCCACTTGGACCCCTCCTCTATATGTATAGTACCTTCCATGTTGATACAATTTGTCACCATTGCTAAATATCCTTCATAACATGTTACGAAGGCATAAGTGGTCAAAGGGGGAGAGACATGCTTAAATTGATCAAATCCATCGTTGACCCAATTTTAAAAGCGCAAAAAAAGACTGTAATTTTGATTTGGAAGACCAACAAGCGCAGTTAGGTAAAACCCTGGCATTAATGCTAGGGTTTTACACTTCCCTGCATTTTCGGTCATATTCGACAAAAAGTCAAACCTACAAACGCAACATCCGCCAGAGTAAGAAGAAACCAATAACACCAAAGGCAGGATATGTTACCGTAATTAGAGGTGCAAAACCAACACGAGCAATTAACAAGGTTATTAGTAATACAAGTAGTACTGCGACCCACTGACGATTGCCACAGTATCGATAAATCCGCTGTGTTACAGCTACCGCATGAGAAAGAGCTGTAGTATACATGGCCATCCAAATTACCACTGTATACAATATAGCAGCTGTTGGGCTTATCAAATATGCCAATTCCAGCATTGGCATGCTCATGTTTAGAACTTGCCCAGGTACACTATAAAGAGCAAGAACAACAAGAAGGATGATTGCACCTAGTACCAGTCCACCTACTACTCCACCCCAGCCAGCCTCATGCTTGTTTTTTACCACCCGACTAACACCAGCAAACACTGCTAGAGAAAAACCATAATTGTACGCCCCATAGAGAACTCCATAAGGAATGGCCAGCAGATTACCAGGAGGTAGGGATAACTGACCACGTATTACAGTGGCAATCGATATGTAACCCATCATCACTATCATTACAGGAACTAAATAACCATTAATGGCTAGAACTGTTTTTGAACCTTTAATGATTGCTATGAAAACCAGCAATGCTGTAAAATGCATTCCACCTGGAATGCCTGTTAAACGTTGAATTGCTTCTCCAGCACCAGAAAACATTATTGACGTCCCCAAGAGCAAAAACACGGTATAGAGCAAGTCTATTATAGGTACTGCTGTTTTGCTGAGTTTTTCAATCAGTTCTTGATAGTTTACCACGTTTAACTGAACACATTTACCGAGTGCTTTACCTCCATATTTACTTAGAATCATAGTGGCTATGAGAATACCGACAAGTCCCCAACTTCCAAAACGAGCAAAGAATTCAACGATCTCTCTGCCTGAAGCAAAACCCGCGCCAATTACTGTTGCTATATAGAGCGACGCTATCTTGTGGATCATAGAATTCCCTCCCCTGTAACGTATGTGCAGCAATACATAATATGCCTTAAATCTGCATATATTAGTGGAGAACTGTAATTAATCAATTCAGAGGGGAGGGAGCTCCTATTTTCGAACGTCATCATGGCACATTAGCGCGTATTCATATGGATGATCCGTTTGCTGCCGAAACTTTAGCCCTCTCCATTTCACGGATCAGTCAAGGACGCGACTTAGTTATAGTCTGTGTCGGTACGGATCGCTCAACCGGGGACTCCCTAGGTCCATTAATCGGGACTCAACTACTTCAACACTCATTACCAGGCATTACAATATACGGGCATCTTGACGAACCAGTACACGCTTTAAATCTTGAACAGTGTGTTGCAGAAATTAAAGAAAAGCATTCCGACTGTAACGTCTTAGCAATCGACGCATGCCTTGGTAAATCAGAAAATGTTGGCTATATATCTTTAAAGGAGGGGCCCTTAAGACCTGGAACTGGTGTAAATAAAACTTTGCCAGAGATTGGTAATTATCATATCATTGGCATTGTCAATGTAGGTGGATTGATGGAGTATTTTGTCCTGCAGAATACACGATTGAGCCTAGTAATGAAGATGAGCGAGGTCATTGCCAAGGGTATTCTTCTGAGTGTCCGTGAAGTAAGTATAAACAGAGCCTAATGTTCCACGTGGAACATTAGGCTCTCTTGTTCATGTTTCTCAGCTTAGTAAACAATTTACTCTTGCTATCTTTGCCAGTGTTATGTCCAGAATCTGGAAATAATTTAGCAGCTAATTCCTTCAATCCTTGATAAGCTTGAGCGGCTGGATCAATTTCAATCATCGGTTTCTGCTGTCGAACCGCTTCTTTAACTTTTTGATCTTCCATAATATAACCTAATAATTCTAAATCAAGGTTTAAGAAGTTCTTTGCGGCAAATCTAAGCTTTTCAGTAGCACTGTCAGCATCATTGCGCACAGTGACGCGATTAACCACTAATTTTAAGTTGATATCACGATGACGATTATTAGCAATTGCTTTAAGCAATGCATATGTATCTGTAATTGCATGAGGTTCTGGAGTAGTGATCACCAAACCTCCTTTAGTTGCCAAGAACAAATTGGTTACCAAGCGGGAAATTCCTGGAACTGTATCGACAACCAGAGCGTCAAAAAAAGGAAAGACATGCTGTAATTCGGCTGCCAAAATATTGTATTCATACTCTGTTGGTTCGGTAAATTGCTGTACTCCAGAGCAGCCGGGCAAGACGTATACATTTTCCCTTACCTCAATTAGCGTTTCCATCAAACTGCATTTGCCAGCCAAAACATGCCCAATATTAAAACGAGGAGCTAAATCCAAAAGAATGTCAACACTTCCAGTGCCTAAAGCTGCATCAAGTATACAAACCTTATGTTTTCTCTCAGCAAGAGCAAACGCTAAATTGATAGCTACAGTAGTCTTTCCAACACCGCCCTTGCCCGAACCAATAGTGATCAATTTGATGTTGTTTGCCGGTTCAATATTGATCAAACAGTTTTCTTCATTATGAGCGTATCTTAGTACTAAGCAACGATGATCTCCACTTGTCCGATCAATTACGGTGTATTTTTCATCTGGATACCCATATTGCTGTAATTTCACGTTAACGATGGTACCTACAGGGATCAGGACCAATTTGCCATTGATCTTTGGAAACTTGATTTGGATGATCCCTTGTCTCGGGTTTATGCCGACCACTTCACTGGAAAATACGCCTTCAAAGATACCTGACTCTATAGCAAAGGTGATCTGCTCGCCTATTTTCCAGGGATGCGGTTTACAAATCCTTCTTCCCTCCGCCATGAAATTACCTCCAGACGCTCAGATACGCATCAACTCCAAAATTCTTTCCAATTCTTCGTCTGAATAGTATTCGATTTCTATCTTTCCCTTGCCCCCATGGTAATCCACTCGCACCTTGGTGCCAAGCACTCGTTGAAGTTCCTCCTGCAGCATGAGTAACTCAGGATTGGGATCAGCTTTACCTTTAATCTTAGGTTTAGGTTTCTGTTGAATCAATTTTTCTAGTTGCCGTACAGACAGACCTTCTTCAACAATCCGCTTGGCTAAAGCTAGCCTTAGCTTCTCTGATTCCACACTTAAGAGCACTTTCGCATGACCTCGTGAAATCAGACCATCAGCAACATACCTTTTGATTGGCTCTTCTAAAGACAGCAGCCGAAGAGCATTAGCAATTGATGAGCGTTTTTTACCAACAGATTGAGCAACTTCTTCTTGAGTTAGGGCAAACTCCTCCATGAGAATGCGATAGCCTTCTGCTTCTTCTATCGCATTGAGATCTTCCCGCTGCAGGTTTTCAATCAATGCAATTTCTGTCATTTCTCGATCAGACAAATCTTTGATAACAGCAGGAATGGTCTCTAAACCAGCCATACAGCTTGCCCGCCAACGCCGTTCACCCACCACGATCTGATAACTATCCTCGACCCGGCGGACAATTATCGGTTCCAATACTCCGTGTTCCTTGATGGACTCCGCCAACTGTTCAAGCTTTTCCATATCAAATTGCTTACGTGGTTGAAATGGATTAGCAGTTATTTTATTGACATCAATCATATTTACTTGATTACGATTGATGACTTCCGTTTGCGGTATTAATGACCTCAATCCTTTACCTAGAGCTTGTCTACTCAAGAATTAAGCACCTCCTGTGCTAAGCTAGCATATGCCAATGCTCCTTTAGATTTATCATCATAAAGCGCTATCGGCTTTCCAAAGCTTGGTGCCTCACTCAACTTAATATTTCGCGGAATAATCGAGTCATAGACTTTCACTTGTGATTGAAAATAGTTTTTCACATCTTGAATCACCTGCTGGGAAAGGTTTGTTCGAACATCGTACATGGTCATAACGACACCTTCCCATTCGAGATCCGGATTTAGATGTTCTTGAACCATAGCGATGGTGCTAACCAACTGGCTTAATCCTTCCAACGCATAATATTCACATTGAATTGGTACAATCACAGAGTGCGAAGCAGTTAACCCGTTTATTGTCAGCAAACCAAGTGAAGGAGGAGCATCAATAATAATATAATCATACTTGTCGCTCACAGGATCTAAGGCACGCTTAAGGCGAAATTCTCGAGAGATTGTTGAAACCAGCTCAATTTCAGCACCAGCTAATTCTATTGTTGCTGGAGCAACATAGAATCCTGTGATTTCTGTCGGCAAAATTATTCGTTCAATACGTTCACCTTCGATCAAAACGGAATACATGCACCGTTCGATCTGACTTTTATTAACCCCTACGCCACTCGATGCGTTCCCCTGCGGATCAATGTCTACCAATAGTACTTGTTTTCCAGCTAAAGCTAAGTATGCACCAAGGTTTACAGCAGTCGTGCTCTTGCCAACTCCACCTTTTTGGTTGACGATGGAAATAATTCTACCCATCACTGGTCCCTCCTTTCCGGCTTCTTGATTGTAACAGTTACACGATAGCATTCATCATCTTCTTCCTCGTGATAGTCTATGTCTAATCCGCTGTTAACCAAAGTTTCAGTTAGCTGCTTCATGCTATTTGTAAACAGCCTAATATCTTTTAAAATGATTTTTTTATTCTGCTTCGGCTGGGTTGTTGTTTGGTTCTGATTAATCAGACGTTCTATTGCTTGCTCCGTTTGCCGTACACTCAAACCTTGTTCTATAATCATCTGCAGAACTTTCATCTGCTCTTCTTCAGAATTTAAGCGCAGCAGTGCACGCGCATGCCGTTCTGTGACCATTTCCCGGGAAATAATGGCACGAATTTCCTTACCCAATTTTAATAACCGCAACCGGTTAGCAATACTCGACTGACTTTTGCCAAGGCGCTTGGCTAATTCTTCTTGGGTAAGTTTAAACTCGGCAATTAATCTTTCATAGCCTTCGGCCTCTTCCAAGAAATGCAGATCACGACGTTGCAAATTTTCAATTAGCGCCATTTCTGCAGCGGTTCGATCATCCATCTGCTTAATTACAGCTGGAATGGTTCGCCACCCTAAAAGTTTGCACGCACGTAAACGACGTTCGCCAGCAATAAGCTGGAACTGGTTTTCTACTTCTCTGACAATTATCGGATGTAGCAAGCCATGTTCAGCAATGGAATTGGCCAATTCTTGAAGTGCTTCTTCATCGAATTTCAACCGAGGTTGAAATGGGTTAGGCTCTATGCGATCAATTGGTAATGATTTGATCTCATCACGGCCCATAATGTGAATTTTTTCTGCTTGAGTTTCGAATGGCGCAATTGATTCGTCAGGAACTTTACTTTTTGCTCGTAACATGTCTGTTAATTTCACCCTATCACCAACCCACCATTCAATGATCTACTATACGTATTCGGTACAAGAAGGTGCCTTCCTTCCGGGAAATACATTTATTCAAATTATATGCATGAAAAAAACCGCTACAAAGCGATTTGCTTTATCGCTTTATAACGGTTTCTTTGCAGGAACTCCAGCTTTTCTCGGATATTGGGGTGGTGTAGAGGAAATTTTTCTGAATTTGACGATCGTTCGTTCGCCCATTTCAAAGGGCAATTTAAAATGATACTTTTCTTCTATCCGTATGTTTAAAATTTCACTAGCTCTTTCTGCGGCGGCAATTTCTGCTTCCGCATTACTTCCTTTCATAGCGATAAAGTGTCCATTAACTTTAACATAAGGTGTACAGTATTCCAACAACACAGGCAATGGTGCTACAGCTCGGGCCACCGCCCAATTGAATTTTTCTCGATACTGCCTATCATGAGCTAACGTTTCTGCCCTGGCATGCACACACCTAACATTCTCCAGCTGCAGCTCTTCTTTTACCTGCAACAAAAACTTGATCCGTTTTTCTAACGAGTCTAGTAAAGTTATAGGTGCATTCGAAAAACAGGCAGCAATCACGATTCCCGGAAAACCAGCACCGGTGCCAATGTCAATGCCTGGAGAATGAAAATCAAAACCAATTTTTTGTAACAGTAGACAATCAACGAAGTGCTTGATCGCAAACTCTTCAACTGAAGTGATGCTTGTTAAGTTCATCTGTTGGTTGGCTGTTTCAATTAACTGCGCATATTTGAGCAGTTGCTCCACCATGTGAGAATGAATATCAATATCCGCTAAAGCACAGCCGCGGATGAGTGTAGTCCGCAATTGATTAATGTCCATGACCTTTCCCCTCTAAAAAGACGAGTAGTACAGAAATGTCTGCAGGTGATACCCCTGAGATCCGAGAAGCCTGGCCTAAGGTAACCGGCTGAAACTTGGTCAGTTTTTCCTGCGCTTCTCGTGAGAGACCTTTAATCTGGTAGTAATCCAACTTGAACAGCTGCTTGCTTTCCAACTTCCGGAAGCGCTCTATCGCAGCCTGCTGTTTGTTCAAATACCCCTGATACTTAATGGCAATCTCAACTTCTTCTATTACATGTGAGTCATAGTCAGGTAAGGTTGTAAAACGCCCTAAATCTGAGTATTGAATCTCTGGACGGCGAAGCAATTCTGCCAAGGAAATTCCGTGTTTGATCTCAGATGTATTCAATTCTCGCAGCATTTGATTGTTAGTTTCTGTTGAAGTAATCTGTATTTCGCTTAACCTCTGAATTTCCCGCTCAATAGTCTCCCATTTCTGTTCAAACTTTTGGTACCGTTCTGGAGAAATCAATCCTAAGCGATAACCCAAAGGAGTCAAACGGTAATCTGCATTATCAATACGCAAATATAAGCGATATTCTGCCCTGCTGGTCATCATTCGATAAGGCTCGTTGGTGCCCTTAATTACCAAATCATCAATGAGTACGCCAATGTACGCTTGGGAACGATCTAATGTAATCATCTCTTTACCGAGAACATAGTGAGCAGCATTGATACCAGCGATTAATCCCTGAGCTGCCGCTTCTTCATAACCTGATGTACCATTGATTTGTCCAGCGGTAAATAAGCCTTCATACGCCTTAACCTGCAGAAAACTGTTCAATAAAGTTGGGTCCAGACAATCATATTCTATAGCGTATCCAGGACGCATCATCTCTGCTTCCTCTAAGCCGGGAATTGTGCGGATAAACTGCAGCTGCACATCTGCCGGCAGTGAAGAAGATAAACCACTGAGATATCCTTCAGAAGTGTCCCACCCTTCTGGTTCCACAAAGACCTGATGACGATCACGGTCAGGGAAAGTAACAACCTTACTTTCGATGGAAGGACAATACCGTGGGCCAATCCCAGTGATTGCACCACTGTATAACGCTGCACGATGGAGATTATCGCGGATAATCTGATGAGTCTCTTCAGTCGTATAGGTCAACCAACATGGCACTTGATCTAGATCGAGTCCTTGAGTTTCAAAAGAGAATCCTTGAAAATGCTCGTTACCTGGCTGAATGACCATCTTGTCATAATTTACAGATCGTAAATTAATTCGTGCGGGCGTTCCGGTCTTAAACCGCACCAATGGGAGATATTTCTCTAACGAATTGCCTAATGCTACTGCAGGATGCTGCCCTTGTGGGCCAGATGCAAATGACACTTCTCCGATGAAGATGCGCGAACGCAAGTATGTTCCCGTCGCTAAGATTACTGCTTTGGCCTGGATCTTAGTATCACCAACCATCACACCAGTTACTCGGTTATTATCAATGATAAGATCGGTGACCGTTCCTTCCTTCAAATATAGATTTGGAGTGGTCTCCAAAATATATTTCATTCGCCGTTGATATAGCTTGCGGTCTATCTGGGCACGCAAAGCCTGCACAGCTGGACCTTTGCGTGTATTCAACCTGCGCATCTGCATTAATGTAGCATCGGCAACCTTGCCCATCACACCGCCCAAAGCATCAATTTCTCGCACTAAATTAGCTTTGGCAGGCCCGCCAAGAGATGGATTGCAGGGCATCAAGCCCACATTATCAATGTTAATTGTTAACAGTAGTACCTGCAGTCCCAACTTAGCAGCTGCAATTGCTGCTTCGCATCCGGCATGTCCAGCTCCGACCACGATTAAATCATATGCAGATGACTTATGCTGATACATCTCTTTTATCTCCCTTCAAAACCACCAGCAGAACATTGATGTCAGCAGGAGATACTCCAGAAATCCGTGCTGCCTGTCCTAAAGAACTCGGCCGGATAGTATGGAGACGTTCTTTCGCCTCATTCCGCAATCCTTTGATGCTGAAATAATCAATATCTGGCGGGATCGCAATATCTTCCATCTTCTGGAACTGCTCGATCTGTTTCATTTGTCGCTCAATATAACCCTTAAACTTACACTCAATAACCACTTGCTCAATAATCTCTGCATCCAATGGTGGCAATGGCGCAAAGAATTCCAGATCTTCAAAATTGATTTCTGGCCGCTGCAAAATCTCCATCAATGACACTTGCTTCTTTAAATCTCCCGACCCTAATTTCTGCAAATACTCCCTTACTTCAGCTGTTGGAGAAACAGGAGTTTCAGCTAACCATGATAAAGTAGCTTGAATAGCTTCTTTTTTTCTTAATAAACGTTCAAAACGCGCTGTATCTATTAATCCAATTTGATAACCCAGTTCTCTTAAACGCAAATCGGCATTATCCTGCCGCAATATTAGACGGTATTCTGCTCGTGAGGTCATCATGCGATATGGTTCTTCTGTGCCTTTAGTCACCAAATCATCAATAAGAACACCAATGTAAGCTTGTGCTCTTGATAGGACAACAGGAGGTTTACCTTGAACTTTGCGAGCAGCATTGATACCCGCCATAATGCCCTGAGCTGCAGCTTCCTCATAGCCCGAAGTACCATTAATCTGCCCAGCAGTAAACAACCCAGAAATCATTTTAGATTCTAAACTAGCATACATCTGATGCGGTAAAATGTAATCATACTCCACAGCATATCCAGTACGCATAATCTGAGCGTTTTCCAGTCCGGGAATGGAACGAATGATTTTTTCCTGGACATCTTCCGGCATGCTAGTTGTTAATCCTAAACAATACAACTCCTTAGTGTATTCACCTTCAGGTTCCAAAAAGATTTGGTGATCGACCTTGTCTGGGAAACGCAGCACTTTGCGATCAATCGACGGGCAGTACCTTGGTCCTTTGCCTGTAATCGATCCTGATTTAATAGGTGAACGATGAATGTTTTCTTGAATCACTTTGATGGTTTCTGCTGTGGTATAGGTATACCAGCAAGGAATTTGTTCTTTTTTCTCCAATGGAGTGTCAAAGGAGAAACGAAGCGGTTGTTCTGAACCAGGCTGACAGATAAGCTTACTGTAATCTGCTGTATCAGCATGTAACCGTGGTGGTGTAGCAGTCTGAAAACGCGACAACTGCAGTCCCAGCTCCTTCAAGTTCTGCGAAAGCTCTTCCGCACTCGGTTCCCCTTGCCGTCCGCCAGGATAACGAACATCACCAATAACAATCATACCGCGTAAAAATGTACCCGTAGTAAGAATGACAGTATGACTGGTGATCTTAGTACCAGTCCTAAGTTGAATTCCATAGATATGGCCGTCTTCTACTAATAGTTTGGTAACCACACCTTGACGTACTATCAAGTTTGGCTGTGATTCTAAAGTCAAGGTCATCACAGCTCGGTACTTGATTTTATCAGCTTGAGCCCGCAGGGCATGAACTGCTGGACCCCGGCTTAAGTTGAGCATGCGGATATTTAAATATGTTTGATCAATCACCTTGCCCATTTCTCCACCCAAAGCATCAATTTCCCTCACCAAATGGCTTTTAGCAGCTGGGCCGCCTATTGCTGGATTACAGGACATTTGGGCAATTGTATCCAAACTCATTGTCACCAACAACGTTTTGCAGCCAAGCCGTGCTGCAGCTAAAGCTGCTTCACAACCAGCATGGCCGCCACCAACAACGATGACATCATATTCCCTACTCATATTTTTCCTACTTTCCTATGCAAAATTGAGCAAATATCCGATCAATTATGTTTTCACGTACCGTTTCTCCAGTAATCTCGCCAAGATGTTCCAATGCGCCAAACAAACCGATAGATATCAAATCCAATGGCAAACCTTGCTGCAAAGTAGTCAGCGCTTGCTGCAAATCATTGCAAGCTTCTATGAGAGCCTGTTTATGTCTTGCGCGCGTTACAATCGCGCTTTCCTGATTGACACTCACTAAACCACTCATGATTAATCCTACTATGGTCTCAAGCAAAGGATCAAGACTATCTTGTGTTAATGAAATTTCCACTACTGGTGAATCGTCAGTCAACAAACCTGTGCGAACCAGATAATCCTTACCTTGCCATTGAGCTGGTAAATCGATTTTATTAATGATGATAATGCGTTTCCGACCTGTGAGCTTTGTCAGAAGTTCACGATCGTCCTCTTCAATGTGACGACTAATATCCAGCACATGAAGGATCAGATCAGCCTGAGCTATCAGTTCAAGTGCTTTTTGAACACCCAACTGTTCAACATAATCCTCAGATTGGCGAATACCAGCAGTATCAATCAACCGAAAAGGAATCCCATTAATGTTTAAATACTCTTCGATTATATCCCGTGTCGTCCCTGGTATGTCTGTAACTAATGCCCGGTTCTCATCCAGCAAGCGATTCAACAAACTGGACTTGCCTACATTAGGTTTACCAGTAATGACAGTTTTGATCCCTTCACGAAAGACCTTGCCATTATCTGCTGTGGCAATTAACCGCTCTAGCTCATAGATGACCTCATTGATTGTCTGTTCCATAGTTTCTATATCCACATCCGGAATATCATCTTCAGGAAAATCAATCACTGCTTCAACCTGTACCACTATTTGATACAGCTTTTCCCGCAGACTCTGTATACGATTGCTTAAGCTCCCCTCTAACTGACGAATGGCCAATTCTAAGCTTTGATCAGTTTTTGAACGAATAATATCGATTACTGCCTCAGCTTGGGATAAGTCAATCCTCCCGTTTAAGAAAGCTCTTTTCGTAAATTCACCAGGTTCAGCCAAACGCGCACCATGCGCTAAAACCAGATCTAAGACCTTCTTTAGCACTACAATTCCACCATGGCATTGCAACTCGACTACATTTTCACCTGTATATGATTTTGGTTCACGCATAAGCACTGCAATAGCTTCATCAACTGTATGGCCTTGTCCATCAATGATTTTCCCATACCGGACAGAAAAACCCGGAAGCTGTTGCAGTTGGTACTTTCCTTTAGGACGAAAGACGTAATCAGCGATCTTAATAGCATCAGGTCCACTGATTCGGATAATCCCAATGCCAGCTTCACCTAATGATGTTGCTATTGCTGCTATTGTATCATGATTCAACATTGGTTGATCCCACCATTCTTTCTAAATAAAATAAGCGTACCAGCGGCACGCTCATTTGCTATTTCTTCGGAACGATGATTACGCGGCGATATGGTTCACGTCCCTCACTATGGGTTTCCACATCGGGATGATTCTGCAGTTCCATATGAATTATCCTGCGTTCTAAAGCGGTCATCGGATCTAGAGCTACTCGCCTGCCGCTTTCTGCAGCTTTAGCAGCCAACCGCTGGGCGAGAGATTTCAAGGTGATCTCCCTCCGACTACGGTATCCCTCAACGTCCAAGATCACTCTTACCCAATTACCACCTTCGCGGTTAGCTACCATGGTAACTAGATATTGAATCGCGTCTAATGTTTGTCCCCTTCGTCCAATTAACAACCCGAGTTGATCACCATACAGCGCAATTCTGATGTTTTCCTGATCTAAAACTTCTACGCGGATATCCGCACGAACATTCATGTGTTGTAGTAACTTCTCTAAATATTCCTTAGCCACTAGGCTTTTATACTTGGTTGTCACCTTCATGGTTAACCTGACTTTTGCCTGCTTCGATCCAATGATGCCAAATAGCCCCTTATTACCTTCTTCTAAAACGGTAATCTCTACCTCATCTCTTGTCGCACCTAATTTGGCTAAACCATCATTTATCGCATCTTCAACGGTACGTGCGATCACTTCAATCGATTTCATTTGGTTTGTCCTCCTTGTGGCACAGCTGGATACCTCTTAGCAATCCACGCTTGTTGTACGATCGAGAAACAATTATTGATAACCCAATATAAAACTAATCCTGCAGGTAAACTCATACCAACCAGTCCAATAAACAGAGGCATAACCAATAACATTCCTTTTTGCGATTCATCCGTTGCTGTTTGCTGTGTGTTGATATATTGAGTTATCATTGCTAATACAGGTAGCACGTAATAAGGATCTTTTTGCAACAAATTCCAGAACAAGAATTGAGCTGCTGAATCTTCTGGTAGGGTTCTTAATACCAATAAAAATGCCCATAATATCGGAATTTGAATTAACATTGGCAGGCATCCACCAAGAGGATTAATTTTATATTCCTGATAGAGCTTCATCGAATGTGTTTGCATTTCTTGCGGGTTATTTTTATACTTCCTTTGAATCTCTGCAAGCTTTGGCTGAATTTCTTTCATTGCTTGCAAGCTCTTCGTTTGCTTTATTGTCAATGGTAGTAAAGCCAGTCTAATCAGTATTGTAACCAAGATGATTGCGATGCCATAATTGCCACTATACGCAACAATCTGGTCAAAAACCCATCGTAATCCACCTGAAAGCCAATTGATCAATATTGTGTCCCCCTTAGCATTACTTACGGAACGGGATCATATCCACCACTACTCCACGGATGACAGCGAAGGATACGGCGCAGTCCCATCCACAAACCTTTCAACCCATAACGCATTATTGCCTGTTTAGTGTATTCCGAACACGTAGGTGTAAACCGGCACCGGGCTGGAAATAACGGTGAGATAAATTTTTGATAGAATAATATGAACAATAAGGGAAGTTTCAACAACAATTTTACAACAAATTTCATATTCGCTCCTTCCCTTACTTATACCTTTAAAATCTGATAAAGATCTTCTTGTAGTTGATGGAAGTCCGCATCCCTACTTTTGGCCTTCGCACTAATAATAAAATAATGTCCTGCAGGAAAAACATGTAAATTCTGACGAGCAATTTCGCGAATTCGCCTTCTAACTCGATTGCGCACAACCGCATTTCCTACTTTTTTGCTCACGGAGATGCCAATCTTAACATCTGGAGTAAAGGCCGTAGACACGGGAAGAAGGTGTACCACTAAGTATCTTCCATATTTTACAGTTCCGTGCTGATATACCCGGCGAAAATCTTCGCGGCGTGTAAGACGCAATTCTTTCTTCATTGTGGGTGTTCCTCCCATCTCCGGCACTGAAAAGAGAGACCCGTTTCCGGGTCGCAGCCTTATGCACTTAACACTTTTCTCCCTTTTCTTCTCCGAGCAGCAATCACCTTACGGCCGCCTTTTGTCCTCATTCTCACCAAAAAACCATGGTTCTTTTTCCGCTTTCTATTATTAGGTTGAAAAGTCCGCTTCATTGCCACAACCTCCTTCCCCTACGTACACGTATACATACCTGCCTTATTTTAACGTATTTTCAATGCATGTGTCAACCTTTAAAACAAACCGAACACTTTTCCACACTATCCATATTAGTATATCCACAGATTTGTTGATAATTCTCCATTTCTTTGTTACAATACCGAAGAACCCTGCTAGAGCAACGTTTTTTATCCACAGCTTGTAGATAACATTGTGGATATGTTTATACAATCCTGCTTGTGAATAATTCTTAGCTGGCAAAAAGCGAGTTAATTCGAGAAATATCGATGTCACCGACATTCCCACAGTTCTGATTTGCAAATTTACCTGTGGATTTCTTTGTGGATGATGTGGGTATCGAACATGGACAACTCACTTATCCCTGTTGATGTTTTGTTTGTGGATAAGCTGTGAGTTATGTGGATAATTATTAACATAACCCGTTCTGCCTTTGGTTTTTTGCCGGTGGATTATGTGCAAAAAACATTAATTTCATTCACATCTGCATACAAATTAAGATATCAACAAAAATTATCCACGATTGAATTAATCTATTTTGGCAGGATCCTGTGGATTAAATCAAGAATCAAAGTAAGGGGAATCATATGCGTAGGAGGAAGTACTCATGGACCAGCTGAGTAGTATTTGGAACGAAGTTCTAGCGATAATGTCCACAGAAATTGCCAAATCGTCGTTTGATGCGTGGTTGAAAGATACTAAACCAAACCGTCTTGAAGGATCGGTTTTGTATATTGAAGTTCCAAATGAATTTACTCGTGACTGGGTTGAAGCACGTTATATGCTGGCGCTTAAAAAAACATTACGCCATGTGACAAATAACGACTGGGAACTGCGTTTCGAAGTAGCTCAAGTAAAAGTTTCAAAAGAAGCGAAAGAAATCGAAGAAAACGAGATAATACCAGAAAAACCGAAGAAAACCAATAGTGTGAAACCTAAATATCAAGGGCCAACTGTTCTAAATCCTAAATATACATTTGATACTTTTGTTGTTGGCAACTCCAATCGTTTTGCTCATGCCGCTAGTCTTGCCGTGGCAGAAGCTCCGGCAAAAGCCTATAATCCCTTATTTTTGTATGGTGGAGTGGGGCTGGGGAAAACACACTTGATGCATGCTATTGGCCATTATGCTTTAGAAAACAACCCGGATATCCGTGTAGTATATGTCACTTCGGAAACATTCACAAATGATTTAATTAATGCTATTGGTAGCAAATCGATGGTAGAATTTCGCGCCAAATATCGTAATGCTGATATCTTGCTGATTGACGATATCCAATTTGTTGCTGGTAAAGAATCAACCCAGGAAGAGTTTTTCCATACATTTAACGCTCTATACGAGGCAAATCGTCAGCTGATTATTTCCTCCGACAGACCACCGAAGGAGATCCCCACATTGGAAGAAAGGCTCCGGAGTAGGTTTGAATGGGGGCTGACTACTGATATTCAACCACCTGATTTAGAAACACGAATTGCCATCTTACGTAAGAAAGCTGAATTAGAACGAATCAATGCTCCTTCAGAAGTTCTTTCGTATATTGCTAACCACATTCAATCGAACATTCGTGAATTAGAAGGTGCATTTGTTCGCGTTGTCGCCTTCGCTAATTTAAATAAAACCAATATCAATCTCGATGTAGCAATGGAAGCTTTGAAGGACCTGATTGGAACACAGAAGCAAAAACCAATAACTATTGACAAGATTCAGCAGATCGTTGCTAACCATTACGGAATAAAAGTAGCAGAAATGAAGGCGAAAAAAAGGACTCGGTCTCTGGCATATCCGCGTCAGATTGCCATGTACTTGGCGCGAGAACTGACCGAGAACTCATTACCTAAGATTGGGGAAGAGTTTGGCGGCAGGGATCATACTACAGTAATGCATGCATGCGAAAAGATCGCTCATGATATCCGTCAGGACCCATCACTTCAACTAACAATTAAAGAGTTAATTGATCTAATTCATCAATCTTAGTGTGGATAAGTTATTGATATTCATGTTTGTGGCCTGTGTATATTATTTTTCTATTTTTGCTTTAAGTGCTTGATGTGGATAAAATAGATAATCTAACCACAAGAATTGATTTCCGCAAACCTTCGTCAAATACTGCGTTTGCCGCTTATCCACAAACTAACACTGCCTACTACGGTTACTACTAACTAACCTTTATTCAAACCCTGTATGCAGTATGATGTATAATTTTCCACAGGAGGAATATTTATGCATTTTCATTGCACTCTAGCTGACTTACTGCCAGCGATTTCGTTAGTAGAAAAAGCTGTTGCTTCACAGAATAACATTCCGATTATTACAGGAATTCACATTGCCGCAGCAAATGATCAGCTAACATTAACAGCTACCAACCTAGAATTAGGAATTAAATCAGTAATAAATGCACATGTAGTCAAAGCGAATCAAATTGTAGTAGATGGTAAGCTTTTAGCTGCTATCGTTCGTAAACTCCCTGATAACCCGGTGATATTTGAATTAGTCAACCAACAGCTTGTAATTACGTCTGGCAATGTAGAGTTTTCCCTAAATACATTCGAAGGCGAAGATTTTCCTCAATTGCCTCAAGGGGAAGATCTGTTATTTTCTATCACCGCCAAACAATTTATCAAAATGGTCAAAAATACCATATTTGCTTGTGGAAAAGATGACCGTCGGCCATTTCTGAATGGTGTGCTGTTTGAATTAAACGATAGTCGCTTAAGCTTAGTGGCAACAGACATTAATCGTCTAGCTTTTTACTCAGATCAGGTAGAAAGCTCACATAAGGGTAACAAAGAATTATTAGTACCAATGAAGACCCTTCAGGAAATTATACGTAGTATTCCAGCTGATGATACACGGATAGATGTGTACTATAGTAACAATTATTTGATTTTCGAATATGGAAAGAATATGATTACAACAAGGTTAATTGATGATCAGTTTCCTCGGTACAAGAGTCTGTTCCCAAAGGATGAGCCAATTCAAATTACGGTGAATCGGCAAATTTTGGCTTCTGCAGTGGAACGTGCATCTTTGATTGACAGTGATGATGGTAGTCAAATAGTGATCTTTGACGCTTCTAATGGAGTTTTAGAGATAACTACACCAGCATCGAGCAAAGGTCGGAGCATGGAAAAAATTAATGTGGAGCACAAAGGAGAAAATGGTAGAGCAGCATTTTCAGCAAAATATATTATGGACATGCTCAAAGCTACTGACGCTGAGCAAGTACTGTTCCACTTTAATTCGGATTTGCGGCAATGTCTGTTAAAAGCAGATACTGATGAAGATCAAAAGTACATTTTAATGCCGATTCGTTTAAGTTAATCAGGAGGAATACAATGGAAACAATAGAAATTAAAACAGAATCAATCCAATTGGACCAACTACTAAAATGGGCAAATATTGTTGCTACCGGTGGTCAGGCCAAGCAGTTGATTCAAAGTGGCCAAGTCTTATTAAACGGCGAAATCGAAACAAGAAGGAGCAAGAAAGTTTACCGTAATGACGTAGTCACAGTTGGTGATTACACATTCAGGGTAATATAGCGATGTTGATTGAAAACCTGAAGTTAAGCAATTTCCGTAATTACAAAGCGCTTGATCTTACTTTTAATGCAAAAACTAATATTCTGGTTGGTTATAACGCTCAGGGTAAAACCAACATCTTGGAAGCAATCTATATGTTGGCTACCACGAAGTCTTTTCGTGGTGCCAAAGATACTGAAATGATTCGTACTCATGAACAAATAAGCGTAATTTCGGGAAAAATCTTTACTGAGACGACTCACCAGTTGGATATTGTGTTAAGCGCAGCAGCAGTGAAAAGCCTGAGATTAGATAAAAAAGAGACTGGGCAAAAAGACTTCGTTGGGGTGTTTAATGTTGTTTTATTTACTCCTGATGATCTCATTTTAATCAAAGGTTCACCTGCGGAGAGACGGAGATTCTTGGATTGGGAAATATCACAGGTTGATGCGGGTTATCGCAGTCTCTTGCTTGATTACACTAAAGTGCTTAATCATCGTAATTCTCTTCTAAAAGCTGTGATCTATGAGAACCAAGATCCAGAACTATTGGTTATTTGGGATCAGCAGCTAATTGAACTAGGTTCGCGCTTGATGATTAAGCGGGCGAACATGATCCGCAAGCTAGGATTATTGAGCCGTTTGATGCATCGGCGTTTAAGCAATGGTCAAGAGGAGCTGGTATTGCGGTACGTACCATTTTTTGCTCAACCGCAGGCGCCTTTTGCTGGTGAAATGAGTTATGATATGATCAAAGAGCAATTTACAGTGGCACTTCGAGCCACTAAGCAGCTGGAGCTGCAGCGGGGTTACACATTAGTAGGCCCTCAAAGAGATGATTTTCTGTTTTTAATAAATCAATGTGATGCAAAAATATACGGTAGTCAGGGTCAGCAGCGGACAGCAGTCTTAGCCTGCCGCTTGGCTGAACTAGAGTATATGAAATCAGAAACCGGCAGTTATCCAGTGATTTTACTTGATGATGTAATGTCTGAGCTGGATACTTTACGCCAAGGTTTTCTGCTTGAACTTTTGCAGCACAAAGTTCAAACAATTATCACAACTACAGATATATCAGACTTTACGCCCGAATTAATGCGGGATGCAGCTGTTTTTTGTGTTCATGCAGGACAGGTTCAGGAAAGGCGTTGATGTCATGTTTTTGCACATTGGACAAGAAGTCAGTATTCTGGCTAAGGATATCGTGGCGATTTTCGATATCAAAGCTGAACATCAATCTGAAAGCACAAAAGAGTTTTTGCGTACAGCTGAAGATGAAGGGTTTGTGGTCTACTTGACTGATAAGCCTAATTCATTTGTCGTGACTACCAACAAGATTTATCTATCGCCAATTTCCACTGCAACCTTACGCAAACGCTTAACCAGCTTAGAGCTGAGTTTGACATAAAGTTCGTATTTTATTTATAATACGAATTAGTGAAGTTACCAATATGCAGGGAGTAGATGTAATATTGAAAAATAACGTTAACACATCAAATTATACAGCTGATCAAATTCAAGTCTTGGAAGGGCTTGAAGCTGTTCGGCGTCGTCCGGGAATGTATATTGGGAGTACCGATGCTCGCGGTTTGCATCATTTAATCGCTGAAATCGTGGATAATAGTATTGATGAAGCATTGGCAGGATTCTGTGATAACATTATCGTTGAATTGTTTCCTGATGGCTCTGCCAAAATCACAGATAATGGACGAGGAATACCAGTTGGTATTGTAGGGAAAACCGGAAAATCTGCTGTTGAAACAGTACTGACTAAACTTCATGCTGGAGGTAAGTTTGGTCAAGAGGGAAGTGGCTACAAGGTTTCCGGTGGATTACATGGTGTTGGTCTTTCTGTGGTAAATGCTTTGTCGGAATGGTTGGAAGTTAATGTATATCGCGAAGGAATACATTATTATCAGCGGTACAATCGGGGTGTCCCAGAAACTGACTTGCAACAGTTAGGGGAAACTGATCAGCAGGGAACATCGATTGCCTTCAAGCCTGATGCTACCATTTTTGATGTAACAGAATTTGACGATGATACTATTGCTTACCGTTTACGCGAACTAGCGTTTTTAAATAAGGGTGTCAACATTGTCTTTATAGATCACCGCAAAGACAGGCATGAAAAGTATCATTACGAGGGAGGCATTACCTCATTTGTAGAATACTTGAACAAAAATAAAGAGGTCCTCCATCCTATCATTTATATCAATAAAAATGATAAGTATGCTATAGAAATAGCAATGCAATATAACGATGGGTATAGCGAAAATATTCTTACTTTTGCTAATAATATTCATACCCATGAAGGTGGAACTCATTTAGTTGGATTTAAATCTGCACTCACACGTACGCTTAATGATTATGCCCGAAAGTTGAATCTGCTTAAGCAAGGCGATGAAAACCTAAGTGGTGAAGATGTGCGGGAAGGTCTTACTGCGATTGTGAGTGTCAAGCTTACCGAACCACAGTTTGAAGGACAGACTAAGACTAAGTTGGGTAATAGTGACGTGCGTGGTGTAGTTGAGTCTGTTGTCAATGAATATTTAGCGACCTATTTGGAAGAACATCCAGCTGATGCTAAAAAGATAGTCGAAAAATGCGTAGCAGCTGCCAGGGCACGGCAAGCTGCTCGTAAAGCAAGAGAGTTAACACGTAGGAAAAGTGTGCTCGAGATTTCTGCACTGCCAGGAAAATTGGCGGATTGCAGTCTCAACGATCCAAGAGTTTGTGAGTTGTACCTGGTGGAAGGTGATTCTGCTGGAGGTACTGCTAAGCAAAGCCGCGATCGCAGGTTCCAAGCGATCCTACCATTGCGCGGTAAGATTCTTAATGTAGAAAAGGCACGGCTGGATAAGATCTTGAACAATGAAGTAATTAGGACAATGATCACTGCATTTGGTACAGGCGTATCCGATGAATTTGACATTACAAAATTGCGCTATAACAAGATTATCATTATGACGGATGCCGATGTAGACGGGGCTCATATTCGTACGCTGCTATTAACATTCTTTTACCGCTATATGCGTCCATTGATTGAAAATGGACATGTTTATATTGCCATGCCGCCATTGTATCAAGTTAAGCAGCGCAATAATGTGTATTACTGTTATTCTGATGAAGAGCTCGAACAGCTGCTGAGTGACATTGGCAGGCAAGGAATTACCATCCAGAGGTATAAAGGTTTGGGCGAGATGGACGCAGAACAGCTGTGGGAAACTACTATGAATCCAGAGAAAAGAATTATCCTCCAATTGCGTCTTGAAGATGCAATTTTAGCAGATGAGATCTTTGACATTCTTATGGGTGAAAAGGTAGAACCACGGCGGGAGTTCATTGAAGCAAATGCGAAGTTAGTTACCAACCTGGATGTGTAAAAGGAGTCGTGGCCATGGATTTAGAATTTCGAGAAGGTAAAGTAGTACCTATCAAAATAGTCGATGAAATGAAAAAATCCTATATCAATTATGCCATGAGCGTTATTGTGGAACGGGCTTTGCCAGATGTACGGGATGGATTGAAGCCAGTGCAGCGGCGCATTCTCTATGGTATGGGCGAGCTGGGGTTGCGTCATGACCGTCCGCATAAGAAGTCTGCAAGAATTGTGGGTGAAGTCATGGGTAAATTCCATCCCCATGGTGACTCCGCTATCTATGATGCCATGGTTAGGATGGCCCAAGATTTTTCATATCGTTATCCTTTGGTTGATGGGCACGGAAACTTTGGCAGCATTGATGGTGACCCACCAGCAGCTATGCGGTATACAGAAGCGCGTTTATCTCACCTGGCCACTGAAATGCTGCGGGATATTGACAAAGACACTGTAGATTTTGTGCCAAACTTTGATGATACTGTTGATCAACCAGCAGTGTTGCCTAGCCGTTTTCCAAATCTATTGGTTAATGGTGCTTCAGGAATCGCTGTAGGTATGGCAACTAACATTCCGCCGCATAATTTGGGGGAAGTAATCGATGGCTTGATAATGCTCATCGATAATCCTGATGTAACAATTAAGGAACTGAACAAAGCAATTCCTGGTCCTGATTTTCCTAGTGGTGGACTAATCCTTGGACGTCAAGGGATAAAAGAAGCGTATGAAACAGGCCGAGGAAAGATCACCATTAGAGCCAAAACTCAGATTGAACAGATGAGTAACGGTAAACAGCGCATTCTGGTTACAGAATTGCCATACATGGTGAATAAAGCTAATTTGATAGAGAAGATTGCTGAATTAGTCCGGGATAAACGGATTGATGGTATTACAGATCTCCGGGATGAATCAGATAAAACCGGAATGCGGATTGTTATTGAATTAAGACGTGATGTCAACGCACGAGTTATCTTAAATCAATTATTCAAACATACACAGCTGCAGGATACCTTTGGTGTCATTATGTTAGCGCTGGTGGATAATGAACCGAAGATACTTAACTTAAAGCAGGTGCTTCACTATTATTTAGAGCATCAGCGGGAAATCATTGTCCGGCGCTGCCGCAGTGAGCTAAAAAAAGCGGAAAACGATGCTCATATCCGCCAAGGATTATTGATAGCGCTTGATCATATTGATGAGATTATCACTATCATCCGCAGTTCACCGAACGATCAGACTGCAAAAGAAACGTTAATGGAGCGCTTCGGATTAACCGAAAGACAGGCAGTAGCGATCTTGGATATGCAGCTGCGGCGTTTAACTGGCTTGGAAAGAGAAAAAATTGAAGCTGAGTATGTTCAGTTAAATGCCACGATAAAGCGTTTGCAAACGATTCTAGGAGATATGAACCTGGTTTACAATATCATCAAAGAAGAATTATTGGAGATAAAAGCCAAGTTTGCTGATCCACGACGGACGATGATTGTGAGGGATGATTCTAATTTCGAGGTTGAAGATTTGATCGCTGAAGAAGATATCGTGGTTACCCTCACACACCAAGGGTATATTAAACGTTTGCCCGTAGACACATATCGTTCACAACGGCGCGGTGGCCGCGGTATTACGGCAATTAGTAACAGAAACGAAGACTTTGTTGAGCAAATGTTCGTTACAAGTACTCACAACTATGTCTTGTTCTTTACTAACAAAGGCAAAGTATATCGTGTGAAAGGGCACGAAATACCAGAGGCAAGCCGAAATGCTCGGGGAGTGGCGGCTGTCAATTTGATTCAATTAGATCCTGGTGAAAGAATTGAAGCTACCATCCCGATTAGTGAGTTTTCTGATGAATACTACCTGACTATGGTTACCAAACAAGGTTTCATCAAAAAGACAGTCTTGTCGGAATATAGCAATGCGCGTACTAATGGATTGATTGGTATTGCTCTTGCTGATGATGATGAAGTAGTCAGTGTAAAACTTACTGATGGTTCTCAGCAGTTAATTATAGTTACAGCTTTTGGACAAGCAATTCGTTTTCCTGAGTCACAAGTGCGGCCTATGGGTAGGAATGCTCGTGGAGTCAAAGGTATTACACTGGAAGCAGATGATTATGTTGTAAGTATGGATGTTGTGGCTGAAAGTGCAGACTTGTTGGTTGTAACTGAGAATGGATATGGTAAACGTACTGCGATTAAGGAATATCGGATTACTAATCGTGGTGGTAAAGGGATCAAGACATTGAACCGGACAGAAAAGACTGGTAATATAATTAGTGCTAAGATTGTTCATGCTAACAATGAAATCATGCTCATCTCTCTAGAGGGGATTATGATAAGAATGTCTGTAGCCGACATTTCTCAAACTGGACGTAGCACTCAAGGTGTAATCTTAATGAAACTGCAGAACAATGATAAAGTTGTCGCAGCGGCGCAGATTGTCGGTAAAGAAGATGAGTAGTGTAAGATTTTTTTTGGAAAACCTCTTGACACAGTTTAGTGTGGGTGCTAAGATATATTTTGCCGCTAGGGATTGGCGCTAGCGGCTTTACACTACTCAATCTACCAGGTAAATTGGTTTAAATCAAAGAAAAAGATGTTGACAAAAAACGATGCCTGTGTTAAGATGAGATTGTTGCTCGTCACAAACGAGCAGGTGAACTTTGAAAACTAAACAGCAGAAGTGCGGAGCAACAAGCAAGTTGACTCTGTCAAGCAAATACGGACAACGTAATGAAGAATTACGAGTCAGTGAGAGAGACAGGAAGAACTAGACAGATTTT
>Ga0134097_1000084_pt1 | contig 111974 bp, 94 predicted proteins | sample 8_3taG_FD_94450 | JGI IMG/M metagenome (GOLD analysis project Ga0134097, IMG submission 94450) | Switchgrass degrading microbial communities from high solid loading bioreactors in New Hampshire, USA - 8_30_10_142_A2 metaG | ecosystem: Engineered > Bioreactor > Semi-continuous > Anaerobic >... | reverse complement strand
CTTCGTCCCTTTTGAACCGCAAGAATACGTCCCCGTGTTTGCCTCTTCCTACCGCTACAGGACGCAGGCCACAGTCTAAGAAGAATTGAGCCTGAACCAAGTTATAAACATACACATCCCCTCGGTTTTTAGTTCGGGGCATCGTTCATCACCTCATCTTTCCACTTTTTGTCCCTCCCCCTTATTATACAAATGAGGTTAATTTCATTAAGGGAGGAGGAGGAAGGATAAAACCATATATAACATTATGGTGTTGTGGGCTCCCTTGCGTGCCCAGACCACATCTATTAAACGAATGTTATCGCATGATGCACATGAAACTCTGGGGAGTGTCGCCTGTAGAATAACCTGCATATTCAAAACATTAGTGTGCCGCCATATCTTCTTGCGACGATCATAAACGGGTGATTCCACCCCACAGTTAGGACAAAGATACGGAAGCGGATGACGTTCGAGACTGATATGATAAGTGTCTTCCGATTTACTTATCTCGTCAATGAACCAAGGATGAGGAACCTTTAATGCAGACACGAGGTCGTCGGTTAGAAGGTCTACTACGACATGTTTCATCAAGATCACCTCTAAAACAGACGTAACCCACACAAATTTTCGACTAATAAGCAAATTATACCATGCCTAGTTTGGTTGTTGTAGTGCAAAGTGCTGGATTACACTTTGCATTGACCCATTTACTTTTTTGGCTAAAGTTTGCATGAACAATCTATATGTGGCGACACGTCAGCGTCAAATCCTTAACAAAGGGAGGTGGAAAACTGGGCTTTTGAGCGCTAAGCTGCCGCAGACTCCCGAAGAGTCGGCCATATATCGAGCAGCCTTGCACAGCAATATGCACTCCTCGCCTAAGCGAGGTTTTTTATTTGCTCAAATGTAGACGGAGGCGCTGACGTAACCCCAATAAACAGATAGAGGTGGTCTTAATGGAAAAACTCAAGCAATATGAAAGCTTCTTTGGATATTCCTTTCATGGTTCTGAAGTTCCAGATGGAGAATACTCGGTAGTGATAGTGGGCGCCGAAAAAGGTAAGTCGAAGAACGATGACCCACAACTTAGGCTTAGGTTATCCGTAGATGAAGGTGATTATCGTGGAGCACAGTTTCTGAAGCGGTACACTATTAATTCTGAAGCCAGTGTCAGCTATTTTTATCCCTCAGACTTCGAGGGCTACCTAACTGATTTAATAGTGAAAATTAATAAGTCCGGGGCAGGTTCAGTCATAATGCCTCGGGAGCACCTAAGTATCGAGCCTGTTCTGGAAGGCTGCCACTGGTTCAGACATTGCATAGACGACGCGGCTACACTTCCCGAGCCGGAGTGGTTCGCAATGCTGACAATTCTCTCGAAGATAAACGATAGGTATGAACTAGTCCATCGGTACAGCTCACCTTATCCCGGATACACTCAGAGTGAAACGGACCGCAAGTTTCAGCACGCAGGTTCGTTTCGGAACTGTTACGGGTGTACCAAGATTGAGGCTATCAGCGGCGGACATTACTGCACATTCTGCAAGCACAGGGGAAGAAACCGAACTCCCCTGGCCCTAAGTGAAGAGATAGCCTTCAGGACAGAGCTCGCTGAAATAAAAAGCATATATATGAAAGGCGGTGGCCACGATGGTCAGGAATAACGTCGACCCAACCTATGGTGACTTATATAAGGAAATAGAAGTATTTCAATGGCTGGAATCGCAGCAAAATCCATCAACGGATCAAACACGAGCACTCATAACCAACTTGGCTCCACTAGGAGAAGAAGGTTGGGATATAGCAAGGGCCTTCCTAGATAAGCATGGCAGGGCTCATCAGCTTGACACCTTGCTCGAGAGCTGTAAGAAACTGCCTGTAGCAAACTATCAGACTTTCGCATTACTTGGCTTTGATGGTGACCTTCCAGAAGGCTATGCAAACCCACTGGAAGAGCTAAAGGCACTAAAGAAGGCTAGAGCTATGAAGCTCAGAGGGCTCTATTATCATTCGGACAGGCTGTGCTTGAACGCCAACACTTTTGCCAAGTACGTTCTACGGCGCCGGACACTTGTCTATGTGAATGGTCAGGGATTTTTCACATATGAGCCTAGTGGAGTATGGCGCCCAATGGAACGGCTAGAGCTTGAGAAACTTTGCAGAGATATCCTCCATGAGGCTGAGGATGGTATCTGGAAGAAGAGCTGGAGTAGTGAGTATATTTCAGCTTTGGAGCTTGAAGCGGAGCTTGTGGAAAAGATGGATAAAGATCTGCACTTCATCAATCTAAGAAACGGCATGATCGACCTTAGAACTATGGACCTCGAGCCTCACCACCCCAGCTATTACTCGACGGTTCAGGTACCAGTTAAGTACAATCCAGACGCAAAATGCCCCCAATTTAAGCGGTTCCTTGAGTCAGTATTCGATGGTGACCAAGAACGCATCAATTTGGTGCAGGAAATCATGGGATATGTCTTAACGAAAGAGCGCCGATTGCAAAAAGCGTTTATCTTCTATGGCGTGGGTGCTAATGGCAAGAGTGTCCTAGCAGAAGTAATCCGCCACATAGCAGGGCCAGACAATGTATCGAACGTTCCGCTCGCAAAGCTCACAGATCGTTTTGGGCTAGATAACCTGCCTGGAAAGACTGTGAACATCTCCACTGAGAATGAGCTGGGAGACAAATACCTCAATACGCAAAACTTCAAAGCTATTACTGGTGGTGACGTGGTCAATGTGGAGCAAAAATATAAGGACTCGTTCTCCTGCGAGCTCTTCTGTAAGCTATTGATATCCGTTAACCAGCTGCCCAAGACCCTAGACCACTCCCACGGTTACTACCGACGACTAGTGATAGTTCCCTTCCAAAAGGTGTTTAGAGAAGAAGAGCAAGACCCGAATTTGCTCGATAAACTTCTGACGGAACTCGAGGGGATCCTAGTATTTGCCTTGGAAGGGTACCAGCGTCTGTACCGTAATGACTACCGGCTATCGCCCTGCCAGGCATCGGAAAAAGCGTTGGCAGCCTATAAAGCAGAGCAAAATCCGGTACTACTCTTTGTTCGAGAGGAGCTAAGATTTAACCCAGGCTCAAGTGCTAGGCAAAGTGAGCTGTATCCAGCCTTTCAGAACTGGGCTAGGCGGAATGGATGTAGCGATTATAACCCTAGTAGGCAGCGGTTCTGGCACCTATTTAAGGCTGCATGTGCCGAGCTAGGTCTCAAGTTTAGCCAAAAGAAGGTCAACGGTATTGTTCACATTGAGAACTTTGAACTACTCAGCAATGCTGGCGGGCAGGCAGAGAGACTTTGAAAAGCTATTTGATGAATCCTAAATAGTAACCCGGGTGGCGAAGGTGGCAAGGAAACTCAAAAAGCAACTATGTGGTTTAGCTCCACATCTTCCAGATGATTTCTGGAAATCACTCGCCACCTTCACCACCTATTAATACAAACACAGGTAGGGAAAGGCTGTGGTAGGTGGCCTACCTACCCAGACCTGAGCCACCTATTAACCACTACCTCCCCTTGGAAAGGAGGTGAAGAAGATGAAAATGAGGCTAGGGGCTAACGGAGTGCCCCGTGAACTTCAGAATTTCGCCTATCTAAATGACTATATAGATAACCATGCCCCAGGCAAATATACACTTAATGAGTTGTTTGCATCGCATTGGCCTCATCTTAGGAGGCATAGATACTATGTCTGCTGGTTTAAGGGAGCAGCAGAATTAGGGCTCATAAACATAGCTGTTGGTGGATGGCGGTCCGATGGCAGTACGGAGTACATTATCTAGGCAGGCAGATGACCTGACATTGCTCGTTATCTTTTATATGTCAAAATTGCTTAACCGACATTATATTCCGAGACAGGGGGCAGAGGGGGCATGGAAAACCACAAACTTATCCTCCAAGAATCGGTGATGTTATTGGTACGACAGTTTATTAATCTCCATGCCCTCTACCACCTATCTAGGGTGAGAAGAAACACTGTTTAATTAAAATCCTAAACGAAAGGATGAAATCCGATGACAAATCGTAAGCCCTTGCGAATTAACACTGATCGCGAATACTACAAGTTACTCTTTACTAGACGTCTTATCAAGAATCCCCCAGCTGAAATCCTTGCTGAACATAACCAACGGCGAGGAGATTACGACTTCCCAGTTCTCTTTACAAACAAGAACTGGCTAAGGGAGTTGGTGAGAAGTAAGGAGCCTGGTCTATACACTCTAAAAGAAATCTTCGGCCCTTGGTGGTCCATAGTTAGACGGCCCCGACTCTTTGGTCGCTTCTTCAGCTGGCACGTTAAGCATGGTGAGATTCCTGGTATTCGGTTTGCCATAAAGCAGCCCAATAGGACAATAAAATACGAGATTTTTAATGAAGACCAAAATTATGAAATCCAAACAAACAACGGCTGTGGGGTAAAAGCTTCAGTCGAAGAAAAACTGGAAATTAATGAGAGCATCTCTAAACTAATAAGCGGTATCGAAAAAATAGTAGACGATTGCGATCTTTGGAGTATGGAGTTAGTCCTAATGTGGCTTGATATGTGGGCAGAGTACAACTTGGGTCCTGATGTTGGTTTGACCGATCTGACAGAAGAAGACCTGTCGGATTTCATGAGTTGGCTCCGTGAAGACGGAAAATGCAGACAGGAAACTCTAGCGAATACGGCAAGGCAGCTAAACCAAGCTTACCGTTACGCCTACACAGCAGGACTTATGGGGCGAAACATTGCAGCAGGCCTTGTTACGGCTAGTTAGTACACCTCAAATCTAAGCTTCAGTACCTTGACTAGGTCGGCGATGGCGTAGGGGGTATAGCTTAATGGAAAATACCGATATTGAGTAGGAAGTGTTCCGGCACAATCAGTTTCCAAAAGTTCACGCCCCCTACGCCCCTTACGACCCAGGCCATGGGCTGCTGATATCATAGCTAGCGAATACCTGAAGCTTCATGAAATGACCTTGTTTCAAAGCATATATTATTATCTTGAACCATAAGCAGAAAGGACTGACGGCATGAATAGGGAAATTGCAGATTACAAGGCACATTTGGTTAATCTTGAGCGCAGTCAGAGAACTATCAGTGGCTACATTGGTGAGCTTTATTTTTTCCAGAATTGGATGGAGGAAAGGTTCAATGGGCCAATAACGATTGATGACATTACAGGAAATGACATTAATGAGTTCCTCCTACACCTCAAGGAAGAGAGAGGTTATAAACCAGCTAGCAGAAGACGACTAGCTGCCACACTTAAGGGATTCTTTAAGTGGGCTTACAAGCATGGATATATCGATGTAGACCTAGCGGAGACGGTACCGTCTATTAAGGTACCGGACAATGAGCGTCACTTTCTTAGTCCTGAAGAAGTTAAGACATGGGTGGACGCGGTTGATCACGATGTAAGCAAGGTAGCGATATGGATTATGTACTATGCAGGGCTTCGCATCAATGAGGCTACAAATCTTAGAATGGATGATGTACAGCTGGACGAAGACGGCGGTTGGCTCATAGTCCGAAGGGGTAAAGGTGGTAAATATCGGAGGGTTCCGATTGCCCCGGCTCTGGCCGAGATCTTACGGGATTATATGACATGGAGGGTAGACTCAGAATATTTGCTGGCTACTAAGAAAACGGGGCATATTTCATCGGTAACTATCCAGGCTGAGCTTAGGGAGGCTAGAAGGAAGCTAGGGTGGTCAGAGGATATTACACCTCACATCCTAAGACACTCCTTTGCATCCCAAGTTTATCAGAAGACACAAGACATTCTGGTAGTGTCGAAACTACTCGGGCATACCAACTTAACTACTACGCAGGTATACGCTCATCTCCATGACGATAGGATGGTAGAAGCCGTTAATGCAATTTAGATAGACGTTGGGGTAGATGGCTGCGTGTCATCTGCCCCTTAACAGACAAGCAGGGAGGAATAACTTGTGAGTAGACGCTTAAGTAGCAAGGAAAAGGTTATGACCGTCCTGGAAGGTCAACGAGCCGGCGTAAGTAGAGACGAATTGGCAGCTACTCTTGGCTATAAGGATTGGCGTGGTTTAGACGTCTTCATGCGGCGGCAGGGATATGTATATAGAAACAACAGCTATGCCTTACCGGAGGAGAAGGGAGAATTTCAGCCGGAACCGTTTGTTCCTCAATCTGTCAGGATTGTTCTTAGAGCTATCGAGGCGGGAGAGACTGATTTCACTGTGATAGCCAATAAGGCAGGCTTTAGAGATCGTAGTGAGCTAGCAACGTACATGAAAGCTCAAGGGTGGAACTGGTCATCGACTGAGAGGACATATATAAAGGAAGGTATTAGTGATGAAGAAGGTCCTGCTGAAATAGAGCCAACAGAGGAAGTAACTGACCAAGAGAATGGGCTTTCGATTTCAGCGGATATTGACATTCGGAGATTCTTGCCTTTGTTGGAGTATTTGGAAGAGAATCTGGATCGCCTCGAAACGATTCTGCAGACTTATGACTCCAAGAATATACCGCATTACAACTTCCGTGGCGGAATTACCATCACGAAATCTGTTTCTATGAGCAGCACTCTAGACCAGCTTATACGAGACTTCTCTGCTGAAATGGGTGTTAGCCAGCGGGTGATATTTGAAGCAGCGCTCATTCAGTTCATGGAGAAGTACGGGTATGCGGAGCAGGTGAAGTCGTGTCTCGGTTAGACTATTGCCTTATCGGATGTAGCGTTCTAGAGGTTCCAACTATGTTCCTTAAGGTCGAACTGGACATGCATATCAGAGTTCCCATAGAAAGCGTTTTTGAACAAGTGTTTGTCTTGTCAGGTCCATCTCACGATTGTATGCCTTGTAGCAGGGGAGAAAGGAGATTTGGTGGTATTAAGCCAATAATGAAGAATCTTATGGACAACAGTAACAGGAGGTAAGGACATGGGGGAACTCAGGTTCATTAAGCCGCGGTTGTTTATGAGCCACTCGAGTAAAGATCGTGATCACGTTGAAGCATTAGGAAAGCACTTAGTAAGAGGCGGGATTTATTGCTTCATTGACGAAGCCGAGCTTGGACCAGGTGATTCATTACGTCAGAGACTATTGGTAGAAGGAATACCCGACAGCACGGCTGTGTTCGTTTTGCTTAGTGATGACTCCATTAATTCTAATTGGGTCAAAAAGGAAATTGACGTGGCAATGACCTTGAACTTGGGAGGTAAGCCATTACTCATAATTCCCTACGTATTATGTAAAGGACCCGATGATTTCGAGCGTTTGTTTGGTCAACTGAGTCCTGATCTTCGGTCAGTAAAAGTGGGGAAACTAGAAACCCATAACATACTTGATTCTGTGCCGCAGTTATTAGGGGCTGTCTACCGTGCAGCCGCAGAGAAGCTCATTAACGATGCCAACGCGCTAAACAGGAATGAAAGAGAGAGGTTGCAACTGGAAACTGCTAACCTGGAAAAGCGGATCATGCTTATTGAGAACGACTCGGACGTAACCGTAGCGTTCGGATTCCTGGAAGGTGAGGAGATATTGCCACACACGTCTGTCCATAGCTGCGGTTTTTTTTAATTAGTGAAGAAAGAAGCTACGGCCAGCACTGGGTCTTTGTATGGCTTTAAACCGCTTGTACCGGTTGTGGACATCGAACCTTCACCCAAAGAAGTGCGCGAATACTTGAATAAGCGCTCTCGTAGTTATTTGTGGCATCCTGTCATTAGGAACGAGGGCTTACGGGCCATTACAGATATAGTTCTAGATATTAGTTTACCCAAGTCAATCGAGTGTATTGAAGGAGAGTTGGCGTTTCCACAGGGTCTTGGACTGGCTGGTATGAACATTTCGAGATCCTTAGAACCGATCAAGCTTGATTACATTCGCGACATTAAGGGGGAAACAGTAACTAGATACAGGATAGACAAGCTTCTACCAGGAGTTCTTGAGTTCCTACCGTCCATCACTGTAATCTTTCCGTGTACCGAAGAACGAGGAAAAAGCGAGTATGCCCTTGGTTATTCACTTTCGCATCGTTACGGTACCACCGACGGTGAGTTGGCAATTTCATTTGAATGGGACAGAAGTAGCGTAATGTCTCTTGATTACCAGCATGCCAAGTACTTGTTTGATAAATGAGCTCGGAACGTATTTCGTGGATGCATCACTTTCGCAAAATTTCTTCCCATGAGGAGCACTTTGGATTAGCTCAAGGGGGCTTGTTGACTGAGCGGGTGTTAGCCAGGAGGTGATGTTCGAGGCCGTACTCGTTTACTTCATGGATAAATACCTGTAGGCGGAGCGAGTGAAGTCGTTATTGGAGTCTTTGTAAATTGCAAGACTTACATGAATACACAGGATTACCAGAGTCGTTTGTAGAAGATTTTATATGCTTCAACTATTTGGCATCGTGAGGCTGAGGGATGGTGTTTTTCATCTCGCCTAGCGCGTCCTTGGCCGTTCTATGTCCAAAATCCGTGGGGTGAACGATATGACCAGACCTTTGGAAAAGTACAAGGATTACACACGGGAAGAGGTTCATGCCATTTTCTCTCCTAACACAAGGTTTACCCCTCAAAGTGGCTCATGGGGCTTACAGGGCATAATACAGATCCCGGGCAGAGACGGCGACTTTGTGTTTTTTGTAACTGAAGGGAATTTATGCTAACCGCCAATGAAGTTGCTTTTTCAAGAGCGCATGCCAGTCAATATGTGTTGGTTCGAGTATATGACTATGACAAGACCGGCCCTTCAGGTAAGTATTTTGCACTGGAGGGTGAAATCACGGAACACTTCCATCTGGAGCCCACAGAGTTTCGGGCTAGATTGAAGTGACCGAAGTATTATGTAGAGAGCTTGCACCCATGTGGTCATCCGCCAACATTGCATACTAAAATTAGTGAATGAAGTCTATCTTGCGGTGACCTTTACAGTTTAGGAAGGACGAGCGATGACAATTACTGGCAAACGACTATCCCTCTACTCATACTAGGGTCTTCGTAGACGATGTGGATAGGTATTGGCATTACATTGCTTGTTCAACGGCTTAGAGAAACATCAATGAATCCCTATACATAGAGTAACGCCTCCTTTGTTATGCTTTAGAAACATCCATGGGCGAGACATGTGATTCCGGAATGCAATTTGGTATATGGACTCACTCATCGGTGCGTGTCTGGATAAACTCAGAAAAGTCTGGCTATCTTTTTGGCAGTTTGCTCTGACATATCCATGCCACTTATACTCAAGTGGAGATGTATCCGTGCCGATACAGTCTATATAGGCAGCAAATCTAATTTGGGCCTAGACACAGACTCTTGAAACATCAATGAAACTCTATATTTAGAGAAACACTTCTTTGTTTTTTCTTTAGAAACATCAATGGCCGAGGCATCTGATTCCGAAATGTGTCTTGGTGCATGGATTTGCAAATGGATATACCCCTGAATAAATTCAGAAAATTCTGGTTATCTTTAGGCAGTTGGGTGCCAATCAAGCTGCGGGTGCAAAGAGCATGGAGCGTTTAAGTTCAGGTCTTCGGATCAACCGTGCTGGTGATGACGCAGCTGGTCTCGCTATCTCTGAAAAAATGAGAGGCCAGATCCGTGGTCTGAAGCAGGCTACTAGGAATGCTCAAGATGGTATTTCTTTATTGCAAACCGCCGAAGGAAACTTGAATGAGACTCATGCTATTCTACAAAGAATGCGCGAACTAGCAACTCAAGCCTCTAATGACACAAATGTAGCTGTCGATCGCGACGAAATTCAAAAAGAGATGAATCAACTTACATCGGAGCTCAACCGCATCGGCAATACTACTGAGTTTAACACACAGAAGCTCTTAAATGGTGGAGCGCAGATTACTGGTGAGATTGGTAGTGTTACGAATACTCCAGCCAGTGGGCCTGATGTCCCAGCATCACTTACAATTGGGGGATCAAACGGTTTCACTGTTACTGCTACAAATCCTGGGGTTGAAGGTAATAGCTATACAGTCACGATTGAACAAGGAACTGGGAACGGTGTTGCTACTTCAGGAACCGTTGACGAAGATGGTAATGTCACCATCACACTAGGGACAGATGATTCTGGCAATGCTTTGTCTGTTTCTGGTGCAGACATTGCAGCCTTAACTCTCAGTGGAACAGGTGCAGCATTAGTCAATATTTCCGTTGAAGGAGATGGCACATCTACGATTTCAACGCTACCGAGCACTAACCTGGATGGTGGGTCATCGGCAACTACTCCAGGTTCTACTGATTTCACGATCACAAAAGCATTAGGTGCTGGTGATACTATTGAGGTAGCTGGTGAAACCATTACTGTTTACGAAGATGATGCTGCACTTGCTGCTGCCAATAATGGAGCTGGTGATGCATTCGGCATTAGTCTTGAAAGTGCTAGTACTGCAGATGCACAAGCCGCTGCCATTAGAGGTATGACATTTACTGGTCGGGCAACTGGGGGTTCTGGTGCTCAAGTTACGATAACTCAGGAGGTAGCAGGCATCGGTGACGTTACTGGGCCTGAATTGGGTAGTGTAAACGGAGATGGATATAATGCCGTTTTACAAATTGGTGCAAATACTGGCCAAAGCTTTACAATCCAAATAGATGACATGCGTGCGCTTGCTTTGGAGATTAGTACCAAAGATAACACTGCAGCTAAGACTGTAAATGTCGACGGCAAGGATTATACGGTTGCTTGGACGAAAAACATGGATGTGACCAATGGGACAGACGCACAAGGTGCTGAGTATGCCCTTGATGTTTCTACTCACGATAACGCAACAGCTGCCATCAAAGTTATAGATGATGCAATCACTACTGTTTCAGCCGAGCGCTCCAAACTTGGTGCATATCAAAACCGTTTAGAGCATACAATCAGCAACCTTGGAACCTCTGCTGAGAACCTCCAAGCCGCTGAATCTCGTATTCGTGACCTAGACATGGCTGAAGAGATCATGGCATTCACCAAGAACAACATTCTCCAACAAGCTGCAACTGCTATGCTGGCTCAAGCTAACATGGCTCCACAATCAGTACTGCAGCTGCTTGGATAATAGTCTGATTCAGTACCTTAGAGAGACTCTAGAAAATCTAGGGTCTCTCTTTTTACGCAGAGGGGGAGTATGGTTGAAAAAGACATGCTTGTTCATGCTGCTAATCCTGTGTGGTTTATATCTTACAGGCTGTATGCCAGTCTATGTTGATGAGACCCAAAAGACGATAACAGATGAAGTAGCCATTAACAATGCTCTAGATTTACTTCAAGCAAGAATAAAAGAAATGTCGCAGTCTAACTCCATAAAGGATACTGAATTAGAGCGGTTGTTCGCAAATAAAGTGATTTATAATCCAAGTAATTTCACCGATCCATCTCTATCTCAAGAACTTCATCCAGGTGAGTTCTTATTGACCTGCGCTTATGCGCCTTTGCACTATCGAATGCCTAAAGTATTAGAGTATGAATGGGACCAACGGGCTCGCACCATCATTATTGACAAACAAAGTGCTACTGTAATAGCTGCTGGTTTAATCAAAGCAGAGACCACCCAGTTTTATTATTATTTTACTACTAAGTTCGTGTTTGAAAAATCTTCCGAAGGAAAATGGTTGATCCGCCAGATTGGTCAGCTGTTCCCTCCAGAACTGCTCACAAAGAATTAAGCACCCCCATTTACAAGTACCCCATTTTGACAGCCCCCATAGAGATGATATAGTATATAACTAAAAAAGACAGGGAGGGTCTGCAATGGATAGGATCATAACCAAGACCATGAGTTTGGAAGAAGCTAAGAAACTGGGGATTGATTCCTGGCCAAGATGGGAGTGCGAGCCAAGTTCATTTCCCTGGTACTATGACGAACAGGAGACAGCTTATGTCTTTGAAGGAGATGTGATTGTCACAGCCAACGGTGAGAAAACCCATATCACTGGCGGGATGCTAGTTTCTTTCCCCAAAGGGATGAGCTGTCACTGGGAAGTAAAGAAAACAATCAAAAAAGCTTATACCTTTAACTTCCCAATAGACTAAAGGCCTGAGCAGGCCTTTTTTTATGCTCAAGATGCTTTTGTTTTGCTGTAGCTAGATGGTATAATAACCATGTAATTTTGTGCATTGGAGAAAGGTTGGAGCAGTCTTGAGCAGTAAGCTATTAACAATTGTAGTTCCTTGTTATAACTCCCAAGAATATATGCACCGCTGTATTGATTCACTGCTTTTGGGAGGTACCGCTGTGGAGATCATCATTGTTGATGATGGCTCTACCGACCAGACCCCAGCACTTGCAGATGCTTATGCAGCTCAATACCCCGAGATGATCAGAGTGATCCACCAACCTAACAAGGGACATGGAGGAGCCGTCAACGCTGGGATACGTGCAGCAACTGGTACATATTTAAAAGTGGTTGACAGTGACGATTGGGTGGATGCGGCTGCTTATCAACGTATTCTTGATGAATTACAAAGATTTAAAGATGAACAGCTTCCCGTTGATTTGCTGATCAGCAATTATGTTTATGAAAATGTAGGGATGACCAGAAAGAAAGTAATCCATTATAAGAAAATACTACCCGAAAACCGTCTCTTTACCTGGAACGAAGTTGGAAGGTTCCGCAAGGGAAGGTATCTGCTCATGCATTCCATGATTTACAGAACCAACATTCTGCGTGACTGTGGGTTAGAACTGCCTGAGCATACCTTTTATGTGGACAACCTCTTTGCATTTATCCCACTGCCATATGTCACAAACATATATTATATTAATGTAGATTTTTACCGTTACTTCATTGGACGCAGCGATCAGTCAGTCAATGAAAAGGTAATGATCGGCAGAATTGATCAGCAAATTAAAGTCAACAAGCTGATGATGGATCACTTCAATCTTACAGAAATTCAACCATCAAAAAGACGAAAATACATGTTCAATTACTTGGAAATCATTACAGCAGTAACTTCGATCATGCTCATTCGCTCTGGCACTGAAGCAAGTTTAAAGAAAAAAGCAGAATTCTGGCAGTACATTAAAGATCAACATCCAGAGATTTATCATCAGCTGAGGTTTGGTATTTTCGGATTTATTTTAAATCTGCCTGGCAGAATAGGCCGATCCATCTCTGTGTTTCTTTACCGGTTGGCGCAGATGATTTACGGATTTAACTAGCGAAAGAGGATTCCCATGAGATATGACTATTTAATAGTGGGCGCTGGTTTATTTGGCGCTACATTTGCTTATGAAGCAGCGAAAAAGAATAAACGGTGCTTGGTTATTGACAGACGGCAGCACATAGGTGGCAATGTCTATACTGAGAACACTAATGGCATCAATGTCCATTGTTATGGTCCACATATTTTCCACACAAACAACAAAGCCATCTGGGATTATATCAATCAATTTGCTGAGTTTAATCGTTTCACGAATGCACCTTTAGCTAATTACAAAGGTGAGATTTATAATCTGCCGTTCAATATGAATACTTTTCATAGACTGTGGGGTGTAGTTCAACCTGCTGATGCAGAAGCAATTATCAAACAGCAGCGGAAAGCTGCAGGCATAACAGAACCTAAGAATCTGGAAGAGCAAGCTATTTCTCTGGTTGGTGTGGATATCTATGAAAAACTGATTAAGGGATACACTGAAAAACAGTGGGGAAGAAAAGCAACAGAGCTGCCTGCTTTTATTATCAAGAGAATTCCAGTCCGCTTTACTTACGACAACAATTACTTCAATGACTGCTACCAAGGAATACCAGTTGGTGGTTACACTCCCATCATTGAAAAAATGCTGACCAAAGCAGATGTCCAGCTGAATACTGACTTTATAAGTTCACGTGCAGAATTGATGGCTGTTGCTGATAAAATCATTTTTACAGGGATGATTGACGAATATTTCGGTTACTGCTACGGTGCCCTAGAATACCGCAGCTTGCGGTTTGAGACTGACGTCCTGCCAATCAGAAACTTCCAGGGAAATGCAGTGGTCAATTATACAGATCGAGAAACACCTTATACTCGGATTATTGAGCACAAGCACTTTGAATATGGAACACAGGATACGACTGTCATAACCAGGGAGTATCCTTGTGAATGGCAGCCAGGTGCTGAGCCGTATTACCCAATCAATGATGAGCGTAATAATTTATTGTATAGGAAATATCGGGAATTAACGTCCAAGGAAAAACAAGTCATTTTTGGCGGCCGGCTTGGTGATTATCGTTATTATGATATGGATGATGTGATTGCCAACGCCTTAGCATTAGCTAAACACGAACTAAAATAAAAACCGCGGGCAATAGGATGTATACCTATCCCGCGGTTTTGTCATTTATCTACTGTAGTTTAAACAGTTTAATTGATTCAATGAGCTTATTAGCCATCTCTGTAAGTGCTTGAGCGGCACTAGCCACTTGCTGAATTGTTCCCGCTTGTTCTTCTGTAGAGCTAGCAATCTGCTGTCCACCAGCACTCAATTCTTCCAATGAGGAGGTAATAGCTTCAATTTGTGTGGCAATTGATTCTACATCTTTAAGAATAGTTGTTAAAACTGTGTTGCTTTGTTCGACTGATTCCATAGCGCTGCTGGTAACGCGGTAATTGTCATTCATATCTTTAACCGCAGAGTTGATTCCAGCTTGCACTTTTTTAATAAGTCCATCGATTTCTGTAGTTGCTTGAGATGATTGCTCAGCCAGCTTTCGCACTTCATCAGCGACGACTGCAAAACCACGTCCATGCTCGCCAGCGCGAGCTGCTTCAATGGCAGCATTTAATGCCAGCAGGTTAGTTTGGTTGGCAATGTCATCGATCATGCGGGCAATGTTGCCAATCTGCTCAGAGAGATTACCAAGTTCAACAATTTCATCCGACATGCGCTTAGCGTTATCGCGCAGCATAGCCACTTGTGTAGTTATTTCTTGAATTGCCTTATTACCATTGCTAGCCTGTTCAAAAATTGCTTCTACCTGGGAGTTCATCGATTGAGCATTCTGATTCATGTTTTCAATTGTGCTGGAGAACTGATTGGTGGTGCTGGCGATTTCCTCAATTGCTGCGCTAACTTCTTCTGCCATGGATGCCAGGCTCAGGCTGGTTTCATTGACTTGACTGCTAGCCTCAGCTGTACGGTTAAGTGCAGCTTTCACATTCTCGACCGTTTTGTTTAGAGCAGCAGCTACCGCGCCAACCTCATCATTATATGTAATTGTCGCTTTCTGTGTTAAATCACCTTCAGCTACATTTTCGATGACCTCCTTGATTGACTGTAGCTGTTTAGCAATTTGTCTAGCAATGATCACTCCAAGAATAGTGCCAATCACACCAAAAACGATGGTCATGAGGATGAGGGATGTTCTTAATGTGTGCACCCCATCTAAAACCTCTGATTCAGTAGCCACGGTTAAGACCATCCAGCCAGTGCTAGGCATGAATTGCACATAACCAATTTTTCTGGTGCCTTGGAACTCATAGGAGATTAAGCCAGAATTGCCAACTCCCAACTCTTGGAGCGCATTACCTACTGGGAGAGACTCCTCGTGAACGAACACATTGGTTTTATTGATTACCAGCTCCCGATCGGCATGAGCGATAATATTGCCAGCTATATCAATTACATAAGCAGAGCCACTCTCACCAAAAGCAATTCCTTCAGTAATATCGCTAAGAGCACTGGCATCAAATGATCCCGTCAGTACGCCAATTGTCCGGTTGTTGTCTTTAATGGGAACCGCAAAGACAATAATCGGTTGATTGGTCAGCTGGCTGATCAGCAGTTCGGAAACAGTTCTCTTACCTTGATATACTTCTGGTAAATAACTGAGTTTTGAACCATCGAGTGGGACGCCAGTATGCACACGTCCGCTTTTGTTAAGGTCAAAGATGCTGAGAGTTTCAAAGTTGCCCAGCCTGCTTATTTCGGTCATGAGCACTGGTTGCTGCTGCGACCATTCCATACTGCGGATTTCTGATCGTGCGGCAATTGCTTCCAAAGCGGTGAATTGATTTTCCAGCTTCAATTCTATGTATTTAGCTGCTTGTTCAGCATGGATTTTGAGGGCATCTTCTACTTCTCCTTTTACAGCTGCTGTACTTTGCACATAGACATATACTCCTAAACCAACACTTAGTAATATGACTAGGATACCAATATAAATGCTGATGCGCACCGCAATACGTTGTTTCATACTTTCATCTCCTGTTGACTTTTTAATTAACCTGAGCTCAACAATAAACTGAAAATGTTAGACGTCTTTAACCGCATTTTGCGAAAAGCTTTTTGTCGTATCCCTCCTTTTTGTGGTATTAGAGGTTTGATGAAAGAGTATGTCACATAACCCTAAATTGAATGATAATTAGTTTTTCTCATTAACTTTATCGACTTAATTCGAGAAATTCTTAATAAAGAATTAGCCTTTATACCATCAGTTTGATTATTTGGGTACCAGTTGCTCAAGATTGATTGTCACTATGCCGAAATATTGAGTAAGCTATAAGAATTTTGTCGGGAAAGGCACTTTTCAAGGAGGAGCCCGCGATGCGGATTACCAATACCATGGCCCTAACTGCACATCGTAACATGAATATGCACTGGCAAATGATGCAGCGTTCAATGGAACGTTTATCTTCGGGTATGCGCATCAATCGTGCAGCAGATGATCCAGCGGGATTAGCTATCAGTGAACGAATGCGGGCTCAGATTCGTGGCTTAAAACAAGCGTCGCGTAATGCCCAGGCAGCTATTTCCTTATTGCAGGTTGCTGAAGGTGCCCTTAATGAGACTAGTTCGATGCTGCAACGGATCAGAGAACTTTGTGTTCAGGCAGCTACTGGCACTAATTCACCTGAAGACTTAGAAGCAATTCAAATGGAGATTGAACAGCTTTTAGCTCAGATTGATCGGACCTCATCTGATACGCAGTTCAACACAATGCCATTGTTTGATCGTTCCGATGCTACAGACACGAAAGATGGTGGCCAAGCCACAACAGTAGATAATGAAACTGCTATGGCGCAAGCAGCTGGTGCTGTTTTTCGGATTCAAATTGGTGCGAATGCAGGGCAATATATGGAGATCCGCTTGGGTAATATGAGTACACAAGCTTTAGGAATCAGCAATCTTGATGTTCGAGTAGATGCTGACAATGCTATTTCTGTAGTGGATAAAGCTATCCAGAGAGTAGCTTCTGAACGGTCATCTATTGGAGCTTATCAAAATCGCTTGGAACATACGATTAACAATCTGGAACAAACCGCGCTCAATCTTCAAGCTGCGGAATCACGAATCCGTGATGCTGACCTGGCCGAAGAAATGATGAACTATACACGGCATAACATTCTGTACCAAGTGGCGATGGCTATGCTTGCTCAAGCAAATATGGCTCAGCAGTCAATTCTGCAGCTGCTGAACTGGCATAGTCCAATGTATAAAAGATAGGTACTTCTAAAATAAAGAGGGCTATTGGCTTATACCAATAGCCCTCTTTATTTATTGTAATTTAAAATAGTTGATTAAAGCACGCAGGTTCTCTGCCATTTCTGAAAGACTTTGCGAAGCACTAGCGACTTGTTGAATAGTTCCTGCCTGTTCTTCAGTTGAACTGGCGATTTGCTGCCCACCAGCGCTTAACTCTTCCAGTCCTGCGGAGATAGACTCTACTTGGTGGGCGATAGTTTCTACATCACTTAAGATTGTGCCTAATACAGAGTTGCTATTTTCGACAGATTGCATTGCTTTGCTGGTTACTTCGTAGTTGTCATTCATATCTTTGACAGCAGTGAAGATACCAGACTGAACTTTTTTAATCAGAGTATCAATTTCGGTTGTTGCTTTAGATGATTGTTCTGCTAGTTTGCGTACTTCGTCAGCCACCACTGCAAAGCCGCGGCCATGTTCTCCAGCACGAGCTGCCTCGATTGCTGCGTTTAAGGCAAGCAGGTTTGTTTGATTAGCTATTTCATCGATCATATGGGCTATGTTGCCAATTTGCTCAGATAAGGTACCAAGTATGGTGATTTCTTCTGACATGCGCTTGGCGTTGTCGCGCAACATGGCTACTTGCGAGGAAATCTCCTTCAGAGCTTGATTACCGTCCTCAGCTTTTTCAAAGATAGCTTCAACTTTTGCGTTCATGTCTTGAGCATTCTGGTTCATAGTCTCGATAGTACCGGAAAACTGATTGGTGGTACTAGCAATCTCTTCAATAGCTGCACTTACTTCCTGGGCCATAGCTGCCAATTCCATACTGGTTTCATTCACCTGTTTACTTGCTTGCGCGGTACGCCCCAGAGCTGTCCTAACGCTTTCCACAGTTTTATTTAAGGCAGCAGCCACGGCACCAACTTCATCTTGGTATTTTGATCTAGCAGTTTGTGTTAAATCGCCATCAGCTACTGTCTCGATGACAGATTTAATAAGTTGCAGCTGTTTGGCAATCTCTCTTGCTATGATCGTACCTAAGGCTGCGCCAATTAAACCAAAAGTGATAGTCATGATAATCAAAGACCATTTAAGGCTGGCTACACCATCCAAGATTTCAGCTTCACTGGCCATTATCCCTACTAGCCAACCAGTACTGGGCATGACCATAACATAACCAATCTTAGCTTGGCCATCGATTCGGTAGGAAATGATACCAGTTTTGTTAGCTCCTAGTTTATTAATGGCATTGCCAATTTCTTGCAAACGCTGATCAGTAAAGACGTTGTTTTGGTTTAAAACAAAGTTGCGGTCAGCGTGGGCAATTACAGTTCCATTCGCATCCAAGATGAAGGCGTCTCCGGTTTTACCAAAGCGGAGCCCCTCGGTAATCTCACTAAAGGTGCCACCGTCAAACGATCCAGTTAAGACACCAACCACACGGCCATTTTCGTGAATAGGGACAGCAAACACGACAGAAAGTTCGTTGGTAAGCTGACTGATCAGCATTTCAGATATTGTGCGTTTCCCTTGTACCGCTTGCTTTATGTAGTTTCGTGTACTACCATCAATAGGTGCACCTGTGTGGGCAAAACCGGTTAAACTTGTGTTGATTATTGCCATAGCTTCATAAGACTGAAGCCGTTGAACTTCTGATACCAGGATGGGCTGTTGTTGCTGCCAGTCCATACTGCGAATCTCTGGGCGAGCGGCAATAGCTTCCAAAGCGGTAAATTGATTTTCAATATTCAGTTCAATGTACTTAGCGGCCTGTTCTGCTTGGATTTTCAGGGCATCTTCAATTTCAGTTCTTACTGCTGATGTGCTTTTGTTGTAAACATAAATGCCCAGTCCAGCACATATGAGCAAGACTAAAATGCCGATATCAAGGCTGATTCGGACTGCAATACTTCGTTTCATGCTTTCATCTCCTATACCTTTTTACTGAGTTACTTTACGGTGTTTGTATTGGTTTGTTGGTAGCTGGTTGCTGCGTTACGGTGCTGCAAACATACATCAGCCCACATCCCAGCACAATTAGAGCTGCACATCCCTCCATGTATGTAGAATGTCCACCGGAATAGTAGTGCGGCTAATGCTGCAAATTCTACTTTGTACGCAATGATGAGGGGTTGAATAAATCCAAATTGATCAATATATCAAATTTGTTTGATGAAAAATGTTAGTGATTCTCACTATTATTTATCGACTTGTGTTGAGATGAACTTTATTACAGTTTTATTTCACAGATCATTAAAGTTAGTAGTTTTACATTATTTAACACAGGCTTAATTTGACTTTGTGCAGCTCAGACAGTATAATCGATTTGCGATTTGTGAAAATGTGCACAATCGCAAACACGTAATTCATACAAATGGAGGTAGGAGGAATTGATGAAGAAAGTCATAGCACTTGTTATGATGTTGGTCGTACTCGGGACCTGTACCGCTCTGGCAAAAGATGCAGTATATGACGTAGTCATCGTTGGTGGCGGTCCAGCAGGTTTATCAGCCGCTATTGAAGCTTCTGAAGCGGGCGCAGATGTATTGCTCGTAGAGAAAAATGCTATCTTAGGAGGAGCACTGCGGTTTACTAGTGGCTCGATCAGTGGTGCAGGTACCAAGATCCAAGCGGCACAAGGTATTGAGGATTCGCCTAGATCTCACTTTATGGATATTGCTATTGAAGGAGATTTCAAACTGAATCCGGAACTTTTGTGGCTTTATGTGAATTTAGCTGGTCCAACTATCGATTGGTTAGTAGAGGAACTAGGAGTAGAGGTCACTGAAGCTGTGTTTGCTCCTGAACATACATTGTACAGTGTTCCACGTACATACAAGCCGGCTCAGATTGATGGAACAGCAGCTGTTTTGGTGGCACTATTAAATAAAATTGAAACTTATGATAACCTTACTGTTTTAACACAGACAGAAGTAATCAGACTGATACAAGATGAACTTACAGGCAGAGTCATTGGAGTAATGGCTGTTGATAATTCTGGCAAGCTTGTTGAGTTTTACGCTAGAAATGGTGTTGTACTTGCCACTGGTGGATTTGGCAGCAACCCAGCTATGCTGCAAAAATATGTGCCAGGATCTGAAAACTGGCTGATGTTAGCTGCTCCAGGCTCGACTGGTGACGGTCATCGGATGGCACGTGAAATTGGCGCAGCCCTCACCAATATGGAGTATGTACCTACCTATAACTATGGCTTTGAGATGAGCAACAGCCAGGTTAAAATGGTGTATGTCCGCTCTGAATTATTTGGCGGTATTTACGTTAATAAAGATGGCAAACGATTTGTCAATGAACTGGCTATTCAGAAACAACGCGAAAAGGCATTAAGAGAACAGCCTGATTCAGTGATGTTTGAGATTTTTGATTCCGCTATCAATCAAGCGAATAATCGGCCTCATGTCAATGAATTGATTGAAGCAGGTGAAATTGTCTCAGCCAATACTTTGTGGGAACTTGCTGAAAAGATTGGTTTGGATCCAGAGACATTTGTCAATACTATAACCACATATAACGCTTATGTGGATGCTGGTAAAGATTTAGATTTCGGCAAATCACCCTTAAGTGTTAAGATTGAAAATCCGCCCTTTTATGCAGCTAAGTTACGTCCTCTGGGATTGCTCACCTTAGGTGGTGTAGAAATCGATCTCAACACTCGTGTGCTTGATACCGAAGGCAATGTTATCCCAGGTTTATTTGCTGCTGGTGAAATCATTGGTAGTTTACATGGAACCCATATTTCTTCTGGTAATGGTGTGACTGCCCCAATCGTTTTCGGACGTCTAGCTGGTCAGCAAGTTGTGATGACTGAACCATTTGCTATGTTTAGCAGTTCCAGCAGTAAGACCGAACTTACTCTGAATGATGGAACATACCGCGGTGTAGGTAATGGTTTTGGCGGAGAAATGCTGGTAGAAGTAGTGGTTCAAGATGGTAAGATTTCAATAGTAAATGTTTTATCACATAAGGATACTCCAGCAATAGCAGAGAATGCCATCAATACTTTAGTACAACGAATTGTGGAAGCCAACAGTGTTGATGTTGACGGAGTTTCTGGTGCAACACGTACATCTCAAGGTTTGATCAGTGCGGTAAAAGACGCACTCATCGATTAAACTAAGTAATGAGTTTTAGTCGATATTAAACGCTCCAAGGCAAATGCTTTGGAGCGTTTTTTTCTGATATAAATATGAGAAAAATGTGATAAATATGTGACTGCTCGGTGTTAAGCTGTTTATAGAGTTTCGGGCAAACAGCGTTCAAAAGCAAGGCGGTGTGCAAATGATTTTCAAAACAAGATTCTCTCTATGGTTCATAATATTTATTAACATATTCATTTATATTGTCCCGCAAACAGCTTTCGCCAAGTTTGGTTACAATTTCGGTTATGGTGATGTGTACTACCTTGATGAAGCAACAGACCAATGGCTGCATGATGGTTTCTCTGAGTATGGATTGAGTAATAATAGCGTGAGCTATTCACTTACAGGAAGAATCAAAACGGAGTTTGGCGATCAGAGTACAAATGCATTAGCAGCTGCAGATCTAGATAAATCCGATATTCCAATCACCAATTTCTTTATTTACCGCAATGGTCCTTTCAGTATTCAGGTTACAGCACTACCTTTTAACAATCCTCAGATGGTAGACATGTCTTGGGACTCGATTCAGAATCACTTCATACTAGCCTACACACGTACAGTTGCTAAATGGGAGTTTGTTTACCGAGTGACTAATACCACTAATCGGATAATGTATGTTGAAGAGATCAAAGATAACTTTGGAGCAGAATTGGAGATTGAATCGTGGAGCTATACAATTACCAACCGTGAGGCTAACCAGCCGCTAGGTGACTATGTGCCTAATAGCAAGGGCAATGAAGGGTTTGTATGGAAAAACTTTTATCTCAAACCAGGACAGACAGGGGAGATCACTTTTATAGTGGCCACTCGCAAAAACCCTGCAGGTAAACAACATTATGGTGAATGCGGTGTTTATCACCTTAACTCGAATGGGACATTAAAATACTGGCTAGATGGTGAAAAGGACAAAATATCAATAGATGGTTATCGGTTTCTTGTACGAGTATGTGACCAATTATCGTTTTCTGTATTGGTAGAATTATCAACGACCAATATTGTTTGGTTGATCCGCAAACCAGGAGACTATTTTGTCAAAGCCATTGACGGTGTTGTCAAAGTGAATGGCAATTGGTTGGTGAATGTGGCTGTAACTTTTAGTGATTTTGACAACCTGATTGCGGATGACGCCCAGCAAATACCGGTGTTTTATTCTCTCGGTGATCAAACGATACCGGGAGACTGGATCAGTCCTTTGGTGTTGAATAATACAGATGTTAACTTACAGGTATCTGCCAGGCAGCATGGGCAGTTCAGCATTTGGCAGAGGATTGTCGTAGACAACCAATCTGCTGGCAGGTATGAGAACACGGGGGTGATAACCTTTACCTTGGTTAATAGCCGGCCATTTTATGACTAATATAATAATTACCAGAAAAAGGAGGAAGTGTAATTGAAACGTTTTCTATTTTTGCTAATAGTTGCTGCATTATGTGTGAGTACGTTGAGTGTGGGTGCCTTCGCTGACAGCCCGTACCAGTTGACAGTGAGGATTGTTGACAAAGACGCATCTGAGGGTTATAAAGAACTATCTAAATCAGATCCGAGTGCTAAAGCTAAGGTATTCCTCTCTGGCGGTGCTAGTGGAGCATGCAATAAAAAAGTATGGACTGCTGACATCACCGTCCGAGCAGAAGTTGCTCAATGGGTTGAGTGGAATATCTCTGCTACCCAGTGGACATGGTTGATCAGAAAGCCGGGTGAATACTTCGCTGATTGCGTTACAGCAATGGTGAAGAGTAATGGTAGCGTTACAATTACCTTCGCTGGCTTTAATAACTTGAAGCAGCAAATAGAAGGGTACCCAATTGATATAGAACAAGAGATGTCATCCTGGTTCTCTTACGGAGACTCAGTAAGTGATGTGATGGAGCAGGGCTGGATTTCAGCTGCAGAATTAAATGGTTTCACAGTGCAATTACCAGATAATAAGGAACTTCATGAAGGAAAGACATGGAAGCTTTGGAATAAGATTTTGGCAGAAGATTACCATTCGGTTGGTGTATTTGAGAATACAGGCACTATAACCCTGAGCTTAGGCAATATTCAGCCATGGATTGACGAACGGACTGGTGATTTCAAAGACCTGTAAACTAAGGTCTGTCACCAAGTAATGAATCTCACTGTTTGCAGCAGGGAGGACCTGTGTCCTCCCTCTTGTTTATATCGCTTAGGAGAGGGATGATTCCAGCGTGGCAAAACGAATATGTTGTGTGACTGTCTTTATACTTTTATTCGTCTATGCGAGTAATGGACAAGCTGAAATATCCTTTGGGTTTGATCCTCTTTTAGTGGAACGGTTCGTTCAGCCAGGCGATGTCATTATTTACGATGTAAATATTGACAACAACAATCGTTTTGAATCATTAACTCTTGATCTGTTTGTAGCTGATGTACAACAGAGAATTGATGGAGTCTACATAGTGGTTCCATTAAATACGACTCCTTATTCGCTTGGTAGTTGGGTCAAAGTAGAGCCGTCGCGGGTGACTATTCCCCCTGGAGGTAGTACCTCAGCTAAAGTTACCGTTACCATTCCTCGTGGTGTTTCGGGGGGGAGATACGGAGCGATTGTGGCTCAGGTTGTTCCGGACACGACAGTCAGAGGTGATGCGAGTGGTGTATCAACATTTTTGTTCCAAGCTGCTAGTTTCCTCGAGTTGACCATCTCTGGTAACGCAGCGAGTGAAGCGTATATCACCTCTTTTGATCTGCGGCCTTCTTCTGAATTTCTCAGCATTAAAATGCTAGTGGGCGATGATGCCTATGTATTTTCAGTAGCAGTAGAAAACACAGGTAAACAGCATATCATTGCCACAGGAGAACTGCTTTTGTTAACTGAGGAAGGAAGAGTGGTCAACCGTTATCCACTCGGCGTAGGACGTGGCGTAATCTTGCCAAACTCAACTGTATATTTACAGACCGTTTGTACTGCTCCATTACCTCCAGGAAATTATCAGGCGAAGGCTACTGTTAGTTATGGTGGTCGTAGGCCACTTGTTTCATCATTCAACTTCAGTATCGATAAAACTGCTGTCAGTCAATCCACTGCCAGTGTTAGTCAGGTTCCGGTTTCCCGATTCAGCATTGCTCCAGATAATCTGGAAGTTATTTTACGACCAGGCGCTTTTCAGTCAGCTGTGCTGGAAATAACCAATCTTGGTCAAAAACCACTGCAGTTAGAAGGTTATGTCTTGCCTTTAGAATTCGATCTCTATGGTGATCTCGTACCTGAAGCCGCTCGAGGTACTTCTGTCCCCTGGATTCAACTCAATCCGCAATCTTTCACGGTTGCACCAGGCAGGACACAGCGTGTCCGCTTAACGCTGCAGCCGCCTAGAGATTGGCAGACCAGCTACTTTGCAGATATTCTCTTTAGGTCAATTGGTGAAGGAGCGAATGTAGAAGCAGGTATCAATTTGATTGCTTATCTTGGCGATAACCTGAAAAAGCTGGGAAATGTTGAGATTGCCGATGCGGTAGAAGTGGAAGAGGGTTTGGTTGTTGATGCACTATTTACAAATGAAGGGTCTGCTGCGGTCACTGCAGCAGTAGAAGTTGTTATGAACCGCCTTTATTCTCAAATTATCCAGGAGAACGGGCAGATAATTCCTGCACGGACGGAAACAATCGCTACTTTAGCTTTACCAACCAGTGAAAGTCCAATTTTACCTGGTGCTCAACGGTTGTTCAGTTTCATGATTCCAAATGGTTTAGAAGTGGGAGAATATGAGCTGCTTTTGCGGGTTGATTATGGTGGCGATGAACCGGCTATTACTCGGTTAGGGATTACTGTCGGAGGTGTTGAGAATGAATAAACAGCATCAATGGCTTTATGTGTGTGTTGTTGCTATGCTGCTGATTATGCTCGTGTCAGGGCAGCTTGCAGCTAATGAGTTTGCAGAGGTTCTGGTTTCCAACATTTTTTATGACACTTATATTGTGGATGCTCTCAATGATATATCTATTCAGACGGGAGTACCAATTATTGCGGACAGTACGGTATCAGGTTTTATTACCATGGAGTTGATGGATGTACCCTTAGAAGATGCCTTAAGGCGGATTTGCTTGCCATTAGGACTGACTTATCGCTATCTGCCTGGTGGATATTACCTGGTAGGTGCTGCTGATATCAAGAATCCATCGTTTGCCTTGTTAAGTGATACAGCGGTATTCAAAACCAATTATGTCAGTGCTAATACCGTTGCTAAACTCCTATCTGATTTTTACAAACCATTCATCAAAGTTGATGAGGTTTTGAACTCCTTGGTGGTTACCGGTTCACCAGAACTGATTGCAAGAATTGCGGCAGACATTTCTCAGATTGATCAACCCATTCCACAAGTGATGTTGGAAGTCCTAGTAATTGAGCTGACGGATGATGCACGGCGAGCATTGGGGACCGAATGGCAGTGGAAGGGATCTAGATCTAAAGACGACGGATCAACAGGTGAACTTAGCTTGGTGGTGAGCGCTCTGCGGTCAACATCGACGCTGGTTCATGATTATGCTGCTGGGATCACTTCATTCCTTTTCTCTCTAGAGCCTATGGTAGAAGCAGGGAAAGCTAAGATTCATGCAAACCCCCGGATTGTCGCTATGGCTGGCCATAAAGCGGACATATTCCTCGGGCAGGAGCAGGCGTTTATAGTGGAGACTGAGTCATCGACTGGAAGTATAACCAGGCAGCGGATAGTCATCCAGAGCGGTGTCACTCTGAATTTTCTGCCGCAGATTTCACCTTCTGGTGCAGTGACGGTACAAATTGAACCAGAAGTCAGCCAGATCATCGGTTTCAACCAGGATGGATATCCCATTGTTTCTAGTCGACGCGCCAGCACCACCGTCCGGGTACAGGATGGGGAAACTTTTGTTTTAGGCGGCCTGGTCAATGAGTTTGAAAGCCGCAATGTTGGCAAAGTCCCATTGCTTGGTGATATACCTTTAATTGGAAAATTGTTCCGTACTGAAAGGATTGAGAACAGCGAGACAGAAGTAATAATCATGGTCACTCCGCATATCATCAAAAGTGAGGTGTAATACGTGAAGAAAATACGGAATATACAGGCAGCGGTGATTATTATTATAATTCTGTTATCTGCTCAAACCAGCGCTTTCACACCAGATAAGAGTCTCATCAATCCACTTTTTTTAAAAGAAATAGGGAATGGAAAACTAGTTTATGGCGCACTTGATCCAGGGACTGGCACTTACACTTTTGCTTATGCCGAATATGACAACTATGCTAAAGGCCATGGAGCCTTGGTGATTGAGGACAGTCGTGACGCCAATACAGCAACCTTTTCGTTCATTGGTGTACAAAGTTTTGGTGCGGTTGATCTAGGTTATGCTGTCCATAAGGAATTTCGGCCAGAATCTAAATGGCTGGCTGATCTTGGTGCCGCTTATAATGTGGACAAGTTCATCGGCCGCGCAGCAGTCCATGGCATACCGCTATCCAGTTTGAGTCAAGCTGCTGATTTAAGTTATCTTTCTGTTGGTGCGTCGGTGCGTTTGAACGAGCTGATTACGTTTGATCTTGATCTATTGCCACAGCGTAACCAGTTGACAGGGACAGTATTGCTCAAGTTCAGCTCTGACCTCACAGCAGGTTTTCAGCTTGGTTATAAAGAATGCTTTTGGGAATCTGCTGGTGTTCAGCTCTGGTTAAAGCGTCAGCAGATCATACTTCACTTGAGTTATGAGTTGGCAAAAAGCGGTGACAATTGTTTCCATTTTGGTATTGGGCTGCGTTTCTAAATGTGAAGAACGACTCGGGGAAGATTCCTGGGGTCGTTTTTGACTCTAAAGGTCGATATCTAGTTCCACTGGGCAGTGGTCACTGCCATATACTTGATCATGGATGATGGCATCTATGATTCTATCTTTTAAAGAATGGGATACTAAAAAGTAGTCAATGCGCCAACCAATGTTGCGTGCGCGCGCGTTGTTGAAGTTGGACCACCAAGTGTAAGCATCAGTCCTCTCAGGGTAGAGATAACGGAAGGTATCAATGAACCCGCTGTTTAATAACTCAGAGATTTTGCCGCGTTCTTGATCTGTAAAACCAGCGTTTTTATGGTTTGTATCTGGGTTTTTAAGATCTATCTCCTGATGAGCCACATTCAGGTCGCCACAAACGATTACAGGTTTTTTCTGATCTAGAAATAGCAGATACTCCCGGAAAGCATCTTCCCAGGTCATGCGGTAATCAAGGCGCAGCAACCCTCTTTGAGAGTTTGGGGTATAGACATTGACCAGGTAAAACTGTTCATATTCCAATGTAATGGTGCGGCCTTCTTGGTCATGCTCTGATTGTCCGATACCATTTACCACTGATAATGGGGCATGTTTAGTGAAAACAGCTGTACCAGAGTAGCCTTTTTTAGCAGCATAATTCCAATATTGATGATATCCGGGCAGATCCAACTTAACTTGTCCTGCTTGCAGTTTGGTTTCTTGAATACAGAAATAGTCACTGTCGACATGGGTAAAAAAGTCCATGAAACCTTTCTGCAGGCAAGCTCTCAGGCCATTAACATTCCACGAAATAAGTTTCATGTTCAGTTTACTCCTAACTAAATAAATAACGATTACTAATAAATTCGTTATACTGATTGGAAAACCTGCTGCGAGCTCAGAATCATGCCCGTTATTTGGATTAACAAAAATATAACATTTTTACAAGATAAAAAATACATATCTACGTTAAAATGTAAATTGGGCAATTTTCTGTACATCCTAGTAGAAAATCCTAACATAATATGTTATCATTATCTAAACGACTGGTAGAACCACTAAAAGACCGCTAGAACCGAAAGTATGAAAAGAAACGGAGGTAGTTAAGTGTCCATAGAGATTATTCAATCCGTTCTGCAAGCTGAAGAACAAGCTGAAGCCATTAAAAAGCGGTCGGAAGCTGAAGCGCGAGATATTATAGCAGCAGCACATCGTCAAGCGCGCGAGTTAGAGCAAAACATGCTTGAAACTGCCGAAGCTGAAGCAAAGAAGATTATTGATTCAGCGAAAAGCTCAGCTGCAGATGCTGTTACAAAGCTTAATAATGAAGTTTTAGCCGAGTGCGAGGCTATCAAGGCCAAGGCTCATGAGCGGATCGACCAAGCCATAGAACTGATCATCAGAAAGGTAGTGAACCTCGATGGCGGTCGTTAAGATGAACAAACTTACGTTGGTTGGTCTAAATTCTGAAAAAGATCAAATCCTTGAACAGCTCATGGCGCTTGGATGGGTTCAGGTTAATAGTCAGGATATAGACGCTGATGCATCTTTAGCACAGTGGTCTCATTATTTTTCAGCGGATAATAACAACGAGACAATTGCCCAGCTAGAGAACAGAATTCAGCAGTTAGGTCTGGCTCTAGGCCGATTATCTAAATATATTGGAGATAAAAAACCCATCTTTGCTCCCAAACGTACTGTCACTGTTGACGAGTTCTACACTGTCAAGTCACAACAGGAAAACTTGTGGTCTGTAGTGACAGATATAATGAAGCTGGACAAGGAGCAGCAGGAACTGATCAACCAAAAGAATAAAGTTTTAAATTTAATCACCACTTTAGAGCCATGGCAGGCTTTAGATCTTCCTCTTGATTTTACTGGTACTAAGCATACCCAGATCACCTTAGGCGTGATACCTCCAAATGTCAATATTCAGTTAGTCGCCGATGAGCTCTATAGTAAAGTCCCCGCAAGTTATTTACAGCAAATTAATCAGGATAAATACCAGCACTATGTAACTCTAATTTGTCATCGCGATGTGCAGGCAGATGCTGAAAGTGTGCTGAAGAAATATGGTTTCAATCCAGTAAACTTCAGTGAGATGCGCGGTACTGTAGCTGCCAATTTAGCCCAGGCAAAACAGGAGATTCAGCGCATTGACGGGGAGTATCAGGCTAAAGAGTCTGCTATCGCAGCTTATGCTGTAAACCGTACTAAACTCGAACTGTTATATGATTATCTAGTTGGCCAGCGGGATAAACAGCAGGCTTTATCAAATTTACTGCGTACTGCGAGCGCCTTTATTATTGAAGGTTGGCTTCCAGAAAGAGTCAGTGAAGAAGTGGAACAGCGTTTTACCGCCCAATGGAACTGTGTATTAGAAATCCGCGAGCCTGCACCTGACGAAGACTTCCCAGTCTTGTTAGAGAACAACAGCCTGGGTGCGAGCGTGGAAGGTATTACGGCAATGTATGGCCTGCCTAACTGCCGTGAAGTTGATCCTAACACCGTGATGGCGCCGTTTTTTATCGGCTTTTTCGGTTTAATGTTAGGTGATGGTGGTTATGGTTTGATCATGACACTCGCATCTTTATTTGTTCTGTGGAAGTTTGATTTGGATGAAAGTCTCAAAAGATATGCTAAACTGGTAATGTATTGCGGTATTTCGACAATGTTTTGGGGCTTGATGTTTGGCAGCTGGTTCGGTATTGCTTATTTTAGTGAGCGTCCTGTATGGCTGAACCCTGTTGAGAATCCTGAAGAGATGCTCAAATGGTCGCTGTTATTTGGTGTGATTCACATCTTTGTCGGTATCGGCATGCGCGGTGTGAATTACGTTCGCAAAGGTAAATATCTGGACATCCTTTGGGATGTAGTTGCCTGGTATGTATTATTTATTGGTTTTATTCTGTATGTTCTTCCCTATGTTCCCAGCATGAACTTGGAAGATCCAAGTTACTATGTAAATCTGGGGAAGAAAGTGCTCTTAGTTGGTGCTGTTACGCTAATATTAACTCAAGGGAGGGAGAAGAAGGGAGTTATTGCCAAGCTGATTTCCGGAGTTGGTAGTCTATATGACCTTGTTGGTTTCTTGAGTGATGTATTATCTTATTCTAGACTGTTTGCCCTCGGACTGGCTACCTCAGTGATTGGTGCAATTGTTAATGACATAGCTACCATGGCAGGATTGAATAACATTATTAAGATTCTTATCACCACTGTAATTCTAATTATAGGACACAGTATTAACTTCGGCATCAATGCTCTTGGCGCTTACGTTCATTCAAGCCGGTTGCAGTACATTGAATTTTTTGGTAAGTTTTATCAGAGTGGGGGTAAGCCCTTCAAACCTTTAAAGTACAATACAAAATACGTTAACTTAAAAAATTAGGAGGTTATATTTATGGAAATGTTTATGGAAGAAATGATGGGTAACATTCTTGCAGTATTGGGTGCGGCTTTTGCTTTCATTATTGCTGGAATTGGTTCTTCAAAAGCAGTGGGAGCTGCAGGTCAAGCTGCTGCCGGTGTGTTGACAGAAGATCAGGAAAAGTTTGTGTCAGTGATGATTCTTGAAGCTCTGCCTAGTACTCAGGCTATTTATGGTTTCGTTATTGCTTTCATGATTATCGGGAAAATTGTTACTGGTGCGTCACTTGATTTTGCATCGGGGTTGATTCTCTTCTTGGCAGGTATTCCTGTTGGCATCATCGGTTATATTTCTGCAATTTACCAAGGCAAAGTTGCTGTTGCTGGAATTCACATGGTTGCTAAGCATGCAGAAGGTACGATTAAAGGTGTCGTATTAGCACTGATGGTAGAGATGTTTGCGATTCTCTCGTTGATTACCTCAATTCAAATCATTGGTAAGATTTAATATAGCATAAGGAAGTGTCCTGAAAATGGCAGGAGTAGAGCAACTGACTCAAAAAATTTTAGAAGATGCCAAGATCCAGGCTGATAGCATTAAGAAGCAAGCACAAGCAGAAGCCCAAACTATCCTTGGACAAACAAGGGAACGTGTGGAAACCCAGTGCAGCCAGATCATAGCTGAGGCAAATCAGAAAGCTGAAGAGATTCGGGAACGTTTAGTCTCAGTTGCTCAGCTAAATGGCCGTAAGACTAAGCTTCAGGTAAAACAGGAACTGATCTCTCACGTTTTTGATCAAGCTTTGGAACGTCTGTGTTCTATGCCGGATGAGCAGTATTCGCAAGTACTGTTGACAATGATTTCTGCAGCTGTTGAGAAGGGGACTGAAGAGATCATGCTCTCGGAGCGCGATCGGAGCAGATTGTCACCTGATTTTCTGATGAAAGTTAATCAGCAGTTGCAGAAAAAAGGCCTGCAGGGTTCGCTGCAGATTTCAGATCAGGAAGCGCAAATCAAAGGCGGATTCATCCTTAAGTCCGGAGATATCTTGGTCAACTATTCCTTTGAAGCATTGATCAAACAGAAATACGATGATCTGGCAATGGAAGTAGCGGGCTTGTTATTTTCTTAACGTGGAAAATGAGGGAAGCGAAATGAAAGAGTTCAGTGATACCAGATATGTGTATGCAGTTTCGCGGATCCGGGCTATTGAGCGGAAAATGCTCAGTCTGGCACAGCTTGAGCGTATGATTGAAGCGAAATCGCCTGCAGAAGCACTCAAAGTACTAGTTGAAGCCAATTATGGCTATTCGTCTAATGACAAGCGCACAGTTGATTTTGAACAGATGCTGCAGGAAGAACAGGAGAAGGTTTATAAGCTGCTGGTAGAAATGGCTCTAGATATGGGAGAATTCGATTGGTATTATATCAAAAATGACTATCATAATCTCAAAGTCTATTTAAAAGCAGAGTTCTCCCAGCAAGATGTAAACGCTACTTTTTTAGCGAAGCCAAGCTTGTTACCAGCTGATGCACTAGCAGCGATGCTGCGCGAACGGGATTTTCGTAATCTTCCCGATCCTATGCAGGTCAGCGTTGAGGCCTGTCTTGATGCCTTTAACAAAACCTTTGATCCACAAGTGATTGATATTGTTTTGGACAAAGGTCTCTATAGCCATATGCTGGTATTGGCGAAAAAATTGAATAATGATTTTGTCACCAAGCTTGTGACTATGATGATCGATTTGGCTAATATTAAAATGGTGCTGCGCGCCCAACTGATCGGTAAACCCTGGGATTTCATTGAACGCTTTTTAGTGCCTGGCGGTGAGATCGATTTTAGTTTGTTTGCCCAGCAAATGCAATTAGATCTCAATCAAATTGTTAAAGTCTATGCTGCCACAGCTTATGCGCAGCTAATCACTGACAGCCTGCGTATTTTTCAGCAAACTCAGAGCTTAGCCGGATTTGAAAAACTGAGCGACAATTATCTTATGAGTTGGCTGAAACGAAGCAAGTATGCGATCTTTGGTATAGAACCACTTGTGACCTATCTGTTGGCTAAAGAAACAGAAATCAAAAATGTCCGTATTATTATGGTCGGAAAGATTAACAACTTAGCGCAGGATGTCATCAGGGAAAGGCTGAGAGAAACATATGTATAAAATCGGTGTGATTGGTGATCAAGACAGTATACTAGGTTTCAAAGCAATCGGTATGTCTGTCTTTCCGGTAGAAAACTCGGCCGCAGCCGGTGATACTCTGGAAAAATTGGCACAAGAAAACTATGCCATTATCTATATTACCGAGCAGATGGCCCAAGAAATTGGTGATATCATTGATCGCTATAAAGACAGCTTAATGCCGGCGATTATCTTGATTCCAAGTAATCAAGGTTCGTTAGGCATTGGCATGCGCAATGTCAGGAAATCCGTTGAACGAGCAATTGGAGCAGATATTCTGTTTAAAGACGAGCAGGCGTAATATGGTGCGAAAGAGGGTAGGGGATTATGAGTCACGGAAAAATAGTCAAGGTCGCAGGACCCTTGGTTGTTGCGGAAGGCATGCAGGATGCCAATATGTTTGACGTAGTCCGCGTTAGCGAGCACCGGTTAATTGGCGAAATCCTCGAGATGCGTGGGGATCGAGCTTCGATCCAGGTGTACGAGGAAACTGCCGGTTTAGGACCAGGGGAACCTGTTTACACAACTGGGGCACCATTAAGTGTGGAATTAGGCCCAGGTTTGATTGGCACCATTTTTGATGGAATACAACGTCCGTTAGAAACAATCCGCCAAATAGCTGGCAGCAACATCACACGCGGAATTGATGTTCCCGCCTTAGATCATTCTAAGCGCTGGAGGTTTGAGCCGCTAGTGACTGTAGGTGCGGAAGTGGTAGCTGGAGATATTATTGGAAAAGTTCAGGAAACCGAGGTGGTAGAGCACCGTATCATGGTGCCTTACCGTCTAGCTGGTACCATTGTAGAAATCTACTCTGGAGACTTTACTATTGATGAACCCGTTGCCAAGCTGCGCAAAGCGAATGGCGAAATTGTGAATATAACTATGGTTCAGAAATGGCCCGTTCGTATTGGCCGTCCTTATAAAGAAAAATTACCTCCAGAAGTGCCCTTAATTACAGGTCAAAGGGTTATTGACACTCTCTTCCCTATAGCCAAGGGAGGTGTGGCTGCTGTTCCTGGACCATTCGGAAGCGGAAAGACTGTGGTACAGCACCAGCTAGCTAAGTGGGCTGATGCCGATATTGTAGTCTATATCGGTTGTGGTGAACGGGGTAATGAGATGACCGACGTATTGATGGAGTTCCCCGAACTAAAGGATCCACGTACTGGCGAGTCTTTGATGAAACGGACAGTGTTGATCGCTAATACTTCTGACATGCCAGTAGCTGCGCGTGAGGCATCGATTTATACTGGAATCACCATTGCTGAGTATTTCCGTGATATGGGCTACAGTGTTGCATTAATGGCCGATTCAACCTCACGCTGGGCAGAAGCACTTCGGGAAATGTCTGGACGTTTGGAAGAAATGCCTGGCGAGGAAGGTTATCCAGCCTATCTCAGTTCCCGTTTGGCACAGTTCTATGAAAGAGCAGGCAGAGTGGTATGCATAGGTTCAGATGGACGCGAGGGTACTCTGACAGCCATTGGTGCTGTTTCACCTCCCGGTGGTGACTTGTCTGAACCAGTAACTCAAGCCACCTTGCGGATTGTTAAGGTATTCTGGGGACTAGATTCCAGTTTGGCATACAGACGTCACTTCCCAGCGATTGATTGGCTCAAGAGCTACTCGTTGTATTTGGACCAACTTGAACCGTGGGCCAGTGAGCATATTGGCAGGGATTGGAGTACTATGCGGAAAGATGCGTTGCGGATTTTGCAGGAAGAGGCTGAGTTGGAGGAAATCGTACGCCTTGTAGGTATAGATTCACTCTCCCCATTAGATCGGGTAACATTGGAAGCAGCAAAGTCGATCCGCGAGGACTACCTCCATCAAAATGCTTTCCATGATGTAGATACTTATACTTCATTTAAGAAGCAATATGGGATGTTAAAGTTGATTTTAGCTTTCTACTATAAAGCGCGGGATGCAGTACAAGCAGGTGTATCTTTAAATGCACTCTTTGCTATGCCTGTGCGGGAACGCATTGGTCGAGCCAAATATGTTCCAGAAGCCGAAATTGATCAAGTCTTTGCTGAAATAGAAGCAGAACTCAGTCGACAGATTGAGGCTTTGGCAGCTAAGGAGGTAGGCTGAAGTGAAGGAATATAAAACCATAGCAGAAATTGCAGGCCCTCTAATGTTGGTTAAACAAGTTGAGGGTGTAAAATATGGCGAATTAGGCGAAATCGAGCTGCCAAATGGAGAAGTCCGGCTGTGTAAAGTTTTGGAAGTTGATGAAGGGAATGCATTAGTGCAGCTTTTTGAAAGCTCGGCAGGCATTAACGTCGCAGGTAGTAAAGTACGTTTCTTAGGCAGAAGCATCGAGCTACCTGTTTCTATGGATATGCTGGGACGTGTCTTCACTGGAATGGGCAAGCCTGCAGATGGTGGACCAGAAATTATTCCTGAAATGCGGTTGGATATCAATGGTGTGCCGATGAATCCAGCTGCTCGGAATTATCCTTCGGAGTTCATTCAAACAGGTGTTTCGGCGATAGACGGATTGAACACTCTTGTTCGTGGTCAAAAATTGCCGATCTTTTCCGGTTCAGGTTTACCACATGCCCAGTTAGCTGCTCAAATTGCCCGTCAAGCTAAGGTACTAGATGATCAGAGTAAGTTTGCGGTAGTATTTGCTGCTATTGGTATCACCTTTGAAGAAGCAAACTTCTTTATCTCTGACTTTATCAGAACAGGCGCAATCGAGCGTTCAGTGGTGTTTATCAACTTGGCTAATGACCCAGCAATTGAACGTATTTCCACTCCTCGGATGGCGTTGACTGCGGCTGAATATTTAGCATTCCAGAAGAACATGCATGTGCTGGTGATCCTCACAGATATCACCAATTATGCTGAAGCTCTCCGGGAAGTTTCCGCTGCCCGTAAAGAAGTTCCAGGCCGGCGGGGTTACCCAGGTTATTTATATACAGACTTAGCCACCATATATGAAAGAGCTGGACGGAAAAAGGACAGTCAAGGTAGTATTACCTTAATCCCGATCTTGACTATGCCCGAAGATGACAAAACCCATCCTATCCCTGACTTGACAGGGTATATCACAGAAGGGCAGATTATTTTAAGCCGGGAGTTGCATCGGAAGGGTATTGCGCCGCCTATTGATGTATTACCTTCGCTGTCGCGGTTGAAGGATAAAGGTATTGGTAGAGGTAAAACCCGGGAAGATCATGCTGATGTAATGAACCAGCTTTTTGCTGCTTATGCTCGTGGTAAGGAAGCGAAAGAATTAGCCGTGATTCTTGGTGAAGCCGCACTGACAGATATCGATAAGCTTTATGCTAATTTTGCTGATCAATTTGAAACACGTTACGTCTCCCAAGGTTTCAATGTCGAACGGAAAATTGAAGAAACAATGAACCTTGGCTGGGAGTTGTTATCGCTCCTGCCGCGCAGTGAACTGAAACGGATTCGTGATGAATACCTGGATAAGTATCTCCCAAATAGAGGAGAGAGATAGATGGCTGCAATGAATGTCAATCCTACCAGGATGGAAATGACGCGCTTAAAAAAGCGATTAGCTGTTGCCCGTCGTGGGCACAAGCTGCTGAAAGATAAGCGCGACGAATTGATGAAAATTTTCTTGGATGTGGTGAAACAGAACAAAGAACTGCGGGAGCAGGTGGAAAGCTTGCTGACTCAGTCATATCAAAGCTTCCTGATTGCTCGGGCGGTGATGTCGACTGAAGTGCTGGAAGAAGCTTTAATGTTTCCCAAGCAGAAAGTCGAACTGAAAGTTGAGACAGAAAACAGAATGAGTGTCAGTGTACCTCACTTTGAGTATGTTCAAGTGAGTAATGGGGGCGATATTTATCCCTACGGATTTGCTACCACTTCAAGTGATCTCGACACTTCCATGCAGTTCTTAGCTTCTGCTTTACCTTTAATGCTAAGGCTGGCCGAAAGCGAGAAGACAGCTCAGCTGTTAGCCCAGGAAATTGAAAGGACTCGCAGACGAGTCAATGCTTTGGAATATGTTTTGATTCCACAGCTAGAAGATACTATTCGCTATATCACAATGAAACTAGAAGAGAATGAACGCGGTAATATTACTCGTTTAATGAAGGTTAAAGATATGATGTTGGAACAAACCCATCATTATCGGGAGAAGATGTTGAATTAATCACAGGTAGCTTTACCTGTGATTTATTTTTGCAGGAGGGATTTTATGGCACGTAAACATCGTGGTAAAAAGTTTTCGTTGATTTTCAACATAATACTCGTACTCTTTGTTGGAGTGCTCTTGTTTTTCTCGATGCGTCCAGTGCAGGTATCATTAACTGATGAAGGTCTGCAGATTCATGGCATGTACGGTCAAACCATCGCCTGGGAAGAGATAACCAAAATAGAGGTGGCTGATACCTTGCCAACCATTCAATTAAGAACAAACGGTTCTGCTATAGGCTCGCGGTTGCAGGGTCATTTCCGCACTGCAGAGTACGGTTCAGTAAAACTATTTGTGGACAAGAGTCAGCCGCCATTCATCTATATAACCACAGAAAAACAATTGGTGATTATCAACTTGGACAATCCGGAAGCCACCCAGAAGTTGGCGGCAGACATTGCTGCACGTCTTTAATTATCAGCTTTCAGCTGATCTAACAATGCATTGTGCAATTTTCCATTAGTAGCGACAATAACATTGCCATAAAGATCAAATGGGTGATCTAAACCGGTAACTACTCCGCCAGCTTCTTGTACGATCAGAGCACCTGCAGCCATATCCCATGGTTTCAGCCAGAACTCCCAAAAACCATCGAAGCGTCCGCAGGCAACCTGACACAAATCCAGAGCTGCTGAACCTACCCTAAGCACACCTTGGGTAAGTTTTACCAAACGTGAGTAATGTGCGATATTGTTCTGTGGTTGGTGCATGTTGTAGGGAAAACCTGTACATAAAAGACTTGATTTCAGTTCCGCTGTTTGTGAGACAGATATGCGGTGATCATTTAACCAGGCACCGCAGCCATGTTCTGCTGCAAACATTTCGTCCGTCATCGGATTATACACAACACCGATGATCGGTGTACCTTTTTCTAAAACAGCGATAGACACAGCGAAATAAGGAAAGCGGTGGGCAAAATTGGTTGTGCCGTCGAGAGGATCGATGATCCACAAGTATTCTGACTGCGCTTTGCCAATTTTGCCCTCTTCTTCTGCCAAAATCGCATGACTAGGAAAGTGGGTAGTGATGGCATTAATCAAGAATTTTTCAGATGCATGATCAGCTTCAGTTACCAGGTCAATTTCACCTTTATAATTAATTGTAAAGCCTTCATGGAGTGTTTCTCGCAGTATTCTTCCCGCTGCATAAGCCAAATCTTTGACAGTTTCCAGAAACATATCCTTCACCTCAGCAGATAACTTTAGCTCTAGTTGTCATTGTACCACATCTTGGCATCATATCCTAGCTAGATAAATTGTCACAACAATTTGGAAAACAAATTAATCACAACTTCTTGAAAATACAAAAAGATCGTAATATAATTTGATCAGAGATGTAAACAATTTATTACTTCCTTAAACTAATAATTAGGGAGATGGTTGTGATGATTTAACTATTAACACAAGAACAAGGAAAGTAGGAAGGATAACACATACAAAAATCAGGAAAGGGTGTCCATAATGAAAGGCTATGCGCGGTTGTTTCTGATTCTCCTGTTGGTTTTTGTTATGAGTATTGGTGCTATGGCACAGGAATTGAATCGGAGCGAGACATTAGTGGTTACTGGCGCTGCTTGGGGGCCGCCTTCCAGCTGGAATCCGCTGATTCCAAATCCGCATCCAGGAACTGGTGGTCTGGTTTATGAAACCCTGTTTTCCTACAACCCATTGACTAACGAGTATCGTCCCTGGTTGGCCGAAAGTGGATCTTGGGTATCAGACAACGAATATGTGGTGAAACTGCGTCAGGGTATCAATTGGACCGATGGTGAAGTATTTAATGCTGAAGATGTTGTGTTCACATATACACTGGCGAAAACCAATGAGCTGCCCTATTCCCCGATTTGGCGGTGGATGTCTGAAGTAAAAGCTGAAGACGAGTACACCGTTAGATTTGTTTTCAGCGAACCACATTATGCTGAATGGGATCGGGAGTTGTACCAACGCTACATTATTCCTGAACATATTTGGAGCAAAGTACATGGTGAAGAGCTGCTCACTCGGGTTAATGCCAACCCTGTCGGGACCGGGCCGTACCTTTATTATAGAGCTGCTCAGGATCGGATGGTATGGGTGAGAAATGACAATTGGTGGGGCAATGATGTTTTTGGTACATGTAAGCCAAAGTATATTGTTGACCTAGTCAATGTCAGCAACAATATCACCTTAGGTATGTTATTGTTAGGTGAAATCGATTTGAGCAACAACTTTATTCCAGGTATCGAAAAAGTTAAACAAGTAGTAGGCTTAAAAACCTGGTTTGAAGATGAGCCATATATGCTGTCATGGAATACTGCTAAGGTCTATATGAATACATTAAAGAAACCAATGGATGATCCGCAGTTTAGAAAGGCGATGGCTTATGCTATCGACCAACAGACAATTGTTGAAAAAGTCTATGGTGGATTAGTACGCCCAGCTAATCCAACTGGTCTCTTCGCTGAAGGTTGGGTAGCCTATTTGGATGAAGAGGTCGTAGCAAAATATGGCTTCTCATATGATCCGCAAAAAGCAAAAGCTTTGCTGGACGAAGCTGGATATATCGACCGCAATGGTGATGGTTGGCGTGATATGCCTAATGGTGACCCCATCAAGCTGGAAATCCAAGTGCCCAGTGGCTGGACTGACTGGATGGAAGCCATTCGCGTAATTGCCAAGAATGCACAGGATGTGGGAATCAACCTGGTAACCATTTTCCCCGATGCAGCTCTTTATGATAATAACCGTTTCAATCGTAATTTTGACATGTTAATCGGTAATCAGCAGTCAACGCTCAGTTCCAGTCCTTTCACATACTGGAACGGAGTCATTAACTCCAACATCCACGGCAGCAGCGTTACTAATGGAAACTGGGGCTGCTATGACAATCCTGAAGTCTTCAGATTGATTGACGAGTTTAATATGACTAAAGACGAGGCAGAGAAGCAGCGGATTGCTTCTAGAATCCAGGAGATTTTGTTAATTGATATGCCTGTGATTCCGCTGTGGCATAACGGTTTATGGGCACAGTATTCAGAGCTTCATTGGACTAACTGGCCATCAAAAGAGAATCCTTATGGTATACCGGTAACCTGGCACAATGCTTATCAGCTGGGTATGATTGACACGCTCATCAACATCGAACCGGTGAAATAAGGTCAAGTTCGCAGGTCCGATGACAAGTCCATCAGCTCATCGGACCTGTTTTTTAGAAAGGAGCTGGCAGCTGATGGGAAGGTACCTTGGTAAGAAAATCATCGTCTATGTGGTGACATTTGTTATCGCTGTGACTATCAATTTTATCATTCCCCGGCTGATGCCTGGCGATCCTGTGCAGATCCTCTTGTCTCGTTTTTCTGGGATGGAAGGCGGACGGGAAATTATTGAACGTCAACTGCGGCTGCTTTTTAATTTAGATGAACCACTCTTAGTACAGTATTTTAACTTTTGGAAATCAGTTTTTACAGGCGACTTTGGGATCAGCATTATGATTTTCCCCACACCAGTTGTGGATATTATTAAACGTGCCATTGTCTATGATCTGGTTTTATTAGTTCCAGCCATAGTATTGAGCTGGATTGTTGGCAACCGGTTGGGAGCATTATCCGGGGTACACCGCCGAGTGAATAATGTCTTAATGCCCATCTTTTATTTTCTGACTTCATCCCCTTATTTCTGGTTAGCTAGTGTTGTTGCATTCTTCCTTGGTGTAATCTTGGGTTGGTTTCCCATCAGCGGAGCCTATAGTGCCACAATTGTGCCTGGCTGGAATTGGAAGTTCATCGTGGATTATTTGCGACACTGGATTTTGCCCTTCTTGTCTATATTTTTCGTGGATTTGGGCGGCTGGGCTATTGGTATGCGGAATATGATCATTTATGAACGCAGTTCCAACTATGCTCGTTATATGCGCGCACTTGGTGCTGCGCCTAAGACAATTCGCAGCTATGGTTTTCGTAATGGTGTGCTGCCCCAAGTCACCGGGTTAGCTTTAAGGTTGGCTGGAATCATTGGTGGCGCAATTACTGTGGAGACGGTTTTTAATTATCCAGGTCTAGGTAGGATGATGCTAAATGCAGTATTGAATCAGGATTACTTTCTACTGCAGGGTATTTTCCTGGCGATTGTAACCATGACATTAGCGGCCAATTTCGTGGTTGATTTAATTTACATGCTTATCGATCCACGGGTGAGACTGTCTTATTCTGGGGAGGTATAAAATTGCCAGCTGGTTTCTGGAAGAACCATGAAAACCTTTATTATGTGTTGACTAATAAAAAAGTGATCATTGGGACACTTATTTTTGTTCTGATCGTCCTTTTGGCAGTTTTTGGGCCGCTACTCACTCCCTATGATTTTGAGGAGTATGCGGGTCCTCCGTATGATCCGCCATCGCGGCAGCACTATTTTGGTACTACTATCATGGGTAAAGATGTATTTACCCGTACTGTTTACGGATTGCGTTCTACTTTGCTGGTTGGTTTTTTAGCGGGAACAATTGCCACATTGATTGGCTGTATTATCGGTTTTGTCTCTGGATATTATGGTGGCACTTGGTTTGATGAACTGCTGATGATGCTCACCAATATTTTCGTGGTCATGCCGCAGTTAGCTCTGTTGATTGTCATTGCTGCTGTGCTCAATGTGCGGGGTATAGGTGTTATGTCAGTAATTGTAGCTGCTACAGCATGGCCATGGACAGCCCGCGCAGTACGTTCCCAGACCTTGTCGCTGCGCAATCAGGAATATGTGAATCTCTCCCGGATCTCTGCTGCTAGTGTTTGGCGGATATTGAAAGAAGATATCGCAGCAAACATGTTTTCTTATGTATTTATGGTATTTATTCTGCAGTTCAACGGTACCATGCTGGCAACTGTTCAGTTGGAGTTTCTAGGTTTGGGTCCAACGAAAGGCATCTCCCTGGGCATGGTAATGCAAGATGCAGTGATTTGGAATGCTATTCAGCTGGGTATGTGGTGGTGGGCCATCATCCCGGGATTGCTTTTGACTATCATGATCACAGCTCTGTATTTAATCAATACTGGGCTGGATGCTGCCTTTAATCCGCGTTTGAGGGAGATGTAGCCATGGTGAAAAATATTGTGGAGGTCAAAGATTTAAAAGCGTATTATCAAGTATTTAACGGGGAAGTCAAAGCAGTTGATGGGCTTTCTTTTACCGTGAGAGAAGGTGAAATCCTCGGATTAGCAGGAGAGTCTGGCTGTGGTAAGAGCACTTTAGCAAGTGTGTTTGTTTCTCTCCAGCCACCTTTGCGCTATATTGCTGGAGAAGTGCGCCTATTAGATCAAAATATCATGCAGATGCCTGCTGCAGAGTTTCAGCGGATGCGCTTGCGCCATATTTCCATTATTCCCCAATATGCTTTAGATGCGTTTAGCCCTACACGAAAAATCAAGAATTACATCGCGGATTTAGTAGGTGATCATGGCATTAAAGCTGATGCCGCTTTTTGGGAAAAAGTTAAGACCCGTCTTGCCATGGTCAACTTAGATTCATCTGTTTTAGATCGTTATCCGATGGAGTTATCCGGGGGTATGAAGCAGCGTGTAATTATGGTTATTTCCACAATTCTCGATCCTGAGTTTTTAATTGCTGATGAAATTACTTCTGCTTTGGATGTCAGCTCACAGCGCTTTGTAGCTACAACTTTAGTACATCTGCGAAATCAGCGGATTATTGGCTCAGCTTTGTTTATCACTCATGATTTATCAATTTTGTATCAAATTGCAGACAGGATTATGATTATGTATGCTGGTAATCTGATGGAAATAGGTCCCGCCACCGAAGTTATTTGTCAGCCGCGGCATCCGTATACACAAGCGCTTATTCGTTCGTTGCCACGTTTAGGTGTCCGGTATAAAAAAGAAAAATTACATGGCATTAAGGGTACACCTCCTTCATTGTTGAATATTGGCAATGAGTGCCGGTTCCGTTATCGCTGCCCGCTGGCAATTGATCGTTGTATTGAACAACCCCAGCCGGAACAGGTAGGCGACGAACATTTTGTAGCGTGCTGGCGCTGGGCAGAGATTGGAAGTGATGTCAATGTCTCATAATGACAACATTTTGACCATCAATGGTTTGACCAAGGTTTTCAAAACGGGTGTATTTAGGCCGCAGTATACAGTTGCTGTTAAAGATGTCTCATTTACTCTCCAGAGCGGAAGCATTGTATCTTTGATTGGCGAGAGTGGCAGTGGCAAAACCACAATTGGCAAGTTAATCTTGAAACTGATCAAACCCACAGCTGGTCAGATATTCTACAAGGGGCAAGATGTTGTGTCCCTCAAAGATAAACAGCAGTTGAAACAATATTACCGCAAGGTACAGGGTGTGTTTCAAGATCCGTTTGCTACTTTCAACCCATTATATCGGGTAGATCGAATTTTTGATCTGATTTATGAAGCTTTTGGATTTGATTCTAGCGATAAAGATGCACGAATTGCTGAAGTATTGCGAGAAGTAAACCTTGATCCAGAGCGCACATTAGGCAAATTTCCGCATCAATTGAGCGGAGGGCAGCTGCAGCGATTGCTGATAGCTCGAGCTTTATTGATGGATGTGGAAGTATTGATTGCTGATGAAATCATAAGTATGCTGGATGCTTCCACCCGTATTGGCGTGCTCAATTTACTAGCGGATTTATCGCATGAAAAGCAGCTTTCCATCCTGATGATCACCCATGATTTAAATCTAGGCTACTACATTAGCGACTATACTATGATTATGTACAAAGGTCGGCTTGTGGAATATGGCGATACTGAGAAACTCTATCATAATCCGATCCATCCTTATACTAAAATGCTGTTGGCATCAGTACCTGATATAGGCGCAAGATGGGATCTTAACCAAACATTCCTGCCTGAACATATTACCACTGAAGTGCTGCAGTTCTATCAGCAGAATCAAGGACTCGGTTATTGTGAGGTGGAACCAGAGCACTGTGTCCTTTATTCAGATGTAGTCTAGCTAGGAGGTTATGTAGATGCATAGACTCAATTTGGGTGGGAAGTGGATCTTAAGGCAGTTAGATAGCAAAGAACAGATTACCGCTCATGTGCCTGGTTCGGTTTTCAATGATCTGCTGACAGCAGGAATGATTCCTGATCCTTACTACCGAGATAATGCTGCTTTAGTGAAGGAATGGGCCAACTATGATTATGAGTACATCAAGGAGTTCATGCTGCCAGAGAAGTTATGCTCTTGTGACCAAATCCTGCTTTGTTGTGATGGTCTTGACACTTTAGCTGAGATTCGACTTAACGGGTTATTACTCGCTAAAACCAAAAACATGCACCGGCGTTATGCTTATGAAGTGCAAGACTATCTGCAGCAGGGAACTAATACCTTGAGTATTATTCTGCGTTCACCAATCAAATACGTTACAGAAAGACAGCTACAGAATCCGTTATGGGGAGCAAACGACACCATACCAGGATTTCCCCATCTGCGGAAAGCTCATTATATGTTTGGCTGGGATTGGGGCCCGCAGCTTCCTGATTTAGGCATTTGGCGGGATATATATATCTGCGGTTACACTAAAGGCCGTTTAGACGATGTATATATTACCCAAAATCATACACGAGCCAGTGTGCAACTGGCCATTCAAGTTAAGCGGAGTTGGTGGGCAAATGAGCCAGCAATAATAAACGTACAAGTAATAACCCCTGATGATGCGGTTATTACAGAGCAGATTCCCGCGCCCCACTATGAAGAACACGTCAGCATAGAGATTCATAATCCGCAATTATGGTGGCCAAATGGTTATGGTAATCAACCTTTGTATCACGTGGTTGTATCTTTACAGGATAGCTCAGAAGCAATATTAGATCAAATACGGTTACGTATTGGACTTAGAACTTTGCGGATCAGACAAGAGCGAGATCAGTGGGGAGAGTCCTTTGGCTTTGAAGTCAATGGTGTACCGATCTTTGCCAAAGGAGCTAACTATATTCCTGAGGACAACCTACTAGCGCGTTTAAACCCTGATAGAACAGAAGCGTTAATTCGTGCGTGTGTGGATGCTCATTTTAACTGTCTGCGTGTGTGGGGCGGTGGTATATATCCTGATAATTACTTTTACGATTTATGTGATCAGCATGGTATCATTGTTTGGCAGGACTTAATGTTTGCCTGTGCTCTTTATGATTTTAGCAGTGAGTTTGCTAATGAGGTAGCGCAGGAGGTTGCTGATAATGTCCGTCGTCTGCGCCATCATCCATGTTTGGGTGTATGGTGTGGCAATAATGAAGTAGAGAGTGCCTTGACGGATTGGGATATCCCTAAAACTGATAAACAGCGGCAGGAATACCTTCTGCAGTTCGAAAAGATCATCCCGGAGATAGTGTCTGAATTATGTCCGCACACTTATTACTGGCCTTCGTCACCATCTTCTGGTGGTGGCTTTGTGGCTCCAAGCAGTCCTGATCGTGGTGATGTGCATTTTTGGCAAGTCTGGCATGAGCTTAAACCTTTCGAAACGTATCAACAGCACTATTTCCGTTTTTTATCCGAGTTTGGTTTTCAGTCTTTTCCGCACTACCGCACCATTGCTAGTTTTACCTCTCCTGAAGAGCGGAATATTTTCTCTTATGTGATCGAACAGCATCAAAAGCATCCCACAGGAAATGCTAAGATATTAGCATATATTGCCAACAACTACCCATATCCTAATGGGTTGAAAGCTTTGATTTATATTTCCCAATTGTTGCAAGCAGAAGCGATTAAGTACGGTGTGGAACACCTTCGCCGTCATCGCGGCCGTTGTATGGGCGCACTATATTGGCAGCTTAATGATTGCTGGCCAGCTGTGTCGTGGTCGAGCATTGATTATTATCAACGTTGGAAAGCGCTGCATTATGCAGCCAAGCGGTTTTATGCTCCTGTTTTAGTTTCTGCAGCAGTAGAAGATCAGGTGATCCGGATCTATTTGACAAATGATCAGCGCGAAGCGGTACATGGCTTGCTGGTATGGCAGATTCGTGACCACACTGGTGCTGTTATCACTGAGAAACAGCTTGAGGTTTGTGTCCCAGCATTGAGCGCAAGATTAGTGGATACCATTGATATAAGTTGCTGGAGTTATAACCAAAGGCAAAAGCACTATCTTGAATACAGCTTTGCGTTCAATAAAACAGAGTTATCCACTGGTACAGTGCTTTTTGTCAAACCCAAGCATTTCTTGTTCCGCGATCCGCAACTTCAGGTGCAAGTTGAAGAAACTGCTGATCATTATCGGTTAGTTGTTAGTGCAGCAGCTTTCGCTAAAGATGTGTATCTTGATTTTTCAGACCATGACGTGGTTTTCAGCGATAATTTCTTTGATCTTTCACCAGGAGCAATCAAACAAGTCTTGGTGAATAAGGCCGGTTTGCCGGAAGAATGGAGCTGCAGTGATGTGCATGCGAATTTAATTGTCTTTAGTTTATATCATGCGATTCATTCCTAAAATGCAATTCTTACCCGCAGTATGCACGGCTGCGGTCTTTTTTTATGCGATTGAGTAGAAATATATTAGTAAAAAGTGTATAATAAAAAATCGTAGAGCGCAAATATTAGCAGTGATTGTTACAAATAAGTAAAGTAGTAGAAAGGGGAGTACGTCATGATTGAGGTTATTGATGTCACGAAACGGTATGGACAGCACCTGGCAGTTGACCATATCAGTTTCAGTGTCGACAAAGGTGAGATCGTCGGCTTCCTTGGACCAAACGGGGCTGGAAAAAGCACGACTATGAATATGATAACCGGTTACATCTCTATGACTGAGGGAACTGTTAAAGTTGATGGGATCGATGTGCTGGATAATCCAGAAGAAGCTAAGCGGAAGATCGGATACTTGCCTGAAGTCCCTCCCTTGTACGGAGATATGACTGTTAGTGAATATTACCACTTTGTTAGCAGAATCAAGTATGTTCCTAAAGCACAAAGAAAAACTCATATTGATGAAATAATGGAAAAAGTGCAGATTGCTGATGTACGCAAGCGTTTAATCAAGAATCTTTCTAAAGGGTATCGTCAACGTGTTGGACTAGGAGCAGCTATGATCGGTAATCCTGATGTTCTGATTCTTGATGAGCCAACAGTGGGCCTTGATCCAAAACAGATTATCGAAATCCGCAACTTGATCAAAGAATTGGGGCAGTCACATACGGTGATTCTCAGCTCTCATATTCTTCCTGAAGTTAGTGCAATCTGCGAGCGGGTTATTATCATCAACCGCGGCCGAATCGTAGCAAGCGACAAAACCGAAAATTTGGCTACCAGTTTAGGTGGCGGCAAAGATATCTTAATCCGCATTCCTGGACATGCTCAACCTGCTCTTGATGTTTTGGCGAGTGTCAGTGGGGTCACTGATGTGAAGGTTGAGGGTGAACGGGAACCGAATACCACTGATCTGGTGATTAAAGCAGACCGGGACGTGCGTACCGATTTGTTTAATGCTTTTAGTAAAGCTGAACTGCCGCTGTTGATCATGAAACCGAACGATTTGACACTTGAGGAAATCTTTTTACAGATTACTCAAGATGCACAGGAGGGAATAGATCATGCTAGCAGTCTATCTTAAGGATTTATCAGCATATTTTCGGACACTCTCTGGTTATGTATTCATGAGTGTGTTTCTGTTAATATCCAGTGTTTTCTTTGTAATCTATAATGTTTTTGGCGCTAGTGCCAACTATAACTCTACATTAGGGGATATACTCTTCATTTTTATTCTGGTTACACCGATTCTCACCATGCGTTTAATGACTGATGAAGTGACACAGAAGACTGATCATCTTTTGTACACCTCTCCAATCTCCTTTGCTGATATAGTGTTGGGAAAATATTTCGCTGCGGTCACAGTTTTTGCAATCACACTTCTGATCACTTGTTTTTATCCGATTTCTTTGAGTTTTTTCGGAAAGATTGCTGTATGGGAAATAGTGGGAGCTACTATTGGCTTTTTCCTTTTGGGATGTGTAGCTATTGCTATTGGTCTGTTCATTTCTTCGCTTACCGACAACTTGATTAATGCCGCTATCGGTACTTTTGGCGCATTGTTAATCATTTTGTTTATTGATTCCGTCCGTTCCATCTATCCAGCGGAGCGGAACCCTAATGCTATCTTTGCTGCTGTCTTGGCTTTGGCAATTGCCTTATGGATTTACTGGCTGACACGTAACCTTCTAGCTGGCGGTATTGTTGCTATTGTTGGCTTAGGTGTGGTTGGATTACTTTATTGGCTGCAGCCACAAGTATTTGAAGGATTTATGTACCATCTGCTGGGATGGTTCTCTGTGTTTTACCATTTTAATAACTTCAAGATGGGACTGTTGAGTCTGAGCTCGATAGTCTACTACCTAAGTTTTGCCTTTGTCGTTCTCTTCTTTACGATCCGGACCATTGAGAAACGTCGTTGGAGTTAAATTATTGGGGGGTAGAAATGCATGAGCAGTATGAATTGCTTTGGCAATGGCATCAAAGGCTTGCTGCGCGATCGCAAGTTCCGCTTAGGCAGCAGTTCGGCTTTGTTGACAGTCTTGGTTGTAACAATAGTTGTCATTGTCAACTTAATTGTCCGAAGTCTTGATTGGAGCTTAGACTTAACAGCTAACCAAATGTATTCATTATCCGAACAGACGCTGCAGGTTTTAGACAATCTGGAGCGTGATGTGAAAATCTATGCACTATACCGTACTGGTAACGAGAATTTGACAGTTTCGGAAATGATTCGCCGCTATACCCAGCATTCTAAGCGAGTAAGTTTTGAAACTGTGGATCCAACCCTGAATCCCCAGTTTGTTCAAAAGTATAAAGGTGATGTAGAGCCGGAACTTGGCAGTATAATTGTTGCCAGCGGCGACAAATTTCGTGTAATCCCACCTGCTGAGTTTTTCAATTATACCTACAACTATTACTACGGGCAGGTGCCACAATCAATTGCGATCGAGCAAAAAATCACTAGTGCAATAATGTATGTATCCACTGATAAGGCACCAGTGATTTATCGCCTTGTGGGACACAATGAGTTAGATCTGCCCGCTAGTTTTACAGATTTGGCAAAACAGGAGAACTATACCATTGCTAATTTAGATCTGCTCACCGTGGAAGCTGTACCGGAAGATGCAGCAGTACTCTTATTGTACTCGCCCGAAAAAGACCTGACTGCTGAAGAGGATGAGAAGCTGCGCAGTTACCTAAATAGGGGCGGCAGGCTGATCATGTTCATTGATGTAGTTGCTGCTAGTAATCCAGTTTTGCAGGAACTGCTCACCAGTTATGGTGTGCGCATTGAAAACGCGTTGATTGTGGAAGGGGATGCTGGATCGCGGTTGTCGAATCCATTCTATTTAGTGCCAAAGTATCAGACACATGCCATCACTGAACCATTAACCTCCCAAGGCAGCTTGTTAGTGGTGCCCATGGCTCAGCCAATTACGATTTTACAGACTCGGCGTTCGACGCTCACCATTGAACCATTACTGAAAACAAGTAATAACTCATGGGCGAGAGATGATTTTTCGGATCAGTCGTTTGACCGCAGACCTGGGGATCCAGTTGGGCCTTTCAATGTTGCGGTCGCTATCACCGATGGTTATGACAATATCTACAGTCCTACTCCTGGTAAATTAATCGTTGTGTCAACTTCTGGATTGTTGTTAAGTCAATTTGATCAAGTCAGCCGTGGTGCTAACAGTGATTTTGTCATGAACGCAGTTAACTGGCTTTACAATGCTAAAGAGAATATCACTGTGCGACCAAAAGAGTTAAAGAGCAATTATGTGTCATTTACCTATTTCCATCAATTGCTGTTAGCTGCTATCTTCGTAATTGTTGTACCAGTAGTGGTATTCCTCACTGGTTTCATTGTTTGGACTAGGAGGCGTAACCTATGAAGAAGAAAATACAGTGGATCAGTTTAGTTCTGTGTTTGGTAATCCTTTTGGGGGTTTATTGGTACATCAATAGACCAGAACCCGAACCAGAGCCTACGGAAACTGTTGTAGATCTGTCCTTCTGGAAGTTGACCGAGGACGACATTGTCCGTTTACGTTTGATTAGCGATCAGGAAATTGTGCTGGCAAAAAACGACAATCAGTGGCAAGTGGTTGGATTGGATCCAGAACTGGTCGATCAAAGTCAAGTGACAACCGTGATTCGTCGATTCATCTCACTGACGGCAACTGATAAGTTCCAAGTAGACTCCGCTAACCTAGGTAATTACGGTTTAGCTCAACCGCGAGTCACGATTCAAGCAGAACTTAAGGATGGGAGCATTAAGACTGTGTATTTAGGCGATCGCCATCCCACCGCATACCTGTATTATGTGATGGCTGAAGGGGATCCCGCAGTATATACAGTCAACGGTATGTATGGGGTAGCATTTGAGTATAAGTACGCCAACTTCCGCAAGCGAGATTTGGCTCTGATTGATATGGCTAATTTGCAGCATTTATATATGCGCAGCAGTGATAAGGATCCAGTAGAAATTGTAGTTAATTCAAACCCATCGCCGTACTTGAAAGGAATGGATCGTCTGCTAATCGTACAGCCTTATGAAACACCGCTGCGTCTAGCGAATGTTGCCAACTATTCTGAATATACATTAGATGGCAGCAGTACTTTAACGCTGCGGGTAAAAGATTATATCGATCTGCATCCTGAGGATTTGGCGCAGTATGGGTTGGATCAACCACAAGGAGAATTATTGGTGGCTGATCAGAATACTTCAATCCATCTTTTGTTCGGTAATGATCGCAATGATCTAGAGGTCTATGCTATGTTAGCAGGAGGTCACGAGGTATTTTCGATTTATAAGAACCTAATCAAGATTCGTAATATAGATCCTTTCACTTGGTTGAACAAGTTTGTCTATGTGGCCATCATTGACGAAATATCTGGCGTGGATGTTGCTTGGGACGATGTCTATCATGAGTTACGGATTGAACGGGAAGAAGTAGTGGAAGAAGGTGACAATCCTCAGACCAAGATTGTCAATACATTTTATATTGATGGCCAACAAGCAAAAGAGCAGCCTTTCCGTCGCATTTATGGCACACTGATCGGACTACCAGTTGATGCTATCATTGATCAGGTACCTAATACAGAGCCGATTCTGAAAATAGTGTATCATCACGTTGATACAAGCAAAGAGCCTTTTGTTGTAGAATTTCTTCCATATAATCGGGATCTTTATGCCGCAAGGATTCAAGGAGTATGTGAGTTTGTTATTTCCCGGGAAAAAGTCGATCAAGCTATTAAAAGTATACCCGAGTTGATTATCACAGCTACCGCAACTGAATAACACAAAAAAAGTGCTCCCCTGCAAGAGATTGTTTAGTAGGGGAGCACTTTTTAACAGATAGTTTTGACTTAGCTCCAAATCAGCCAGGTCAATAGGTATCCTGTGAGTACCGCAGCCAGAGTGAACGGTACGGAGATCTTCATAAACTGGCCAGCAGAGACTTCATGACCTTCTTTGCGTAGAATACCAATACCAGCAATGTTAGCTGAGGCTCCAATTGGTGTAATGTTGCCACCTAGAGTTGCACCAATTAACAAGCCAAAATAGAGAATGAATGGTTCAATGTTCATGGTTTGGGCAATACCACCTGCTACTGGCAACATGGTCATAACGTAAGGAATATTGTCGATAAAGGCAGAGAAGAGTACCGAAGCCCATACTAACAAAGTATAAATAACAAACAGGTTATCACCGCTAATTTTCATAAATAGATTAGCAATATCGTTGACTACGCCAGCTTTAGTAATACCACCAATGACAATGAATAAGCCCATTAACAGCAATAAAGTGAAGTAATCGATTTCTTTCAGTGTTTGGTTGGCGATATCGAGTTTTTTTGTTCTAATAAGGTTTTCCAAAATTCCAATTGCTAGTAGGCTCATGCAGATGATTCCATTAATCGTTTTCGGGGTATTGGGAATAAATGATGCAATAATCAAGAGAACCACCATTCCCACAAGCAAGATCGTGGGGAAATAATTGGTAACTTGAGTGCGTTCCATAGTGTGAATTGGTTCACTGTTTTTCCGGAAAACCAGAAGCAGTACTAATGTGGCAGCAATGGCACCAGCTTGTACAATCCAAAATAGGCCAAATTTTCCTTGGAAAAAGAAGAAATCCAAGAAATTCATGTTGGCATGTCCACCCAAAAGAATGGAAGTGGTATCACCTACTAAAGTAGCCGCGCCTTGTAAGTTGGAAGCTATGGAAATAGCAATAATGCTGGAGACGGGCGAGATATGCAGCTTCTTGGAAATATTGAGTGCTACAGGCGCGACCATTAGTACAGTAGCGACATTGTCAACAAAAGCGGATATAAAACCAGAAAATAATGACAAAGCAATAATTGCCCACTTAACATTTGGTGTTTTTTCAATTAAAATATCAGCGAGCCGTGCTGGCATTTTCGATTCGATGAACAGCGACACAATACCCATAGTGCCTGCAATCATCATAATGACGTTCCAATCGATAGCACTCAGTATTTCATCAACAGGCATGATGCCAAGAATTACAAAGATGGCTGCCGAACCAAGTGCAATATACGCCCTGATTTTAGGCAAGGCAAGTAAGAGAATATACGTGATGATGAAGAGACAAATAGCTATAATCTTTGGCGACATTATTAATTCTCCTTTACTTTTGTTATATCAGTATAAAGTATAGCATGTTAGAAAAATCGATACAATACGATTTAATACGAACCCGTAGTCTACGTATGGAAAAATTCGCATGATTGCAGGATTAGGCAGCCATATATTAAATTAATTTGATATGAGTATTGAGAATCAATATAAGGAGGAGCAAAATGCTGCGGAAAGTCTTGCTGTTGGTATTAATTAGCGCGGTAGCCTGCGGCTTTTATAACGCTGCAGCATGGGCGCAGTCAGCGGCTGAAGCACCACTGGTGCCGGATTTTACTTTGGATTCTAATGCGGGAAAACCAATATCCTTATCTGATTATGCAGGTCAAGTTGTGGTTTTGAACTTTTGGGCCAGTTGGTGCTCGCCTTGCCGCTCTGAAATGAACGAACTGCAGAAGTTGCATGACCATCTTACTGAAACACAGGAAGCAGTCTTACTCCTTCTCAGCCAGGTTGATGGAGTCCGTGAAACTAAAGAGAGTGCAGACAAATATCTTCAAGAAAATGGCTATACAATGTTAAACTTGTATGATACAGGGCTTGTTGGTTACTGGATTTTCGGTATTCCAGGGGTACCCACCACAGTGGTGATTGATCGTGAAGGAAGATTCCGCTCTTATGTAATCGGACCCACAGATTTTGCAACTATTATGAAAATGATTGGAGCTGTTCAATAATGCTGGGACAAATGCTGCCACAGGTAACAGTATCCATGTTTGGCTTAACCTTTGTTGAAGGATTGATGGCTTTTATCTCTCCCTGTCTTTTACCATTACTGCCTGTATATATATTCTATCTATGTGGCAACCAGACTGAATCGCGCCTAAAGTTGATCCTCAATAGTCTTGGTTTTATTTCTGGCTTTACTGTAGTATTTATTGCTCTGGGTGCGACAGCTTCTGGGCTAGGCAGTGTGCTTTCAGCTCATCGTCTTGGACTGCAGCGGGCAGCAGGGGTAGTGATGATTCTTTTTGGTCTGAACTATATAGAATTGCTGCCCATTCGTTTGTTAAGCCGTACTAGTAATTGGATAAAAAGTTCCAGACCAGCGACGCTGGGCACCAGCTTGCTTTTCGGTGCCGCATTTGCACTAAGCTGGACTCCGTGCTTGACTACGTTTTTAGGATCTGCGCTGCTGCTGGCTTCACAAGCTGTGACACTGTATCAGGGGATGGGGCTGCTGCTCATGTTTTCCCTGGGATTAGCCATTCCTTTTTTACTCACAGCTTTGCTGTGGGATAAGCTGCAGCGGACATTTGCCTGGATCAAAGCTAATTATCGCTGGATTAAGTTAATTTCCGGAAGTTTATTGATAATTGCCGGTTTGTGGCTGCTGTTAAACTAAATAGATTACTTCTGCCTGAGGCAGATAAGTGGCTAGTTCCTGTGTAAAGAACTCATTAACCTGAGCCATGAGTTCATCTGGATAAATATACTTGCCATAACCAAACTGTCCGTACTTATATTTGCGTTCCTTTTCATCCAAAGGAAGAGTAGAATTTGGAAATACTTTGGCAATATTATGCTTAGCACGCGTGGTAAAGCGGTGCGTAATCAGTTCGATACTTAGGTGGATATTCTGTGGTAGAGTTTGTGCCATTTTGATAATCAAATGATGATAATCTGCTTGCCATTCATCGTAAATGATGATTGGCGCAATTAGAAAACCAATAGGATAACCAGCAGCTGCAACCTTTGCCGCTGCTTGTAATCTGTCCTCTAGAGAATCAGTTCCTTTTTCGTACTGGTTAATAACCGGATCGGTGTTAAGTGAGAAACGGATTTCTGTATGACCATTGTGTTCTATGGTTAGTAAAGAGTCGATATCTGCGAATTTAGTTACAAAGCGGAATCGACCATATGGTTCTTGAGCAAAGAAGCTTATAGTATGTGCCAATGATCCCGAAAGGTACTCGACTGGTACCGGATCAGACGTAGCTGATCCCTCGAACTTTGTGATTTTTGGTTTTCGTTCCTCGATGTGCTGCTTGGCTGTGGCAAGGATTTCTTCCAGGTTTACATATACACGGTTTATTGGTTGGGGCCCTAATGTGGTTTGCAGATAACAATATTCACACAGCCCAGGACAGCTTGTAACTAGTGGTAGTTGATAGTGCGCAGAGGGTTTGCAGCCAGCGAACTTTAAAGTGCGGCGTACTCCCACTGCTAGATAAGATTTAGCTAGAATATACTTCTCTTTTGGTGATGTTGCTTTGATAGTGATGCGATTATGGGATGTAATCAATTCAATTGGGACGCCCATATCTGTTAGTTTGCGATGCAGCTGGCGGCCGAGGGGATAGTCTAATGCTTCAGATTCAAAAAATACTTTCTTAGGTATGAAGTGTCTGGGCATCAACGATCAATCCTTTTTTAAAGATCACTGCTAGTATGGGCGCGGTGACCTATAGATATGTACAAACTTGCAGGATTTACGTTTTTGTTAGCGTAATAAGAACACAGATAAACTATTTTTGATAAGGGTGAGTGGTAAATTGCAACGGCGAAAATTTGGTAAACTGGATTTCGAAGTGTCGCTGCTCGGATTTGGATGCATGCGGTTGCCTACTGTGTCCAATCCAGATCCCAATAGTGATGTTGGCAACATTGATGAAGCCAAGGCTGTGGCTATGATTCGTTACGCTATTGATCAAGGAGTCAATTATGTTGACACTGCGTATAATTATCATGATGGGAAAAGCGAAGTCCTGGTGGGCAAAGCGCTCAAGGATGGTTATCGCGATAAAGTCAATTTAGCCACCAAACTGCCTGTTTGGGCAGTAAACTCAGAGGAAGATTGCGATCGACTGCTTAATGAGCAATTGAAGAAATTGCAGACTGACCATGTGGACATGTATCTGCTTCATGCCCTAGGACGAGGAAGTTGGAACAACAAGGTTTTAAAGTATAATATGTTTAAGTTCCTTGACAAAGCTAAAGCTGACGGGCGGATTAAGTATGCAGGTTTTTCCTTCCACGATGATTTGGATGTGTTTAAAGAGATAGTTGATGCTTATGATTGGGACTTCTGCCAAATCCAACTCAATTATATGGATGATGAATATCAGGCAGGTGTGGAAGGATTACGTTATGCCAGCGACAAAGGCTTAGCTGTGGTAATTATGGAACCATTGCGCGGGGGCCGGTTGGTCAAGAATATTCCTGATGATGTCCAAGCTATTTGGGACCAAGCTCCAGTTAAACGCACCCCAGCTGAATGGGCTTTCCGCTGGTTAGCCAATTATCCTGAAGTTACGGTCATTCTTAGTGGTATGAGCACCTTCGATGATGTAGAAGCAAACATTGCCACTTTATCTGCAGCCACTCCCAACTCTCTAAGCGAAGAAGAGTTGGCAATTGTGCGCCGGGTTAAGGACATTTATAATCAGCGAATTAAAGTCCACTGTACTGACTGCCGCTACTGTATGCCTTGTCCACAGGGTGTGGCAATTCCTCACATTTTCAGCATCTATAATCATGCGAATGTTTATAACTTATATGGAGAAGGTAAGCAACACTATAGTCACTTGATAAGAGATAACAAGTCTGCTGATTTATGTGTTGAATGCGGCAATTGTGAATCCAAGTGTCCACAAAATCTGAGTATCATTGCATATCTAAAAGAAGCACATGCTGCTTTAAGTGAATGAATTAATGGATAGTGCAGGTAGCTTTCGAGGTTACCTGCATCTTTTTCAATATCCAAAATTAGTGGGGAAACGTCCCTGATTGTGCTAATATGATAATAGGGTCAGAATGAAAAAGGGAGAGTGAATGATCATGGAAGTTTCAGCTCAAAATCTGTTGTTTGCTTTCGCTGCAACCCTGCTGGCTGGCTTATCGACAGGCATTGGCAGTACCCTGGCTTTTTATGCAAAACAGACAGATAAAAAATTTCTCTCGGGAGCACTTGGTTTCTCTGCGGGTGTGATGATCTATGTTTCCTTTGTCGAGATTCTGATCAAAGCGCGGACTTCACTTACAGCTGTTTATGGGGACTTTAATGGATATTTACTCACACTTTTAGCCTTTTTTGGTGGTATTCTGGTAATTGCGCTAATCGATAAATTTGTTCCTAGTGGCGAGAACCCTCATAACATACGCGATGTCAACGAAATGAATAAAAGTGGTGAGGCGCAAGCTTTGGAAGAAAGGCAGCTGCTGCGGATGGGTTTGTTCTCTGCCTTAGCCATTGCTATTCACAACTTTCCTGAAGGGCTGGCAACGTTTATTGGAGCAATTCAGGATCCAACCTTAGGTGTGAGTATCGCTGTAGCCATTGCCATTCACAACATTCCCGAAGGAATTGCGGTTTCTGTACCGGTGTATTACGCTACAGGCGATAAAAAACAAGCGTTCCGCTATTCTTTCTTGTCTGGTTTGTCCGAACCACTTGGTGCCCTTGTCGGCTACTTTCTTTTACTGAGGTTTATCAGCGAGACGATGTTTGGCATCGTTTTTGCCATGGTAGCTGGTATTATGGTCTATATATCTCTTGATGAGCTGCTGCCGACGGCAGAGAAATATGGCTATCACCATGTTGCTATCTATGGTTTGGTAATGGGTATGGCTGTAATGGCTATCAGTCTGCTGTTATTTGTTTAATAAGGGGGAGCAGGAGTGCTGCTAAGATCCAAAGCGTATCAGGTTGCAGTTTGGATTTTAACGATCTTTGTGATTATTCTTGTAGGGCAACGTATTAGTTTCATCTTTCATCCATTGGTAGTACTGATCAAAACCATCTTTTTTCCCATGTTGGTAGCTGGCATTTTTTATTACCTTACCAACTCTTTGGTTGATGGGCTGACGCGGTTGAAAATCCCTCGTGTTGCAGCAATTCTTATTATCTATGTGTTATTCACGCTGGTTATTTTGTTTGCAGTTTTATATCTATCTCCAATTTTACAGCGCCAACTTACAGGTTTGATAACCAATTTCCCTCGCATTCTTACAGAGCTCGACAATCGTATCCAGGAACTACAAGACAGTACTATTTTTGCAGAGTTTGAGAAATTTGAGTTTATCCAAAAGCTAAGCAGGATCGATTATGTCAAAGTCGTTGATAGCTTAGTAGCAAAGCTATATCGAAACATTGGCAGCTTCCTTGGTTCAGTGGCGAGTTTTGTGGTAGTACTGCTTACTATTCCATTGCTGCTGTTTTATATGTTGAAAGATGGGCATAAAATCACTCCCAAGATTGTCAGCTTATTCCCGGATCAATATCAAGAGGAAGCTAGAGACGTGCTTTCGGAAATGAGCGACACAATTCGCTCCTACATTCAAGGCATGGTCATTGTTTGTCTGACAATTGGCGTGATGGTATATATAGGGTATTTAATCATTGGCTTGGATTACGCATTGCTGTTAGCGGCGGTAGCGATGATCACAAATATTATTCCTTATTTTGGGCCAGTAATTGGTACAATTCCCGCAGCCATCATTGCTTTGATGACTTCACCGTGGAAAGCAATCGAAGTCATCATCATCATGTTTATTGCCAACCAGTTAGAGAGTCATATAGTTGCGCCATTGATTATTGGAAAGAAGCTGAGCATCCATCCGGTGACCATCATTGTGGTACTGCTGACAGCGGGCAGTCTTGGCGGAATTATGGCTGTTATTCTGGGGGTACCAGCATATGCAATTATGAAAGTAATTGCTACCCATTCTTATAGTTTTATCCGGAGGTTGATGAAGGAGCGCAACAGCGAAAAATAGAGATTGGAGAATCAGGCTATGGACTTGCAGCACTTTGAACAACTGAAACGGGATTTGACTCGGTTTATGATGATGTACAAATTCGCATTAGAGGAGCTCAACACACGAATTGATATACTAAAGCAGGAGTTCCAGTATATCCATGAATACAATCCTATTGAGCATATCACTTACAGAGTAAAAAGTCCCGAAAGTATTATGCAGAAAGTCATTCGCAAGCAAGTGCCATTTACGTTAGAATCAATCAGGGAAAACATTCGTGATATCGCTGGCATGCGGATTATTTGCTCGTTTGTTTCAGATGTGTATAATATTAAAGAGATGCTGGAAAAGCAATCGGATTTGGAGATAGTTGAATGCAAAGACTATATCCAGCATCCCAAGCCAAACGGGTATCGCAGTCTGCATCTGATCGTAAAAGTTCCAGTGTTTATGTCTGACTATCGCGAAAAAGTTTGGGCAGAGATTCAAATCCGCACTATTACTATGGATTTTTGGGCTAGTATTGAACACAAACTGAATTATAAGTATAATTATGATATTCCTCAGCCATTATTAGATGAGCTAAAGCAGGCAGCATTGGCGGTTGCTGAACTAGATGCCAAAATGGAAAAGATTAATCGGGATATCAACAACTATAAGGCTACAAGACTTGCACAGGCAGATATGGAAGAACTGCATCTAAATAGTGAGCGTTTCCGTTTACCTTTAGAGTTTCTCAGACGACTGTTAGATTCACAAGACAACTAACGATTTTAGTAACCTATCATTGGCATGCTGATGATAGGTTACTCTTTTTGCGATCATTGTTTAATCTTTGCTAATATCAGAATACCAGTTTAAATGCTCCTTGTATCCGCTCTCAATTACTTCCGCCATTGCTTCTGCTCTGAGCATCTGAACTAGGTATTCTGGTGTTTATATATCGAGGGGTCAGCCCCCTCAAATTTAACATTTTATTTGTTGACAAAGGCGGAGCATAAATTTATACTTAATCAAAAAACGTATTTCTGCTCTTATCCAGAGAGGTGGAGGGACTGGCCCGATGAAACCCGGCAACCGGTGGTTAATGCCACAAGGTGCCAATTCCTGCTGGGATTTCCCAGAAAGATAAGAGGAGGATAGTTAATATTGTATATTAATTAACCTCTTCTTATGAAGAGGTTATTTTTTTAGGGATGGTGTGGCAGTGATTCAGCTAATCGATGTTTCCAAAACGTTTCATGGAGAAAAAGAGATTACCGCGCTGCAGAATATCAATTTGACGATACCCGATGGCCAAATCTTTGGTGTCATTGGCTTAAGTGGCGCTGGTAAGTCTACGCTTGTACGGTGTATTAACGGTTTAGAAAAGCCCGATCACGGACAGGTAATCGTCAGTGGTGTTGATATCAATCGACTATCTACCAAGGAGCTTCGGGAGATGCGGAAAAAGATTGGAATGATTTTCCAACACTTTAACTTGCTTTCATCACGGACTGTGGCAGGCAATGTCGCATTTCCTCTGGAACTGGTGGGCATGAATAAGCAGGATATTAAACAGCGTGTAGAGGAGTTACTTTCCTTAGTTGGTCTGACAGATAAAGCACATGTCTATCCACATCAGCTTAGCGGGGGGCAGAAACAGCGCGTTGGCATCGCTCGGGCACTAGCCAATCAACCCCAGGTACTGCTGAGTGATGAAGCAACTTCGGCTTTGGATCCGGAGACTACTCAATCAGTTCTCCATCTGCTGGCCGAGATCAACCAACGGATGGGATTGACGATCATCTTGATCACTCATGAAATGGATGTAATTCAGTCAATTTGCGATCATGTTGCGGTAATCGAGCAGGGTCGGATTGTTGAATGCGGACCAGTAATTGAGGTATTTACCAAACCTCAAAGTTCAGCAGCGAAACGCTTGATTCACGGGAGCATTAATGTGCAACTACCGCGTGACTTGTTAGAACGTGTAGCCATGTCCGGTCAAAACAAGCGTGTTTTGCTGAAACTCAGCTTTACTGGCAGTACCACCCATGAACCAGTGATTGCGACCATGCTGCGCACATGTGATGTGCAGGCTAACATCCTGTTTGGCAGGATTGATCAAATCAAAAGTATTCCCTTTGGCGTACTGCTTTTAGAAGTAAGTGGTGAACCGGAAGAAATAGAACGCTGTATGCGATTTATCGCTGACCAGCAGGTAGAGATGGAGGTGATTGCCAATGGTTAATAGTGTGATGTTCAAAACTTTGTGGCAAGCCACTTTGGATACCCTATACATGGTGGGGGCAGCGGTAGTAATCGCAGAAGCCATTGGTTTGCCAATAGGCATCCTGCTGGTAATTACAGATAAAGATCATATCTTGCCTAATCGCTGGATTAATTCACTATTGAACTTGATAGTGAATATTGGGCGGTCTATTCCATTTATTATCCTGCTTGTCGCTATTATTCCTTTTACGCGCTGGCTTATGGGTACATACATTGGTACTACAGCAGTAATCGTACCATTAACTGTCGCTGCAATTCCTTTTGTAGCCCGTGTTGTAGAGAGTTCGCTGCGGGAAGTAGACCCAGGAGTGATCGAAGCAGCTCAGGCCATGGGTGCCTCACCATGGCAGATCATTATCAAAGTGCTGCTGCCTGAAGCCCTGCCCAGCTTAGTTCTAGGCTTTACCTTGACTGCTGTCAACTTAGTTGGTTACTCAGCGATGGCAGGTACTGTGGGTGGTGGAGGTTTAGGTGATGTTGCTATTCGCTTTGGTTACCAGAGATTTCGCGCTGATGTAATCGTCTATACCGTGATTATTCTTGTGGTGATCGTCCAGTTATTGCAAATGCTAGGTAATTGGCTGGCTAAGAAACTAGCTAAAAATTAAATTAAAATAAAGGAGGAAGTTTGCATGATCAGAAAATGGTTTATTATTGCAAGTATCTTACTGGTGGTGTTCAGTGGTCTTTGTGCTGCCGAAGAAGTTCTTCGTGTCGGTGCCACACCTGTTCCCCATGGTGACATCTTGCTGCAGGTTGTCCCACTTCTGGCTGAGCAGGGGATTAAGTTAGAGATTATCGAGTTTACCGACTACATACTTCCGAACATCGCTCTTAACGATGGTGAAATTGATGCTAACTTTTTTCAGCATGTGCCTTATTTACAAACATTTAATCAAGATCACCGGATGAATTTGGTGGCTGTAGCTAACATCCATATTGAGCCGCTGGGTTTGTACAGCAAGAAAGTTGCTAGTGTCTCAGAGCTGCCCAAAAACGCTACTATTGCTATCCCGAACGATCCTACCAATGGTGGGCGTGCCCTATTGTTGTTGCAGAGTGCTGGTCTAATCAAAGTCGATCCAAAAGCGGGAATTACACCGACCATTTTCGACGTTATCGAAAACAAAATGAATCTGAGATTTGTGGAAATTGAAGCTGCTCAGCTTGCCCGCACTTTAGATGACACTACCGCAGCGATAATCAATGGTAATTATGCTCTGTTAGCCGGGCTAGTACCAACACAGGATGCCATCTTTTTAGAAGGTGCTGATTCTCCCTATGTAAATGTGCTTGCAGTACGTGCAGACCGCGCTGATGATCCCAAGATTCAGAAACTGGCTGAAGTACTACGGAGCGATGTGGTACGAGATTTTATCTTAAACCAGTATAATGGCAGTGTGGTGCCAGTATTCTAAAACTAGTGATCAAAAAAGGGAATGTCATATCATGACATTCCCTGCTGCCCATCTAGCTGAAAAGCTCTTTGCCAATGGTTTCATTGATTTCATTCATTTTTCTGCCAAATGCTTCTTGCGCTTTAATTAAATTATTCAATGTAAGATTCGATCTGATCTTTGCTTCCAATAAGCGCAGCTCCTGAAAGAGTTCCACAGTTGGTTCCTTGCCTTCCATCTGTAACAGGTAGATTTGCTGCTGTTTTTCCTGCATTTGCTTTACCAAATCTTCCGCAATTGGATCGAGCTTCAATCTTGTTTGTGCCGATGTCAGGTTTTTATACTCCTCAGTTTCTTTTAACAGTTGGGCAAGCTCTTTAGCCTTTTCTTCTAGTTTCAATCAGTGCACCTCCAAAAATTATTCCTTTACCACTTCTCTACCTATAAAGCATTTTCCTTTTTACCTTAAAACTTTATTTGCGCAGTTTCACCCATACTGTATTCCAGTATACTGTTTTGGTAAGAATGATGAGAGCAAAATAGATGAATATGCTAATGATGATTGCAACAACGGTTGCAATCAAGACGTGAATATTGTATAGCAGCAATGTATCATAAGTAAATTGAGTGAATAGAGCACTGACTATCCCAATGCTGATTATCTTAAATACATCACTGAATTTAAAGCAAGCGCCAATGTAACGGTAGAGAGCCAGGTAATGGAAAACAGTTTCGAGGACTACAGATAGACTGAACGCCAAGGCCACCCCATAAATACCCAATTGGAGCTGAGCTGTTAGCGGGTAGATCAGTGCTAAACTAATACATTTGGGAATGATGTTATTTAGCATAGCTGTAGTTGCATGACCTAAACCTATCAGTGAAGAAGACATTGGTGAATGGAAATATTGAAAAAGATAAAAAGGCGCTGTCAACCTCAACAGTCCTGCAGCCTCTGGTGCCTGGTAGAAAATTGTCAAGAACTGATCAGCAAACAAAAACAAAATAACACTACTGGGTACGCCAACGAGGAGTGAGATGCGTACTGCTTGCGATACACGTTTATTCACCAAAGCAGTATTGCGTTGAGAAGTGGCTTCGCTTATGGCTGGCACCAGGGCGACGGCTAAGGAATAATTGATGAATCCAGGAAAAAATAACAAAGGAAAGACGTACCCAGTCAACATGCCAAACTGCTCTGCAATTGCTGTGGAGTCGAGACCGGTCTGTAGTAGGCTTTTGGTAATGATCATGGGCTGAATAGTCCTTAAAAGTGAGCGAAAGAATTGGTTGCCAGTTTGGGGCAGACCAATTTGCAACAACTCAATGACATCCACCTTTGAGCGGGGTATACCTCGCAAGATTTTTGTGGCGCGCAGACGAGCCGATGTTGTTGGCTTGAAAAGTATGCCGAGATATAACAATGAAGCCAGTTCACCTAAAACACTAGCGACAATCGCTCCTGCAGCGGCATACTCAATACCGCGATCGGCTAACATTTCTACCAGAACATAAAGAAAAACAATCCGTACTATTTGTTCGATTACTTGTGAGATTGCCAGTGGATTCATGTTCTGCCGGCCTTGAAAGTACCCACGCAATACACCTGATATAGCTAAAATTGGAATTACAGGGGTCAAAGCCATCAAGGAATAATAGGCGCGCTGATCCGCTAAGAACCTCTCTGCAATGATTTTGCCAAAACCCAGTATACCCAAAGTTAAGACAGCAGCAATCGTACAGGTGATGCTTAGAGCAACCATGAGCACCCGTTTTATTTTTACCTCATCATGCACACTCTCAGCTTCCGCGACTATTTTCGATACAGCTACTGGAAGTCCTAAGGTGGTGATTGTCATCAATAGCCCCATAAATGGTGAGACCATCATTTGCAAACCAATTGCTTCAGCTCCAAGCAGCCGAGACTGAATAATCGTCGTGGCAAACCCCAAGATTTTCGTAACTAGACCAGCCGCTGTGAGCACAAAAGCACCTTGAAGTAATGATTGCTTGCGCACGCTATCACTTCCTATACATCTACAGTTAGTAAATGTATATGCAGTAATATAGCAAGATAGATTAGAGAATTGGATTGCTGTTGACATTCATTTGTGTTTGACTTATGATCAACATATAAACACCCCACCCGGGTAGGGTACACGAAGGAGTGAAGCTATGTGCAGAAAAAATTCACTGTAACAGGCATGTCATGCTCTGCTTGTGCTGCAGCGGTGGAACGTAGCGTCAAAAAAATAGATGGAGTTCAATCTGTTAATGTCAACTTATTGGCGCAAAGTATGATAGTGGATTTTGATGCCAATGTCACTAATGTAGCGGCAATTATACAGGCAGTCGAACAAGCTGGTTATGGTGCTTATGAACAGGTAACCATGTCAGCTGCCAGCCAAAAAGAGGACAGCCAGCCTGTTAACCCAGCAGCGCAAGAAGCCTTAGAACTAAAACATCGACTGATTGTTTCGTTCGTGTTTTTAATACCATTAATGTATATAGCGATGGGACATATGTTGCACTTACCCTTGCCGCGTTGGCTGGATGGTACAGAAAATGCTGTCACTTTTGCTTTTCTGCAGTTTTTACTGACACTGCCAATTGTCTATGTAAATCGGAAATACTACCAAGCAGGCTTCAAGAGTTTGCGTAAACGCAATCCAAATATGGATTCTCTGATCGCCATTGGATCTGCAGCCGCTATCCTTTATGGGATTATCGCCATTTTTCGGATCGGTTATGGCTTGGGACACCATGAGCATGCAATAGTTCACCAATATATGATGGACTTATACTTTGAAACAGGGGCAATGATCTTGACTTTGATTACTCTAGGAAAGTTCTTAGAGGCGCGGAGTAAAGGGAGAACTTCTCAGGCGATTGCCAAACTGCTCGATTTAGCACCGAACAGGGCTGTGGTGATCCGTAATGAGCAAGAAATGGAAGTCCCAGTAGAAGAGATTGTTGTTGGTGATGTTGTGGTTATCAGACCAGGGCAGAAGATCCCAGTCGATGGTGTCATTATTGAAGGCAGCTGTATTATTGATCAATCAGCATTAACGGGAGAAAGTATCCCTATCGAGAAGACTGTTGGTGATCGGGTGATTTCAGCTACCATAAATAAAAGCGGATTTATCAAGTTCAAGGCAGAAAAAGTGGGTAATGAGACAACCTTAGCCCAGATTGTGCAGTTGGTGGAAGCAGCTGGTACTTCCAAAGCACCAATTGCCCGTTTAGCTGATCGCATCAGTGGTATTTTCGTACCAGTTGTTATGATTATTGCGGCTGCTGCTGCGGGAATCTGGCTGCTGTTAGGAGCAGCTCCAGAATTTGCTTTATCCGTTGGGATAGCGGTACTGGTTATTTCTTGCCCCTGTGCTTTAGGATTAGCGACACCAGTGGCTATCATGGTGGGCACAGGCCAGGGCGCATTGCATGGTATTTTGATTAAATCAGCAGAAGCTCTAGAAATAGCTCACACAGTGGATACTGTTGTCTTGGACAAAACAGGTACGATCACCGAAGGAAAACCACGAGTTACTGACGTAATCACAGCCCCTGGAGTGATAGAAAACGAACTATTAACAATCGCTGCTTCTATCGAAAAACCTTCGGAACATCCGCTAGCAGAAGCATTGATGGAGAAAGCGCATTCACTAGAATTAGCGTTGAAACCTACAAGCGATTTTTCAGCTATTACCGGAAAAGGCATCGTAGCGACTATTGACGGTGTGCAGTATATTGCTGGAAATGTGGCTATGATGGAAGAATTCGCTATTCCAACTGCTGACTGGCAACAACATCTGGATGCACTGGCCGAGGCAGGCAAGACACCTTTATTGTTTGCTTCTCAAGAGCGAGTGCTTGGAATAGTTGCTGTTGCAGATGTAATAAAGCCTACAAGCCAAGCAGCAATTGACGAGTTCAAGGCCATGGGGATTGATGTAGTGATGCTTACCGGAGATAACCGGAAAACTGCTGAAGCAATCCGAAAGCAGCTTGGTTTGAATCAAGTCATTGCCGAAGTTATGCCACAAGACAAAGAAAGCACGATCCGCGCTTTACAAGCTCAAGGCAAGCGTGTAGCGATGATTGGTGATGGTATCAATGATGCGCCAGCACTTGTCCGAGCTGATGTGGGAATTGCAATTGGCGCAGGGACAGATATCGCCATTGAGTCAGCTGATGTAGTGTTAATGCGCAATGATCTTTTAGATGCAGTAGCTGCTATTCAGCTGAGCAAAGCCACATTAAGAAATATCAAGCAGAATTTGTTTTGGGCGTTCTTTTACAATTCACTGGGAATTCCTCTGGCCGCAGGAGTGTTCTATACACTCCTTGGTTGGAAACTTAGCCCTATGATTGGCGCAGCAGCCATGAGTTTAAGTTCAGTTTTCGTGGTCACTAATGCATTGCGGCTAAAGATGTTTCAGCCTAAGTTCAGGGAAAGCAAGGAGTAGATGTTATGCGATCAGATCGGGAAAACGTGGTACGGATGCTCAAAACAGCTCGTGGACAAATCGATGGCTTGTTGAAAATGGTGGAAGAAGATCGCTATTGCATCGATATTTCCAATCAAATCTTGGCAGTTCAGGCGATTCTACGCGCCGTGAACAAAGAGATTCTGCATGGTCACCTAAGTCACTGCGTGAAAGAAGCCTTTTCCACCCAAGCAGCCCAGGACAAGATTGATGAGGTAATGGCCTTAATTGATAAGATGCTCAAGTAGCTGTGCTGTTGCTTTTCCGCAGTAAATTGATTATAATGAAAATGATTATATAGATATAAGCGATGACCAGGGCAAGTACCTTGTCAGCACTTTATCAGAGAGCTGGTGGATGGTGTGAATCAGCAAAGTGGTGCAGGGGAATGGGCCTGGGAGCTGTTTACCGAAACCTGTTGGGAGTAGGCTAAACCGGCAGCCACCGTTATCAGGCATAGAGGGAGTTAAAGCTGTTGCTTTAACTAACTAGGGTGGTACCGCGAGATCAACTCGTCCCTATGGGACGAGTTTTTTTAATTCTGAAAACGAACAGGAGGAGAAGATATGCAGCGGGTTTTTTCAGGTATTCAACCTACTGGCACGATTCACATTGGCAATTACCTGGGAGCAGTGAAAAACTGGGTTAAACTCCAAGATCAATACGAAAGTCTCTTTTGTGTTGTGGATTATCACGCTATCACTATTGAATATGATCCAGCCAAATTGCCAGAACGTGTATTGGACTTAGCTGCTACGCTGCTTGCAGCAGGAATTGATCCAGAAAAGGCTACACTGTTTGTGCAGTCAACTGTACCAGAACATACTGAACTTACCTGGCTATTAACGTGCATTACTTCGATTGGTGCGCTAGAAAGAATGACGCAGTTCAAAGATAAGTCAGAACGGCAAAAAGGTGGAGTTTATGCGGGATTAATGAATTACCCGATTTTGATGGCAGCAGATATCCTGATTTATAAAGCTGAGTTTGTCCCTGTAGGAGAAGATCAACTGCAGCATCTAGAATTAACTCGGGAGATAGCTCGCCGCTTTAATACGTTGTTTGGTGAGATATTGCCAGAACCTCAACCACTGCTCACCAAGACAGCTAGGGTGATGGCTCTCAATGACCCAACCAGCAAAATGTCAAAAAGTATTGAGGGCAGCTATATTGCCATTGATGATTCTGATGAGGTAATCCGCAAAAAGATTCGCCGTGCTGTGACTGATCCAGGCCCACTGAGCAGCGAAATGGGACCAGGAGTCAAAAATCTATTTACTTTGCTGGAAGCCTTTGCTGATGCAGAGACAGTTTCCCACTTCCATCAAGAGTTTGCCAATCAGACACTCCGTTATGCTGACTTGAAGCAAGCTTTAGCTGAGGCTATTGTCACAGCTTTGGCACCAATTCGGGAACGGAAAATGGAGATCTTGTCGCGGCCCCAAGAACTAGAGCAGATTCTCTTAGCCGGAAGAGATCGTGCACGGGTTTTAGCACAGCAGACCCTAGGTGAAGTCCGAGAAGCTATGGGCTTTAGAATGCCAGTCAAGTAAGAAAGGAACGTCATTTAATGGATCTTCCAGCAGAACTGCGAAAAGCACTGGAGATAGAACTGGGAAATCAGTCTCCAGCGGCATTATCCAAAGCAGCAGCTGCTCTCTCACTTCGATACCGTCATCAGCACGCTGATGGAAGATCTTTATTACACAGCATCAACGAAATTCAAGCCTACGCAGCTTTTCGGATGCCGGCCACTTATGCTGCTGTCCATGCTGTCTTGGAACAAGTGCGGGCAGTTCAAAAGTTTAATCCGAACTCACTGTTGGATATTGGGACAGGTCCGGGTACGGTAATGTGGGCGGCTGCAGAACTGTATCCGGATTTAAAGACGATTATCTTGATCGAGCGAGAATCAGAGATGATTGCATTGGGAAAGAGATTAGCAAAACATAGCACGCGACCAGTGATGCAGCATGCGCACTGGGTCCAGGCAGATGTTACCCGGGATTGGAAGGTGCCAGTGGCTGATTTGGTTACGGCTGCTTATGTTCTAGGTGAACTTGATCCTAAGGATCGCCAAGCATTGGTTCAACAATTGTGGCAAGTTACCGCAGGAACTCTGGTACTGATTGCTCCAGGTACACCTGGTGGTTTTGCCTGTATACGCTCTGCGCGGGAGCAGTTGTTAGCTGCTGGTGGTGTGGTTGTGGCACCCTGTCCCCATAATCTGGAATGCCCAATAGTGGGTGATGACTGGTGCCACTTTGCTCAACGAGTGGCTCGTACCCGGCTGCACCGGCAGCTGAAAGCAGGTGATCTTGCTTATGAAGATGAAAAGTACGCCTATCTGGCAGTATCCCGTCAGCCCGGAGCAGCTGTTTCAGGTAGAATAATCCGCCATCCTCAAATCCGTAAAGGTCATGTGACCTTGAGTGTGTGTGAGGCTGCAGGGATCAGTTCACGCACCATCAGCCGGAAAGATAAAGAGTTATATCGCCAAGTCAAGAATCTCAAGTGGGGTTCAATATTTCCAGGAGAAGCAAGCAATGATTGACTTGCTTCTTTTTTTGTCGTTTTATTTGCAAAAATATTGTGAGTATATCGTTATATAAGTATTATGACTTTTGGCAGGAAATGCATATTTCATAAGCGAAATAATAAATATAAGATTTATCGGCAAAATACGAAAAAGGAGTGTTTGCATGGCTACTGTCGACATGAGTGCTCTCTTTGCAAAGCTCACTGGTAATGAAACAGCTGAGGAACTGCGCACCATGCTTGAATGGGAACGACGTGTATTGAAAGCTATCATTAATTACCTACCAAGTTCGGTTTATGTTAAGGATAAAGATGCTAGAAAAATCTTGGCGAACAAGATTAATATTTTACAAGCTGGATTTACTCGTGAAGAAGATGTCATTGGCAAGACTGATTTTGATATATTCCCACGGTATCTAGCCGAGAAGTATTATGAAGATGACTGTAAAGTCCTCAAGCATGGACAGTCGATCACCAATCGAGAAGAACAGGTGATTAGTTCTGATGGAAAAGAAGTATGGCAGATTACCGAAAAATACCCGTTTAGGGACGATGAAGGTAATATTATCGGTTTGATTGGTTTTGGTCATGATATCACCAGCAAGAAGCAGCTTGAGCTAGAGAATGCCTTGGCGGCACAAAAAATCAAAGAACAGCAGGATATGGTCGAGCAGATGATTATGGACTTATCAACTATACCTTCAAAAATTGGTAATCTTGTCGATGGTATTGCCCACATATCACGTCAGACCAAAATGGTGGCTATTAATGCCGCTATCGAAGCAGCGCGTGTCGGGGAATATGGCCGTGGTTTTGAAATCGTTGCCAGGGAAGTTGGAGAGTTATCTGACCAGTCCAGTAAAGCTACCAATCAAGTTCGTGAAGCGATCGAAGAAGTAAATTCATTGGTCCAAAAAATACTGCAGCTCTGGGAAGAAGTACGCCAAGATATGTAAGGCATGTTTAGTATAAGGGCCTAAGGTTGAGTCTTAGGCCCTTGTATAGTATAATTGTAAAGTAAGGTTTGATCAGAATTGAGGTGGCGGAGTTGCATAATCGCCGTAAGGTCATGCAGATCTGTCTTGCCTGTGTGGTCTTGGCTGTTTTGAGTTATGGTTCTATAGAACTTGTACCCAAGATCACAGAGTTAGCCAGCGACCTCGAAAGATTTCGCCGTGTAATTCTCTCCTATGGCCATCTGGGGGTTTTAATATTTATTGGTATACAGATTTTACAAATCGTTGTTGCTGCCATTCCTGGTGAAGTGATCCAGATTGCTGGTGGTTACATATATGGAACTGAGCTTGCGACTTTGTATCTGCTGACTGGTATGATTATCGGTACATTTGGAGCTTTTGGATTATCCCGTCTAGTGGGGTATCCTCTAGTAAGGTTAATGGTTTCAGCAGATAAGCTTATCTACTTTCGTTCTTTGATGACGAGCAGTAAGGCCAATCTAGTGCTCTTTTTCCTTTTCCTTGTTCCTGGTCTGCCAAAGGATGTGCTGACGTATGTTGGCGGACTGACTCCAGTTAAGCCACTCAGTTTTGTACTTGTTACGACCATTGCCAGAATTCCAGGAGTGTTTCTTTCGGCTTACTTGGGGGAAAACTTGCTGGAAAGAGATTATACGACAGTGATTGTTATTAGTGTGATCGCTGTTGCACTGTTTGTTTTTGGCTTAATCAAGCGTGAACTGATCCTTAACCTGCTGCAGCGGATTAGTCATGCTCTACAAAAGCATAAGAAATAACTAGACACGAGGTGGGATCATGGAAGCAAAGCGAGTAGCAGCAGAGAGAGCAGTTGACTTTATATCAGAGGGAATGACAGTGGGATTAGGTACAGGGTCGACCGTGTACTATGCCATCCAAAAGTTAGGCAGGCGGGTACAAGCAGGACTAAACATTCGCGCGGTGGCTACCTCTGTACGCTCAGAAGAACTTGCTCATGAACTCGGTATCAAGTTAGTTCCTTTTGCAGAAATTGACAGTATTGATATCACCATTGATGGTGCAGATGAGGTTGATCCTCAATGGAACTTAATCAAAGGGGGAGGAGGAGCGCTGCTCCGAGAAAAAATCGTAGCTGCTGCCAGCAAGCAGTTTATCGTCATCGTGGATGAGAGTAAGGTGGTCAACCAGTTGGGCAAATTTCCTCTCCCGGTTGAGGTCATTCCATTTGGGTGGGAGCTGACTGTTCGTAAACTTACACAGATGGGATTGAATCCTCAAATGAGAATGGATGGCAATAATCCTTACATAACTGATAATGGGAATTATATTTTTGATTGTCATATAGGTGCCATTCCCAACCCCGCCCAGTTGCATGAACAGATCAACCGGGTGGTGGGAGTCGTTGATAATGGACTTTTTGTTGGTTATGCTACGAAGGTAATAGTTGGCCATCAAGATGGTTCAGTGAAAGAATTAACCGCACCTTACAAAGCTTAAGAAACAGCATACAGCCCTAGAGAAGTAGTTCAGATCTCTAGGGCTGTGTTTTATGTTATGCTTTTTCCCGGTTGAAAAGGTCGTAGAGTATTGGTACCACAAGCAGTGTCAGCGCTGTTGCATAAGTCAAACCACAGCTGGCCGAGATAGCCATTGGCTGGATTAGCTCTGTACCTACACCTACGCCCAGACTCATAGTTGAGAGACCAAGAATTGTGGTCAGTGCAGTCATAAGGATCGGCCGCAAACGAATCACACACGCTTGAACAATTGCTTCACGTTTAGTAAGTCCATCGCGGCGCAGGTTGTTGATGTAATCAATTAAAACAATACCATTATTGACTACTACACCAGCCAAGACAATTAAACCAATAAAGGCCACTATGCTCAGTGGATAACCAGCGAAAATCAAACCCAAAAAACCACCAGTAAAACCAAGTGGTATGGTAAACATAACGATGAATGGTGAGAATAGTGATTGAAACTCAGCAACCATCACCAGGTAGATGAGAATAACTCCTACGACCAGTACCAGAAACAAATCATCAAACGACTCTTGGATTAGCAGTAGTTCACCGCTGTAATCAATTGAATATCCTTCAGGAAGCTGATAATGCTGAAGTTTACGGTCGATTTCCCGGCTGACGATTCCAACGTTATATCCATCGGCTACTGAACCAGTTACTGTGACAGTCCGCTGATGGTTCTGCCTCATAATGGAGGTAAACCCTTCAGCTGTTTCAATGGTAGCAATATCACCTAATAAAACTGATTCACCTAAAGGTGATTCAATCTGAATATCCTTCAATGTCTCTACAGACAGCTGATTTTTGCTTGGATCATCTTTCACATAAACAGCATAATCATCCGTACCAATGGTTAGAGTAGTAGCTGCTTTATTAGAACCTAAACGCTGATTGACTGTGAGCAGTACTTGCCCGACTGTTAAGCCTTTGGCGATACTCTTTTGCTTATCCACAGTAATACGAAATTCCGGTGCTGTGTCTTCCAAGCCATCCGAAACCTCGATTGTTCCTTCTGTCTCAGCGACGATCACTGCAACATCACGTGCAATCCTTTGTAGAGTATCAAGCTCTGGCCCGCGGATATTGATAGCAATATCACCACCGCTCAAAATACTCAGATCCAAAGAGGATTCACTCACAGTTATTTCGGCGTTCACATTAGAGGTGCGCTGGCGGATTTCTTCAGCAATCGCCATACTGGTACGCTGGCGTTTTTCTTTTAGCAGCAGATAAAAGGATAAAGTGTTTTCTTCGGACTTACCTATACTCAAGCCAATGCTGGAAAGCGGACTGCCTAAAGAAACACCTATAGTGTCGATATCATCAATCGTCCGCAGAATCGCGGTGATCTCATCCGCTGAAGCAATAGCGTCAGCAAACGTGGCATCACTAGGTAAAGTAACTTGCATCATGATTTGACCTGTATCAGCAGTTGGGATAAACTCGGTACCCATTTGCCACATGCCAAAACAACTGACAGCAAATAGGATAACTACCCCTACTAATACAGCAGCACGATGATTTAACGACCATTGGAGAATGCGCGAATAACGTGTTTTCAACCGTTCAGTGAAACGGTTTTCCGTTGGTATCTTTGTTCCCAGGGAGCGAGAAGCCATCATTGGTACGAACGTCAGAGCCACCAGCAGACTGGCCGTGAGAGAGTAAGTAATCGTTAATCCCATGTCGCTGAAAATCTGCCGTGTCAATCCTTGGGTGAAGACTATAGGTAGGAATACCGCAATCGTAGTCAAGGTGGAAGCGGTAATGGCACCAGCCACCTGCTTAGCGCCAGCAACTGCTGCTTCTTTTGCTGACTTGCCTTCGCTGCGTAGACGGTAAATATTTTCGATAACGACAATGGAGTTGTCAACCAGCATGCCTACTCCCAACGCTAACCCGCCAAGAGAAATAATATTAAGAGTTATTTTGCTAAAATACATTAAAACAAAGGTGGTAACTATACTGATTGGGATTGAGACGGCTACTACTAAGGTTGGTCTGAAACTCCGCAGAAATAGAATAAGAGTCAATACTGCCAAAATGCCACCGTAAATAATGTTTGAGACGATGGAATCAATGACCATGTCTATGTAAATACCTTGATCAAATAGTGAAGTAACTTGTAGATCTGGATACTTATTATTCAAGGTTTTTGTCCGCTCGCGGATTTTGCGCGCAATTTCGGCAGTTGAATAATCCGTTTGCTTCTGAATGATGAGCATTACTGCTTCTTCACCGTTGAAACGGGTATAAGTTTTACCGGTATTGTTGATTAATTCAATATCTGCTACATCCGCAAGGGTGATTGGCTTGAGATTTGGTATTGGTAAACTCACCAGTGGTAAGTGCTGCAATTCTTCAATACTGCGGATTCGGTCTCCAACGCGCACCAGATAGGTAGTGTCATGCACTTGGAGGTACCCAGCTGGCATACTGATATTCTGGCCTTGGAGTATGGCGCTGATCAGTTCTGGGGTGACCTCTATGTTCTGCAATTGTGACAAGTCTAACCCATATTGCTGTAACATAGTCGTTAAGTCCATCTTAGGCATAAAGAGATTAGGCAAGAACAGTGCCGATTGCACTATTTGTTCGAGTTTGGCTTTTTGTTGATCGATTTTCGATTGATTCAACGTAACATGAATCTCTTTTTGCGATAAACCGGTGGCTGAAACTGAAGCCACTCCCAGGATCTTTTGGTATTCTGGTATCACGGTATCCTCAATAAATTTGCTGGCTTCGGCAACTGATTGTCCGCGGACAGCAACTGATAGGACCGCTACTGGCAATAAGTTGGGATTAATACGCATAATCATAGGGGAAGTAGTATCTTTAGGCAGATATGCAGTGATCAAATCCAATTTTTCACGGATCTCTACTACTGCTGCATCCATATCGCGCATTTCACTAAACTCGAGCATGACCATGGAAACGTTTTCGGAAGAAAATGAATATACATTTTGAATATCGCTTAATGTGAGCATAACCTGTTCAATGGGTTGTGACACGCTCATTTCAATAGTCTCTGGGCTAGCTCCAGGATATGCAGTGATGATTACAGCGATGGGCAGGTTGATATTTGGCAGTAGATCAGTGGTAGTGTTGTATACGGAAATTGCACCAAGGATGAGGATAATGATGATACCTACAATAATCGTATACGGTTTTTTGACACTAAACTCCGCCAGCAATTTTTCCACTCCATTCTTTCTTAAATTTAAATTTTATGATTATTGCTCAGGATAGATCACCAATTCCATGTTATCACGCACAATTTGATTGAATTTGGTTAATCCCGTGTAAATATCAATCAAATCTTGCTCGGGAACGCCATGGAAGGTTTGGAAAATAAAATCACGGAATTTTTGTTCAATGATTTCCGCGATCTGTTTATGTTGATCTACCAATGAGATGGATACAATCCGTCGGTCGTATGCGGATCTTTTGCGTTCGACAATATTTATTCGTTCAAGACGATCAATAATACCACTGACTGTACTTTTAGATAATCCCATTTTCTTGCTGATATCAGAGATACTTAATTCATCATGTTCTTGTAAGAGCACAATCAATGATATTTGTGGGATACTGAGCTGATAATGGTTAAAATAAGATCGCAGCAATGTTTCCAGATTTTTCCTTACGTCTTGCAGCAAATCAATGATCCGCTTAGGCAGCTGGCTGTCTTTTTCCACATTAGTCCACCTCCTTTACTACTATGGAAATATTTCGCATGCGAATCATTTTATTTTAGTATAGTTTGACAAAAAATCTAGGTTTTTGTCTGCAGGAAAACCTTTCTATTGCACGAAAAGATAGAAATTAATGTTAATTTGCGTGATCATTGGTATATAAATTGATGATCACGTTTAAATTAAATGAAAGAGAGGGAGGTTACACAAATGAAGAGTTTAAAAGGTACGAAAACAGCTGAGAACTTGCTTAAAGCCTTTGCTGGAGAAGGTCAAGCTCGGAACAGATACACCTATTATGCATCGATTGCTGATAAGGAAGGGTATAAGCAAATTCGCAACATTTTTATCGAGACCGCGGACAATGAAAAAGAGCATGCTAAGCGGTTCTGGAAGTTTTTACTAGCTGGTTTTGGTGATGAGCTGCCCACACATGTAGAGATTACCAATGCTTCATATCCGGTAGCTCAAGGTACTACGTTGGATAACCTTAAGGCAGCAGCTGCTGGCGAAAATGAAGAATGGGAGCACATGTATCCTGAGTTTGCCAGAGTGGCTGAAGAGGAAGGTTTCCCAGAAATCGCTGCTGTTTTCAAGTATATTATTGAAGCAGAAAGACGCCATGAGATTCGTTTCTTGAAACTAGCAGAGAACATTGAAAATGGCAAGGTATTTAAGAAGGATCAACCAGTGTTGTGGAAGTGTACCAACTGTGGCTACATTCACGAAGGGCCAGAAGCGCCAACTACTTGCCCAGCTTGTGCACATCCTCAAGGATTCTTCGAAGTCTTCAAGGAAACCTACTAAGAGCAAAAAAGAGTCCTACCCGCCACTGTTGGGGGTAGGACTTTTTCTGTTTTAGGCTGGTTGGTCAGCTGGTTGAAAATGAATGATAATACCTTGGTCGTGGAAATTGCGATCCTTGATCAGAGTGGTGGTACAGATGACGTGCTGAGGTGATTGACTGTGCAGTGGCGTGATTTCCAACGTAAAGGTGTAGTTGCTTAAACCTTCCCGTACTGTTTTCTGGATATGGCTGATGATTTCATGATTGCGAATAATGAAATGTACAGGACGTTCTAGTGCTTGACTGAGCCGAATACCAAGAATATCTTCAGCAGCGGGATTCATTTTCAACACACGGTTGTACATATCTGTGATCACAATACCATCTTTGATACCAACCAAAATGGCATTCATGCGTTCACGTTCAATCTCAATTTCGTTGAGTACGTCTTCCAGTTCGAAGCGGCTGCTGTCTAAGGTGAGAGCTAATTCTCTCTGTGCTTGCTGGAATGGGGTAATATCATACCCATACAGCAGTACCTGCGCTTGTGATTGTTGTAGACGCAGTGCACGGCAGTCCAAGACAATGTTCTTTTGATTCCAAGAAAACTCAAGCTCACAGGCAGCACTTGCATCGCCATTTTGTAACTGGCGAATCAACTGCTCGAGTTTCAGCCGTTGCTCCTGGTTTGAGAGGTAGTTAGCAAGGTTGGTACCAGTATCGACATTAAGGAGAGCTTTAGCCGCATGATTAGTTTCTGTGACCAGACCATCGAAGGTAAGTTTAATGATTGGTAAATCAATTGCTGTATACTCATCTTTTAACTGATCATAGTCACGCTGCAGTTGTTGGTTTGCTGATTCTGACTTAATCAACTGATCCCTGATAGTTTGAGATGCAGTGATATGGTTTTCCATTTCTGATTTCAGATTAACGATCAAATCCTGGGATTGAGCAATTTGAGCGTTCAACTGATTGATTTGCTCATTAGCGGCAGCAATTTGCTCTAACAATTGCTGTTTTTCAAGATGATAGTTTGCGGCATGCTGCTGCAGCTCTTTATGTAACTCACTTTCTTTCTGGCGGAGTTGTTCTAATTCTGCTGTCAAGTTTGCAGTTTCAGCCTGGCTTGCGCGTAACGCAGTAATATCTTCAACCCAAGCCAGTAATGGGGAATTTGCTTCAGTTGTGGTTAAGTGGACTATATAGGAATAAGTACCATTGGATGAACTACAGGTAAGTTCTAGATGTTGTGGCTGCTGATTTTGACTGAGGGCGTCCAGTGCACTGGTTAGAGCATCGGGAGTAGATGTGTACTTATTCACCAATTCCTGAAGATTGGCCAAGGTGAGCTGCTCTGGCTCCATATTGAGCAGTTGAATAAAAGCATTGGTAGTTAGTAAAATTTGATTTGATGTGAACAGGACAAGAGGGATGGAGCAATTCTTGAGTGCTTCAGTAATTGTAGCCAGATTGTGTGAGTGTGCCTCTAATTCGTTAAGTTGCTGGGTTACGTCGTGAAAGAAAAGCAGCTGTCGTTGGACTTTGCCATTAACAATTTCTTTTGATGTTTTAACAGTGACATAGCATTTGTCCAAGCGTCTTACCTTCAGCCTGAATGTCTGAGCAGAATCTTCTGCCTTGGGACTATCAAGCAAGGCTAGGACTTGTTCATGAGCGTCAGTATGAAACAGAGCTGAGACTGCATCTTGAAGCAGTAAATCTTCGGGTTTGATACCAGTCAAAAGCGCAGCAGCTTTATTCACAGATTTGATTTTATGGTCCTGGTCCAGTTCAATGATCGGACAATCAGCTGCATCAAATAAGTACTGGAGATTGGTGAGTTCTTCTGTTAACTGATTCTTCTCAGCAGAAAGCGATGTGGTTAAGCGATAGATAAAGTAGGTGGCGACAAGGATCCCAACTACAGTGATTAGGCGTAAGATAAGATCCCAAGCACCTGGATAGTAGAGGTTGACCCAGAAACTGCTATCAGCAATCAAAATTGTACTTTTTATTGTGGCAATTAACCAATAAAGTACAACAGCTAGCAAACCATATTTGCCAATCCGCCAGCGATCACCTTTAAGCATTTTACCTCCTCCATTCCATAACATTTAGCAAATAGTATTTATATAAGATAATTCATTATTTATTCACAAAAACCTCTTTGCTTGTCAATAATCTTTTTTCTGATATTATCATAACAATTGGATTAATTGGTTAAGAATAAAGGATATTTATGAGAGAAAGCTGAATTTTAATATATCAAGACTATATTATCTTAAACAGTATGTGAAAGTGATATACAACTGTAAACAGAATGGAGTGATGAACATGCAACAGAATCAGGGTAAAGAGTCAATTCAAAAAGTACATAGCCACCTCGCTATCAAAGTCGCTTTGATTTTAGCTATCATCTGCATTGGCATCAATTCATTTGTTTTATGGCACGCTTATCGTATGGATCAGCAGGAAACTGATCCACTGATTGTCACTGTGGAAAACTTAGCTGAGGACATATCAAAAGAAGTAGCTTCTATAGGACAGCGGTTGCTCCTGTTAGAACAAACCCTTCGCAATATGCCTGCTAATGAGGTGGATTATGCTTGGTTACAGGATCAGCTCAAACAGCTATCTTCCATGGAAGAGAGATTGACCAGCTTACATACGGCTGTAGACGCACAACAGGTGGCTGCAGAAGAGTTGCAAGTTGCAATGAAGGAGATGGAGCAGCTGTTGAATGACAAGTACAACCAGCTGCTTGGGCGCCTTGATGAGCTGGAGCAGACACTCATCAACCAAATAGAAAAATCATCTGTTGACCAATTCAAGGTTGACCGTGCACCGGAAAACGCTGTACATGCGGGTGTTGTGATTACCGTTCAACGTGGTGACACTATTTGGGATCTGGCAGCGCAGTTTGAAAACCCACCCACGCAGAGTTTTATAAATAAGATAATGGCATACAATAGAATCAGTGATCCAACTAAGTTAAAGGTTGGGCAGCAGATCATCATTCCGGAGAACTAGGATACGGTTCTCCGGTTGTTGTGTTTAGGCAGGAAAGTTGAATGTGTTTGCTGAAATCATTAGAAGTAACAATATTGGTGAGGAGCGGTAATCATGGATAAATATGTGATTGGTGTAGATTTTGGTACTGATTCTGTACGGGCTCTTGTTGTTAATGTCCGAACAGGTAAAGAAGAAGCATCAGCCGTTGCTTATTACCCCAGATGGGCACAAGGCTTGTACTGTGATCCCAGTAAAAATCAATTCAGACAGCATCCTCTCGATTATATTGAAAGTTTGACTGCCTGTATCACAGACGCTTTGGCACAGCTGCCTTCACAAGTAGCCGAACAGGTAGTGGGAATCGGTATTGATACCACTGGTTCGACCCCTTGCGCCGTTGATCGTACAGGCAAACCTTTAGCACTTAGCCCAGAGTTTGCTGATAACCCAAATGCCATGTTTATTCTTTGGAAAGATCACACCGCTGTGCAAGAAGCTGCTGAGATTAACGATTATGCTTGGAATCATTCACCAATTGATTATACTAAATATGTAGGTGGAATCTACTCGTCGGAGTGGTTCTGGGCCAAGATTTTGCATGTCTACCGGGAAGATGAGGCTGTAAGAAATGCTGCTTATACCTGGATAGAACATTGTGACTGGATCCCAGCACTGCTGTCTGGTGTGCAGTCTGCTGATGCGATCAAGCGCAGTCGTTGTGCTGCCGGTCATAAAGCTATGTGGCATGCAGAATGGAATGGTCTGCCCAGCGATGATTTCTTTGCTGGTATTGATCCATTACTGAAAGGTATAACGAAGAACATGCCTCAAGAAACCTATCCTTCAGACCAGGTCGCTGGCACATTGTGTCCAGAATGGGCGCAGAAACTTGGTTTAAAACCTGGTATTGCTATTGCTGTTGGCGCTTTTGATGCCCATATGGGTGCCGTAGGTGGTGGAGTAACCGATGGAACACTGGTGAAGATCATGGGTACTTCCACCTGCGATATCATGGTTGCTCCCTATGAAGTGATGGGGAACAAGCTTATCAGGGGTATTTGTGGCCAAGTTGATGGTTCAGTAATCCCTGGCATGGTTGGATTGGAAGCTGGGCAATCAGCTTTTGGAGACGTCTTTGCCTGGTTCAAGAAGGTATTGCTCTGGCCATTGATTGATTTAAGTGATTCTGGTATGGTCAGTGAAGAGTTGGTGGAACAGATTTCGGCGCAAATTCTGCCGCGTTTGACTAAAGCTGCAGAAAAAGTAGCTATTGAAGAGACTGGGCTGGTAGCTTTGGATTGGTTGAATGGCAGAAGAACTCCCGATGCCGACCAGGCGCTCAAGGGTGCTTTAGTTGGGTTAAACCTGGGTTCTGATGCTCCCAAGATTTTCAGAGCCTTAGTTGAGGCTACTGCTTTTGGAGCAAAAGCGGTAATTGACCGTTTCCGGGATGAAGGTGTGGAAATCGAACAAGTTATTGCTTTGGGTGGAATTCCCAAGAAGAATCCTTTTGTGATGCAAGTGGCTGCCGATGTGTTTAATATGCCGATTAAGGTTACCGAATCAGATCAAACCTGTGCACTTGGCGCTGCCATGTTTGCTGCTGTTGCTGCAGGAGAATATGCTGATGTGAAAGAAGCACAGAAGCATATGGGCACCCGTTTCAGCGAGACATATTATCCACAAGCAGAACAAGCTGCCAAGTATCAGGCGGTTTATCAAAAATATCTAGAGATTGGTGGTCTATTAGAAGACAGTCTCAGAAAACTATAAGGATGTGAGGAACTTTGTTGTTGGAAAAATTACGGGAAGAGGTTTTTGAAGCCAACCTCGAGTTGCAGAGACGCGGCTTAGTGGTTTATACCTGGGGCAATGTTAGTGGTATCGACCGTGAGCAGGGGTTGGTGGTCATTAAGCCAAGTGGAGTCCCTTATGAAACATTGACACCGCAGCAGTTGGTAATTGTTAATCTAGATGGTGAGATTGTCGAGGGGGATTTGCGTCCGTCTTCTGATTTACCAACGCATTTAGAGTTATACCGCAACTTTCCAAATATAGGTGGAGTTACTCATACACATTCAACTTATGCTACTGCATGGGCCCAAACTATGTTTGAGCTTCCTTGCTTTGGTACAACCCATGCCGATCACTTTTATGGCGCAGTTCCCTGCACCAGGCCGTTGACCAATGCGGAAGTAGAAAATAACTATGAATTGAATACTGGTAAAGTAATTGTGGAAACCTTTGCTGATATTGATCCTGATGCTGTACCAGCAGTCTTGGTTGCTCAGCACGGCCCATTTACTTGGGGTAAAAATGCTGCAGATTCTGTGAAAAACAGTGTTGTATTAGAGGAAGTAGCGAAAATGGCGGTATTTGCGGTCAGTGTCAATCCAGAGATGCGCAGCGTCCCTCAATACCTACTGGACAAACACTATCTGCGCAAACATGGAAAGAACGCTTATTATGGTCAGAATTAAGTTCTGAAGTATATACGCTTCCCCTGTGCGAGGGAGTACAATACCTGTACAGTATCTGGCACAGGGGAGTTTTTTGTGTTTATTTGGAGCGATACTGTGTCCATCCTAGCTTATTAAGCCGCTGTAGAATCAAGGTAGTTACTATCAGTTTACCCAAATCAGCTATGATGAAGGGCATAATACCATAGGTCACTGCTTGTACCAAATCATATCCTACGACAAGTTGTAATCCTGCAATTCCACAGCAATAGATTACCAATAGACCGACCACAAGGCAAAGGAATATTGACTGGCTGGATTCTGGCCTGGTGCGCTGGGCAATCCAACCGGTTACATAAGCACTTAGCACAAAGCCCCACAAAAAGCCAGATGTTGGCCCCCACAGCATATTGAACCCACCGCGGTGCTGAGCAAATACGGGTAAACCAGCCGCTCCCAAAGCGAGGTACAAGAGTTGACAGAATGCACCGTATTTTGGCCCTAACACGACTCCTGAAATCAAAGTAAAGGGCAGCTGTAATGTAAGCGGCACTGGTGAGAATGGCAAAGGTATAGATATTATTGCGCCGACAGTTGTCAGAGCAGTCAACAATGAGATGTAGGCAAGAGTTTTAACTTTCATGATAATACCTTCCTAATGAGATATCTCCAGCCCAGAGCTTTTGTTGTGTCCCGTCAGGTTTTTGGACAATTAATGCGCCATCACTACTGATGTCCAAGGCTTTAGCAGTGAATTGCTCGCATTGGGTAGTAACTATCACGTCCCGACCAAGCGTGACGTCATAGCGTTTGAACGTATTTACAATCTGCAGCTGATCATTTAACAATAGATGATAATAATGATTCAATTGACTGAGAATCTGCTGCAGCAGCTGCTGATTGTTTACCTTTTGAATGATAGCTTCCTGCAGCGTGATAGCAATTGAGCGTATTTCTTCTGGCCAAGCATGCCTGTCTTGGTTGGTGTTAACCCCTATTCCCACAATCACATAATTAACATTCATGCCTGCACTAGAGGCTTCAGTTAGAATACCAGCCAGTTTTTTGCCGTGGAGTAATATGTCGTTAGGCCATTTCAACCGAACAGGAAGCTGGTATGCCTTGTACAGTACGTCAGCAACACTTATGCCTACCAGAAGAGTAATTGTGGCGAGCCGCTCCACGGGAATCGCAGGCCGGAGGATAATCGAAAAATATAAACCGCCAGGTTGAGATACCCAGGCTTTCTGGTGACGACCCCGCCCATTGGTCTGGCGTTCAGCAGCAATAACCAACCCTTCTGGGGCACCTTGTTGGGCATGAATTTTAGCTATATCGTTTGTAGACGTTGTTTCTGGGAGCCAAATGATTTTCTTGCCAATGATTTGATTAATAGTGATCACTCCTGTAGCTATCATATTGCTATCATAGAAAACTCGACAATAATTGTCAATAATTGTAAAAAGGGCAGGATTTTTGGGTATGCAGCAGAGAATATATTAAATAATTTCGGGCACAGAAGGGGAAAAGAAGGAAAGTGAAAATGAAACATCGGTTGAAGTATTTTCTTGAACACTCGATTCCACAGTTTTCTTGCAGACATCCTTGGCTGATTATCATCAGCTTTTTAGCAATTACACTAGCCTTTGGTGTCCAGCTCCCTAATATTTACATTGATACTGATGTCGCTAAACTTACCACTGGCAGTGAGGCAGAAACACGGGCTATTGAAACAGCAGCTCGTGATTTTATCGTTGGCGACCCCCTGTATGTGGTGCTAACTGGCGACATGAGCAATCCAGAGATCCTGCAAAAAGCAGCGAGCGTCATAGAGAGTATCCGTGGTGTTGCCAATGTCCTTGAAGTTATTAGTCCGTTTGATGCTTCTTATTATTCATTATCTGGATTTATGGTTCAGGTTTTACCGGTAGCTGCACGGATCCCTGCAAGCACAGCAGAGGTTGAACAGTTTCGTGCCCGTTTATCCCTCAGCCCGAATGGCAAACGGATGATCAGCCCCGATAATCAAGCAATGCTAATCGAAGTATATATCAGCGGAAGTTATTCCCAGCGGGGCAAAAAAGCTGTTCAAGAACTGGAAGCACTTCTAAAGCAAAAGTGGGGTAAGGATAATTACTATTTGACAGGAACTTGCTTTTTAGCCCAATCGGTTGATATGGGTGTCCGCCAGGATGTCCTGCTCCTCTTCCCATTGGCTGCTTTAATCGTAGTTGCGGTTTTGATCTTTAGTTTTCGGAGCTGGTTGGGAGTACTAATCCCGGGTGCCACGATTGTCATAGCATTGGTTGTCAGTTTGGGATTGATGGCCTGGTGGCAGGTGCCGTTGACACTTGTTAGTGTTGTCCTGCCTGTGATCCTCATTGTTGTAGGTTCAGCAGATGGCATACATATTCTCCATAAATACCAGGAAGAACTACAGCACACTGACGACAAGCTTACAGCAATCCTAAACGCAATGGCGGAAATGATCCCACCCTGCACCATGACGTCTGTAACCACAGCTGTGGGTTTGCTTTCGTTACGCACATCAACAGTGATTCCTGTTAAGGATTTTGGTACGTTTTCCAGTATCGGAGTCATGGTTGCATATGTTTTTGCCATCTGTGGAATTCCAGCACTGTTAAATGTAATGCCAAAACCAAAATCAAAAAAAGTCGATAAAAGTATATCACATATGGATACAGTGCTGTTAGAGCGTATTGGCAGATGGGTGATGAAGCATACAAAACTAGTTACAGTGATCGGTGTGAGTGTCCTCTTACTATGCGCAATAGGTATTCCACGGATCACAGTGGAAGCGAACATTGCTCGGTATTTCCGCAATTCCAGTACGGTTGCCAAAGGAATTCGCGTGTACGAGCAATACTTTGGCGGTTCTCAGCAGGTACTGATTGTTGTTAATACAAACAAACCTTATGGTGCTCTCAACCCACAGTTTTTACCAGTAGTAGATGAGATGGAACAATATGTCAACTCTTTCCCGTTGATCAGTCATACGCTGTCGATGGCATCTTTGGCCAGAGATTTCAGTCCTGATGGAGAACTGCATGAAAATTTAGTTCCTCTTGCATATCAGCAGTTGCCTACCAGTTTGACTCATGTTTTTGTTAGCCGCGATCAACAGCAAAAAGCTGCGATTCATGCCTGGATACGAAGCAGCGACACTAACCAATTGGCTACAACATTAATTGAGTTAGAGCGCGGACTGAATGAGCTGGCTCCAGAGGGAGTGACCATTCTGGTTGCTGGCCTGCCAAAAGTCATACAACATCATATGCAGCGTTTCTCTGAAAGCCAAATATCAAGTGTCGTTTGGTCAACATTAACAGTACTGCTGTTATTAATCGTCTTTTATCGTTCCTTTGTAGAAGGTTTTTTGGCCATGATTCCATTAGTGTTTACCTTAGGCATTAACTTTGGTTTTATGGGTTGGCTGGGTATTCCCTTGGACGCTGCGACTGTGCTTATGGGCAGCATAGCCATTGGCATGGGGATTGATTACTCAATCCATCTTATTAGTCGGGTGAATAGGGAAGAAAGTGTCGGGCATGATTTAAACACAGCTTGTCAGATTAGCATCGCTACTGCCGGGCATGCTATTGTTATCAATGCAGTTACTTTAATTGCCGGATTTTTAATCCTCTGTTTTTCGCTTTTTGCTGCGTTATCTATATTCGGTGTGCTGATGGCTTTGGCTATGGGGGTTAGTTCGATTGCTGCGGTCACTGTACTGCCTGCGTTATTGCAGGGGTTAAGTAATAAAATCAAGAGGAGGTCATATCATGCGTGATTTAAAACATTATGAAGTATGGTTTTTAACTGGCAGCCAACATCTTTATGGTGAAGAAACACTGAATCAAGTAGCGGAACATGCCCAGATCATTGTCGATGAATTGAATAAGTCTGAGCAAATCCCTGTTAAAATTGTTTACAAACCTGTACTTACCACAGCCGATGCGATTACTCAAGTTTGCCTGGAGGCTAATCTGGCAGATAATTGCATAGGGCTCATTACCTGGATGCATACATTCTCACCTGCAAAAATGTGGATTAATGGACTTAAGCGTTTACAAAAGCCTATAGCCCATTTACACACTCAGTTCAATCGGGACATTCCTTGGGATGCCATCGACATGGACTTTATGAATCTCAATCAATCAGCACATGGTGGTCGGGAATTTGGATTCATTGTTTCCCGCTTGGGCATTGACCGTAAAGTAATCGTTGGCCATTGGCAAGATTCTGATGTACAAAGTCAGCTGGCTGGATGGATGCGTGCTGCACTTGGCTGGCATGAATGGCAGCGTACTAAGATCGCTCGATTTGGCGATAACATGCGCAATGTAGCGGTAACTGAAGGCAATAAAGTGAGTGCCCAAATCCAATTCGGTTTTGCTGTCGATGGTTATGGTATTGGTGACTTGGTAGCTGTAGTCAATCAGGTTAGTGATGCTGAGGTCAACGATCTACTTGCTGAGTATGATCGGACATACCAGATGATGGACTGCTTGAAACCAAATGGCGCACATCGGGATGCATTGGCCATTCAAGCCCGTTATGAACTGGGTATTCAGAAATTCTTGGATGATGGCGGTTATACTGGTTTTACTACTACTTTTGAAGATCTACACGGTTTACAACAGTTGCCTGGTTTAGCGGTCCAGCGCCTGATGAAGAAAGGCTATGGCTTTGGCGCTGAGGGCGACTGGAAAACAGCAGCCTTACTGCGGGTTATGAAAGTAATGGCAACTGGGCTTAAGGGTGGTACTTCCTTCATGGAAGATTACACTTATCACCTGGAACCGGGGAATATGAAGATCTTAGGTGCTCACATGCTTGAGGTGTGTGAATCACTGGCTGGTGATCAGCCACGCTTGGAAATCCATTCTCTTTCTATCGGAGGTAAAGCAGATCCGGTACGTTCTATCTTTACTGCACCTAATGGCCCAGCTATTGCTGTTACGGTTGTTGATCTCGGACACCGGTTCCGAATGATCGTTAATGAAGTAGAGGTTGTGCAGCCAGAAAATCTACCGAAACTTCCTGTTGCTAGAGCTCTGTGGATTCCCAAACCAAACTTGCCCACAGCAGCTGCTGCATGGATCCTCGGTGGAGGTGCGCATCATACCAGTTTCAGTCAAGCACTCAATACACAGCATATGCTTGACTTTGCAGAAATGGCTGGTATTGAATGTCTGGTCATTAATGATCAAACTGATATTAATCAATTCAAGAAAGAGATTCGTTGGAACCAGGCTTATTTTGGCTGAGAGTTCGTTACACAATAACCCCTGTGCATGTGGCAGGGGTTATTTCTATTTATGCAGGAAAATGCAGCATTTAGGCAGAAATGAAAATAACGGAAATGAAGGGGGGAATGGTAGTGCAGATCGGTATAGGAGTAAGTGAACTGAGCAATGCCAGACAGGCCGTGAAAGAAGCTTTACATCAAGCACTACACAGTTTACAGTTCCCCGATTTAACATTTGTGTTCTATGCTGGGGATTACGATCCTCAACAAGTATGGGAAGCCGCAAAAACGGAACTTCATGACCGAGAATATATCGGTGGATCGGTTGCTGGGTTGCTTACTTATAAAGGTGTGATAAATCAAGGCGTGAGTGTGTTGGCTTTAACTGGCATCACTGCCACTACTGCGATACTTGATCTGGATCCTGAGCACGTTTTTGCATCAGGACAACAGGTTGGTGACGCTTTAGCTGCTGCAAACCACAGTTCAGGGACTGTGATGATGTTTCCGAGCGCTTGTCAAGTACAAGTATCGGCATTAATACGCGGTGTCTATTCCCGTCTTGGCCCAGGGTTCAACTATTATGGAGCAGGGATTATGGCACAGTTTACTAATAAAGGTTTGAGCACTAATGGCATTGCTGCTGTTTTGCTTAATGGTGTCTGTTTTACGCACCGTATTGGCCATGGGTGGATGCCATTTGGTGAACCAATGTTAGTGACCAAAGCAGATCGCAATGTTGTGTACGAACTTGATGGTCAGCCAGCGTTAGAACGTTACCGCAAGATGATAAATCAGCTGGTAGACCAAGATGCCGCTTCTATAGACAAACGTTTTCAGCTGGGCATTCCTTGCAAGAATCAAGAGTATTTAGTACGTGACATTATTGGCACACAGGATCAGGCCTTAATTTGTGTGACAGAGATCACCCAAAGGTCAATGACCAGCTTAATGACCACCAGTGTTCCTGCACTGCCGGCTATTGCAAAGAGAATTGTGGAAGAAGCATTTAATCGGCATGCGCAGCCTCAGTTCGCCTTGGTGTTTGATGACTTTTCCAGAAAAGAGCTGCTGCAGCATGATTTTGTTCATGAATTGGACAACATTTTCCGAGTACTAAAGGACCTGCCTACTCTTGGACTGCTCACATATGGCGCAATTAGCTGTCCGTTGGGTACGCCTTTATTCTATTGCAAATCTCTATCCGTTTCAGTCGGAGGTGAGGGCGCATGAGCTCTCAAGCGTATGAATTACTCCTGACTCTTGATGTGATTTCATTTAATAGTGAATTACCTGGCCCAGAGTTGTTTCAACAAGTGATTGAAAAAGCAAGCAGGTTATTGGGTGTACAGAAACTGTTTTTGTCATTGGCCGATCCTGTCCTGACTACTTGCAGTGGATCTTGGGGCTTTATGGAACATGAAGAACCCTTATGTGAGCCAGAAAAAATAAAAGCTAGTGCATTTATGCACCGCTTTGCCATGCCCAACAGTTTCATCTATCTTGAGCAAGAAGACGCTTTATCCATACAAGATCAGAGGCTATATGCCATCTTTGTCCGTAGTTTAGAGGATACGCTTATCCGTAAGCAAATTCAGGAGTCTCTGCGGCTATCAGAGAAGAAATACCGTGATATACTGGCTAACATGCAAGAGGGGTATTATGAAATTAATTTGGAAGGAAAGATTGTGTTCTGCAACCAGTCTTTGTACGAATTACTTGGGTATGAGTTAGGTGAGCTTGCTGGAGTCAACATGCTGTCGCTCTGTGTGGAAAAGCGCAAAGCTTTCAAGCTATTCAGGGAGATTTGGTCCGATCAAGGTTCGAAACGTATCAACACCATCAAGTTGAAACGGAAGGATGGTTCTATCTGTTATGGAGAAGCTTCCATCAACTTAATCAAGGACAGCAGCGGCCAGATAATTGGCTTTAGCGGTTTACTGCGGGACATCACTGAACGGATTCATTATCAAAAACGTCTTGAATTTTTGGGTATGCATGATGTTCTCACAGGTTTGTACAATCGCACTTATTTTGAAGAGCAAATCATTAAAATAGATTCAGCAAAAGACTATCCTGTGTCGCTGATTATCGCGGATTTGGATGGATTAAAAATCATTAATGACAGTATGGGTCATCCAAGTGGTGATAAAATACTTCGCGCTTTTGCCAAAATACTCAAACAAGAAATCGGCGAAGAAGGATTAATTGCCCGCCTTGGTGGGGATGAGTTTGGTATTCTTTTGCCAAAATGTTCTGAAGCCCGAGCACAGGCACTGGTTCAAGCGATTCGCACTGCTGTAACCGATTATAACGATGCAAATTCCACTCTGCCTTTGAGCATATCATTAGGCTATGCGACAGCAGATAATCCTTCCATTTCACTGGCGGAAGTGTACAAGCTGGCTGATGACCGCATGCTTCATGATAAACTCTACCGCAGTGCTAGTATGAAGTCGGAAATTGTGAGGACATTGATGGCTGCTTTAGCAGAACGGGACTATGTCACCCATGGTCATGCTGCAAGGATTGAGGTCATTTGCTTAGAGATTGCTGACAGGGTGCAGCTGTCTGAAGCGCAAAAGACAGACTTGGCATTATTGGCCAAAGTTCATGACTTAGGTAAAGTAGGGATTCCCGACAGCATTTTAACGAAGAATGGACCATTGACTGAAAGCGAATGGAAAATCATGAAACAACATCCCGAAAAAGGCTATCGGATTGCAACCTCATCACCGCACTTGGCTGGAGTCTCTCGATTAATTCTCTGTCACCATGAGCGTTGGGATGGTAAAGGTTATCCGCTTGGTTTAAAGGGAGAGGAGATTCCTATTGAATGCCGTATTTTGGCAATTGCTGATGCTTATGATGCTATGACTAGTTATCGTGTTTACCGCGAGCCAATGTCTCATGCAGAAGCATTGCTGGAAATTCGCGCTAATGCCGGCACACAGTTTGATCCTATATTGGTGGAAATAGCCATTCCCATTTTAGAAGAGCTGCATGCGCGGAGAGAAAGTATCCCTCAGCTAACGGACACAAGAGAATGAGCTTCTACGACTTATCTTAGCGGGAGGGATAAGAGTGCATCTCGCTAAACATGTAGCGATAATCTTAGTTGGGTTTATGATCATCTCCCTGACAGGAGCCTTATTGGATACAAGTGTTGCTTATGCTGATTATACAGTAAATCCCTATTGGTATCGGATAATTGGCGGCAGACCAAACAATGACATTGTTGTTCTCAATCGCATACGGGAGAAAATTACTCCTTCATATTACAGTTTTCTTAACATTCCCGTTATCCACGGTTTGGCGGACACAGAACTGTATGAGCAAATTAATATTATGTTCTATGACGGGATAACAAGTTATGATGACGAAGTGGAGTCTAACACCATCAGTTTCTTGAGGAATATGGGAATACCTCCTGAAGAATGGCCGCATTATACGACTGAGGTCAAATACAAAGTAAACTATAATTCAGGTGGAATTCTCAGTGTTACTGTCAGTTTCTACCACTATGCGGATAAGATTTATCAAGCTCAGTATCGTGAGACTGTCAATATCGATTTAACAACAGGACGGATTATTGAATTTGAGGATCTCTTTCCGACTGAACTAGAACGACGTATCCTCCTCAAAACCATTAACAACCAGATCAGGCAAAACCCTGCTGCATATTTTGTTGACGAAATCGATATGTCATACTTGTCCAAGATAAGTTCATTTTATCTGACTGAGAACCGTATTATTGTCTATTTTGACGCTAATGATCTTGGCCCTTACACGTCTGGAACTCCAGAGTTTGTCTTAGAACTGAGCAAAGCAGTGACAGAACTAAGATACAATAGTTCTGGGCAATAGGTGTGATTGACAAATCGAATATTATATGGTACCATGATGAAACAACCAGTTACAACAGGGATTGTTGCCATAGAAAACGTATCAGACAGGAGGTGGGTTGTGCAGAGAGGAGAGTACACATGCGAACAAACCTAATTAGTGAATGGTCGGTAGGGGAATACTTAGGACAGCTTATTCTGATTGAACGTTCTGAGACAGACGTTCAAATTGCGCTTAAAGTCGTCAGCAACTCGCACCATGGAGTGATTCAATTCTGGTGGGATGAAAGTGAGTATTTAATCCAAGGTATCACTGAAGTTCTGATCACAAAACATGACAAGTTAAGCGCAAATATGTTAGTGGGACTCATGTTGTCCAAGAACGACAATATTCTATTCGGATGGAGTCCAATCAATGATGACCAGTGCGGATTGGTACTCTACCAAGACAACGAATCAATAATAATTGACGAAGCTAATGTTGTGAATTTCTTCCGTTGGCTGCGCAGTAATTTACAGTTAATAGGAAGGATTGTATCGTAATAGGTTCGGGAGGACAATCGATGGATGAGTTTAGTTAGACAGCCTTGTTATCTCGCAGACAAAACCTGGGAGTAACAAGGCTGCTTTATGTTATAATTATAACATCGTTCTGGTAAGCTAGAGGCGGAAACAGTGTTGAAAGGAGCTGGATCATGAATATTTCAGTTTTGGGATCAGGCCGCTGGGGTTCATTTCTCGCCTGGTATCTTCAGCGTATCGGCCATCAGGTTTTGATATGGGGTAGAGCCAATTCAGAACATTTTGAGCAATTGATGCAGACGAGACAGAACGAATATCTGACATTACCTGATAGTATAGACTTTACTACTGATTTGGCAGATGCTGTTGAATTCGCTGATATTATCATTATCAGTATTTCTGCTCAGCAGCTGCGTGAGTTTGCCCGAGAACTAAACCAATATGATGTAAGCGGTAAGATAATTGTTTTATGTATGAAGGGGCTGGAAGAGAATACTGGCAAACGTTTAACGCAAATCGTGAATGAAGAGATTGTACAGCCTTGTTCAGTGGCGATTTGGGTGGGACCCGGCCATGTTCAAGATTTTATCAACGGCATTCCCAACTGCATGGTGATCGGCTCAGACAATATCAATGTGACTAAGCAGTTAGTCCAGGAGTTTGGCAGCGAACTCATTCGTTTCTATTATGGACAAGATTTGATTGGTAATGAGATTGGTGCTGCGGCTAAGAATGTCATTGGATTGGCGGCTGGCATGCTTGATGGATTAAACTACAGCAGCCTCAAGGGGGCATTGATGGCGCGGGGAGCTCGGGAAATATCTCGCTTAGTACGGGCGATGGGCGGCAACGAGCTTACTGTTTATGGGTTAAGCCACTTGGGAGATTATTCTGCTACGCTTTATTCTCCTTATAGTCACAATCGAGCTTATGGAGAAGCATTTGTTTTAGGTAAGCCGTTTACTAAACTGGCAGAAGGTGTTTTCACAGCTAAAGCACTGATGCTCTTAGCTGAACGCTATGAAATTGAGCTGCCTATCTGTTATAGCGTCAATGAGATCATCAATGAGCATAAAGACGCTAAATCAGTAATTCTTAACTTGTTTATGCGGCCAGTAAAATTTGAATTCTAAGCGCTTGTTTTAAGCGCTTATTTTTATGTAAATGATAGTAATTATCATTAAGAGCAAGCTATTTGCAGATAATCACTCTAAATGGTATTTTTCGGTAGTTGTATAAATCTAACTAATTTACTAATATTTAGTTAAGAGATGGGAGAGGAGTTGATCACATGCAAGTAGCACCCGATATCAAATGGGTAGGAGTACTTGATCCAGATTTACGCGTTTTTGATGTAGTGATTCCTACTAAGTGGGGTACCACTTATAACTCATATTTGATTAAAGCCGACAAACCTTGTGTCATTGATACTGTGAAAATTAACTTTACTGAGGAGTTCCTTGCCAAGTTGGAACAAGAAATTCCACTGGAGGAGATACGTTATTTAATAGTGAACCATACAGAACCAGATCATTCAGGGGCTGTTGGCGCATTATTAGAACGCGCACCTCAGATTGAAGTCTTTGGTTCGCGGGCAGCGATCCAGTTTCTCCGGGAGCAAGTAAACCGCGACTTCACAGCTCATGTAGTTGCTCACAATCAGACTTTGGATTTAGGCAATAAAACATTGAGGTTTATCATGGCTCCCTTTCTCCACTGGCCAGATACCATGTTTACCTACTTAGAAGAAGACGAAATACTATTTACTTGTGATGGGTTTGGTTCTCACTATTGTGACCCACAAGGCCGGATGTTTGCTAGTGAAGTTGGTGACTTTACTGAGGCTATCAAACATTACTATGATTCTATCATGAGCCCATTTAAACCAAAGATTCTTGAAGCCATAGCTAAAATCAGGCCTTTGTCGATCAAGATGATCGCTACTGGACATGGGCCGATTTTAGATCAAGATTTGTGGCGAGTAGTAGATTTGTATCACCAATGGAGCGAGTTTGGTTTAAGGATGAATGAACCTAAAAAAGTTGTGGTTGGATATGCCAGTGCTTATGGTCACACTAAGAAAATGGCTGAGCTGATTGCCGAGGGGGTCAGACAGGTGCCAGACATTGAGGTAGTACTTTTAGATATGGCACAGGATGACCCAGAGAAGATTGCAGCAGAATTACAATCCTTTGATGGCCTGATTCTTGGTTCACCCACCATCAATGCTGATGTGGTAGCACCTGTCTGGCAAGCATTAAACGCAGTGAGTGCGATCACCTCGAAAGGAAAGCTGGCAGCAGTGTTCGGCAACTATGGCTGGAGTGGAGAGGCTGCAGAACTTCTGGAGAACAGACTAGAGCGGATGCGTCTAGCGGTGGTACAGCCAGCATTGAAAGTCCGTTTTAGCTTAACAGCAGAGGATCAACAGCGCTGCCTGGAATTTGGTGAACGATTTGCGCAGGCTTTTGTACAGCAAGTATGAGCTTTGTTTTATCTACCATAGAGCTCTGTTAATTCACATAATCGCTGGGCAACTGCTGCATTCAATTGATCCGCAGTATAGCGCCAGCGCCAATTACCATGACTAGTCCCGGGTGTATTCATCCGGGCATTGCTGTCTAATGATAAAATATCCTGGAGAGGAATCACAGCGAGGTGTGCTGGTGATGCAAGAGCCGCCCGGATCATGTCCCATGCGATATCACTGCCACTGGTTCCAAGATACCGACAAACATAATCTCTAACTTCAGGGGTGGCATTAGTAAACCAGCCAACAGTTGTATCATTGTCATGGGTACCAGTATAGACAACACAGTTAGGAATATGCTCATGCGGGCTGTGAGTATTAGGCTGCAGTGCTTCAAAAGCAAACTGCAATACACGCATTCCCGGCAGCTGCCAACGATCCCGTAGATTAATCACTGCTGCATCAATGAACCCTAGATCTTCTGCGATAAATGGCAGATAACCAAGCTGACTTTTAAGAGCAGCTAGCAATTCGTTACCTGGGCTTAGTTTCCATTCGCCATTAATCGCATCTGGCTGACCATTCGGTACATGCCAATATGCCTGCAATCCCCGAAAATGATCAATGCGAACTAGATCAACAAGCTTCAAAAGTGTAACACAGCGGCGAATCCACCAGCAGAATCCTTCCTGGCGATGAATGTCCCAGTTGTAAACAGGATTACCCCACAACTGCCCAGTTTCGCTGAAGTAATCTGGCGGGACACCTGCTACGGCTGTAGGCATACCTTGTTGATCTAAAGCGAACAGTTCAGGTCTCGCCCAGACGTCAGCACTGTCATGGGCTACAAATAAGGGCAGATCACCGATCAAGGTGATCTGTTTTTTATGTGCATAATTTTTAAGCTGCTGCCATTGATAATAGAATAAGAATTGAATGAATTGTTCTCGCTCTATAGCTTGAGCAAGCTTGTGCCGCCAATAAGCTAAGGTTTCTGGATGTCTTTGGGCAATATCTTCAGGCCACGATGTCCAGCTAGCTCCAGAGAAATAATACTTTAGTGCCATAAATAAGGCATAATCAGGGAGCCAAAACGCATTGGCATGACAAAACGCTTGATACTGCGCTTTTATCAAAGATTGATTACTGCGCAGATAATTTTCATAAGCCAGGCCCAACAACCGCCGCTTACCACTTTCAGGATCATATAGTAATAGATCAAGATCTGCTTCTGTTAACAATTTCTCACGAACTAACAGTTCGGGACTGATTAGATAGGGATTGCCAGCAAAGGCAGAATATGGGGCATAGGGTGAACCGAAAAAACTGGTTGGTCCCAGCGGCAGCACCTGCCAGAGTTTTTGCTTGGAACTATGGAGAAAATCCACAAATTGATAAGCGCTAGGTCCTAAGTCACCAATGCCCCAAGTATTGGGTAATGAAGTAATGTGCAATAGAACACCGCTTTTACGACTTTTCATTGCCAACCTCTTTCATTGTAAGTGATTACTCCTTTATTATTTACGGCGAATGAAAGAACATTGCAGGTAACTTGCGGTTTTGCACGAATAAAAATTATGTAAAAGAAATTTAAAGAGAGAAGGGATGGATATGGGTATGGGTATGGGCCCGGGCATGGGTCCTGGTCCGGGACGATTTATGCGTTTTGGCAACGATGATGTGCCAAAAGCAAAGATCACCAAAGAACTACTACTGCGGATTGGCAACTACTACAAGCCATACTGGAAGCAGATCGTCGTAGTCTTATTAGCCGTAATTGCCAGCCAGTGGCTTTCTTTGGTACCAACCATGATGACCAAGAGTATCATTGACATTGCCCTGCCCCAAAAAGATTTATGGCTTTTGGCGCGATTTGCCCTAATTTCGTTTGGAGCCACTATGCTGCTGGGTTTGATTGGGGTAGGCGAAAGTTACTTGAATACTTGGGTCTCAAAGCGGATCATTTGTGATATCCGCAATAACATGTACCGCCACCTGCAGTCAATGTCGATGCGTTTTTTCTCCAACACTAAGATTGGTGAAATCATGTCCCGTCTCAACAACGACGTCAATGGCATTGAGGCTATCTTTTCAGGGACCATTCTGCGGATAGTCAGCAACGCCTGTGCTCTAGTCTTTATCTCCGTAACATTGATTTCGATGAACTGGAAACTTTCGATTTTAGCATTGTTCATTGTACCACTGTTTGTATCACCAACCAAAAAAGTAGGTCAAACACGCTGGAGGATCGCTTCCAAAACCCATGAAAAACTCTCTGAATTGTCGTCGATTATTCAAGAAACACTTAATGTCAGCGGAGCACAGCTGGTCAAGATCAATACCCGAGAAGATGATGAGTACCAACGCTTTTGTGACATCAACGAGGAAATCCGGAGGCTACAGATCCGTGAATCCATAGCAGGCCGTTGGTTCCGTATGGTTATCCAGGTTTTCACCAATTTAGGACCAGTGCTGATCTATTTTTATGGCGGATACCTGTATATTAAAGGAGAACTGACAGTAGGCGGCATCGTCACGTTTGTTTCATTTTTGCACCGTTTATATGGTCCAGTAGGCGAACTTACCAATGTGCATATTGAAATTTCCCGGTCTATGGCTGTATTTGAACGCATTTTTGAGTACCTTGACATGAAGCCAGAGATTGCCGATGCTCCAAATGCACTGCCAATACCGAAGATTAAAGGAGACATTGAATTTGAGCATGTTTATTTCTCCTACAGCAAAGGCAAAGAGGTTCTGAAAGATATTAACTTTACTATCAAACAGGGGCAGATGACAGCGCTGGTTGGTTTGAGCGGCGCGGGTAAAACAACTATTACAAACCTCTTGGCGCGGTTCTATGATCCAGACAGCGGTACCATCCGCATTGATGGATATGACATCCGTGAAGTAACTTTGGAATCTCTTCGCAAGCAGATTGGTATGGTAACTCAAGATACTTATGTTTTCAACGCAACTATTAAAGAGAATTTGCTTTATGCCAAACCTTCAGCTACAGATAAGGAAATTGAGCGAGCATGTAAAGTAGCGAATATCCACGATTTCATCATGGGCTTACCAAACGGGTATGATACTGTGGTGGGAGAACGTGGGACCAAGTTGTCGGGAGGAGAGAAGCAACGGCTGAGTATTGCGCGGGCACTGTTGAAAGACCCACGGATTATCATTCTGGATGAAGCAACTTCGTCGTTGGATTCACTCTCGGAAATGTTAATTCAAGAAGCAATCAAACCGCTGCTTGAAGGTAGGACATCGATAGTAATCGCTCACCGGCTCTCGACGATTATTGCAGCTGATCAAATTCTGGTTATGGATAAAGGCAGAATTGTGGAAAGAGGCACCCATCATGAGTTGCTTCAAGCTGGCGGCCTTTATCGAGAATTGTACGAAAAACAGTTCAAAAGAAAAGCTGTTGCTCAAGCCTAAATTGGTTTGAGCAGCAGCTTTTCTATTTCATGCTGTGGTAAAGGCGGGCTGAAATAATATCCTTGAACTTCTCGCAGACGTTGAGCACCCAAAAATGACAGCTGTTCGTTAGTTTCCACACCCTCAACAATTAAGTTAAGCTGCATCATCTTAGCCATGTTGACAATTGTTTGGACAATAACCCGATCACGTGTGTTAGTGCAGACTTCTTGAATGAATCCTTTGTCGATCTTCAGTGTGTCGATGGCCAATTGGCGCAGATGAGTCAGGGGTGAATAACCAGTGCCAAAATCATCGATAGCGATTCTAATACCTCGAGCTCGTAAGATTTGAATCTTATTGATCACACGTTCAAAGTTTAACAGCTGGCTCTCAGTGATTTCCAGTTCTAAATAACCCGGATCTAAACCAGTCTCTTCCAGAATGCCAAGCACCTGGTCGCAGAAACCTTCCTGATCGAATTGAGCTACGGAAATGTTGACAGACAATCTGGACAGAGCGCAACCTTGGTCCAACCACAACCGGAACTGCTGACATGCAGCAGTCAGAATCCATTCGCCAAGTGGTACGATTAAGCCAGTTTTCTCTGCTAAAGGAATAAACTCGTGTGGTGAGATTAACCCCAAGTCGGGATGATTCCACCTGACTAATGCTTCAACACCGACGATGCGCCGCAGGTTTAAATCAATTTGTGGTTGATAATACAGCAAAAATTGTGATTTAGCCAAGGCGTCCTTCAGTGCTAATTCCAGTTCGATTTGGCGTAAGCTATACTGACCCATGGCTTGGGAGTAAAACTGGATAGAATTGCCTCCGTGTTTCTTCGCCTGGTACAGCGCAATATTGGCACAGCGGATGATAGTGTCAACATCTGGTTCGCAGTCGGTAAGAAGACAGATGCCTACACTAGCCGTGAGTGTGCACTTATTGTGGGGAAGTTGAATTGGTACACCAATTCTTTCCTGGATGGCTTGGGCAGATTGGATGATTTCCTCCTCTGTAGCCCGGTGAATAATGATCACAAACTCATCGCTGGCAATATGTGCGGCAAAATCATTTGCTTCAAGGTAATTCTGAATCCTTTGGGCAGTGATTTGAATTACTTGATCACCTGCATCTCGTCCATATGAATCATTTATTACATGAAAACGATCCAAATCCAGGGCACATACGGCAGTCAACTTTGGCGCTGGCCGTAGTTGGGAGATGATACTCTGAAGATGCTTGTACAATAAACTGCGGTTTGGCAGTTTGGTCAGCGGGTCATAATATTTCAGATTGTGGATGGATTGCTGAATCTTATACTCTTCGCCAACTTCCCGAATGATGCCATGAACACCTACCACCCGTTTATTAATGACAATTGGTATTATTGTCATTTCAGCATAGAGCTGTGTTCCATCTTTTTGCACCAGACAGGCATGAAAACGCTTGACCATTCCTTGTTTTACAGCAGCTAGAGCATTGAGCAGATCATCGATACTTTCACGCAGTATAAGGTCCTTCAAAGGACGGTTGAGCAGTTCATCCCGGCCATACCCGGTTAACCTGACCAGTGCTGCATTGACATCGATCAGAGTGGTATCTAGACAGCTGCAAAACATTCCATCAGGATTATTGTGGAAAAAGGAAGAGTAGCGCGGTTCATAAGTATTCATCAATGTCATTAAGTATTGATTTTCTGAACCGTGATTGAGGGACACGTACATAACCCCTTCTGTGAAAGTAAACTTTTTTTATGTTTTCAATATTTGCCGAAATTTTCCTGCTGAAAGGCGCAGATAACTGAAGAAAATCTAAAATATAATTGTTTATTCGCTCGAACTATGATAGTATATGCTATATGAATTCACTATTCAGGCCACAACCAATTTCTATTAGGTTATGCAGGAGAACATGCTCTTGGTGGCTAATAGAATAAGGTGGGAATTAGGTAACACAGGATAGTGATACATCTAACAAATTAATGGGATGTATGGTGGGCAACTACCTGTGTACTAATAATATATCTTTCAAGGAGGCATCCAGATAAAATGGCCAAGAAGACGATCGACGGAAATACCGCGGCGGCGCATATAGCCTATGCTTTAAGTGATGTCGCGGCTATTTACCCAATTACACCTTCTTCACCTATGGGCGAAGCCGCTGACGAATGGGCTGCTCATGGTTTGAAGAATATTTTTGGGCAAGAAGTCCGTGTGACTGAGATGCAGTCAGAAGGCGGTGCAGCTGGTGCTGTTCATGGCTCTTTAGCAGCAGGTGCATTAACTACTACCTTTACTGCATCACAAGGTCTTTTATTAATGATTCCTAACATGTATAAAATTGCTGGCGAGCTGTTGCCGACTGTTTTCCATGTTTCTGCCCGGACTGTCGCCACTCATGCTCTGTCCATTTTTGGTGATCATTCTGACGTCATGGCAGTGAGACAAACTGGATTTGCCATGTTAGCATCCAACTCTGTCCAAGAAGTTATGGATTTGGCTTTAGTTGCACATTTAGCGACTTTAAAGAGCAGCATTCCGTTTGTTCATTTCTTTGACGGCTTCCGCACTTCGCATGAGATTCAAAAAATTGATGTGATTGATTATGCGGATATTGCTAAACTGGTAGATTATGAAGCTATTGAACGGTTTAGAAAACGGGCATTGAACCCAGAACATCCAATTCAACGCGGCACAGCGCAGAACCCGGATATCTTTTTCCAAGGCAGAGAAGCTGCCAACCCATATTATGACCGGGTACCAGACATTGTTGCTGAAGTAATGCAACAGGTAGGACAACTGACTGGCCGTTATTATAAACCATTTGATTATTATGGCTGCCCAGATGCTGAACAAGTTGTTGTGCTGATGGGTTCTGGTGCTGAGGCAGTGGAAGAAACTGTTGATTATCTCAATGATCACGGTTACAAAGTCGGTGTGATCAAGGTACGGTTGTACCGGCCATTCTCTGCTAAGTACTTCTTAGAAGTACTGCCTCAGAGTGTAAAGACCTTAGTTGTCTTAGATAGAACTAAGGAACCAGGTGCCGCTGGCGAACCTTTATATGAAGACGTAGTAACAGTATTAAGAGAAAATGACATTAACATTCGTGTTCTTGGTGGACGTTATGGTCTCAGCTCCAAAGAGTTCAACCCATCTATGATCAAGGCCGTTTATGATAATGCTGCCAGCGACAATCCAAAGAACCATTTTACAATTGGTATTGTTGATGACGTATCCTTTACGTCTTTAGAAGTAAAAGAAAAGATCGATGTAGCACCGAAAGGTTTGTATCGCTGCAAATTCTTCGGACTTGGTTCTGATGGTACTGTAGGTGCTAATAAGAACTCCATTAAGATCATCGGTGACCATACCGATATGTACGCCCAAGGTTACTTTGTTTATGACTCAAAGAAGTCTGGCGGCTTGACTGTTTCGCACCTGCGTTTTGGTACCAGTCCAATCAAATCGACTTATATCATTGATCAGGCTGATTTGATTGCTTGCCATAACCATTCTTATGTAAGCCGTTATGATATCCTTGATGGAATTAAAGATGGCGGTATCTTCCTGCTCAACTCTCCATGGTCTTTAGAGGAAATGGAGAAGCACTTGCCAGCCTCTATGAAACGGATCATTGCTACTAAGAAACTGAAGTTCTATAACATTGATGCAAACAAGATTGCAGCTGATATTGGCTTAGGCGGCAGAGTAAACACTATTTTGCAGGCAGCCTTCTTTAAGATTACCAACATCATTCCTGTTGAAGATGCTGTAGGCTATATGAAGGATGCCATTCTGAAGACTTATGGCAAGAAAGGCGATAAAGTCGTCAACATGAACTATGCTGCTGTTGACGCTGGTGTTAACCAAGTACAAGAAGTGCAATATCCAATGACTTGGGCTGATGCAGTTGATGAGGCTGCAGTTGCTGAAAACGTGCCAGAGTTTGTGGAAAAGATTTTGCGGCCGATGAATGCTCAAAAAGGTGACGAACTACCAGTAAGTGCATTCAATCCTGACGGTTCGTTCCCAACTGGCACTACCAAGTATGAAAAACGTGGTATTGCCCTGGATATACCTGTTTGGGTCAGTGAAAACTGTATCCAATGCAATCAATGCGCCTTTGTCTGCCCACACGCAGCTATCCGTCCATTCTTAGTAAAATCTGAGAATATGGCTAATGCTCCTGAAACCTTTGTAACCAAGGCTGCTGTTGGTGCTAACTACAAAGGATATGAATACCGCATTCAAGTTTCGCCACTTGATTGTACTGGCTGCGGTAACTGTGCACAAGTGTGCCCAGCAAAAGAGAAAGCATTAGTAATGAAGCCTCTTGAAGAGAATGTGGAAGTTGAGTCCAACAACTGGAACTTTGCTATTGAACTACCAGATCCAGAGGTAGAAATCAACCCAACCACAGTTAAGGATAGTCAGTTTATCCAACCGCTGTTTGAATTCTCTGGCGCATGTGCTGGCTGCGGTGAAACACCTTATGTTAAACTGATTACCCAATTGTTTGGCGATCGGATGATCATTGCCAATGCTACTGGTTGTTCTTCCATCTATGGTGGTTCTGCACCAGTTTGCCCATATACCGTTAACTCCAAAGGACATGGGCCTGCTTGGGCTAACTCACTGTTTGAAGACAATGCAGAGTTTGGTTTAGGTATCTATTTGGCATATCAGGCACGGCGGGCAAAACTAGCTGCGGTCATCGAGAAGCTGATGGAAGCTGAACTGCCAGCAGATCTCAAGGCAGGATTTGCAGCTTGGTTGGAAGATCCGCAAGATGCTAAGGTAACTAAGAAAGCAGCTGCACAAATCACTGCTGCGCTACCAGCTGCTATGGCTAATGCTGAAGGCGAGCTGGCAGAGAACTTGAAGTTTGTTGCCGACAATAGCGATATCCTTGTCAAGAAGTCCATCTGGATTGTTGGCGGTGACGGCTGGGCTTATGATATCGGCTACGGCGGCTTAGACCATGTGTTGGCTTCTGGTGAAGATGTCAACATCCTGGTATTGGACACCGAGGTTTACTCCAATACTGGTGGTCAGGCTTCGAAGTCCACACCAACTGGTGCAGTGGCTAAGTTTGCTGCTTCTGGTAAGAAGATGCGGAAGAAAGATCTCGGCCGGATGGCAATGACCTATGGTTACGTTTATGTAGCCAGCGTCAGTGTTGGTGCTAACCGTAATCAACTTCTGAAGGCTATGTTAGAAGCCGAAAGTTACAGAGGCCCATCCTTAATCATTGCTTATGCTCCATGTATCAACCATGGTATTAACATGAGCATGACAGCTGAGCAAGGCAAACGTGCAGTGGAAGTTGGATACTGGCCGCTGTATCGTTACAACCCGCTGCTTGAAGCTGAAGGCAAGAATCCATTCATCTTGGATTCTAAAGAGCCAACTGGTGACTTTAGAGCTTTCTTGATGAGTGAGAATAGATATTCTTCTTTGGCAAGACAATTCCCAGATATAGCTGAGCAGCTCCTGGCTAGAGCTGAAGAAGACGCTAAGAGACGTTATCAGCTGTACAAACGTCTTGCTGAGAACTAAGCTTAAGGTAAGTTAAACAAGAATTAATAATCCCATCAGCTGTGTTGATTATGCAGCTGATGGGATTTTTGTTTTTTATAATAAAATAGTGTATAAAGACAGAATTAACGAGAAATTTAGATATATTTAATCAAATATGTAAACAAGCTGTAAAAATTCAGGCCGTTATATTTGAAGCTTAAGAGTGACTATCATGAGTAAAAAATTAACCATCAAGAATGCGTATCTAGAAATTACTAGTAGATGCAATTTACGGTGCATACATTGTTACAATGCTTCTGGTGATATAGCCTATTGTGATATGGATTTGGCTGTTCTTGCCATGTTAACCGATTTTCTAAGAGATAAAGGACTTGAGTTACTGAGCATTAGTGGAGGCGAACCCTTACTTCACCCTCAATGCAGAACCATACTAGAGATGTGTAAAGCAAAGCAATTTCGGGTATTGTTAGCTACGAATGGGCTTCAGTTACTTCAGAATCTCGAAGCGCTCAAGTTTGTTGATATCATCCAGGTTAGTCTTGATGGAGCTACAGCGGCAGTTCATGATAGTATCCGTGGAAAAGGCAGCTTTGAACGGGTGATCGATCAGCTCAAGGAGTTAAAACAGTACCAACTAAACCCAAAAGTAGTCTTAAGAGTATCTGTGAATAAGCATAATTATGATCACATTGAAGATATTGTCTTATTGGCTATCAAATTAGGTTTGGCCGGTGTAACTTTTTCTTTGATTAGACCTAGTGGTAGGGGACGCACGTATTATGCAGCACTGAAACTGTCAAGTGACGAGATAATTTGCACTAGATTACCAGTGATTACCACTACAACATGTCAGATATTCCAGTTCTAAAGACCCAAAAAGAGGTTTATGAGATGAGCTTTGATGAAACTGGGCTGCCTACTAGAGAATCAAGAACCATTGTTCCTGCTGATCCACAAGAAGTATTTGCGTTCAGAAATGTTTCGTTCGGTTATCTTGAAAATCAAGAAGTCCTTCATAACATCAGCTTTACCATCCGGAAAGGAGAGATCATTGCGTTAGTAGGGGATAATGGGGCAGGTAAATCCACTTTGGTGAAGCTCATGTTAGGCTTGTATGCCCCGAAAAAGGGGGAATGCCGTTTTGAAGGTATTCCATACAGCCAACTGACTCAGGAATATTTATATAGCAAGATTGGTGTAATCTTTCAGGATTTTACCCAGTATCACCTTACTATACGTGAAAATATCGCTTTTGGTGACATCAGGCAACTGAATAATGATCAGGCATTAATGGAAGCTGCTCACAAAGGTCAGGCAGAAAAGCTGATTAATCAGCAGGCTAAGGGACTGGATACATTTTTAGGCAGACAGTTCATTGATGAAGGGATAGAGTTGCCTGGTGGTGAATGGCAGCGAATTGGCTTGGCCAGAGCACATGTCAGTGATAAAGAAGTTTTAATCCTCGACGAACCAGCAGCAAAGTTAGATCCTGTATCGGAAATGCAGCAGTTTATGGAAATCAAGAATTCTTTGCGTGGAAGGACTGCCGTTTTAGTATCACATCGCCTTGGTTTTGCACGCTTGGCAGACCGCATCTTTGTGCTATGTGATGGCCAGTTGGTGGAAGTTGGTACTCACGAGCAGCTGATGCAGGCTAATGGTCACTATGCGCAGATGTTTAGAGCGCAGGCAGAATGGTACGATGGGAGTGTGAGTTACAGTGGCATCCAACGAGCAAACTAAGGAAATGCGCAGTTACGGGATAGTGAAGACTGTGGTGGTAAGCCTTAAGATTATGTTCAAAGCCTGTGATAGCAAGGAATTGATGATGTTTGGTGCTGGGCTATTGGCAGCAGCTGTCCCTTCGGCCATTTTATATCTGCAGAAAGAGTTTTTCGCGCGCGTAGAGCAGTATCTTGCACAGCCGTCTCAAGTGTTTATTGTGGGAATCATGCTTTTATTAGCGGGTTGGGCTCTTTTAGAGATCGTTCAATGTGTCTCTGATCTCTTTGGTGTAGCAGCTGAAAGGCGGATTGGTGCCAAGATTAATAAGTTTGTACTAAATAAGCTGCTGGCCAAAATGGCTGCCATCCGGTATGAATATATGGATACACCAGATGTTTACAATAGGCTGCAATGGGTTTCGAATGAATTACCTAATCGCATCTCGCAAGTGGTCAACGATTCTATGAGCTTCTGCTACAGAGTGGTTCAAGTATTTGCAATGTTGTCTCTGGTACTTACTCAGGATTGGCGGATTGCTTTGATTGTAATTCTTGGTGCTATTCCATATTTTCTCCTTGTTCGTATGCAGTTGAATGAGGAATATCAGCGTGCACAATCAGAAGCACCAATTCTAAGGCAGGAAGGGTATGTCTTTAGTTTGTTTATGCGTCGAGACAGTATCCGTGAAATGCGGGTAGGTCAATATGCTGACTACTTGCTGAAAAAATGGAAAGATCTCTGTGTGAAAGTTCGCAGTCACCGTTACATCCGCAAATACTTCTTTCTCAATCTACTTTCCAGTGTGATCGGTTATGTCAGTATAGGTATTGCTTTGGGCTTTGTCTGTGCTCGGATCCTTGATCCAGCTAGCGGGACTAGTGTGGATGCTTTTGTCCTTGTTTATGGTATTGCTGCCAGTTTACAGATGCGAGTCACTTCATTTTTATCAGAAGTGATGAGTATGGCGGCAACAGGCCGATACTTAAGAGACTATGATGATTTATCCGCTTATGCGGAAGAGTTACTGTTAGGCGAAAATGAGATTATACCGCAAAAGGCGGACATCATCTTCGAAAATGTGTCCTTTGCTTACCCTAATACCGATCGTTTAGTACTGCGAGATATCAATGTGAAAATTAGGCAGGGAGAAAAGATTGCTATTGTTGGCGAAAACGGTTCTGGCAAGACGACGTTTTTCCTGCTTTTAGCTGGTTTGTACCGGCCGCAAAAAGGCAAGATCTTCTTTGCCGGCAAAAATCTGGAGGACAACCTTGGTTTGATGCGCCGGGCAACCTCGTTTGTTTTCCAGGATTTTGGGCGGTATCAGCTTACTGTGGCAGATAATATTCGCATTGGTAATTTATATCGGGAGTTATCAGATGCAGATATTGAATTGGCGGCTAAGCTCAGCGGCGCTGATGAGTTCATTCAAAAGCTGGAACAGAAGTATCAAACTTTTTTAGGTAATCTGGAAGAAGGACGCACCGACCTTTCCGGTGGTCAATGGCAGAAACTGGCATTCGCCCGGGCAATAGCAAAACCTGAAGCACGGGTGATGATGCTTGATGAACAAACCGCAGCTTTAGATCCGATTTCGGAAGCCAAGTTTTATCAGGAGTTTAAGGAATTAACTGGTGATAGGATCGCGATAATGATCTCCCATCGGTTGGGTGCTACTAAACTAGCAGATCGGATATTCGTGTTTGATAAAGGCCAGATTGTTGAGGAAGGAACGCACGAGGAGCTTATGAAGAGAAGAGGTTTATACTACGAGATGTATCAGGCACAAGCACAGTGGTATATGTAGTGAATGAATTAACCTTTTTTTCATAGCATTACAGTTGTTCAAACTACAGGCGAGCAGAAAACCAATCTAAATTGGCTGGATAGATGCGTTATAATAATAGTATATCTTTTCCAGGAGGAATCAACGATGAAAATAGTGTTGCTGGAACCACTAGGGATCTCTGAAGAGAAACTAAAAACTTTAGTCCAGCCTTTCTTAGCAGATGGACATAGCTTTATAGCGCTTGACCAGAATAGTAGTGAGGTTACTTTGCTCGAGAACATGCAGGATGCAGATGTCATTGTGGTGGGCAATATGCCGCTTCGGGGCGAGATGATTGCCCAGTGCCAAAAGCTGCGGTTTATTTCCATCGCTTTTACTGGATTTGATCATGTAGATATTGAGCAGTGTCGTCGGCAGGGAATAGCAGTGTCCAATGCTTCGGGCTATGCCACCACAGCGGTGGCGGAAGCTACTATTGGGCTGATGATTAGCACAATGCGTCATTTTCGGGAAACCGAAGAACGCTGTCGCAGCGGCGGTTCAAAGGGTGGTTTGGTGGGACCACTGCTGGCAGGAAAAACAGTGGGGGTGATTGGGACAGGGGCTATCGGCTCAGCTGTAATAAAGCTGCTCAATGCTTTTGGCTGCCGGGTGTTAGGATATTCGCCATCACCTAAATCACCAGAGGAAGTACGCCGCATTGGTTATGAGAAAGTATCTTTAGAGCAGTTACTTGCTGAATCGGATATCATTACTCTCCACTGCCCGCTCAATGATTCTACTCGAGGACTAATTGGTGCGAAAGAGATCGCTCAGATGAAGGATGGAGCGTATTTATTCAACCTAGCCCGTGGGCCAGTCGTGGACAGCCAAGCTCTGGCTGATGCTTTGAACAGCGGCAAGCTGGCTGGGGCTGGAGTGGATGTCTATGAGGTTGAACCACCATTACCGTTGGACCACCCGCTGCTTCATGCCAAGAACGTTGTTACCCTGCCACACATTGGCTGGTATTCCCGAGAGTCTCTAGAGCGACGGGCAGAGATTGCCTTTGCCAATATCTGTGAGTGGATGGCGGGGAAGCAGCAGAATAGGGTTGTTTAAATGACCGCCGGGCATCCTGGCGGTCATGTAGTCAGGGTTTCATCATCAATAGGAGGTGCTCTAATTGTTTATATATATCGGTTTGAAAAGAAGAAGTTATTTAAACAGAAAAGAAATATTGTTATAACAAGTTAAATTATCTGATTTCTTTTAGGAATTTAGTTTTGTTTCTGAGAGGGACAGAAAGTGATCGTAAATTATTATTCTCCGCATTACGAAGATATCCTGTGGGCCAAAAAAGGAGATAAAAACGTTGGATTCCAGTGGCTTCCTTTGAAGCAACATCTAATCGACGTTGCCGAAACAATGAAGTTGCTCTGGGAACACTGGTTAAGCAGTCATCAACGACGACAGATCATAAATTCTTTGAGCATACCGAGTGAAGAGACTGCCAAAAACTTAGCAGGGTTTTTAGGTGCGGTACACGATATAGGTAAAGCTACACCAGTCTTTCAGAGTAAACCAAGTTTTTATACATCAACTGATCTGGACATGCAGCTGTTAGAGCGATTGCAGGGAGCAGGTTTTGAGGGTATAATTGAGTTCCGCAGTCACTTGATGGATCCGTCTGCAACTCCACATGCCCTTGCTGGACAAGCTCTACTGGAGAGTTATGGAGTGTCTTGTGACATAAGCTCTATAGTCGGAGCGCATCATGGTTGCCCTGCTGATAACGAAGAAATATTATCTTCACAATTGAGCGCATTCACAAATAATTATTTTCAGGTGCACGATTCCCGAAGTCGAATTTACCATCGATGGCAAGAAACGCAAAAAATGATATTCGAATGGGCTCTAGCCGTAAATGGTTTTGAGTCAACCGAAGAACTACCGAGAATATCTCAACCAGGACAAGTTTTATTGAGTGGTCTTTTAGTTATGGCTGACTGGATTGCCAGTAACGAACATTTTTTTCCACTTATCCCTATTGACCAAACATTAATTACTGATGCAGAAAAGAGAGTATACAATGGCTGGCTAAGATGGTACAAGACTGCTCCCAGAATAGAAGAAGAGGCTAATGATATTATAAGCAGCTTCAAACGCCGATTCGACTTTGAACCCAATGATCTTCAGGTCAAACTGTTTGAAATCATTCAGAATATCGGACAACCGGGTATTATTATAGTAGAAGCACCAATGGGAGTTGGCAAAACCGAAGCAGCATTAATCGGATTTGAACAGCTATCTGCCAAAACCAGGGTAAGTGGCATGTTCTTCGGGTTGCCAACACAAGCAACGTCTAACGGTATGTTTGATCGCATTAAGAAATGGCTAGAAAAGCTCGATGATAACAAGAAATCAGTGCAGTTGGTACACGGTAAATCAGCGTTGAATGATAGTTACACTGACTTACTCCGCTCCAATATCTATGATGAAACCAGCGGAAGTGTAGTAGCAAACGCTTGGTTTGCAGGAAGAAAGACAGCTGCATTAGACGACTTTGTGGTAGGAACAATTGACCAGTTCCTGATGACAGCACTAAAGCAAAAGTATTTAGCTCTAAGACACTTGGGTTTTAGTAGAAAGGCTATTGTAATCGATGAAGTTCATGCTTATGACGCTTATATGAGCCAATATTTGCACAAAGCTTTGCGTTGGATGGGAGCATATAAAATCCCAGTTATTCTGTTGTCTGCTACCCTTCCAGCCAAGACACGGGTAGAACTTATAAAGCAGTACATGCGTGGCTGCGGAGCAAAATGGCGTGATGTGGAGTGCCCAGATGGGTGGGAAACAGCAACCGCTTATCCATTGGTAACATGGACTGATGGAAAAACCATCAAACAATTTGCAGATTTCAAAATCACTCAGCGTACTCAAGTTACCGTAATAAAGCTTGATGAGACCGAGTTGTTGAAAACCTTATGTGAAGTGCTTAAAGATGGTGGGATTGCTGGGATTATAGTAAACACAGTTAAAAGAGCACAACGGATCGCAGAATTGTGTTCTTCGTATTTTGGTGAAGATCTAGTGGAATTACTGCATGCTAATTTCATTGATACAGACCGCATTAAGAAGGAAAAAAGACTTCTTGCATTGATTGGTAAGAATGCCAATAGGCCTAATAAGAAAATCATTGTCGGAACGCAGGTATTAGAACAATCTCTCGACATCGATTTTGATGTTATGTTTTGCGATTTGGCACCAATGGATCTGCTATTGCAGAGGATTGGTCGTCTTCATAGACACCTTAATGTTGAACGACCACAGTTGTTATATAGTCCTAAATTGTTTGTGCTAGGAACGAGCAGTACATTTGATTTCCAGCCAGGCTTTCGCGCTGTTTACGGAGATTATTTGCTAATGAGAACACAAATGCTCTTGCCTGATTACATAAACCTTCCAGATGATATCTCGACTCTAGTTCAGGCTGTATACAATGATGATGACGATAGCTTTGTTGTCGAAGAACTTCGGACTAAGTATAACAAAGCCAAAGATGCTCATGAGGGTCAGATTGCTAATAAAAAACGACGAGCTAATGGCTTTCTGTTAGATAGTCCGAGTTTTGCGCCAGAACAAAGTCTAATTGGTTGGCTCAAAAGTGACATGCCATTTGACTCAGAAGAACGCGCTGCTGCTCAAGTACGTGATGTTCATGAGACTATTGAAGTGGTCGCACTGAAACAATGTGGTGATGGTTATACGGTCTTTGGGGATAACCGGGATCTTTCAGAATTAATTGATGACCCTGCGGTACAAAAGGAAATATCACGGAACACACTGCGCCTTCCACTAAAACTCAGCACTTCAAAGTATGTAGATAAGACTATTGAGGAATTGGAGGAATTCAATAGAAAGCATTTAGAAGTTTGGCAGCAGTCCAGCTGGTTAAGAGGAATGCTTGGAATTATCTTTGATGACAACAACGAATTCATCCTCAATGGCTTCTGTTTAGAATACAGCCAAAGGTTAGGTTTGACTTATGAAGAGCTAAATATTGACGACGGAGAGGAGGAATGACATGGGGCGTTTCAACCTACTGGAAGAACCATGGATTTTAGTCATAACTGATGATCAAGGTTCAACAGAAGAAGTGTCACTACTTCAATTATTTAAGAATGCACATAAATATAAGCAGCTTGCTGGTGAAACCCCAATGCAAAACTTTGCCATGCTGCGCCTGCTTTTGGCTGTACTGCATACGGTTTTTTCCAGAGTTGACACTCAAGGAAGGCCGTACCCTTACCTGGTTATTGACGACAAGTTAAGACAGCTAGAAGAACTGGATGAGGATGATCTAGAAGAACATGTGGGCAATCTAATGAGCACCTGGAAAGAACTTTGGAATCGTTGTTCATTTCCACAAATTGTATTGGACTATCTTATTCTCTGGAAAGAGAGATTTTACCTTTTCGATCAATTTCATCCATTCTACCAAGTGACGAAAGAAGAGTTGTTTAAACGACCAATAAAATCAGGACGAGGAAGCAATCCTACGTCGATTCTGCCGCGAACGTTTAATCGCACTATATCAGAAAGTGGAAACAAAACTTCGCTTTTCTCACCAAGATGTTCCGCTGATGGGAGCAAGGATCGAATGAACGAAGCAGAGTTGGCTCGATGGCTCGTTTTATATCAGGGGGTAGTTGGCACCGCAGACAAAGCTGTATACAGCGATTTTCAGGGTACAAACTCAAAGGGATGGATTTATGACATCGGTGGCATAAATCTACGTGGTAAAAGTCTTTACGAAACTTTGCTTCTTAACTTAGTTTTAGTACATCCCGAAGAGCAATATCGTGGAACGATCCAGAGGCCTTGCTGGGAACGAACTGGCGATGAGATTATCAGTGACTTGCTGTATGGTCGTCCTGTTGATAATCTAGCCGAACTTTATACAAATTGGAGTCGCGCTATATATATAGATCCCAATACTCAGCTGAATCATAATTTTTGCATTAACACTGTAAAGCTTCCCGAGATCGATCATCAAGACCAGTTTCTGGAACTTATGACACTTTGGAGATATAGAACACAGGGTCCAAATAAGAACTATAGAACACCGCAAAAGCACCAAATGGATGCAGCGTTGTGGCGCTCGTTTGGGACAGTATTCTTAACAAAGGAACCCAATGATAAAAGGCCAGGTATTATAGATTGGTTTTACTCTATCGCTAAGATCGTTGGAAGTACACATGCTGTGATCGAAAGCTACGGAATGGAATCTGACGGTAACGCAACTTCATGGCTGCCTGCCGATGAGTATTTTGATGTTCTGGATATCAACGAATTTGTTCTTACAGATGATCAGAAGGATGGATGGGTAGTCAGGATAGATGGGGAAGTTGAGAAAGCAAAGGAAGTTATTGATAAGACTCTACGACGATTCGCAAGTGAAATTCAAAAAATTAGGGGCGTTAAAGATAACGGTTATGTAAGCAAAATCGTAAAGCAAGCGTACTTTGAGATAGATCAGCCGTTCCGTAACTGGTTGAGTTCTTTAACCGTAGATCAGGATAAGGATGAACGTATCCGAAGTTGGCGGCTTGAACTCAGAGCACTGTTACGATCACAGGCAGAACAATTGATTCAATCAGCAGGGTACCGTGATTTCAAAGGTGTCTTTGATAAAGATAAACGCTTCACAAACATTGCTACCGCTTATAACGAATTCGATTATTGGTTGAACAAAATGCTTGGATTTATCGGTAACTAGGAAGACGTGCTATGAATAGTCAATAGTTATTGTGCACTTTGACAACCACATAGTAATTCCACACTAATTAGTAGAACCGGCTGTCCACTTATAGTTAGGATCAAATGGCCGATTATCAGTCCAT
>Ga0134097_1000074_pt1 | contig 116665 bp, 91 predicted proteins | sample 8_3taG_FD_94450 | JGI IMG/M metagenome (GOLD analysis project Ga0134097, IMG submission 94450) | Switchgrass degrading microbial communities from high solid loading bioreactors in New Hampshire, USA - 8_30_10_142_A2 metaG | ecosystem: Engineered > Bioreactor > Semi-continuous > Anaerobic >... | reverse complement strand
TTGCTCCATTGTTAGCATCCTTTCTTTACCCCCTTCAAGTGTGGACAACTTAAAGGGTATTATTTTTTAGGGGTGCCCGCAATGGAGTTTCCAATTTATGCAGGGATTTTTAAGTTCCGCTCCGCTCGGTTTTTATTGTACCGAAAACATTGATGGAAACAGTTTAAATATCTCCCCTGATAAACGGTGTATAGGCTTATGGCTATCTAATACCAATGGTTTTTCATCATTCAATGGATCCTTTAAATATTGTAATTATCACCATATTGTAATATACCCCGGCACTAAAGATATCACTTTCGTTAGTACATATTTTAAGGATCATGGTGGTGCTTCAAGCCCTGCAGGCATTTCAGATGTTTATGTATTAAATAGTCCGGATGATAACTTCAGTTTTATCGATACAACTGTCGATAATACTACATTAAGAGAAAGACAAGCTCAATGTTTTTACATATCCGGCTATAACGGTCTCATAGACACTGTTAAAGCTAATAATTGTTCGGTTCCATTAGATGTTCGAAAAGGTACACATACTGCAAAGAATTTCATCATAGACAATGCAGAACAAATGTTAATAGTGCAACCTAATCCCACAAATAGCACTGAATTTACTAACCTTACAGCGTCAAATTTTATCGGCACCAATATTAAGGGTAAAAGTAGTGGTGGTGCATCAGGTGTATATATAGTAGGTTGTCAAAAAGTACATCTCGATAATTTTAAAATTAATATGGATCCTACATCTGAATATTCCTGGTATGGAATCAGAATAAGAAAGTTCTACAATGAGTATCCTTTAGATGATGTAGTTATTTCAAATGTAGAAATCGCTAATACGAAAGTCTCAAGTCTTTTATTACAAAATTTGATTAATTCAGTACATGTAGAAAACTTTACTTCAATAAATGCACCATACGCTATCAGAGAAGATTCTTGTAAAATAAACCAATATGTTAAAAACCTAACTTTAGTCAATAGTAAAGCATTGCATCCGGCAAGTAGTATGGATTAAAATTTTGTCTGAAATATTCTTAGCTCTTTATAAAGATTATTTTTCCATTTTATTTTTTTAAGCAGCTTACCTGTAGTAAGTTTGGGCCTCTTTCCCATAATCATGCGAACAATATACCTTAAAGGGATATATAGGCACATTATAGGTAAGAATAGCGGATATTTATTTAAAAAAGGAAAATCCCTTTTGGCTGACTTGCTAAAATTTTTAAAAATTCGCTTAATATATTCTATTTTGTTATAGGTGCTTCCATCTGTATTTTCATAACCATCTGTCAAATATCCGCTAGCACTATCTTCATTACTTCTTTTACGTCCTATATTACCACTATATAAAATATCTTGAAGCAACATATCACAGACCTTATTATCTGCCTCTAAACACCATAAAAAAGTTTTTGAATCTAATCCTAGATAAATAACACCAATCTTTGTCAAAACAGAAGCAAACTTTTTTAATCCTATTTTTTCTAAAAACGGCAACAATTCATTCCAAAGTTCCGATTGAGAATTTGAATTTACAAACATAATCCAATCACAAAGCTGTCTTAGCCCAATTCCTTTGTTTAAATGGCGCTGCATATGCAGTAATAAAACCATAGCATTATCAAAGGGCGATGGACCAGGAAATTTTGTATTATTTATTTTATACTGACGAGCATTGCCTATTATATTATTTAGACTATTGGATAATAGTATCCCAACTTCATTATTAGGGTAACGTGACACTTCAGTATGTAATTCTACAACGATGCCTGATTTTCTTACAACAAGGTGAAAATCATGCTTATTATCAAAAACGTATCCATTTTTATATAATACATTAGCTGCAGCTTCATACTCACCTTTATTAATTAGTATATCGATATCGCCTAATGGACGAAGTTCTGGTGATGGATAAAAGTAACTGACACTTGTTCCTTTTAATATGACTGAGTTAATACCTGCTTCTGTCAAATAACCTAGTACATTTGTTTGTTCTTTTATCAAGTATTCATTGTGTAACATCCTTATTATCGTTGTATTCCTCCATTTTTCAAGAATATCTTTTTCTGGTCGAATATCTTTTGGCAGATTCATTATACCTTGAAATATCAAAGTATCAACACAATGCATGGAAGCTTCTCTATAAACATCATGCCAGATATCTTGATTGCATATACTCATTACATTATTGGAGAAATCAATATTAAATAATGAGTTTTTAAGCAATTCAATTATGATTTTATTTGTATTTGCAATGAAATTTGTATCCATATCCAAACTAATTTATCCCGGTGTTTAAAGTAATTTTTATGAAATAAAGCTTTTAACTATTGATTCTTTTTTGGTAGTAAATAATTGTTTTATAGTTGAAACAATATAAGTATAATTTTCAATTTTAAATATTTTAGAAAGGCCAAAATAAATTAATATTCCACCAATCACTTGTATAACAATCATACTCCAAACATTTAAATGTAAAATTTTAATAGCATATACAATCCCGCCCATTAAAATAGCTATTAAAAATGGTGGAATAATATCATGTAATTGATCTTTATTACTGTAATTTAACAATACTTTATTTGGATACGCATTAATAAATGTAGAAATAATACTACTTAGAGCAACTCCAAAAGCAATTGCATATATATTATAGTTTAGACTGACAATTAGTATTGTTAAACCAATAACTTTCTTTATAATCTCTAGTTTCAAATAAATATCACTTCTTCCTATAGCTTTTATCGCTTGGAGATTGGCGGTATGAATTGGCCTTAGGGCATATTGAAAACAAAATATTTGTATGAATGGGACCGCCGGGAGCCATTTTTCTGTTAATATAATTCGAACTAAAGGTTCAGCGACTGCGGCTAAACCAATCATCATAGGGAATAAAATAAATGATGTTGTCATGACTGCACGTCTCATCATTTCCTTAACTTTTTCTTTATCATCTTGATGAACAGATAGAGTCGGCAACAACACGGAAAGAATTGGAACATTAATACTGTCTACAAGTAGCTGAGGTAACTGCTTACCTTTATTATAGAATCCTACCATTGATGAATTATATAATCTTCCTATTAACAATGTGCATAAATCTGTATATATAGTATCAATTAATGCAGATATTAATAATTTAGACCCATATGTGAAAAGAACCTTAACTCTTTTATATGAAAATAATAATCGTGGTCTCCATTTAATGCTAAACCATAATACTATTGTTATTATTAATTGATTGGATATTTGTTGAATTACTAATGCCCAAACACCTAAACCAATATACGCTGCAGCTATACCTAAAATACCTGAAGTAATTATAGCTACTAAACTACTAATAAAAAGTCTTCGAAAAAGCATATTTCGAGCAACAAAAGCGTATTGTACTGAATTAAATGCGCCAAAAATTAGAATAACTGGTAACACTCTAAAAATAACCGTTAATTGAGGAGTAAAATAAAAGCTAGCTATATATGGAGCAGAAATGAAAATAATTATATAAAGTAAAACCGAAATTAACAAACTAATATAAAATATTGATGAAAAATCTACTTCATCTGTATCTTTCTTTTGTACTAACGCTGTACTAAATCCACTTTGTATAAATATATTTGCTAGAGAAATAAATACCATTACTATAGCTATTAATCCGTATTCTTCTGGCATCAGTAAGCGTGCTAAAATTATTTGAACTATTAACTGTATGCCTTGTGTCCCACATCTTTCCATCAACTTCCAAAATAGCGATGAGATAACTTTTTCTTTATTAAAATGTTGATTTTTCACCTTGTAGCACCTCTTTAACCAGTTGTCTTCTTACCAAAGATTCTATGGTATAGTTTTTGAATACCTATACCAATGTCAAATCCAAATATCTTATAAATTATTGCAATAATTCGATACTTAGTATTTGTAGGGTATTCAATTATGTAAATATTATTTTTTATAAATTTTAATAAATCATGTTTTTCACTTTTATCAAACCTATGCAATACAGAAATTTTCATTATATATAGTGATGAAAAAAAACCGCACAATATCTTTTTATTTTGAGCATCAATATCTAAAGCATAAAAGTAATCAAACCACTTTTTTCTTGTAAATAGTTGACCATATAACGCATTGATATTTAAGTTTGTTGTTATAGATCCTTCCCTTCCTACTCGATATGCACAAATATCTATATTTTTTGTATAGAAGCTATTAGATTTTAATATCGCATTGATGAAAAAGTCTAAATCTTCAGCACCTATTAGTTCATTATCAAAATATATATTATTTTTAATTAAATTCTCCCTTCTAAATACTGAAGAAAACGGATTCCATACTATGGTTTTTGTTCTTATTAAATCAACTAATATATTTATTCCAGATTCTTGTTTATTGCATTTTTCGATATAAGGTTCATGCTTCTTATAATATAAAGAGTTTTTTTCATCATAAAATAACATAGAACAAAGTAAGATATCTATTTCTCCCACAGTTTTGATACAATCATCTATTTTTTTTAAACTTTCCTTATTTAAAAAATCATCTGAATCTAAAAAAAGAATATATTTACCTGAGGAAATTTTTATACCAGTATTTCTTGCGTCAGAGGGGCCACCGTTTTCTTTATGAAAAACCTTAATCTTATTATTGCTCCTTGCATATTTATCACATATCTCTGGGCAATTATCCGGCGAACCATCGTCCACTAATATCAATTCATAATCTTGAAATGTTTGGTTTAGTACACTATTAATACATTCATCGATATATTTTTCTACTTTATATACAGGTACAATAATGCTAAAAGTTACCATAATCTTACCACCCCATCTATGGTTTTATTATTTTAAAAATAATATGACCTAGAGATTGATCAATACAATGAAATCCAAAACTATATAATTAATTTAAAAATTACCAGGGATCACTAATTCCATCAACCGGATATTGTTAATTTTTAACTTTATCAATTTGATCATAATGAGCTTTATTATTGATTAATATAAATGCAATAATAATTGCGTTCCAAAAAAAGCGTTTATTTATTGAATCTATAAAAAAAGAAGGTAATAATCCTGATATTAATACTAATAAAGGTAAAATATAACGTCGATTCAAAGAACTAATACATAAATATATATGTGGTAAAAAAAATAATACAAAACCTAAAATACCCCCATCTGCTAAAATACTTAAAAATGTATTATGAACAACTGTATAATTGTCATTGTATCCCCAATAAGCACCCCATCCTCCTCCGAATAATGGGTTATTCACAATAATTTGTAAAGTATTGCTCCAAATATAAATCCTATTGCTGCCACCACTGTAACTAGCGAAATTAAAAATTCTTTTGAAAATATCTTCCCGCAATAATTGTTTAGCAATTAAATAAATTCCACCTGCAAAAATGGAAACAAGGATTGTATTTAAAACTGTTTTTTTTGTGATCAAATTATTCCCTTTTTCATTTAACAACGCTATAACAATTATGATAATAATTAATGATATAATTCCGCCTCGAGAGCCTGTTAAAAACATAGCATAAATAATAATTATAGATAATAAAATATATAAAATAGAATATTGAATATTACTATTTTTATTAAATAAAAGATAAAGTAATACTGTTACTCCAATTAAAAGAAAAGCCGCCTGATTATTTGGGTCCATTTGTGCTCCTCTTATTGTTAATACTTGCCTAGCTTCTACTCCTTTGTATGATTGACTAAAAAATAAACATAAAGTCGCTAAGATGCTACTTGAAAATAGTATCGTTATTAAAATACTTTTAATAAATTGATTATTAAATTCTACAACTGTCATTGTAATAAAAAATAAAACCATTCCAATTTGCGATAAAAAATGTGATTGAACTATGTAATTATTAGAAACCCAAAAAATAGACACGAATTTTAAAAAAAACCATAATATAATACAAACGTGATACCATCTGATTACAATTTCCTTATAACTAAATAAAAAACATATTATAACAACAAAAATAATATATCTGCCAAAACCACCAAAAATAATATTTATATATGCCTCAAAAAAACTATACAGCAAATAAAAGCAAAATATTAACCTAAGTGCTAAGTTTACTTTCTTATTCTCTACCTGTAGAATACCAATCAACCTCTTTAATCTTGATACAACAATAGATTTAGTTAGTCTTTTCTATCTTTAATCAATTGAAAGAGTACTTTCCATTCATTAATAATAAAATCAAAACTAAAATTTCCTGATATCCTTTTACTATTCTCAGCCATTTTAATTCGTGTCTCTTCTTCTAAAATTAACTTTTCTATATGCTGAATCATTAAATCTATAGAAAAAGGCTCAATCAGGTACCCATTAACACCGTGTTTAATAATTTCATTAGGCCCTGTAACAATGTCAAAACTTACTAATGGTAGGAAATTAGCTGCTGCTTCAATAAGCACCATTGGGAATCCCTCTCTTGTTGAAGTCATCACTAGAAAAGAATATTTATGATAGAGTTCGTATATATTATTTACTTGTCCCTTTAATTTTAGCTTATCTTGTAGACCATAATCATTAATTTTTCTTTGTAAATCATTGAATAATTCTCCATTACCATAAATATCCCATGTCCAGTCATCATATTTCGTCAATATTACAGATGCAATATCAATTAAAGTACTATAATTTTTAGGAGGTGTTAATCGCCCTACGCTAATTATTTTTTTTGATTTACTATCATATTCATAGCTATTATCATTCAAATTTTTATCAACAGGATTATATATTTGCTTAATCTTCGTAATATGATACCTATTAATATAATCTGTTTCATCTCGTTTTGTTAAAGTTACTACATAATCGCTAAATTTTGCACCGAAATATCGACAAAACCTCTGAAAATTATGATCGTCAGTGGTATATATATTAGAGTGTTCCCAACAAATACATTTTGTCTGTGTACCTTTGCAAGACAGAATTGAAATAGGAAAGTATAAAGCCCCACAGGCTACTAAAATATCAATATTATTATTGTATAAAAATCTTTTTAATTTTAATATACCACCTTTTAAAATTCCTTTTGACATATTGATACGTGACTCGAATAGATAGTTTTGTTGTACTCTTTTATCAATCTTATATAAGTTAGGCATTTTGGTATCATAAAAACTAATGGTATAGATATTTAGATTAGCATCTTTACATAGGCCATTCACCAATATTGACACAACACGTCCGATACCGCCATTTGATGTAAAGCCGCCTAATATAAAGCATATATTCATATTACTTATTACCCCAATATTTTCTACATTCATTTTCTAATATGCTTGTATATTGTTTAGCTATATTCATATAATCATAATACTCCTTGACAAATTTGTATGCATTGTCTCGCATTTTTTTGTAATCTTGTTCATCCATTTCAATACACTTCAGAATTTTATCTCTAAAATCCTTTACGTCATCTGCTTTAAAGGTAAATCCATTACCATGTTTTAGTCTATCGATATTTATATTATTATCTTCTGCAATCACTGGTAATCCACATGCTTGTGCGTCATAAAAACTTAGACTGCATTGTTTTGGAAATACTGACAGATCCGCCGCTTGATAGAATTTAGGTAAGTCAGTATATTTCTGTGTAGGAAAACGAATTATTTTATTTTTTGAATTTGAAAATAGCTCTTCAACTTTAGCTCCATAATTACCAATTGTTTTACCAACAACTATTAAGACTATATTTTTACTTTTTTTATTTTTAAATTTCTCCAGAAATGCTTCTGCAAGCAATAACCCACCCTTAGCACTGTCTAGTTTTCCGGTATACAATACCACAAAATCATCATTATCGATATTATTCTCTTTTCTAAAAATTTTTCTTATCTGTTCGTCAGGATAAAATAATGATGTATCACTCCCTACAGAAATCCATGGAGCTTGCTCAAGTGGAATACCTAATTCTGTCTGTACATACGAGTCATTTTGAGTTCTGATTATCTGAATTTTATTGTTAATTATCTTAGGAGTTATAAATAATTTATATAATGTTCTAAATATCTTATGAAAAGGATTTTTAGAAGCCATTGAAAGCATATGGCTATCCATAATTATTGGATATTTTAATTTATTGATTCTTAGTAAAAATCTGATTCCTGTTAATGTATCATTTCCATGTATATAGACAATATCAGGCTTTAAATCTTCTACTATTTTAAATAATTTAATATTTTGAATAATTCTACCGCTAATAATTTTTTTAGTTAATGGTTCTACTCTTATTATTTGAACACCTGTTTGCTTTTGATAAAGCATATCTCTTTCTTCAATATTCTGTTCCCCAAAAAACTCTAAAGCTGGTTTTTTCATCCCTACAGTATTTGAGGTAACAATATATACTTCGTGTCCTTGTATAACCTGATATTTAGGGATTATATTTATTTGGTACCCTGTATCCGACAAGAAGAAATCTTCTATATGAATAATACGCATAATTTATTCCTTTATTTAAATAAATATTTGATCAAGTCTTTGATAAAATTTGAGATTAGCGTTTTTAATATCTTCAAGAGATTTTTTACATTTAATACTCAATTCCTTAAAGTCCAACTGATGATACCAGTTATAAAAATCGTCAGCTAAAGAGTTTAAATCACTTCCAACAGCAAATCCTATACCTGATTCGCAAGATATTTGCTCCATATATGTTCCTTTGTAAACTAGTATAGGAATATTCATATGTAGAGCGTAATAATACTTAATTGATACAGCAGTATCAAGCGCCATATTTCCATATCCATATAAATTATTTAAGACATCAGCTCTTTCTAAATACTTTTTCGTTTCTTCCACTTGAAATCCATTGCAAAACTCAACGTTCCTAATATTATTTTTTTTCGCAAAATCAGCTAAGTATTGTGAACCTTCACCAAAATATTGAATAATATATCTATTATCGTTTGCAAATGCACTAATAATCTTTTTGTCTGCCTCATAAAATCTTACATATCCTATAAAACAAATATGAATTGGCTCTCCATGCTTTTTGAGACTTGTTTTTGGTAAACATGTATTTAACAATTGTGAGTTATAACTATGTACGAGTATATAATCATTCTTTGGTAGAAATTTTTTAAATCCATTTGAAGAAATTGTTGTAAATAAAGAATTTTTAATAACTTTTTTTACTCTTTGATAGACTATTGGATTCTTCTCCATGCAATAATCTCTAATATTTATACAATATTTTTTCTTCATTATTGTTGATAGAAAATTAGTAAACATTAATGCCGTAAAAGTGTTCCAAACAATAATAAAATCATATTTGTTAGCATTAATAACACTTTTAGCATATCTCCTAAAACCTAAATAAATAAACAATTTCTTTAATCTGTTCCAATTACGTTCTACTTTTATTATATATTTATAAATATTCTGTGCTGTAATTTTTTCCTCTTCATCGTATTTATCAATATAAATTAGATCATATGCTATATTTTTTCTATCAAAATAATCAGTGTATAAAGAAATTAATGACATATGTTTAATATTCACTGTACTTAATATACAAATCTTCATCTTGTAAATCGCTCCAATAATTGATTTTTGCGTTACTTTCCCCACACAACCCTATTAACATAATCAGTATAAGAAAGAATAATTCTTAATACCTTATCTGATACATTAGGCATACTATAGTCTTCAACTTGTCTTAATGTGCCTTTTGTTTGTGTCTCTAATATCTTAAGTCCTTGAAGTATTCTCTCTTTTTTAAGCCCCACCATCATTACAGAAGCTTCTTCCATTGCTTCCGGTCTTTCATGGGCTTGTCTGATATTCAGTGCCTTAAAACCTAAAATTGATGACTCCTCGCTGATTGTTCCGCTGTCGCTTAATACTGCTTTTGCGTTTATTTGAAGTTTTATATAATCATTAAACCCTAGTGGCTTCATTATTCTGATTAAGGGGTTGAAATGTACTTTTTTAGTATTTATCATTTTTAAAGTTCTGGGGTGAGTACTTACAATTAACGGCAACTTATACTCTTCTGCAATAGCATTTAAACTGTCTATTAAATCCGTAAAATTTATTTCAGAATTAATATTTTCTTCTCTATGTGCTGAAACCACAAAGTATTTTTCAGCTTCTAAGTTTAAACGTTCAAGAACATTTGATTCTTCTATATCTTTAAGTCTTGAATTAATAACCTCCAGCATAGGACTTCCAGTTTTTATAATCCTGTCTGCAGGAAAACCTTCAGAAATCAAATATTCACGTGCAATATCGCTGTATGTTAAGTTTATATCTGCAATATGATCTACAATCTTTCTGTTAGTCTCTTCCGGTACCCTCTGATCAAAGCAGCGATTTCCGGCTTCCATATGGAAAATAGGAATATGTCTTCTCTTTGCTGCTATAGCGCATAGGCAGCTATTTGTATCTCCTAAAACTAGAAAAGCATCCGGTTTTTCTTTCTCCAAAACTGGTTCAATTTTTATTAATATATGACCGATAGTTTCAACAGGATTTCCAGTAGCTGCACCAAGAAAATAGTCAGGTTTTTTCAGTTTAAAATCTTTAAAGAATACCTCATTCAATTCATAGACATAATTCTGTCCTGTATGTACCAAAATATGTTCTATTGCTTCCGATTCTTCAAGCTTATTTATAACAGCAGATAATCTAATTATTTCAGGTCTTGTACCTACAACTGTCATTACTTTTAATCTTTTCATTCTGTTATACCTCTAAATAATATGTATCTGGCCTGTCAGGATTAAAAGGCTCATTTGCCCACATAAATGTAACCATGTCTATTTCGCCGATGTTAGTTATATTGTGAGTATAGCCTATAGGTATATCTACAACCTCTAGTTTTTCGCCGCTGACATAATATTCAATGATTTCATCCGAATCTATTCTTCTGAATCGAATTATTCCCTTGCCGCTTACCACCAAGAACTTCTCAGTTTTTGTGTGGTGCCAGTGATTTCCTTTTGTGATACCCGGCTTTATGATATTCACTGAAAACTGTCCTCTGTCTTTTGTGCGGATAATCTCTGTAAACGAGCCTCTGGAATCAACATTCATCTTAATAGGATAACTGAATTGGTTCTTTGGCAAGTAGCTCAAAAAAGTACTGTATAGTTTTTTCTCAAACTCATTTTCCATGTCAGGTACATTTAATGTTTCCCTGCACTTTTTAAATGACTGTAACAAATCTACAATTTCACCAAGAGTAATCTTATATGTAACTGGAACAACGCAGAAATACCCTTCTCTGGTTTCATTCCCTTTCAGTGCGTTTATCAGCTCTTCTACCAAATCATCAATATATACCAAAGTCATCATTGTACTTCTGTCATTCACGGTAATAGGAAGGCCATGCGAAATGTTGTAACAGAAGGTTGCAACCGCGCTGTTATAGTTGGGTTTGCACCATTTGCCGAATACATTCGGAAAGCGATAAACAAGCACCTTTGCCCCTGTTTTTTTACTATATTCAAAAAGCAGATCCTCACCTGCTTTCTTACTCTGTCCATATGGATTATCAATAGCTGCCTGAATGGATGAAGAATACATTACAGGACAGGTGTTTTGGTTCTTTTCTAAAGATTCAAGTAATCTTGATGTAAACCCAACATTACCTTCCATGTACTGCTCTTGATTCTGAGGCCGGTTAACACCGGCAAGATGAAATACAAAATCACAGTCTTTGGTGTATATATTGAGTAAAGATGGCTCGGTATCTATATCATACTCGTATATATCTGTATACCTTTGATTCTTTAGCTCGACAATCAGGTTTTTCCCAATAAACCCTTTGGCGCCGGTTACAAGTATTTTCATCTTTTATTCCAATCCTTGAGTTCTTCTTGTATGTATTTAAGAGAGAGCAGCTTTTCTTTTATTTGTTCGACATTCAGCCTTTCAGTGTTATTTGAATTATATTCTTTTTCATAAGACAGTTGCTTGTTTCCTACAACAAAGTATTTATCATAGTTTAAGTTTCTAGTATCAGCAGGAACCCTGAAAAAATTCCCCATATCAATTGCAACATTATGTTCTTCCTTGGTTAATAATGTTTCATACATTTTTTCTCCATGCCTTATGCCGATGATTTTTATTTCATTATCTGCATTAAATATTTCCTTTAATGCCTGAGCAAGGTCTCCGATAGTACACGCAGGCGCTTTCTGTACCATGATATCTCCTGCTTTTGCATGTTGGAAAGCATATATAACCAGTTCAACTGCTTCTTCCAGACTCATTAAAAATCTGGTCATATTCGGATCTGTTACCGTTAAAGGCAATCCGCTTTTTATTTGTTGAACAAATAACGGAATTACCGAACCCCTTGAAGCCATGACATTTCCATATCTCGTACCACATATGAGTGTTTTTTCAGGGTCTACGGTCTTTGATTTTGCAATAAAGACTTTCTCCATCATTGCCTTTGAAATTCCCATTGCGTTGATAGGATAGGCGGCTTTATCGGTAGAGAGGCAAATAACTTTTTTTACTCCGCATTCAATGCAAGCTGTCAAAACATTATCTGTTCCTATCACATTGGTTTTAACAGCCTCAAGGGGGAAAAATTCACATGAAGGAACTTGCTTTAATGCTGCTGCCTGAAAAACATAATCCACACCATACATCGCGTTCTTAATACTTGATAAATCCCTGACATCGCCTATGTAGTACTTAATCTTATCACTCTTGTATTTATGCCGCATATCATCCTGTTTTTTTTCATCTCTAGAGAAAATGCGGATTTCACCTATGTCAGTATTAAGAAATCTTTCCAGAACAGCATTACCGAATGAACCAGTGCCACCTGTTATTAACAGTGTCTTATTCTTGAACATAATGCTTAGCCTCCAATATTGGACTAATGCTTATTGGCACATCAATATTGAATAATTCATCTATTTTGTTTAGTAATTGCTGTTTATTAAAATGTTTATCATAATATTCTCTGGAGTTTTTTCCCAATTGCTTTATTTCAATATCTGATATAGTGGATAATTCTATAATATTATCTACAAGTTTCTTAACATTTCCTGCTTGACTACATTTTCCGGATTTTGATTCATTAATTATTCTATTGGTTTCACCATCTGCTGCGGCAATAATTGCTATACCACAAGCCATATAAGATTGTAGTTTTGCAGGAATTGTCATTGAAAATATCGGATTATCTGCCAAACTAAGAAAAGCAGCATTACTTGCTGCCAAAAATTCAGGAATACGGGTAGAGGGTTGTTTTGAAATAAAATTAAACATATCCGCTACATTATTTTTATTTACTAATTCAATTAATTCATTTTTATATCTTCCATCTCCAATTATATTGAATCTTATTTTACGATCAACTTTCATTTCCTTCAGCATAACAGCTACTTTTGGTAATATATTTAATCCTTGAGCATAACCAATATTCCCTGCAAACGTTATATTAAATGCACCATCTAACGGTATTTCATCTATAGTAACATTTTCAATAGGCTTATAAAAATCTTCAGCATACTGAGGCCAATACTCTATCTTCTCAATAGGGACTCCTCGTTTATTTATAGACATCACAAAGCTTATTGAAGTTGTGAGAATTCTTGTACATCGTGAATAAATATAATCTACCATTTTACCAATAGCGCCTATAAGATACTTATTTTTTATTCCTGCGATTATTTCTACATTTTCAGGCCAGAGATCTTGTACATATATGTAGCATGGAATTTTTCTTCTTTTTGCAAACCAGATTCCTGGTAATGCTTGAGACATAGGGGATACTTCAAATATAAAAACAATATCAGCTTTAATATTCGTAACTGTTTTCCAAATAAAGCCTGAGAGTACAAAAGATACATAATTTAATATCAGCATGATTGGATTATTTCCTCTTGGAAATATAGGAATTCTTATTATATTAATCCCACAATAAGTCTCTTTGTGTTTTTTCAAGAGCCCATAGCCTTTATAAAACTTACCATAAGGATAATTGGGGATTCCCGTTAATACTGTAACTTTATATCCTCTTTTTATCCATTCAATACAAATATCATTTATTCTGAACTGTTCAGGATAGAAATATTGTGAAACTACTAAAATATGTTTTCCCAATGAAATATACCTCTTTAACCGATCTCAGTTTTAATAATAGACTCCCTCAGACTTACTACTCTATAGTTTTTTTTATAATTGCTCATACTTTTTTCATATACGAGGTTTCCAAATACCTTATTAACAGCATTAAAATATTTTCCTATTGTTATTAAAATAGGATTAAATAATTTTGTAAGTATTATTTTTTTTCCATGTACTTCTGATATAAGTTTTACAAGTTCAGATGTGCATACATATTCTTCATTCTGCGGGTAGAATATTCCTTTATCCTCGTTATCAATAACTAGCCTTATTAATTCACATAAATTATCAATATATAACATACTCCTTTCATTTTGTATATAAGGGAATACAGGCATAATCCGGGCTAGTTTTGATAGTTTAGAATAGTTACCCTTAGAGCCTCTTCCATATATCATAGGAGATCTCACAATTACAACTTTGAAATAGTCATCCATTAACGATAATAGATATTCTTCTGCTTGAAGTTTACTTTTTCCATAGAAGTTACTTGGTTTTGGTATAGTATTCATATCTATGACTCTCTTGCAATTGAAGGGACTACTATCTCCATATACAATAATACTACTCATGAAAATAAATTGCTTAACACCATTTAGCTTCGCCTTCTTTGCTGTTTCTATTGTAAGATCACGATTTACACTATAATATAAATCCTCCATTTTCGGATTCGATGATATATGTGCTATTCCCGCCACATGAAATACTACATCAAATTGGGAAAAATCATTATCTTTCCATGAAGGATCTGTCATATCTATTGTTCTAATAAAATATTTGTTATTATATTTTTTAAGCCACTTTTCGAAACTTGTTCCAATATAACTATTAGATCCTGTAATCAGAACTCTTTTCATCTAGAAATTATCTCCTTATTGGCAGTATTCTGATTTACAAAACTTTCTTTACGCCCCTCAACAACACCATCGCTTTTTAATACACGTAATATTGTATAAAAAAAGCATTTTAAATCCATCTTAAAACTCATCTTTTCGACGTATTCTCCATCGAATTTTGCTTTTATTGGGATAGGCAATTCATCTCTTCCATTTATTTGTGCCCAACCTGTAAGCCCAGGCAATATATCATTAGCACCGTATTTATCTCTTTCTTTTATCAGATCATATTGATTCCAAAGGGCAGGTCTGGGTCCAATAATACTCATATGTCCAAGGAAGATATTAATTATTTGAGGTAATTCATCAAGTGATGTTTTTCTTATGAACCGACCAACTCTAGTAATCCACTTATCAGGGTTTTCAAAAAGATGCGTGGGTACATCTTTTGGAGTATCAATACGCATGGTACGGAATTTTAGTATATAAAAATGTGTTTTATGTATACCTATGCGTTTTTGTTTAAAGAATACAGGTCCTTTAGAATCCAATTTTATTAATATGGCTAGTAGAATAAATAATGGCCATAATAAAATAATTGCCAGTGCAGAAAGTATAATATCTATCAGCCTTTTTATTTTTTTATAAGTCATATATCTTTAGCTCCATAAAAGATTTAAAATACCATTTTCACCATTGACAACTTTCATTTATCAGCTGCGGAAGCTGCTTCAGCCTTTGCTGTCGCACTTTGATAATCATATGTAGGTACAAGTTCACGTACTGTTTGAAAAGCAGATTCAGGATTTGATGATAGTATCTGTTTGTTCAATGTTCGTATCAAGTGCGATATCTTTATAAAGTTTTGATGTTCCTGCTTCAGGACAAAAATCTTATCATTTCTTGTCCTAGATACATCCTCTTCAGAAAGATTTATTTCTTCGAAAAGCTTTTCTCCGGGTCTTAAGCCGGTAAATTCTATCTTAATGTCCTTATCAGGTTCCAGGCCCGATAGTTGTATGAGGGTTCTGGCAAGATCCACAATTTTTACGGGCTCTCCCATATCTAACACAAAAATCTCCCCGCCCTTTGCCATAGCACCTGCCTGTAAAACAAGCTGTACTGCTTCGGGTATAGTCATAAAATAGCGCCTGACTTCAGGATGGGTTACCGTTACCGGTCCGCCCTGGGCAATTTGGCTTTTAAAGAAGGGAACCACGCTGCCGTTACTGCCCAATACATTTCCAAAACGAACAGCGGCGTATTCAGTATTTGAAATTGTATTCATCATTTCAATACAAAGTTCAGCGATTCTTTTGGTGGCACCCATTATATTCGGAGGATTTACCGCCTTATCGGTTGATATCAATATAAACTTCTTTACATTATGCTTGCTGGCAGCTTTTGCAACATTGAGGGTACCGAACACATTATTCTTGATTGCTTCCAGAGGGTTGTATTCCATCATGGGAACATGTTTGTGGGCAGCGGCATGGAATACAACATCAGGCTTAAACTTTGAGAATACTTCTTCCAGTCTAATGGGTTCACGAATCGAGCCTAGTATTGTCTCGAATTTATTGCGCCCATGTATGGGCAAAAGTTCATTCTCTATGTCAAAAAGACCGTTTTCATTAAAGTCGAATATAATAAGCTTTTTACAGCCATAGTCCAGAACTTGGCGACAGATTTCAGAACCGATGGAACCGGCGCCGCCGGTTACCAGCACAGTCCTTCCGTAAATATATGATTTAACTTCATCCATGTTAAACTGAACCGGTTCTCTTCCCAATAATTCCTCTACCTTTACATCCCGGATCGAGGCCTTTGAAAGGTCATTTTTGTCTATTTCGTGAAGAAGCTCAAAGCGTTTCAGCCTGCATTTCATGGACTGGCATTTTTCGAAGATATCTCGGATAAATTCTCTGTCAGCCTTTTCAATAGCAATGATAACCTCGTCAATACGTTGCTGTTTAAGGACAGTCCTGAGGCTTTCCCGCCCTCCGAAAACAGGAAGTCCGTTGATCCACCTGTTCCAGAGCTTAACATCATCGTCAATGAAACCCACAGGCGTTCTGCCGTCTTTGCTTGTAAACAGATGGTTGGATAAAAGAGTACCGGCTTGACCGGCCCCCACAATCAATATGCGGTTTATTTTTCCGCGATTGTTCTGCTTAAGATGGGATATACCCCATATGCCAATCCTAACCGACAGACGAACACCGGTCGTTCCAAACATACATATGAATGTTGCCACCAGAATAGCACCTCTTGGAATATGCATATCAAAAAAGTTGTTGATAACGTAAATAGCGGTATATGATATGAGAACAGCAATAACCTGTCTTATCATCTCGCTTATACCGGCTCTTTCCCAGACATTAAAGTAACAGCCTGTAATAATGCATGCGATAACCAGTGTCAAGGACGACAAAAGCCAGAATACAGGGATATACTGGAAATACTCCTGGGGTATGTTTCCGTCGAAGCGTATGTAAATTCCTGCGTAAGCCGAAAAAAGTGCTATTAAAATGTCTATCATTAAAAGCCCTGGTAAACTAAAAAGCTTTAAAAATCTTTTCAAAATGCCACCTCGGTTCTATAAAACACAGAATACGATTCTTAAGCTGACTTTACACTGAAGTCCCGATTATCTTCCAGGCAGGTAAACAGGCTTACTTCCTGTGAAGCAGGTTTTCCTGCCAGAATAAGCCCAATGGTTTTAAGAATAATCCAGCAATCTCGGGTAAGAGACCATTTATTTATATAATTTTCGTTCAGTTCTGTCAGATACTCTCCATCATCAAGCTTACTTTTGTCCCCGAATCTCCAGTCCCCTGTTAAACCCGGTTTTAATGCAGTATTCTTAAAGGGGCTATTATTCAAAGCTTCCAAATCAGAAGCCGCTATTGGAAGGCTTCCTACCAATGACATATCTCCTTTAAGGACATTCCAGAACATTGGCAGATTATCCATGCTTGTCTTTCTTAAGAATCTGCTTATAAAGTATCCCTCATCATCATTTTCATTTTTGGTTCTGAAGGAATAGATATTAAAAATCCTGCCGTTTACAGAAACATGTTTTCTTTTTCGAATCACCGGTCTGCCATTTGTAATCAAGATAGCAGGTATTATAAACAATGAAGAAATTATGGTTATAACCATGCCTATCATGGCTCCGATTATATCCATGCCTCTTTTTGCAATACTTTGAAGATCATTCAAAGCTGCGTTGTAATATGTGAAAACCGGAATGGTACCTACTGTATGGACCGAGTTTTTCTGCACCAGATCTTCAAAGAAATCTACCGCCAGTCGGACTGTAAGCCCTCTTTCTTTGCAGAGAAAGACGAAAGGCCTTATTTCTTCCAACAGGCTGTAGGGTATGGCAAAGATGACCTCGTCTACCACATTTATTTTTAAAGCGGCATGCAGGTCATCCAGCTTGTCCCGGTTTTTATCAATGAAGTTTCCGTCTTCGGTAAAATGAATGCAATTTATGATATCGATCTTAAAGCTGGTCTTATTTAAATAATAGAGATATTCCTGAATATTTTCTTTTATACCTGCAAGAATCGCACGTTTATTCCATTTGCATGTAAATACCTGCCTAAGCTCCTGTACAATCATGTATTCCATAAACAGCACTATAATAGCTGATAATAGATATATAATCAAAAATCTTACGGTAAGCATGTCTTTAGTTGTAAACGGGATCATAACTAAACAAAACAGCGCTGCAAACAGGCAAGACTTCGAAACATATTTCAGAATTCTGTCCTGATATGTAAACGTGGACCTGTTATACATTTCGCAGATGTACATAGCAAAGACATATACCATTCCGAACAGGACCGGAATCCAAAGATTCCTCTCAAATGTTTCGGCATGGAATATTAGTTTGGTCAGAAAAACAGTAATCATGTATGTTATGCATAAGCATATGCTGTCAATAAAAATTTGAACTATATTGATAAACGATCTGCTTTTTTTCCAATTCACTTTAAGTACCTCCAACCGGAATTGAGCAAGAACAGCGCATTAAGGCATGGCTTCGCCATGGAAGTATTGTTGCAAACTTCCAAAGCTTTACCAGATCTATCCTCATTGACAAATTGCCGGGCCGAAACACCGACAATCTACCAATGATTCATGTTGCCTGCGCAATCAACCTGATGCCTAAATCAACTGTTCTTTTGTCGCCTAAGAAACTAAGACAAACTTTTGCCCTACCTTTGCGGTAATCAATAGACTGGACCAATCCTTCCAAACCAAGAAGTGGACCATCGGTGATGACAACGTTGTCGCCTTGACGAAATACGTTGGAAATACCAATAAGCTCGCCATTAATCATAAGACGGCTTATAACTCTCATCTCGTCCGGATGAATCCGATATATTTCTTTTTCATCCCTGAGTACTCTGAGAATTCCGGGTATGGTTTTTAACACGTAGTAGTCATGTGTCGATATGTATCCTTTTATTAATATGTATCCTGGGAAAAGAGGCCTAATCCTTTCGTTCCAAACACCGTTTTTGCGTTCGTGGATACGACGCTTTGGGACAATAGGCAATATGTGTGAGTCCTTAAAAGTATAAGCTATTTTGTCTTTAACAGTTTGCTCATTTCCCGTCATCACAAAAATCGCATGCCATATCGAGGATTCATCTTCCTCTGCCGGCGCAGTCATTTGTCTGAGCCTCTCCCGCCAATCCATCATATCACCTTATTCTGTTGCCCTTCGCAGATATATTTATTACATATTTTGTAAATAATTCATTGTCGTTTACTGTCTATTATATCATTTATTTCCTTTTATTCAATATTTTAATGCGGAAAAAATCGGGTATTTTTTCGCCATGTTTAAAGCACTTGAAAACCATGAAACCTTGGGAAATAGTATTTCCAATGCTCATTTTTTTTAACTGACCCTCAATGTAATACCTTGACTGAATTGTCTTGATCGTTCTACTCCAGTTAATTCGATTGGTTTTTCATAAATCAATGCAAAAAATCATAGTATCACTCTTTTCATTCATGATAAAAGGATGGTAAACCGTCCTTTTAATCACATCAAAATTTTAAGAGATCTTTGATGATATCGTGTATGAATGTTGGCATTTTGTTAACATAGTTAATTATGATACGAACTAAGTAATTGTGATAAATAATGAATATCATAATTATTATTATGAAAAAAGAAAGAATGAATATAATTTTTTTTAATATTATATCTCTTTTCATCTTACACACCTCCTTTCAAAATTTATTTCAAGGTGTGTAAAAGCATAGTCACATAATTTCTATAGTCACAAACGATAGTAAGAAGTCACAAACAGAATAGTGTTATACACTGATGCTAATGAAGCAAAAAACAAACGGTCTTTCGAAATTTATTTCTCGAAAAACCGCTTGTTATAATACTTGGAGCCAATTGGGGGAATCGAACCCCCGACCTATTCATTACGAGTGAATTGCTCTACCGCCTGAGCTAAATTGGCATATACTGCCGACTGTGCTAATCAGCATTTATATGGTTGTTTATCGGCTGAAGCTAAATAGGCAACTGCCTTATAATTTTACAATTACAGAATTGGACTGTCAACCGGAAAATAGATATAAAGAGACATTCCGTTTTGTGGAATGTCTCGTTTAATTTTTTAGTTTCATTATTCAGGAAAGATCCTTCGGCTCCGCTTTACTCCGCTCAGGATGACTGTAGTGCTCTGCGGGGAAGATCCTTCGACTCCGCTTTGCTCCGCTCAGGATGACTTTTGGGGGCTTCGCTCCGCTCAGGATAACTATTGGAACTTAATTTATGTATTATCTGAAACCTTTGCGTTTTAAGAAGGTGGGGATTTCCGGCCCTTCAACGTCATCATCCACAATAATGGTAGGTTTGGATGGCTCAGGCTGCATCGGTTTCTTGTCAGCGCCGAATACAAATCCTGGTCTCTTTTTATCAGCGGCTTTGTCGAAGCCTGTTGCTATAACGGTAATAATTATTTCATCTTTTAAGTTGTCGTCAATAACAGCACCGAAGATTATTGTGGCATCCGGATCAGCTGACGATTGAATAAGCTCAGCTGCGAGATTTACTTCCTGTAATCCGAGATCCGGTCCGCCAGTTATATTAAGGAGAACGCCTCTGGCTCCTTCGATCGAAGTTTCCAGCAATGGACTTGATATTGCCTGTCTTGCGGCTTCCTCAGCCTTGTTTTCGCCCGATGCCCTTCCTATGCCCATATGCGCTATTCCTGTGTCCATCATGATGGTCTTTACATCGGCAAAGTCAAGATTTATAAGGCCGGGTACCGCTATTAGATCCGAAATACCTTGTACGCCCTGCTTTAATACATCATCGGCCAGGTTAAAGGCTTTAACCAGCGGCATTTTTTTATCTGCAATTTGCAGCAGTCGGTCATTGGGGATGGTAACCAGCGTATCAACTACGGCTTTTAATGCTTCTACTCCGGCTTCAGCCTGCATCATGCGCTTTTTGCCTTCAAAGAGGAACGGTTTTGTTACAACGCCTACTGTAAGGATACCCATTTCCTTTGCAATCTGCGCAACCACCGGAGCGCCTCCTGTCCCTGTTCCGCCGCCCATTCCGGCAGTTACAAAGACCATATCGGCATCCTTGATGGCCATCGCGATTTCGTCCCGACTCTCGTTTGCGGCCTTCTCACCGATTTCCGGATTTGCGCCCGCTCCGAGACCTTTTGTTAACTTGTCGCCAATTTGGATTTTTGTATTTGCTTGAGAAAGGAATAGTGCCTGTTTATCGGTATTTACAGCAATGAACTCTACGCCGCGCATACCTGACGCGATCATCCGGTTTACGGCGTTGTTACCCCCTCCGCCGATACCAACGACTTTCAGACGTGCAAAGTTATCCATATCAATATCAAATTCCAACACTTTTGTATCCTCCTTATATAACCTACCCGAGTACGTATATCAAAAATTTTCAACGGGTCCGTATAGATGAAACTCGAGTCGGGGCATATACCCCTTCTGAGATAATAACTTCCGCCCGTTAATCAATAAACGGGAGAAATTATTATTGCATCATAACTTTTCTTGTGTAAATTACATGTTAAAATGTCTGTAAACCATTATATATGCTACTAATTCTATTATATATCAAACCCATGCAAAAGCAATAATTTTCTTAAAAAACTATACCTTCGAACTCAATATATTGGGGCTTTGCAAAAAGGAAAACGGATTTTTGTTATATATATAGTGTTACTTGACATCGTCCGCCTTGATGAGCTTTCTTCTAATATTGCCGATATTGATGAATATGCGGTTACCGAATGCGAAAATGGCCGCCAGATGTATCTGGATGCCCAGTTTATCGCCTATATACGCCAACACGGCAGCGGCGACTGAATTGGCAAAAAATCCTGATAAAAATATCTTTATGTTGAATTTTCCTTCGAGCGACGCCGAATATCCTCCCACAACCGAATCTAATGCCGCTAAAATGGCGACTGCGGCATAATTGGAGTAGGCCTGCGGTATATGAACCGGTATAAAAATACCTACCAATAATCCGGCAATGAGTCCAAGCAAAGCTATCATGGAACCCCTCCTTCAACGAGTATCTTAATCGGGTATAAAACTCGGGTTTTGATTACCTGAGAATTCTATTCTTCCAGTCTCTTTGGTGCTAATTTTCTTAAAAAATATTTCTTTGGTAAAGTCTATCGTATACTGGAGCTTGTCCTTTGGGTTGAATCTGACAATAATCCTATTGTCCAGAGACATTATCGCACTAGTCTCGCTGATCATATCAACCCAGTCCAATACATCCCAGAGCTTTACATCGGTGTTTTTATCTGAATTATTAACAGTATTTATTATGTCAACACCGGTTTGTATCAGATATATTTTTGATTCTTCCAACTGCCGGCCTATGGTATACTTTTTGAAATCGATACCCCGTATTTCCTTCAATCCTTCGGGCGGGCTGGTTCCGGCTTCCAGTACATACCCCTGTGAATCCACCGTTAAATAATTGTCAAAATGAACTATATATGCAGCAGCTTCTCTTTCGGTAATATGTATTTTAATACGGTCCGGAAAAACGATCTTCACATTGCATGTTTTTACATACGGCAGTTGTTGCTTGATACTCTCTTCGCTGTCTAAAAGCCTCAGCTCCAATATGGCTTCCGGGTCAAGTCTTAACTTGCGGAACCCGTTTTCGCCAATCATTATTCCCGAATTTTCTATTATCTCCTCAGCCGTGTACCTGCCGCTTCCCTCTACCTCAATGGATTTAATATTGAAAAAAGGAGCAAAAAGCAGAATAACAAGACCCAGAGCCAATACCAAAACGAATATCAATATTTTTAGTTTTGTTTTAGCACGTTCTTTTTTTTTCATATCTCCCTCTGTGCTAATTTTTTGTATTGGTTTATTTAGCACTTATTCAGGAATAATATTATAATTATACCACACAGGAATCAGTCTTCAACTCTTCTGATCTTTGCACCTACCTTGGACAGTACATTTTCCACCCTTTCATAACCTCTGTCAATGTAATTTACTCCGGAAATAATGGTTTCTCCTTCAGCAGCCAGGCCGGCAATAATAAGGGCTGCGCCGCCCCGCAGATCCCTGGCTTCGACCGAAGCCCCTTTCAGGGTATCAACTCCCCTGATGATGGCTGTTCTTCCCTGGATGCTGATATCCGCTCCCATTTTCTGAAGCTGTTCGGTATAACGGAATCTATTTTCAAAGACCGTTTCCACCACCACGCTGGTGCCTTCGCACTTTGTTAAAAGTGCAACAATCTGAGGCTGCATATCAGTAGGGAAACCGGGATAAGGAGACGTTCGCACAAGATCAAGAGCTTTCAGTCTTCCGTCGGCTTCCAAAGTAACGACACCGCCTGAGTAATGTTTTATCTTACACCCTGTTCGTCTCAGACAATAAATAATTGAACCTATATGGTCATATTCCACGTTTGTAACCACCAGGTTCCCTCCGGTAATGGCAGTCGCCGCCAGATATGTTCCGGCAACTATCCGGTCCGGGATTATGGTATGAACGGGCTCGGCCTTTATCCCACGAGTGCCCTGGATCCTTATAACACCCGTACCGGCTCCGGTTACATTGACACCCATTTGATTCAGATAATTTTGAAGGTCCTCGATTTCAGGTTCCTTCGCCGCATTCCTGATCAGCGTCTCTCCTTCAGCGTAAGTGGCGGCCAGCATAATGTTTTCTGTGGCGCCTACACTTGGATAATCCAATAATATCTCACATCCCTGAAGCTTGGTGGCGCTGACTCTAAGCATACCTTGCTTAAGACCGTCAACCTCCGCACCCATCTGTTCAAGCGCTCGAAGATGCATGTCGATGGGTCTCATTCCTATTTCGCACCCGCCGGGGTAACTGACAAGAACCTCACCGCACCTCGCAAGAACTGCCCCCAGAATAATGATTGAAGATCTCATCCTTTTAGCCAGTACTTCAGGAATACACGAACTTGTAAGATTTGAGGCATCAACCTCTATACGTGAACCCTTTTTCTTAGTTTTGCACCCTAAAGCAGACAGTATTTCTAGCATAGTCAAGACATCGTCCAACTCCGGGCAATTCTCAAGAATGCTGGTACCATTGTTCAAGAGCGTGGCGGCGAGTACGGGCAAAACAGCATTTTTTGCACCTGGAATTTCTATTATGCCGCTCAGCTTTGAACCTCCGGCAATTATGAGATTGCTCACGCAAAACACCCCCGGAAGCAAAGTATTGAACACATTTCATAATATGCTTTCCGTGAAATGGTGTTACAAATAGGGGTTGACCACAAGTTCAGACATTTAACCCTTTGTCAGGCATAAATTTTAAAGCCCCTTGCGGGGCTTTGTAATATAAACTGTGACGAGATTTATCAGTCTCTGAAATATTGGGTCTCTACAGGAATTATGTTTCTGAAGTTTACATCCACTTTATGATTACATTTCAGCACACCGTATGCATCGTGTTCTATCGTGCATAACCAGCCTCTTCCACAATCATGAGTAAGATTCACATAAATCTCCGCATTATTATAGTGATAAATGCGGCCTGTATTTGAATTGATCTTTACGGGATGGCGTTTAGGCTCTACTTTTCTCGGGTAATTCGCCGTCTGATAGGTCACAAATATTACATAGTCTCCTTCTGATGAAAGACTGTAAATATTTTCACAGTAAAAATCATCCTTGGTAATTAACTCAGTCTTGCTGCCATCAAGTTTTACACGGTATAATTTCGCATCATAACCAGCGAATCTGTCATCAAACTTTATATAATTCCATGAGTAAAAATATAACCAATCCCCATTTATTAACTGCAATGAATTCTTTGTTCTGTATTCACCGGGAATTATTTCTGACAACCGCTGCTCCTTTTTGGTATTTATATTTGTTCTGTATAATTTGTTATGCTCGCCATGCAAATAATAAATCCAATCATCTTTTATTAAGAAAGCGGGGCCTTGATGAAAAGGATACAAACAACTTTTCACTACTTCAGTCAAGCCAGAACCATCAACTTTAATTCTGTATACAGGCGAGATCTTATTTTTGCTCATATCTGCATCTTTGAAGTAAATCCAGTCGCCAACCACTTCGAATACTGCTTTATTATCGTAATATACTACTTTGTTTTCTCCTGTTAAGTCCATACCGACAAGCCGGCGTTCGATCACTCCTTTGCCTTCGTGACAATACAGGCGGTTCCCGACAATAACGGGGTCTGTATCGATATAAGGCGCAAGTTCTTTGGTAAGATATTCTCTTTTCTTAAAATTTAAATCGGTTTTGAATACGGAAAGATTATAACGTATGAATACCTCGTCGTTGATTATATCCAAAAGCTTAACATCTTCAAGGAACCGATATTCTTCCGTTCCGGTAAATACTACCTCTTGATCTGTGCCGTCTTCATTACAGCGCATTATCATTTTATGGTCGCCTGTAAGTGGATAATAGTATACTTTCCCCTTATATTTACCTATCGGGAAAAGCGGAAGATACGTTGAATATTCTTTATCCAGGCGGCTTATCCCGGGGGCAGAATCCGGAAGTTTTATCGTTCCTGTTTTTATCCTCTCTTCAGGTGAGGCTATCCTTACCAGGATAGCAGCTACCGCCGCTCTCAGCGCGCTGTCATGCGGATGATATGTTCCATAGACATCTCCCCCGGCAATTATTCCAGCATCCACCAACATTCGGACGGCGGATCGATACTTTGGGTTGATGGAATAATAATCGGGAATGTCAGCATTGCGGATTTTCGTAAAATTACTTGCCGGAATTGATTTTGAAAGGTAATACGCCAATTCCTCCCGTGAAGCCGGAGTCTCCAAAAACTTCGTATTGTCGGTTTTTAATAAAATATCATATTTGCTTGCATATGTTAAATAAGGCCTATACCATTCAGCACCTTTTTTATTATTTGCAATGAGTTTGTTTAATTCGGCTTCCCTGTTAAAATACTTCGCATTCAGCCTCGCCGCGCATGTTATTACCTGCGCAAGATTCATTTCTTCATGTGGATTGAAAAGCCCATTGCTTCCAACAAGAAGATCATATTCGTATGCAAGTTTTACAGAGGGATAGTACCATGCATTGGAAGGTACATCCCTATATGTCATCGATGTAAAGATTTTTGTTTTTTTAAAGCGGCTTGCATTATTATCGACCGCAAATGTTGCCGTGGTAACAGGCTCCAAAAGAATCATCAAGAACAGAATCAAACATATACAGGTTTTTATGATCCTTTTATTTTTACAATCCATCTCATTGATCCTCCCGAAAACTTATTATTCTTTTAATTCTTTTATTCCTTGCTGCTGCCTGGCAGGCTGTCTCTTAACACATATATCAAACCTGGGAATCAATAATCAACCCATTCATCATACGGCTCGGCAATCAATTTGCCATCTACGTTTTTTAATATGTACGTCGCATTGATCAAGCTTGTTTCTATATAAGTCTCATCTAAAGTAAAAGCCCAGAACGTTTCATCTTCAGAAACCGTTACTCTGGATTCGGCCAAAGCTGATAAAACTGCTTCAACCTGTTCCTGTGTCGGCCGGCCGACGCTTTTTCCTCTATGACTTATTGTGCCGTCAAATGCGTCAACATAAAATATGTATGAATATGTTAACGGAGCTACATGGATATCAAATAAATAATACACTTCGTTTTTCTCGATCCTTGTTATGTTGTATTTAACCTCTGGCGACTCTTCCTGTACCTCGAATGACCTGTTTATAATGGGCGGCATCCATTTTCGAAGGATTTCTTCGGCTTGTGCAACTGAAAGATAGGTCCTTTGGTCATTCATGACTTTCCCTAAATCTTTATAATTGCCTAGTACTATATTGTCGTCTCTGCTGCCGTTCCACGCTTCACCGGTTTCCGGATGGCCCATGGTAACAGAGATTTCATCAAAGTAGGCAAAATTTTTGTACATAAATTGCCTTGCAGCCTTGATTTGCAGAAGTATCTCTTCGTCCTTTAAAGGCTCATCATATATCTATACGCATTCGACTAAGCTAAAGTCTCTTGTACCAAATCTAAAGCATATGATTTCGGCTGATAAACCTTCATGGAGCATTTCCAACTCCTTATAATACTCTTTCCCTGATACGGCGATATTTTTAAGCTTATATTCCTCATGCCACAGATCGTTGACAATATACTCCCTGCCATCAATGGGTTCAGAAATTATGGGTTTTCCGTTAAATAAAATATTGGGGTAATAAGTTTTTTCTCCAATCAAACTGCAGTTGACCATAGATATATTTGAAACCTCGTATAACATGATCTCTTCGAAATCTCTGCTTTTAAAAGTACAGTCCTGAAACAGCACATCCCTCGAGTTTACCAAACATACCAGGTCTTCTGCACAGTCCCTGATAGTGCTGTTTGTGCATACAAGATTTGATACATTGTTTGCGTAAATGCCGATCGTTCCGCAGCCGAACAGGGTACAATTATCTATGGTAATTCCGTCACACCCGGATAATGAAATAACCCCGTCTTCACAATATCCGCTCCTCACAGGAGGTTTGTGTCCTAAGTTCAGATTTTTCAGAGTAATGTTTTTACTGTTTGTTATACGCAAGACCTCTGATTCGGCAGACTCGGTCAGGAAATCCACCTGTCCTTCGCCAATACCCTCAATAATCACATTTTCAAGATATTTAAAGCTGCCGTTAAAATAAAAAGTATAGTAGCTTCTGTCGACCGAATTTAAGTCATATGAACCCGGCATTAACTTGATATGTGTGTTGGAGGCTAATTTTGAAACCAATTCCTGAGCATTTTTGACTGTGGTAACACGCAGCGGGGTTGGAGTCGTTTCCTCACCTTTTTTAGATCCTTCCGAGTCGATATCACCATCTGATGCGTCTTGCGGCGGCAAATCAGGATCAGGTGCGCTGCCAGAGGGTGAGGAAGGCTCTGATGTGCTGATTGGATCAGATAGTAAATTTGGTTCGCCATTTGCGTCAATCCAGGCTGCGGTGAAGAATAGTCCAGAGATGTCTGATCTATGCCATTATTTCTGTTTATAAAATAAATAATTCCGGCAACAGAACATAAAGTCAAAATACCGGCCAACAGAATGATAGTGCTCTTTTTCCTGAACATACCCCTGTTCCCCTTTTATTTATTTTCCCGTCGAGCAAGAAAAAAATACCAAATAATTCCTGATAAAATGATAATACAGGTTTTTGGGAAAGAGAGCAACTATTTTGTATATTAGAAAGAATACACCTAATTATTTATTGCCTTCTTGATAAGTGTATAGATATCGGCTGCAGCATTTTTAATGCCAACTTTTTTTGCTGCGGATGCCATTCTTTTTCTAAGGTCCTTGTCTTTTATAAGTTTCTGGATCTGTCCGTAGAGGATCTCATGGGTAAGCTGACTTTGCAGTATGACTACAGCAGCTCCCTTGTTTTCAAGCGCCCTTGCGTTATATTCCTGATGATTCTCGGCAACAAATGGGGAAGGAACAAGTATGGAAGGCACACCCAATGCTGACAGTTCGCTGACCGTTATAGCTCCGCCTCTCGTAACGGCAAGATCGGCAGCCGCCAGCACTTCGCCCATATTGTAGATATACGGCACCACCTGGATATTATCGGGAAGAGGCGCTTTAATATCTCTCATGATCTTTTCGTAATGTTTCATTCCTGTGGCCAGGATAAGATTATATGTTATTTCACTGCCATGCAGGTTTATCATATCCCTTACACATTCGTTTATATGTTCGGCGCCAAGGCTTCCGCCGAATATTACCACAAGAGGCACGTCATCGGCTATCCCGAGGTTTTCTCTTGCTTTTTTCCGGTCAAGGAGGAACAAGTCTTTTCTTATGGGATTTCCAGTAAGGGTTATCCTTGCCCTGCCTTTGAATCTTGACCGGGCTTCCTCAAAACTTATGGCGACCGCATCCACATAGCGGGCAAGAACTTTATTGGCTATTCCGGGAAAAGCGTTCTGTTCATGGATCACTGTTGGAATTTTTTTTAAGGCGGCAATAAACACCACAGGAAAACAGACATAACCTCCGGTGCCTATAACGGCGTCAGGCTTAAATTCCTTCAAAATTTTCCTTATTGAACCGAAGCTTTTTAACAGTTTCCCTACTGTTTTGAATGTATCAACAGAGAGTTTCCTTTTAAAACCCTTAACATCAATGAATTTAATATTGAAACCTTCGCGGGGGACAAGTTTGCCTTCCAGTCCGTGTTCAGTACCGACAAACAGGATCTCCGCGTCCGGTTCATTTGATAGGATCTCTTTAGCAATAGCAATACCGGGATATATATGGCCCCCGGTACCGCCTCCTGAAATTATATATCTCATAATTCACCGACTTTCCGCGACGAAACATTGCGCTTATTTCCATAATCATTCTGGTCATTTCTGATTATGCTGAAACTTGTCGAAGAAGTTCCCTTTGAGATATTAAGTAAAATTCCTACCGATGTCAACAGGAAAACCGTCGATGTACCTCCCGCGCTGAAGAAGGGCAGCGGCATACCGGTGGTGGGAATGGTAGATGTAACAACTGCGATATTGATTATGGCTTCCAGGGCAATCAACGAAGTAACGCCTATGGCTATCAGGCTTCCCAGCATATCGGGAGCGTTCATGGCCACCTTCACGCCTCTCCAGATAAAAAGCATGAACAGAATTATTACCGTTACAGCCCCCACAAAGCCCAGTTCTTCTGCTAATATGGCGAAGATAAAGTCATTATGCGGTTCGGGAAGATACAGGTTCTTTTGGAGACTTCTTCCAAGCCCCCTTCCGAAAACCGATCCAGAAGCGATGGCATACAGAGAGTTTACGATTTGGAAGCCCTGATCCTGGCTGTATTTAAAAGGATCCATAAACGCCATTATACGCTCGACACGGTACGGCTGGCTGATTATTAGCTGCCAGCCTACAACACCCACAGGAACGGCAAGTATCAGAAAGTGGCTTATCTTGGCGCCGGCACAAAACAGGATTATCACTGATACCAGCGTAATAAGTATAATAGCGCTCATATGGGGCTCAAAGTACAGCAAGGCTGCGGTTGCGCCTACAACAAACAGGTATGGTATAAGTCCCGTGAAGAAGTAATTCAATTTGTAGCTGTTCTTTGAGAGACTAAAGGATAAGAACAGTATGATTGCGATCTTGGTGAACTCTGATGGCTGAAATGTCGTAACTTTAAGATCGATCCAGCGCCTGGAGTCGTTGATAACAGTCCCTATTCCCGGAATAAGTACCAGCCCCAGCAAAACTGTGCTTATCAGCATAAGTACGGGTGAGCAGGCTGCGATCCTGTGATAGTCAATGTTAGAGAAGATAAGCATGCTGATTACGCCCACTGTTCCCCAAAGCAGCTGCCTTATCAGAAAAAAATACTTGTTGTTCTGATAATGTTGGGCACTGTAGGAACTGGCGCTGAAAACCATAACTGTACCCATAGCCAGCATAACTAATACTGTAAAAAGGATCCAAAAATCGTACTCCCTTTTTCTCAACCAAATCACCTCAAAAGAAGAAAAGCTAAAACACTGCTGAATATGGTTACAATAGTAAATATGATTACCACCTTGATCTCACTCCAGCCCTTATGCTCGTAATGGTGGTGAAGAGGCGCCATAAGGAAAACTCTCTTCCCCGTCCTCTTGAAATATAAAACCTGTATCACTACAGATAATGTTTCTGCGACGTAGATTATTCCTGCCAATCCTAAAAATATAGGGGTGCCGGTCAAAACAGCCGCTGACGCCAGGGCGCCTCCTATGGCCAGGGAGCCGGTATCACCCATAAATACTTTGGCCGGATAAAGGTTGTACACTAAAAAACCAAGTATGCCGCCGGCCATTATGGCGCAGAAAATCCTGATATAACTCCACTCACTGTTGAACATTGTGACCACGCTGAAAAACAGCAATACTATCGTTGTCACCGATCCCGCCAGACCGTCCAGGCCGTCGGTAAGATTCACGGCATTGGTAAAAGCTACAAGGACGAATATGATAAACGGAATGGCGATGACCAACGACATGGTTACAGGTTTATAGTACCCCAAAAACGGCAAAATAAGCGTCCTGGCTTCTTCAGTATAAGAAATCGCATACCAGGTAAAAATGCCGGCCACGATCAGGAGCCCTGTCATTTTCTGCATCGGCAAAAGGCCTTCGTTGTTCTTTTTCCTTATTTTCAGGTAATCGTCAAGAAAACCGACAAAAGCAAATCCCAATGTCACAAGGACAAGGGATAAGATCCTGATATCGAAAAAGCTGTAAATGATCCCTATCAATACGACAGGAAGAAGAAAAATTATTCCTCCTATGGTAGGCGTACCCTGTTTGATCTTATGGCTCTGTGGGCCTTCCTCCCTTTCTATCTGGCCGAACTTCAGTCTCCTTAGCACCGGTATAAGCAGCTTTCCGGCTATCAGAGATATTAGAAAGCTGATAAAATATATGATTATTTGAAGCGGCACGGCCTTAAGCAAATCAAGCATATCGATCCAGTCCTTCCGAAAGAAGCTCCTGTACCAAAAGATCCAGTTTCAGCATGCGGGAGCCCTTGAAAAGAAGAACATCTCCTTTCTGGATAAGGGTTTTAATATAGGGTTTTGCTTCCTGGGGGCTGGCAAATAATTTGGTAATGGTTCTTGAGTCGGGATTTTCGTTTGCTCCTTCCACATACCATTTTGCCAGGCTTCCTATGGCTACCATATATTCTATGCCGGATTTTGAAACAAGTCTGCCAATTTTTTTGTGAGCCTCTTTTGCCCAGTCCCCAAGCTCAAGCATATCGCCTATGACAGCCCACTTTCTTCTTTCGCCTGCAATTTCGCAAAGTACGTCTATGGCTGCAGTCATTGAAGACGGGGCGGCATTATAGGAGTCGTTGATAAATTTGATCCCGTCTTTCTCCACGATACTAAGGCGCATTTGCTCGCCGGTATAGTTTTCCAAGCCCTTTCTTATTTCATCTTCGCTCATGTTGAGAGCTTCGGCTACCGCTATTCCAGCGAGGGCATTGTGTACATTATGTATTCCGGGGGCGGGTATGAAAAGATCCATATCTTTTTTACCGGTTTTGACCTGGAAGCATACTCCCTCTTCTCCCTTTGAGGACAGGTCATAAGCCCAAACGTCCTGGTTTTCGTCTATACCGTAAAATATAGTTTTTTGCGTCAGCAAACCTTTCAAACCCGATAACAGCTCATCATCGCCGTTTAAAACTACTATCCCATTTTCGTCCATGCCGTCCAAAATCTCCAGCTTGGCTTTCAGTATATTTTGTCTTGATCCAAGTCTTTCAATATGGGAGATCCCTATGTTGGTGATAACGGCGATATCAGGATTGACGATTTTGGAAAGCAGGCTTATTTCGTTGAATCCCCGCATCCCCATTTCGAAGACTGCGGCCTCATGCCCGTCTTCCAGTTCCAGGACCGAAAGAGGAAGGCCTATTTCATTGTTAAAATTTCCTTTGCTTTTATGGACATTATATTTTGCCGACAATATGGCCGCGATCATTTCCTTTGTGCTGGTTTTGCCGACGCTTCCCGTAACTGCGATCACCGGTATTTTGAAGAGTTTTCTGTATTCATGGGCAAGCTTGCCCAGAGCCTCCAATGTATCCGGCACAAATATGGCAGGAATCTTTTCGGGAAGTATGGTTCCCTCCCGTACCATAACCAGGGCCGCACCATTATCTGCTGCCTGCCGCAGATAATCATGGCCGTCAAAACGTTCGCCCTTTATGGCGATAAAAAGCGAACCCATCTTCAGTGTGCGGGAATCGATGGATATTTGATCCACAACGATTTCCGACGGACCGTCAAGCCTTCCCTGGACCATTTCGGCAATAGTTCCTGCACTTAATGCCTTCATACTGTCACCCTTCCCTAAGTATGTTCGCAACGATTTCCCTTTCATCATAATGAATGGTTTTGTCTTTGAATATCTGGTATGTTTCGTGGCCTTTTCCCGCCAGAACTATGATATCATCCTTCTGGGCATGGTTCATGGCATACCGGATGGCTTCGGTCCTGTCCTCGATCACCGTATATTTGCCGTCGGTACGCTTGATCCCGGCTTCGATTTCGGCCAGGATATCGGCGGGGACCTCGGTTCTGGGATTATCTGATGTAATGATGGTAAAATCAGCTATCCTTCCGGAAATCTCTCCCATGACAGGGCGTTTTGATTTGTCCCTGTCGCCGCCGCATCCGAATACGCTTATAAGACGACCCTTAACAAAGCCTTTCACTGTTGAAAGTATATTCTCAAGGCTGTCGGGGGTATGAGCATAATCGATCATAACGGTGTAGGGTTTTCCCGGTGTGGGGACGATCTCAGCCCGTCCGGGTATTTGCACGTTTATCAGCCCGTCCTTTACAGCCTGGGGCGAAACTCCCAGAAGACCGCATACGGAAATTGCGGCCAAAGCGTTATAAACACTGAACATTCCAGGGACGGAAACCTTGAATGTTTCGGTAAACCATGGCGTTATGCATTCAAATTCCACCGAATCCGAGTGGGTGATTATATTCTTTGCTTTAACATCGGCTTCTTTCTCGATACCGAAGGTATATAACTCACATTTTGCTTCTTTCGCAATTATTTCTCCCTGAGGTGAATCAATATTGACGATCCCCTTTTTGCAAAGCTGGAACAGCTTCTTTTTGGAATTGAAATAATCTTCCATATCGGGGTGCTCAAATCCGCCGATATGATCCTTTGAGAAGTTGGTAAACACGCCTATGTCAAAATCGCAGGACGAGACCCGATGCAGCTTAAGGCCCTGGGATGATACCTCCATCACCACAGTATCGGCGCCTTTATCCCGCATTTTTTCGAACATTTCCTGCAGATCATAGGATTCAGGCGTTGTTCTTCTTGCGGGTATTTTTTCATTCCCTATACAATTGGCAACAGTCCCTATCAGTCCCACCGTGTTCCCGGCTTTCTCCAGGATGGAACGTACCATATAAGTGGTAGTGGTTTTCCCTTTGGTGCCGGTAATACCTATAAGAGTCATGTTTTTTGAAGGATGGCCGAACCATTCTGCCGATATAGCCGCCAAAGCCTCACGGGTATCCGGGACTTTTATGATGGCCGCCTCTCCTATGATGGAAACATCTTTCTGCACCACCAGCGCCGTTGCGCCGTTATCCACCGCCTGCTGGGCAAAAAGATGCCCGTCGGTGGCAAAACCGTCTATGCATACGAAGAGATATCCCGGAAGAGCTTTTCTTGAATCATAGGTAACGCCCCGGATCTCCATATCCCCGCTGCCGGTCATTTGTACCACGTCTATATTCTTTATCAGTTCTTTTAAAAGCATATATAATCCACCTCTCAATATATATCGGCAAAACCGCCATGATCAGGAAGCATGTCATCCCAAAAGATTCTTCGCTGACGCTCAGAATGACACAGGTATATCATCCTGAGGGCTGCGCAGCGGAGTCGAAGGATCCGAAAGATTCTTCGCTGACGCTCAGAATGACTATTAGGGCAGGATCCTCCGCTAGTGATCTGAATGACATTTTAGTCAACAAATATAAATTATATCCAACAGAATCAATCTCCTATCATTTCCACAAAGCTTACTTCTACCACCTGACCTTTTTTCAGCTGGGTCCCGGGCGGATATTCCTGTTTCTGGACAGTTCCGCTGCCTCTTATGCGGATATTCAGGCCAATTCTTTCCAATGCCTCAATAGCTTCGGGAACAGTTCTGTTGGAAAGATCCGGCATGGTTACGACCGTCTCTGCCATGTTTTCTTCGGTATATAGAATTATAGTCGAATTTTGCGGTATAGAAAAGTCAGCTTTTGGCATTTGGTTATATATAATGGCATCAGGACCTTTAAGCTCTCCTTCATACATGAACTTAAGTCCGAAGGCTTTGAGCTTCTCCTCTGCCTCGGCCGCAGTAAGCCCTGTTACATTGGGTACATAAACTTCCTGGGTCATTTCCTGTTTGTCTTTTTCAGTATACTCTCTTTCCACCTGCAAATATTTAAGGATCTCCTCAGTCAGTCTTCCGGCTACAGGAGCTGCCAGAATACCGCCGGATCTTAAATTCATCTCGTTCTGAGGATGATCCAGCACTACCAGTACGCAGACTTTTGGCTTGTTTGCCGGAGCAACAGCCATAAATGATACAATATAACGGCCTTCGGTGTCGGTTTGGAGGGTCTGGGAAGTCCCGGTTTTTCCCGCGATCCTGTAACCGGCGACATACGCGTTTTTACCTGTACCTTCCGCTACGACTCCTTCCAAGGCCTGACGGACGATGGCTGCCGTCTCTTCGGATATTACCTTTCTTACCACCTGGGGCTCGAACTTCTTTATAATATTGCCTTCGCTGTCGGTTATCTGTTTTATTATTGTAGGCTTCATCAGATTACCGCCGTTGGCTATGGCACAATATGCGGTGATCATTTGGATGGGGCTTATCTGGAAACGCTGTCCGAAGGAAGATACCGCAAGGTCTATTTCTTTCGGATCCTTATGCTGGAGATTCTTGTATTCTTCATTGGTGGGCTCTCCCTGGAGCTCTATGCCGGTCCTTTCGGTAAATCCGAACAATCTGAAGTAATCGTAGAATTTATTGATGCCGAGATCCAGCGCTGTTTTAACAAAAACAGGGTTACAGGAATTATAGACCGCATGCAGGAAATCCTCCGGCCCATGGCCGCCTGTTTTCCAGCAGTTTATGGTATGGCCTGCCAGGGAAATGGGCTTGCATACTTCGGGAGTATTAAGATTCACCACATTCTCCTCTATGGCTGCCGCGGCGGTTATAGCCTTGAAAACCGAACCCGGCTCGTAAGTATCCATTACGGCCTTGTTTCTGAAAACCGTCTGCCAGAGATATTTACTATCCTCCGGATCGTTGAAGCCTTTCCAGTCATCATCCAGGATCCCGAAAGGCCTGGCGTCAGGATCGTTAGGGTCAAAATCCGGCTTTGATACCAATGCCAGGACTTCCGCGGTGTTAGGGTCCATGACGATGCATGTGGCGCCGCGTTTGAGGTTATAATCAAGAATTGCCTGATCCATGGCTTTCTCGGCCAAATACTGTATGGTCTCGTCTATGGTAAGATATACATCGTAACCGTCGATGGCATCTATATACCTTTCCTTTGAAAAGCTGACCTGGCGCCCCAGAACATCCACCTCGTTCATTATTTTCCCGGGAACACCTTTCAGAGTGCTTTCTAGAACCAGTTCGATACCGCTTAACCCCTGGTCGTCAGTACCGGTGAATCCAAGAACATGGGATGCCAGATTACCTTTGGGATAATATCTTTTTGAGTCTTCGTCCACATAGATGCTCCACAAACCTGCATTGGTCACATAGGCTCTGACCTTTGAACCGATCTCACGGTCAACCTTTTTCTTTATGAATTCAAAACGGGTATTGGCCTGGAACTTTTTCATAATATCTTCCGAATCCATTCCCAGTATGGCCGCAAGGTCGTTGGCAATGGTCCTTAATTTGGTTTCGTCTCCTTTCACCGCATCCCTTAATTCCTTTGGATTTACTCCTATCGTATCCACAGATGCGCTGATGGCAAGGCCTTTACCGTTTCTGTCATATATGGTGCCTCTCTTGGGGTTGATCTGCCTTTTTTGCGTCTGATTGTTATAAGCCATCCGCTGATATTCTTCACCTTTAACAAATTGAATATGCCCTAAACGGTATATCAAAAAAAGCAGCGAAGCAGTAAAAAGCAAGAGCATAAAAAACTCTCTCTTTTTAAGCCTGATGCTGCTGGGTCTGTCATGTGTATTCTTTTTATTGGGTACTTTTCTTAAGTTTTTTGCGGTAGTCTTTTTCATGATTTTTTTTCGGTGCCTGTTATATCCGTCTTTCATGAATCAGTCTCCTATTTATTATAAAAAAGGACACCAGACTGATTTTAACAAATCAAAAGATCAATCCTTAGTCCCCTCTTACTTCTAATAAAATATATATTAGCATTCATGATATTTCTTGTCTGTTTAATAATTTAATAAAAACTGAATATGGTCTGAGAATCCTTTATTTCAAGCCGGCTATCGGTGCAGGACCGCTTTCGCGGTATCGATAATCTTTTCCATAAGAGAAGAATTTTGGACTGTGTTGTCTATATAATCATGATCCAAAACAACACTGTAATTGCTTTTAGGCACGCTGACCAAAACCATCTGGAATGAATCAGGAGTATGCATTTTCAGCTTAGTTTCAGCTATTTGCTTGACCCTGTTAAGATCTATGCTGGTTTCGATCTCCACATTCAACATCCGATTCTCATCGCGAAGCCGGTTATATTGCGCGGTTAAGGTACCCATACGGGCATTCAGTTCTGTAATAAGGCAAAAGCGATACAGGATAACAAAACATACACTGGCAACAAAAAGTACTGCAAATACCAGTCTTGCTTTTGGAATGCTGGACTTTTGCGGAACAGGACGGGTCCTTTGTTTCCTTTCGACTCTTTGTTGTTCCAAAGGTCGTTCAGCCGGCTGGGCCAGATTGGGAGCAGCACTTCCATAGACATAACTGTTTTTCCTATCCATGCATTTCGCCTCCTTCCTTAGGATCCTCAAAAGAATCAAAAACCCTGAAGTCAGGGTAGGCCTGCTTCAGGTTTTTGACAGAAAATCTTTTGTACTTTAATCCTGATAAACAATGTTTTGTCAGGTTTTTTCTTTTGAATTTCAAAATCTTTTGTACATCGGCTTTTTTTCTTATGTATGCTATCGAATTAAAATTGGTAACGTAAATTAAATAATTTCACTTTGGTTTTCCGCCTGATAAAAATCAGTTTAATCGTTGGGTATTTTATAATCTTCCGCAGCTTTGCCCGATTTTTCAAGTCAATAATCAGGCTTTATCTTTTGTATTTTTCCTGACCGTAAATGTCAGGTTTACGTTAAGTAGAAAGTTTATGAGTTAAAGTTTAAACATTAGTTATAACTTTTCGGCAACTCTCAGTTTTGCGCTCCTGGCTCTTGGGTTTTCACCAAGCTCTTTTTCCGACGGAGTTATTGGCTTTCTGGTTATGATCTTAAGTTTAGGTACAAAACCGCAAACGCATTTCGGAAAATCTCCCGGGCAAACACAACCCTGACTTTGCTTTTGAAAAGCTTTCTTGACTATCCTGTCTTCAAGAGAGTGAAAAGTTATTATTACAAGCCGCCCTTCGCTGCTTAACAGGTCAGTCACCGTATCAAGCAGATTCTCAAGAACTTCAAGCTCCCGGTTTACTGCTATCCTCAATGCCTGGAAAGTCCTCTTGGCCGGATGCGGGCCTTCTCTCCGGGCTGATGCCGGTATGGCCGACTTTATGATTTCCACCAGCTGGCCGGTCGTACTTATCTTTTGTACTTCTCTGCTCCTGACAATGAACTCGGCGATCCTGGCCGCCCATTTTTCTTCTCCGTATTCCCGTATGATACGGGCAATATCATCTTTGCTCCAGGTATTCACCAGGGTTTGGGCGTCGAAATCACTGTCTTGGTTCATTCTCATGTCCAGCGGCGCGTCATGCTGATAAGAGAACCCTCTTTCCCCTTCATCCAGCTGATGGGAGGATACTCCCAGGTCAAGCAGCACACCGTTGACGGAGTCAATCTTTAGTTCTTCCAATACTTCTCTTATGTTTTCAAAGTTCGTATGCTTAATGATCACATTTGCTTTGCTGTTTATACTCAATAATTTCTTTTTTGCTGCTTCAATCGCGTTTTTGTCCTGGTCTATCCCGATCAGTACTCCATCGGGACCCAGTCTTTTGACTATTTCGGATGAATGCCCTCCACCGCCTAATGTTCCGTCCAGATAAACACCGTCCTGGCGGATCTTCAGGAATTCTATGCACTCCTCCAGCATAATGGGTTTGTGTTCGAACTCCATTTTGGTTTCCTCTTCCTCATATTAAAAATCAATGTCCAATGACTCAAGAAGTCCGCCGATGTCTTCCACTTCAGTTTCCTTAACGTTTTCAGCGCTCCAGATTTCTATGCGGTTAACTGTGCCGATAAAAACCACTTCTCTTTGGAGTTCAGCTTTTTCCCTTAATTCTGCCGGTATCAAAATGCGGCCCTGGCTATCTATATCACAACTGGTAGCATTTGCGCAGAAATGTCTGATGATCATGCGGCTGTTCTTCTTAGACGTGGGAAGCTGTTGAAGTTTTTCAACAAATTTCTTCCATTCATCCATGGGATAAATGTACAGGCTCTTCTCTTCGGAGCCCCTGGTGAGGACAAAGCGGTCTCCTAAATCTCCACGGAATGCTGCAGGCACAAACACACGACCCTTAGAGTCCAATACGTTTGTGTATTTTCCTATCAGCATCCTCACACCTCCACCACTTTGCTCCACTTATCACCACTTCAATTGTATTCTACCCCAAGTATCGGCACCCGTCAACCCCTACATTAGCACCATTAAGGGCATAAAAATAAGGCATTTCTACTGAAATACCTTACCCTCTAATCACTTATTATTATAGTAAGCACAACATATTGTATCCTTCTGTTTGTTAAATACAAAATATATCAATCAGCCGATTTAACGCATTTGGGCGTCCCTGACTTTATTGATTTTTTGTAACATAATTTTAATATTACATTTATGCTTCAAACATAGGCTTTTGTCTTCTCATGGAAATGCTCACTATTATTCCTACCGAAATATAGCAGACTATCATGAATGTACCGCCGTAACTGATAAACGGAAGAGGGATCCCCGTAACAGGAAGCATACGCAGGTTCATCCCTATATTCTCAACAAAGTGGAAAAGGAACATGGCCATAAGGCCCACAACCACATAGGATCCGAATTTGTCCTTGGCATACCGGGATACATACAAACAACGCAATAAGAGGATAACAAAGAGTGATACGACGAATACCGCTCCTATAAATCCCCATTCTTCTCCTATAACTGCAAAGATGGAATCGCTCTCGACCACGGGAACATTCTTTGCCGCCTTCTCGGTGCCTTTTTCTACACCGGTAAGCATTCCCGAGCCTATATACCGGATAGCCATGCGGATCTGATAATCGGTAGTCCTGGCATAGGCGTCAGGATTCAAAAAAGACAATATCCTGTTGAGCTGGATAGGACTAAAAACCTTCTCCAGGACACTGAACCACAGGATGGGCAACGATATGATCAATGCCCCCAGCGTTATCAGGATAATACGATATTTGATCCCGAAAATGAATATCATACACGCCAGCATGAACATGTAAACTACCGATGTGCCAAAGTCCGGCTGCAGGAGTACCAATCCCACCAGGCTGGCAGAGGTCAGCACCAGCCAAATATAGTTGAATCCGCCATTTCCCTGTTTTATACGTTCCAGGTATACCGCCGCCACTATGGCAAGAGTTATTTTTCCCAGCTCAGAAGGCTGGAATGAAGCGGGACCTAATACCAGCCACCCCTGTGTACCGGTTTCCTCCCTGCCTTCGCCGATAATCAAAACCAATACCAGGAATAATAAGGTTACTATGTATGCAGGCACACTAAGGAACTTAATGACATTATAGTCAATCAGCATAATGATGATCATCAGACATATGCCGATAATTGAGGCTATCAGCTGTTTTTTGAACAGCGACGGCTGGTTCAGATGGACAGATACGCTTCTGACTGCCAATAATCCCAGTATATTGAGGATCAGGACCGTCACTATCATCATCCAGTCTATATTATTAAATAAAGGGTTTTGTTTGTTTTTCTCCAGTGATACCATTTGTTATTCCTTATATTCCCCCTCGTCATCCGACCGGGTTTCTTCGGCCATTTCCTGCCGGTTGTCATCATCCGTTTTCATCTCTTCTACATTCACCGGCTCTTCACCGGACTCAGGTACTTGGTCATTGTCTCCAATTTCCGCGTTACCGGCCTCAAGTTTCGCCTTCTCGTCCCGTTTCGTAAGATAGACGAACCATGCGAAGGCGGCTGCGAATACCAGGACTGCCACCACCTGGTTATACCTGATATTTCCTGTACCAAAGTCGTCTGTTCTTAAAAATTCCATCAGGAACCGCACAAAGCTGTAAAGCATCAGGTAAGAAGCCAGCACAGTGCCTTTGGCCTTCCTGTTCTTGCGGAAATTCAGAAGGATCACGAATACTATTATGTTAAGGATGGATTCATACAAAAATGTGGGATGGACCGGATCTTTGCCTATGATGCTGCCTGTCATCCCCCAGGGCAAATCTGTGTAGGAACCGTACAGCTCCTGGTTAGTAAAATTGCCCCAACGCCCGATGGCCTGGGAAAGAGGCAGATATACACATGCAAAGTCGCATAAATCCAGCATATCGATTTTTCTCTTGCGGGAAAAGAAATAAACAGAGATAATAGCGCCTATGATGGCCCCGTAAATGGCAAGGCCGCCTTCCCAGATCCTGAATATGCCTGTCCAATCATTTTTGTAATCTTCCAATTTGAACACCACATAGAACAGTCTGGCAAATATGATGGCAACAGGCAGAGCAACAAGGAACATGTCGATAAGATCATCCTCTTTTATATTAAAATTCTTGCTCTGCCTCATAGCCAGCCAAAGGGATATCATAATTGCGGTAGCGATAATAATACCATACCAGTGGACGCTGATGTTGGTCCCAAACAGGTTTGATATTGCTTCCGGATCAATGTCAAGGTGTATGCCCAGTTTCGGAAATTCAATATAATTCATATTTGTTCCTCCAATACTATGAATCAATATTTTCAACTTTTTAATATATTGTATCATGTATTGGGGTCAATGCCGAATTTTTTTAAATCAGAATAATGTCATAATGTCAAAGAGGATTTATCACCGCCAATGCGGTCCGGTTTTCAAAAACCTCTCTGAACACGCTGTTGGTATAATCAATATCAACCTGTGTATATGCTTTTCCCACGTCAAAAAAGTTAGTATCGTTGAAATAGGAATCCATAAGTTCACGAGCGATGTTATCCACTGAATTCAAGCTGCGGATGAACATACCCTCCTGTGATTTTTTTATCCTGTCAAAGGCTTCCTGTCCGATACCCTTTGATTTTACCTGGTTGATGGCCTCTGATATTATGCCGGCTGTTTTTTTCGGATCCGGGGACTGGCCTCCCCATGATACGTAACCATAGCTTTTGTTGAGGGAAACATCGAACTGGAAGGAATCGTTGATGAGGCGTTCCTGATAAAGCCTGCTGTAAAGATCCGAGCTTCTTCCCATGGTATGATACAGGCCTATTCCAAGGGCGATACGCCGTTTTAAAAGTTCAAAGCCGGTGACCCTGACATTGTCCTTGACGCCCATATTGAACAGCGGCATGGAAACCGCCAGCTTCTGCTCTTTATATTCCATATTGATATCATTAGGTTCATCGGGATATTTTTTCTCGACCTTGCCGGAATCCTCGAAATGTATCATCTCATCGACGATGGAAAATACAGTTTCCGGCTCTGAATCGGCCACTACCACCACGGCCATATTGGAAGGGGTGTAGAAGGTATTATAGCAATCATAAAGAAGCTCTTTATTGATTTTTGATATACTTTCTATAGTCCCTGCTATCTCGATTTTGACCGGATGCTTGACATAGAGGCAATCCAGCAGGTTAAAGAATACCCGCCAGTCGGCATTATCCTCATACATGCGGATCTCCTGGCCTATGATACCCTTTTCCTTTTCAACGTTTTCATCGGTCAGCCATGGTTTTTGCACATAGTCTAAAAGCATCCTGAAATTATCTTCAAAAAGATCGGTGCATGAAAAATAGTATACTGTCTGGCTAAAGGAAGTAAAAGCATTGGGCGATGCCCCCATACTGGTAAATTTGTCCAGCATGTTCCCGTCTTCCTGCTCGAACAGCTTATGCTCCAAAAAATGAGCTATCCCGTCAGGTACGTGGATTTCCTGGCCTTTAACCTTGAAGACGCTGTCCATCGAACCGTAATTGGTGCCGAACATGGCAGTTTTTTTATTGTATCCGGCTTTTTTTACGAACAGGACCTTCATTCCTGTTTTATGCTCGTATTCATAAATGGTTTCGCCCAATTTGTCATAATTCAAAGTACGATAGTTCATACGGCTTCCTCCTCACTCCTGCTGCCGTCAGGCTTCAGGAAATATATTGTGTCAAGCTGTACTTTCTGAGCTATTCTTACTACGTCATCCAGTGTAACGGCCCTAAGTTTTTCTGTCATAGAGTCGAAATCTTCGCCGCTTTCGGTGAGGTGCTGGCTCAAAAAGAAATCCACAATGGCTCCCTGGCTGTCCTGCATTGTCTTCATACCGGTTTCAAGAGCTTTCAGCGTCGCTTCGATGTCTTCTTTTTCTATATCTCCCTTTCTCATTGCCTCGACCTGTTTTAGTATTATATCTTCGGCTTTGCTGCGGTTTTCGGCTTCTATTCCGCTCAGAATCAGCATGAGGCCCTTGTATTTTTCCAGCACCGACTGGGCGTAATATGCCAGGCTGGCTTTCTCCCTGACATTGCGGAACAGTTTTGAATGAGCGTCCCCACCAAGGATACCGTTATACACAACCAACGGATAGTATTCTTCCGAAGTAGGCTCCACGAAAGTTCTAAATCCCATACACAGCTTGCCCTGGCTTACATCCATCGGCTCTTCAATTTTCCTGACTTCCTTTATATCCTTATAAACATTTGTCAAGCTGATCTTTTTTAAATTTTGTCTGTCGGCTTGCGCTAAAAAGCTGTCTATGAAGCGCTGGATGCTCTTGTCATCGACTTCCCCGGAAATGTAAACATAGGCGGGATAAGTCCTGATCATTTCTTCGTAGATAGCCTGAGTTTTTTTAGGATCAAGCAGAAGCACATCTTCTTCGGTCCCGTCTTCAGGTATGGAGAAGGGCTCGTCAGCGCACATCTCCTCTATGCATCTTGTCAGGGAAAAACGCATCTTATCGTTTACCTTGCTCCGTATATAGTCCACCATATTGTCTCTTTCCTGCCTGAACAACGACTCTTTGAAGCCGCCCTCCTCAATAAGGGGGTTTTCAAGCATGCACATCAAAAGATCGCTGCATTGGTCGAAAAGCCTTTCGCCGTTGGTGTACCGGTCGGATATATGAGACATGTGAAACCCGATAAACTGGAGCTCTCCTTTTTTCGTCACGCCGGCGTTGATATCGGCTCCGTACAATTCTTCCAGCTTGCTTTCCAGTTCTTTGACAGTCGGGTAGCTTTTGCAGCCTCTCTTCATCATCAAAGGAAGGATAGCGTTGCCGCTGGCTCTCTCTTTCGACAGATTATCAACGAAGAACACATCTGCTCTTGATGTTTTGAATTTATCCGAATTTATTCGGTAAAAAGTGATACCGTTTTTTTCAGTCAGTTTTTCTGCCGTCGTTTTGCCCGAATGCACTCCCATAAAAATTCCTCCTTATGACCGCCGTATCTCCCGCTTATAACGTGGAGAAAATCTTTCTTCATGTTAAAGATGTCTTAAGCGACATCGACCGTTTAATATTCATGAATTACCGGCATGCGCCGGCTTTACGTATCCAGGTGGGGAAAATTCCCTGTCTGAGATAATAATATATCATATCCTTCTTCAAAGAGGAAAAAGGAATCTTTATTATCATCGTCCTCATGTATTTTCCCTTGATTCCAACATCTTATACCTTACCAACCGCAAGCATCAAAGTCCAGGTTTTTTCCTTCAATTTCCTTTTATTTTATGGTAACATATAACAATGGTATGAGTACACGGGGGGGAAGATCCAGATGCTTTTTCTCAGTCTGGAAAATCAATTACTGCTAATTATCGTATTAACTTTTTCGTTTTGGCTTTTTGCCAATACCTTTGCGATCAAGCTCCAGTCATTAAAAACAAGGGCATTTGGCATGGCTTTCATCATCCCGCTTATCATGACCTCCGCTTCGTTCTTAGTGTCAGTATACAACAAATCAAACGCGATATCCCTTTTTGTAATGTCCCATATCCTGATTTTGGTTGACTGTACATTTATCATGCTTATTAAGAAAAGTTCCGATTCATTAAAACTATTTTTCGTTATTCCCTATATTTTAACAGCAGCCGGATTCTATCTTTCTTCAATGTCAATATACCCCAATTTGTTCTGGGTCAACAGGTTTTTGCTATTGGTTGCCCTGGCAGTTAATTTGTTTATGCTAATATATACCGCCTTTCAAAAAGAAAAAGATCAAATGATGGGCTTTGCGGGGTTATTCATCATATCATCTTCTGCCGGGCTCATGCTTTTATTGGATTACGTAAGTATGGAAGCTTTGTTTTTAATGGCCCTGGGATATATTTGCTGCGCCGTATACGTATATAAAAATTCTGTGGACAGTTTTTTCAGGGAGTACAAAACATCTGTCGAAACCCTCAGGCAAATGAACTCATCGATACAGTCAGAAGTGATAAAAAGGGTGGAAGCTATCGAACGTTCCAACAGAAAACTGTTGGAGAAATCCAAGACCGACAACTTTACCGGCTTGTTGATCAAAACGGTTATTCTGGAAGAACTGGAGAACTTTATCCAACGGGCGCCAAAGAGTACCTTATCGGTCCTGATGATCGATATAGACAACTTCAAACAGATAAATGATACGCTGGGACATCAGACAGGTGATCGTTGTATTCGAACTGTTACAAATCTGATCAAGACATCTTTCAGGCAAGATGATATCCTGGGCAGATACGGCGGAGACGAGTTCATGATCCTCCTGCCGGACACCACCGGTGTGAAAGCATATCTCATAGCCGACAGGTTCAGAGAACTGGTCCAAAACAAGTCAAATCCAAAAGTTACGGTTTCAATAGGGATAGCAAATTACCCGTCTGACGGCAAGGATGCCCAAAGTCTCATTGAAGCAGCCGATAAAGCGCTTTACGCAACCAAGCAAAAAGGGCGGAATGCCGTGACCCTTTATTCAAAATAAGCCCTGGGATCAGGATTCCGGGCAGTTGACAGATCCGTAATTAGAAATCCATTAGAATTGAATTAAACTATGGCATAATCACTTGAACCGATCCATGCTCCCTGATATATTCAAGGTGTCTTCCAATTACAGGATTTCCGGTTAAATTTTAAGAAGACAAATTTATTATCAGGTGGAATGTTTATGAATCGGTCAGAGTATTTGATGGCATTATACGACGCACTGGACGGCTTACCATCCCAGGACAGGGTCGATGTGATCACGGAATACCAGGAGTATTTCAGGATCGAAACTGAAAAAGGACGTACCGAAGAAGAAATTTGTTTATCACTGGGGGACCCTGTTACACTTGCATATGCTATCAAGCAAAGAAGAGGTTATGATCCCATAAAAATTTATGACGAAGAACCTCCCCGCCGGCAGCCAATGTTCAGAAAAATCAAATCAGTCATCGCGTTGATAGTGATTTTATGCATTTTTGTAGGCGGAACGATCATGTTCAGCTTCTCAAAAGAATCCGGGCTAATAGTTGGTGCCGGAAAAAAATACGAAATAAATGATATTCGTTCCATCGGTCTCGAATCGGCAAAAACTATTATCATAAAAGCAGACAATGCCAATACTTCAATTTTGCCTTCGGATCAGTCTGCAATCAAAAGCAGCCTTGTGGGAAATGTACGATCCACCAGTCCTGATCATATACCCAAATTAGAAGTGACCAGGTCCGGCGATACCATTATCATTGAAGAAAAACGACCGACTTTTGGCGTAATAGGATTCTATTGGGAAAGCCTTAACCTTGATATAAGTATCCCGAAAAGCTTCCAGGGTGTTATCGAATTCAAAGGATCGGCAAGTAATTTTAAAGCTTCAGGTTTAGTTTTGGATGATTTTTCATTGAAACTTTCCTCCGGAAATGTTCACCTGGACAATATGACTGCCAATAAGAATATGAAGCTGGCATCCGGCTCCGGAGATATTATAGTTAATGGGCTTAAAGCAAATAGTCTTAATATACAATCATCATCCGGAAACAAAAAACTAAGCGATGTTGAGATCAAAGAAAATTTCAATATCAACAGTGGCTCAGGCAAAACCATCCTTAGTGATGTCAGTTGTCACAAACTAGGTATTGACAGCATTTCGGGTGAAATCGATATCGAAGGACTGAAACTTGATCGTATATCTATAAAAACAGTGTCCGGGAACGTAAATGTCCGGAATTTGGAAGGCGACGCACAGATTGAGTCTTCATCCGGAAAGGTAAGTGTTTCTGTCAAAGAGGCTGAAGATGAAATATATATCAAGGCTTCCAGCGGGGATGTTGAACTCAGAATGCCTTCAAATACAGGCTTTACGCTCGACGGCAGAACCAGTTCGGGAAATATCAGGTGTGATTTTGACCTGGACAACAAAGTTTCAGATGATAAGACACTGAAGGGCAGTTACCTGAAGGGAGATATCAAGTTAAACCTAAAAACATCCTCAGGTAAAATCTATGTTAAAAAGAGCTGAAGAAAATACAAGGGCGGTTTTTTCGGATACAGCCAACTGATGACCCGAACAGCCGCCCTGTTTTGTTATTATAACTGCCAGCTTTCCAAATACTTCTTCTGCTTTTCAGTTAGTTTATCTATTTTTATTCCGAGGCTTTCAAGCTTTCTTTCGGCGATTTTCTCGTCTATTTCGGGCGGGATATCGAATACCCTGGGTTCCAGGCTCCCTTTATGCTCCATTATATATAACGCGCTCATTGCCTGGACTGCAAAGCTCATATCCATGATCTCGGCGGCGTGTCCGTCAGCGCAGGCCAGGTTCACCAACCGTCCTTCTCCTAAAAGATATAACCTACGGCCGTCCTTCATGGTATACCCCACGATATTCCTTCGATATTCACGGATATCGACAGCCAGTCTCTCCAAATCCGGGATGCTTACTTCCACATTGAAATGCCCGGCATTGCACAGAATGGCGCCGTCTTTCATTTTTTCAAAATGAGTCGCGGTTATGACATCCTCGCAGCCTGTAACGGTTATAAAAATATCTCCCAGAGGCGCTGCCTCCTCCATGGGCATAACACTGAAGCCGTCCATTACAGCTTCGATCGCCTTAACATGATCTATTTCGGTTACGATCACTTTAGCGCCCAGGCCCTTTGCCCTCATTGCCACACCTTTGCCGCACCAGCCGTAACCTGCCACTACCACTGTTTTACCGGCGATGATCAGGTTCGTCGTTCTTAATATCCCATCCCAGACCGATTGCCCTGTACCGTAGCGGTTATCGAACAAGTGCTTGCACATGGCGTCATTTACCGCCATCATGGGGATCTTCAGGGATCCTTCCCGTTCCATGGCTTTCAACCTTAGGATTCCTGTGGTAGTTTCTTCGCATCCTCCCCATACCTGAGGCAACAGATGGGTGTGCCTGGTATGAAGGGCCGACACCAGGTCGCCGCCGTCATCGATAATAATATTGGGGCCGTGAGCCAGAGTCATATCTATATGTTTTTCATATTCCTCGGCAGTTGCGTTATACCACGCAAACACGTCCATACCGTCAGCCACCAGCGCCGCCGCCACATCATCCTGTGTGGACAGAGGATTGCTGCCGGTTACCGACATCTTTGCTCCGCCTGCAGCGAATACCTTGGACAGGTATGCGGTTTTTGCCTCAAGATGGACAGACAGTGATATTTTCACGCCTTCAAAAGGCCTGGTTTTCTTAAACTCTTCCTCCAAGCCCGAAAGGATAGGCATATAGTTTTTTACCCATTCAATCTTCTGCCTTCCTGATTCAGCCAGGGATATATCTCTTATTGACGAATTCATGATTTGCCTCCCATGTTTTTGTTTTCTATTTCCAGTTTTCGATTATATCGCTGACCAGGCCGGAAAACTTATGTTCAGCCTGTTTTCCGGTTTCCATGACCTCTTCGTGATTTAACGGCTGATCTAAAACTCCTGCCGCCATATTAGTGATACATGATATCCCTAAAACTCTCATTCCCATATGTCTTGCCACTATAGCCTCAGGTACGGTCGACATGCCCACCGCGTCAGCTCCCATAGCTCTCAGCGCTTTTATCTCAGCCGGGGACTCGTAAGACGGACCCTTACAATAAGAATATATTCCTTCTTTCAAATCAATGCCCAGCTTTTGGGCTGATGTAAGCGCGATTTTTCTTAGGGCCTTGTCATATATGGCCGTCATGTCAGGAAAACGTGGGCCCAATTCATCAATGTTTTCGCCTCTCAAAGGATTCTCGCAGAAAAAAGAAATATGATCGGCAATCAGCATCAAATCTCCCGGTTTGAATCCGGTATTGATCCCTCCGGCGGCGTTGGTTATAAATATGTTCTCTATTCCCATTCTCTTAAAGACCCGCACCGGAAAGACTACAGCATCCATATCGTTTCCCTCGTAATAATGGAAGCGCCCTTTCATGGCAACTACTTTCCGGTTTCTTACCGTTCCGAAGATCAGTTTCCCTTCATGACCAATAACTGTGGTCCTTGGAAAATTAGGGATCTCTTCGTAGGGGATCACCATGCTTTCTTCAATATGATCCGCAAGCTTTCCCAACCCTGAGCCCAGTATTACCGCTATCTCAGGTGTAAAACCGACTCTTTCCTTAAGATAATGAGCAGTTTTATCCAGTCTCTCAATTAAACCAGCCATATCAACCCGGCCTCCTGTATTGATTTATATAAAGTTTTTCATTCAGTTTTACCTATGTCATTCTGAGCTATTTAAAAGATTCTTCGACTCCGCTTCGCTCCGCTCAGAATGACATATGGGAGTGATTCTTCGCTTCGCTCAGAATGATACAGGCGGCAAGATTCTTCGCTTTGCTCAGAATGACAACCGTATCGTATATACATTATACCCTGTTTTACTAAAACAGAGTCAACTGACTGCTTTCAGCCATGCCTTCAAAACATCCGTGGGCGTCCAGGATTTCAATAACGGCCTTTGACACTCCGGTTTTCATTTTAAAATCCTCTATGGAAACAAAATCTTCCCCGCTGTTTCTTGCCTCAACGATGTTTTTTGCTGCTGCGGCGCCCAGACCCTGCAATGCCGTGAAGGGAGGAAGTATCCCCTCATCACAGATCAGGAATCGTGTGGCATCGGATTTATACAGATCCACCGGCAGGCATTTTATACCACGGGCATACATCTCTCTTGCAACCTCCAGGATTGTCAGCAAATCCTTTTCCTTATTGGTGGCCGAAACCCCTTTACGCTCTATTTCTTCGATGGCTCTTATAACCGTATCCTTACCCCTTGAAATAATATTGGCATCAAAGCTGTCAGCCCTGACCGAAAAATAAGTCGCGTAAAACGCCTCGGGATAGTAAACCTTGAACCAGGCAATACGGAAAGCCATCATTACGTAGGCTGCGGCATGGGCCTTGGGGAACATGTATTTTATCTTTTTACAGGACTCAATATACCATTGAGGTATTCCCTTTTCAACCATCAGTTCCTCAAATTCCGGCGTCAGGCCTTTGCCCTTTCTTACGTTTTCCATGATCTTGAAAGCAGCCAGCGGAGGCAAACCGTTCTGGATCAAATAAATCATGATATCGTCTCGGGTACAAATGACGTTTGACAATGTCGCTATATTTGCTTTTATCAAATCCTGGGCATTATTCAGCCAGACATCGGTCCCGTGGGACAGTCCCGAAATACGGATCAGTTCGGCAAATGTAGTGGGTTTGGTATCCACAAGCATCTGACGTACGAATTTGGTCCCGAATTCGGGGACCCCGAATGTTCCAACAGGGCTGTTGATATCTTCCGGACTCACTCCAAGAGGCTCTGTTCCTGAAAATATGCCCATGGTTTTCTTTTCTCCTATGGGTATGGTCTTGGCATCCACACCCGTTATGTCCTCCAGCATGCGTATGACTGTGGGATCATCGTGTCCCAGTATATCCAGCTTAAGGATACGCCCGCTTATGGAATGATAGTCAAAATGCGTGGTTATGACATCGGATTCGGTATCATCGGCCGGTCTTTGGATGGGGGTAAAGTCATAAATATCTTTATAACGGGGCACCACCATTACACCTCCGGGATGCTGGCCGGTGGTTCTTTTGACCCCGGTACATCCTGCGGCAAGGCGCTCGATTTCGGCTCTCGTTCCTACAATATGTTTCTCTTCCAAATAATTTTTTACAAACCCGTAAGCCGTCTTATCGGCAATCGTTGCAATGGTGCCGGCTCTGAAGGTATACCCCTCGCCGAACAGTTCTTCGGTGTATTTATGGGCTCTTGACTGGTATTCGCCTGAGAAGTTAAGGTCAATATCAGGTTCCTTGTCTCCGTCAAAGCCTAAGAAGGTTTCAAAAGGAATATCATAACCGTCCTTTATAAGAGGCTCCCCGCATACGGGGCAGGCTTTGTCGGGCAGGTCGAATCCGCAGCCTATCTCCACATCCTTGTCGTGAAACTCCGAATACTTGCACTTCCCGCATCTGTAATGGGCAGGAAGGGAATTAACTTCGGTTATGCCTATAAGATACGCAACGAAGCTGGATCCTACCGAACCACGGGAACCTACCAGGTACCCGTCCTCCAAGGATTTTTTAACAAGTTTCTGGGCGATCATGTACATTACCGAGAAACCATTCTTGATAATTGAGTTAAGCTCCCTGTCGACCCGGGCGCGAACAAGCTCCGGCAGCGGATCCCCATACAGCTCGGTGACCCTTTCTTCGCTCAGGTTCTTGATCTCCTCCTCGGCTCCTTCCATATGAGGAGGGAAAGTACCGTCGGGTATAGGCTGTACGACTTCAATACTGTCGGCAATAAGATTCGTATTTGTAACCACCACTTCATAGGCTTTTTCTTCGCCCAGGTAGGCGAACTCTTCCAGCATTTCCTGGGTGGTCCTGAAATAGATGGGTGCCTGGTATGAGGCATCCTTATACCCCTGGCCTGCCTGAAGGATCTCACGATATATAGCATCGTCGGGGTCGATGAAGTGAACGTCGCAAGTCGCCACAACAGGCTTATTGAGCCTGTCTCCCAATTCAACGATCCTGCGGTTCAGCTCTCTTAAGCCTTCTTCATCGGCCACATCTCCCTGCCGGATCATAAAGGCGTTATTGCCGATGGGCTGGATCTCAAGATAGTCATAATAAGAGGCGATGCGCTCGATCTCTTCCTGGGGCGCCCCTTTCAGGACTGCCTGGAACAGTTCTCCCGCTTCACAGGCGCTCCCGATGATAAGCCCTTCCCGGTATTTTTCAAAAAGAGATTTCGGTATGCGGGGCCTTTTGTAAAAATAGTTGAGGTGGCTTTCTGAAATGATTTTGTACAAATTCTTAAGTCCCGCCTGGTTCTTTACAAGAATGACCGCGTGATATGTATCGCAGTTCTTATAGTCCAGCTCGCCTTTGCTGTTATATATTTCATTGGGTATAAAATATGCTTCCACCCCATACAGCACTTTTATATCCTGATTATTTTTCTTCTTAAGATCTTTGACGGTATCCTGAGCCTCCGGGAAAGCCTGGACCACACCGTGATCGGTGATGGCCACCGCTTTATGGCCCCACCTGGCGGCTCTTTTGATCAATTCCTTCGCAGGGCTTATGGCGTCAAGCTGGCTCATCTGGGTATGTAAATGAAGCTCCACTCTCTTGACCGGCGCATTATCGGTTCGTGTAACGTTTTCTCCCTCTACCAGAAGGATGTCCCGGGCCAATATGACCAGTTCCTTGGCAAACATATCATATTGAGCCTCTCCGCTCAAACGCACATACCGGCCTTTGGCAAGCTTTTCCGAAATCGTTTTCAATTCTTCTTCGTCAGTGAAAAGCTTACATGTAAGGGAGTATGTAAAATCGGTAATATCGAAGGTGTAAAGGATCCTTCCGGTTTTTAAAGACCTGTGTTCAGCCTTCAAAATCTGTCCTTCAATGGTGACCATGCCTGAATTTATGTCCACCTGATTCATTTTGACAACTGGACCCTTAATACCTCTACCATAAATGAGATTGGGGTCCTTATTGGCCTCTTTTGACTTCTTGTTGCCGTATTTGACGACCTTGTCGGGTTTTGAAGACTCCGGCGCATTTTGTGTTTTGCCATTGGTCCGTTTTACCGAATCCTCGGATACCGATGACATCAGCTCAGAAACAAGGCGGGCTTCTTCTTCCTTTTTCTTTTCAAGATAATCGACGGTTTCTTCACATATTTCTGAATCAATGAATTTTACCGTGACTACTTTCCGGAAAAGATCCAGCATGGCCTGTTCCATTAAGCTGCCCACTCCGGCGGCTGTGAGAATGGAAGAAGCCTGGTTTTTCAGATTTACATTCATGAATCGTCCTGAAAAACATATTTCAGCATCTTCGATAAAGTGATAAAAATGCGTCTTATCGGATTTGACCCTGGCAAAAAGCAGCTCTTTCTGCCATTGTTCCAATCCATCGTTTATAGGGGTGTCAAATCCCGGACAGACTTTTACATCTATCCCCAGATTGTCGGAAATGGTTCTTTCCAAACCCTTAATCTGGTCAGGCTGGACACAGTCATAGCATTCTATATTAAGTACCATTTTTTTTTCTGACTTATGATAACAAAGATTAGTAATGCAGGCCTGCGCGAATACTTCTTCGAGTTTCTGATTTTTTATTACACCTTTAAACGCCTCTACAAGCAGGGCTTTGTTGAGAACGTCTTTATCCATTATGTACTTCCTCTCATATCCCTAATAATTAATCCTGTAAAGTTTTTAAGAACAGATAAAAATCCTGGCTTAAATCAGCACAGTTATATTCTAACATAGCGTGAAATTATAAAACAGGCAAAAGCGATAAAAACTTGCCGGCTTTTTCAGGCTCACTTTTTATGAAAAGAGTTAATTACCCCATAAGCATCTGAGGCACATAAAAACAGCCGGAAGGTTTTTTCCGGCTGAATTCAATCTATTTTACAGGCCCTGCTTCGGTAAAGGGATAAATCCTTATCCAGACCTTCCCAACTATCCTGTCTTCCTTTACCGGGCCGAAAACCCTGCTGTCTTTGCTTTTTTCAGGAAGCCTGTTATCTCCCAGGACATAAACACAGCCTTCCGGAACGATAATATCCGAATACAGGGTATTGCTTATTTGAGTTTCTTTATTATTAACATAATCTTCGACGAGCTCTCTGCCATCAACCAACACTTTGCCGTCACGTATCTCAATATGCTGGTTTTCTTTTGCTATTACCCGCTTAACAGCATATTTCTGCTTTCCTTCCAGAAGTTCGGGTATCTTTAAGACCACGATATCTCCCTGCTCAATCGTGCCGAAACGTGGAGTAATGCTCTCAATGATTACAACATCACGATTTTTCAAGGTCGGTAACATGGAATTTCCATTTACAACAGTAAATCTGCCCAGGAAGAACACCACTAAAAGTGCCAATGCAGCAGCAACTGCAATATGCAAAATCCATGATATTATCTCATTTAATATTTTCTTATTCACTTTTCTCCACCGTCTTGATGTAAAGCTCCTGAAGCTGCTTGTCATCCACATAGTCGGGGGCATTTGTCATAAGATCGGCAGCAGTCTGAACTTTCGGGAAAGCAATAACGTCTCGGATATTGTCTGTTTTGGCAAGCAGCATGACCAGCCTGTCAAGTCCGAAAGCCAATCCGCCGTGGGGCGGTGTGCCATACTTGAAGGCTTCCAGTAAAAAGCCGAACCGTTCTTTAGCCTGCTCATCGGTAAACCCTATCACATTAAACATCTTTCTCTGAAGGTCCTGATTATGGATACGGATACTTCCGCCGCCTACCTCGTAGCCGTTGATGACGATATCATACGCCTTTGCCCTTACTCTTGCAGGGTCGGTATCAAGATACTCGATATCCTCATCCATGGGGGATGTAAACGGGTGGTGCTTTGCAACCCAGCGTTGTTCTTCCTCATCCCATTCCAAAAGCGGGAAATCTGTAACCCATAATACATCATAACGGTTTTTGTCTATCAGATTGAGTTTTTCGCCAAGGTGCAGGCGCAAATGGCCTAAAGAATCGCATACTATCTCATCCTTGTCAGCCACGAACAACAATAGATCGCCTTTTTCGGCTTTTGTTCTCTCCAGTATCCTGTTTGTTTCTTCCTCCGACAGGAATTTAGCGATGGGCGACTTAAGTCCTCCCTCTTCCACAACGATCCAGGCTAAACCTTTTGCTTTATAGGTTTTCACCACTTCTGACAGGGCATCTATTTCTTTTCTTGAGAATGAACCGCCGCCTTTGGCATTGAGGGCGCGGACGCTTCCGCCGTTAGCTATTGTATCGCTGAAAACCTTAAATCCTGAATTTACTACTATGTCCGATAAGTCGATAAGCTCCATGTCAAACCGGGTATCAGGCTTATCTGAGCCATAACGGGTCATAGCCTCATGGAAACTAAGCCTTTTAAAAGGCATGGGTATATCAATATCAAGAAGTTCCTTGAATAATCTGTTTATAAAGCCTTCGTTCACCTTTATGACATCATCCACATCCACAAAGCTCATTTCAAGGTCGATCTGGGTAAACTCTGGCTGGCGATCAGCTCTTAGATCCTCATCCCTGAAACATTTGGTGATCTGCATGTAACGGTCGTACCCGGCCACCATCAAAAGCTGCTTGAACAACTGTGGAGACTGGGGAAGCGCGTAAAACTTGCCGGGATGAACACGGCTGGGGACCAGATAGTCCCGGGCTCCCTCCGGAGTGCTTCTTCCAAGAACCGGTGTCTCAATTTCATAAAAACCATTTTCGTCATAATAGTCCCGGGCTATTTTCGCGACCCTGTGGCGCAGCATCAGGTTTCTTTGAAGATTCGGCCTTCTTAAATCCAGATACCTGTATTTAAGTCTCAATACTTCGCTGGCGTGAAGATCCTCTTCTATATGGAAGGGAGGAGTTTCACTCCTGCTCAATATCCTGAGTTCTGTCGCGATAACCTCCAGCTGTCCTGTAGGCATATTGGGATTGACAGCCTCGGGGCTTCTTAAAGCCAGAGTCCCTTTTACAGCCAGAACGTATTCGCTTCTGACCTGTAGGGCTTTTTCATGCAGCTGCGGATCGGTTTCGCTGTTGAAAACTACCTGTATGATACCGCTTCTGTCTCTTAATGTTATAAAAACCAGGGCTCCCAAATCTCTTCTTCTTTGGGTCCAACCCATCAATACAACTTCTTTGCCGGCATCGGCAACAGTAAGTTCACCGCATCTATGAGTTCTTTTCATCCCTCGTATCGTTTCCATATATAATCCTCCAAGTGTTTCAGCCTTTATTTTTTAACAATCTGTCAATGAGGGTGTCAAGGCTGATATCCTTAACCTCTCCGGTTTTCATGTCCTTAAGCTGGGCTTTGTTGCTTTCAATTTCATTATCTCCAAGGATAAGCGTATAACGGACTCCCAATTTATCAGCATATTTCATCTGAGCTTTTACGCTCCTGCCCATTATATCCTTTATGCAGTAGATATTATTCTTCCGAAGCTGCCATGCTAATTTCTCGCATACAGGCCCGGCCTTTTCACCTATGGCCCCGATATATATATCAGGTGTCTCAGACTCAGGGAAAACGATCCCCTGGCTGTTCATCTCAAGTAGAAGCCTCTCTACTCCAAGGGCGAATCCTATACCCGGTGTCGGGGCTCCTCCGCAGGCCTCCACCAGGCCATCGTAACGGCCTCCGCCGCAAACCGTACCCTGGGTCCCTATGTTCTCCGACACGAATTCAAACACGGTCCTTGTGTAATAGTCAAGGCCCCGCACTATATTCTTGTCAATATCATAATGGATATCGATGGTCTCAAGCTTTTTCAACACCTGCTCAAAGTGTTCCCGGCATTCATCGCAAATATGGTCCAATAACGCCGGAGCGTCGATAAGATGTTTTTTGCAGGACTCCTCCTTGCAATCCAGAATACGCATGGGGTTCCTTTCATAGCGTGTCTTGCAGGTGTCGCACATATCCCCGATCTTATCGGCAAGATAACTCTTTAATAATTGATTGTATGCACTTCTGCACTTAGGGCAGCCTATGCTGTTCAGGTTGAGTTTCAGGTTCTTGATGCCCAGCCTTTCAAAGAACAGCGAAAGGATCGAAATTACTTCGACATCAGCGGCCGGATCGGCAGCGCCCAAAAGTTCCACACCAAACTGATGGAACTCACGGTAACGGCCTTTCTGTACATTTTCATATCTGTATGCTGTGATTTGATAGAAAAGCTTTACAGGCTGCGGCAATGAAGACATTCCGTGTTCTATATAACTTCTCACCACACCGGCCGTTCCTTCCGGCCTCAGTGTAATGCTGCGTCCGCCTTTGTCTTCAAAAGTATACATCTCTTTTTGAACAACGTCAGTGGTATCTCCCACTCCCCGCTGAAAAAGCTCGGTATACTCAAATACAGGGAGACGGATCTCTTTGTATCCGAATTTCTTACAAACTCGCGCAAATTCTTTTTCAACATAATTCCATTGATTTATATCCTGCGGCAAGATGTCTCTGGTTCCTTTAGGCGCCTGAATAGGCATACGACTTCACTCCTATCGATGCTCCGCTATAAATATAGAGAAACATTGCCTTTTTAATCCCTTTTAATCCATAGATGTAATTGTAATCATTGGGTTACCGGTTGTCAATAAAAGTATGTCGGGGAGGGAAATCATTGAACAGTCATCCACAGCTTGGCGGTGCTGACGCGTTGCGACGTAAAAGTCTTTGCTCCCGGCGTTTTATAGCTTCCTGATTTTCTCTGATTTCCTCTTCGGTTTCAAGAATCAGGCCGGGCACAGGAACAGGCTTGTTGTTCTCATCCACTGCGACAAAGGTAAGATATGCCCTGTTGGTAAACATGGTTTTCCCTGTCAGGTAGTTCTCTGAGCAAACCTCCACCAATACCTCCATGGAAGTTCTGCCAACCCATGTAAGCCTGGCTTTCAATAAAATCATTTCTCCTACTTTAACAGGATGTTTGAATTCCACGCTGTCAATCGAAACAGTGGCGACAATAGACTGTGCATGGCGCGATGCTGCCATAGCCCCCGCAACATCGACCCAGTGAAGGAGTCTTCCTCCTAAAAGATTCCCTAAAATATTCGCGTCATTCGGAAGGACCAGTTCCCGCATCTCTACCATTGAATCTGATACTTTCTTAGCTTCCATATATTCCACCCGTTTTTATTTTTCTGTTTTATTTCAAATATATATACATCCATTATATAAAGCCTGGCTGATATTGGCAAACAGAGTATTTAAATATAACAAAAAAATATATATTTCTGATATGTATGATGTATAATTGTCTTGAAAATTCAAATCTGATTGGAGGTTTTTTTTATGCGATTAATAAAGGCAATCGATTATGGGGATATGAGCAGGAAGGCTGCAAACATCGTTTCCGCTCAAATTTTAATGAAACCTGACAGTGTTCTTGGTCTTGCGACAGGTTCGAGCCCGATCGGGTTATATGATATCCTGGCAGAAAGATATCAAAAAGGTGATTTGGACTTTTCAAGAATAAGGACCGTCAATCTTGACGAATACAAAGGTCTAGGCGGTGACCATCCCCAGAGTTACAGGTACTTTATGAATAAATATTTATTCAGCAGAGTTAATATTCCAATCGAAAATACCCACGTGCCCAACGGTCTTGAAGAAGACCCGAAAAAGGCAATCGCGGATTATATAAAAATCATTCGTTCATTGGGACGAATCGACCTTCAGCTTTTGGGTATAGGAAATAACGGACATATAGGCTTTAATGAGCCAGGCACTCCATTTGAGCTGGAGGTTCTTTGCACTGATCTTACCGATGATACCATTGAAGCCAATAAGCGGTTTTTTGACAGGAAGGAAGATGTGCCCAGAAAGGCATATACAATGGGTATAAAAGCTATAATGCATGCAAAGAAAATCCTTCTTGTGGTTTCAGGAGAAAAGAAGGCAGATGCAATAGCAAAAGCCATATACGGTCCGGTAACCCCCGATGTCCCCGCCTCAGTGTTGCAGCTACACAATGATGTGACTATTGTTGGAGATGAAGCTGCATTTTCTAAGCTTCCGGTTTGATAAAAATTTCGGGTTATAGGGTTACAATTATCCAAACCAAACCGAATCGTTCTTTTTTTGTGATCCCTAATGAGAGAAAAACAGCCTTTGCTGTCTTTCAGAGCAAAATGCAGCGGTGTCAAAAGGATTTGTCCTGATGCCATCCAAACAAACGAATTTAGGATCCTGATGTTAACAAAAAATACTACTCTGACGCTCAGAATAGCAATTGGAGCGTATTCCTGAAAAAATACTTATACATATGGGACAGTTCTTATGGTTATAAATCCATTCAGGAGCAGGATAACCATTGAACTGTCCCATTTGGTTGACTCTTGTAGAAATGCTGGAAAGTGTGTATTATTTAGTATTAATTATTCTTAAATCAGGGGGAACTGAATTTGCACCATAAAATTAAGGCTTTAAAGGCGGCATTTCCGCATACTATTCCCGTTATGACCGGCTATCTTTTCCTGGGGACTGCTTTTGGCATATTGTTGAACAGTAAGGGCTATCATTTCGGATGGGCCATCCTGATGAGTATCTTCATCTTTGCCGGTTCCATGCAGTTTGTAGCCGTTAATTTATTGACCTCAGCATTCAATCCCGTCTATGCATTCTTTATCACTCTTATAGTAAATGCACGGCATTTATTCTATGGAATCTCAATGCTGAAACCCTTTAAAGGCAGAGGAAAGTTCAAACCGTATCTGATTGCGGGATTAACAGATGAAACTTATTCAATATTATGCTCCACCGAGCCGCCGGACCAGGTTGATAAGACATGGTTCATGTTCTTTGTTACCTTACTGAATCAAATATATTGGGTAACTGGTTCAGCTTTTGGAGGATTTCTCGGGTCATTGTTTTCCTTTGATACCAAGGGTATTGATTTTGTAATGACTGCCTTGTTTACTGTGATTTTCATAAATCAATGGAAGGCTGAAAAGAATCATATCCCGGCCATTACAGGCGTGCTGGCATCGGTCTTGTGTCTTTTTGTTTTCGGCCCCGATAAATTCATTATACCTTCTATGGCGTTTATCGTGCTGGTTTTGACCATATTCAGAAAGAAAATCGAGGAAGGGATTTAAATATGACTCTTACAACTTCCCAATCATTGCTCATAATCGCTGTTATAGCGCTTGCAACACATATTACAAGGGGACTTCCCTTTATCCTCTTTCCTGAAAATAAAGAAACACCCAGGTATATCCTATACCTGGGAAAGGTGCTTCCTTATTCAGCCATGGGATTGCTGGTGGTTTACTGTCTGAAAAATATCTCCTTTGCATCAAGCCCTTATGGGATCCCTGAGGCTATTGCCGTTCTTTGCGTCGCGCTGCTTCATCTTTGGAAGAACAATACGCTATTGAGTATCGGCGTTGGCACGGCAGTTTACATGATTTTGGTCCAGTTGGTATTCATATAAATGTGTAACATATTACATCTATTAATACGGATGAAAAACCAAAATTTCTCAATCGGGACAGGTTAGATCCATAATATCTTAGGAATGAGCGATAATGAAGCGTATTTTGTTAATTAATGAATTTGCTTAAGAATTTTGTCCTTATTGTCTGACTGTCAATCAATGTATTCAATCCCTGATACGCCATCAGGATCATATATGGATAAATAGGATAAATATACCGGGGTTTTATCTCCCAGAGGGTATAAAAGCCTATAAATCCCATTATTACGATTGCCGGCAGCAACAACCGGTATGAAGTCTTCTTTCTGAGAGACTCCAACAGCCCGATAAATATCAGGCTTAACATCAAGGTATTGATAACGTGCAATGTCCACCTTATCGAGTCCCTGAAAAGGACGCTGCTGTCTAATGCATCTGTTGCAATCGTAGGATACAAATGGCCCCAGGAGCCAACTCCATAATATTCCGCCTGATAGGTTCCCTCTGTCCAGAGCCATATATTCTTTTTCAGATATACCTTCGCAATATTCAACAATCCTTTTTCTTTAAGCTTTTGATTTATCAGCAATCTGTATATTTGTCTGCTTTTTTCCTTGTCATAATCAGCCTGATCAATATAAATGCTCAAAGAATACGAATCATCCCAATAACCGATTTTTTCATCATTCATGCCCATGTGGATCCACATGGCTATCGGTATGGAATTTTCGCCTATCCGTGTTGATATTTTCCCGGTATTGATAAGATAATTATTTGCCAGAAAAAATGGGGTCCTGAATAACAGCAGAACGATCCCGAAGAAAGCAATAGATTTCATGACAGAAACCTTTTTTATCAAAAAGTATAGAAGTATCGCCAGAAGAAATATTACTCCCAGCGGTCTTAAAAAATTACCCAGTGTTAATAATACCGCAATTGGGATCAAGTAGTGCATGTTTTTAGTTTTGACTAATTTCAGGGCGTAATAAACACTTCCAAGAAACAATGTTGTGGCGTAGATATCATTATATACAAGGTTATTAAGCATGATCATGGGCGGAAAGAAGCAGGAGTATATCATCAATGCAAAATCATTTGTCCCTTTGGGTGAAAACTGTTCCTGATATATCCTATATATGAGCACGGATGTGAACGTGGAAAAAGCAATATTTAGCAGCTTCGGTCCAATGAGGGCCTGTGGAAGGATCCTGTAGATAACAGACAAAAACAGCGTTATACCGATATTATTGGGGTATTGATATAAATAGCCTTTTTCTTCAAAGGCTTCGAAATTTCCGTTGATTATGTCATACGCTATTTGGTTTACAATATCCTGATCCGCGAACGGCTTTGCCGGAAAGCATACAATAAACAGCAGCTGAGTCATTACCGAAAGAAATATGATGGTAAATAAAACATTGTATTTATTATATCTATCCAGTTCTTTGCTGACTAAACAAACAATGGCGCTGAAAACAAGAAGCAAAATGGAACATGCAAAAAGTAAAACAGTATCCTGGACCACCCACGCAGGATTATCATAGTATCTATAACTGCAATATTCGGCACGACAAAATAATGAACATACTAAAACAAACCATATAAATGAAAGCAGAAAAAATACAGGCATAAACTCAATTATGCCGGAATATCCTCTATCCTTTATATCGTTTCCCAAGATTACCCTCTCAAATTATGCTCTTTTAACTGAAATTAATTTCACCTGTTCATGTATTGCTTATTCGGAACAATATTTGTCAAGGGATTTGAAAAGAAAGACAAAATGGGCGGACAGCAAAATTTGATTTTTCCGTCCGCCCATTTTTTTGTTTCAAATATTGGTTTTAATTTATTTTGCGCCTTTCACGCTGGCAAGAACCATTCAGATTGAATAAATCCGACATGCTTGTTCCCAGGCAGTGGAACCGTATTTCTGGTTGGACTAGAACAGTCTTAGCTGGTTTTCTCTGTAGGACACCATTTCTCTGTCAGTTATTTTATCGTCGGGTTCAATATTTCCAATCAGCATCGGAGAAATGGGATCATGTTTATTAATGTTGTTTTTGACTGCCGTATCACTGTAATTGGCGTAACAATACAGGCATCCGTGTTTACAAGTGTTATATACCCCGATGTCTACACTTTCGCCGCAGCCGCATATATCTCGCTGGTTTTTATCCTTTCGGACATTTATAGGGACGCCCGTAATTTCAGCGATCAGATTATCGTCGATGCATTTTGCAGGCTTTATTCCTACTGATGAGAGATCAACCGGTTCTGAGCATGCTTCAATTTTTAATCCATAACCTGATGCTATATCAGATAGAGTTTTTCCTATTTCCAACATATCCTTTTTGCTTAAGGCAACAGCATTGATATTGCTCAAGTTCCTTTCAATTTTTTTATACATATCCACAAAGCTGATGACGCAGCGCTCAGTATAATCTTTCAGTTCTGAAGCAAAGATGTCAAAATACTTTCGATGGTAAGCCAAATCTATCTTATCCGTTAATATTATGGGATCATATCTCCATATGATCCGCTTTTTCCCTATTGAAACAGAAAGCTCTTTAAACGACTCAATGATATGTTTCTTTTGTGGGACATTCCTTTCGATTTGACTTCCATATGGGTTGAGGGTTATTTGAAAGCAATAGTTGTACTCATTTAGCAAATCCAGCTTATCCAGCATGTTTGTCGGGTCTTTTGTCCAGAAAACGATACAGTCGACCACATCGGGCGTAAGTCTTACCCTGCTTACCTGATGATAGTTCATTGGGTTGCGTACCAGGACAAATCCTTCTTTCAACCGATTGAAGAACCATTCTGTGTAAAAAGCAGGTATATCAGTCCTGCGGCTGACACTTAAGATCAATTTAACTCCTCCATTCTGAAACATCACACCCGCCTTAGAATCCTGTAAAACACTTTCATATAAACATTGATTATGTTGTTAGGATGTTATAAAATGAAAACAGTAATGCAGCCGACGGCTACAATCAGGGGGTTCTATTTGAATTATAACATTCATTGTAAATTAGTTCACAAAGTTAATTTGTATTTAACTTATTGCCTTATTATTTTAATTGTAGGACCTCTTATCTATTTGCGCGGTTTTGATGCCTGTAAGCTATATTTAATGTTTGGAGTCGCTGTGGCTGTATTAGCTACTATCAACTATATTCTTCCTTCTCCCGATAGAATAAAAGGTTTGATTTTTGCTCTACTTCCCCTCACAGTGGTTTTCGCGCTGTTTTTACTTGATAATTTTGCTTTAAACAGGCACTACCTGCTATTCTTTACTATAATCATGATAGCTCTTTATTTCGATAAAAAGCTGATATTAATATACAGTGGGTTTATTACCCTTTACACTGTTATTTTATACTTTTATGTCCCTGCCAGTTTCTTAGGAGCTGACTATGATATTTCTATACTGGTTACCGTCTATGCAGTTATTTGCGGCGCTCTGGCTGCTTTGTACTTCTTGACGAACGCAGGAAACAAATACATTACGATTTCGGTCAATAAAAGTCAGGAAGCTGAAAAGCTCGTTCAGCAATTAACGGGTCTTCTCAGAACAATGGAGCAAAATGCGCTGAATTTGAATAAAAGTACTGAAAATGTAAATCTGAACATGAGCAGGATCCGTGAGAACAGCCGGTCAATCCTTGAGGCAACAGAACAAATGGCCACAGCCATAAACTCCGAAGCACAAGCTATTACCCACATTAATAACTCAGTTCTGTTCTCCTTGCAGAACATGCAGAAAACAGCCAAAGTATCACAGGAAGTAGCAGCAGAATCCCATAAAATGAATGAGAATATGCAAGAAAACTGGCATAAGGTTAACCAGGTATCTTCCTATATGAATACCTTGAATGATTCAGTACAAACTACCACAGCAACTGTAGATGATTTACAGGAGAGCCTGCAGATGATAAATACCTTAATGCTGGGCATTGAGGATATTGCCGAACAGACCAATCTATTAGCCTTAAATGCAGCCATTGAAGCAGCGCGGGCTGGTGAACAGGGAAAAGGGTTTGTAGTTGTGTCCACAGAGGTTCGCAAACTGGCCGAACAGAGCAGTGAAATCGTGTCCCGTATTACCGATGTTACACAGGAAATTTTCAAGAAATCAAAATCTGCCCAGAAGAAATCCCATGAAGGAAAACAGGCTGTCATAGAAGGACAGTATTTGCTGCAGGGGATCACACAGTCTTTTGACTCCATGAAAGGATCTTTTGACAATATTAACCTTCAAATAAAAAATAATATGGATATAATCTCGCAAACTACCGGGGAACTATATAAACTTAGTGAGCAAATCGAGTCGGCTGTTGCTATTACCGAAGAAAATTCTGCAACCACCGAGGAAATCGCATCTACTATCTCCACAGAACACGAGTCGATTGAGATGATTACCGAATCCACACTGCAACTTAAAAATTTAAGCCAGGAATTATTGGATTTATGCCAGGTTAAAGATTCTTAAGAGCAGTTATTGATCAAGCAAGGGAATAGTCAGAAAGGCAATCGCTTTTTCTTAATTTGTAATAAAACGCAAGAACAATGGACATTCATATCACTCTGTTATATTCTGATACAGGGTGATATTTTTTGAGTTTTTATTTTTACTGGTCCTTTTATTCCCTCTCTTTTCATCTTTCATAAGTCATTATAGGGAATGTTTTGTAAATTTCCGGCTTAAAGTAAGGAACTTTGTTATTTTATATTGATATGGTCCTGCAGTCAGTATTAAAACTGAATTAAACCACCTTTGTCTGGAAACTGTAAATTAAAAGCAGAGGAGGCTGATGACTTGGAAAATAAAAAGCACATTTACAGAAAACTATTTACTTCTACCTTCTCTTTAAGCGCTTTTACCTTCGGAGGAGGATACGTCATCATACCATTGATGAAAAAGAAATTCGTAGATGATCTTAAATGGATACAAGAGGATGAAATGCTTAATTTAATAGCAATCGCGCAATCCTCACCCGGAGCAGTTGCAGTCAACGCAGCTATACTGCTTGGGTACCGTGTCGCTGGAATATTAGGCGCTCTTATAACAATTCTAGGAACAGTTTTACCGCCGTTTATAACTCTTTCTGTTATCTCGGTTTTTTACACTGCATTTCGCGATAATACCACAGTAAATGCGATCCTCAAAGGAATGCAGGCCGGTGTTGCGGCTGTAATCGCAAATGTGGTTTTAGGTCTCGGAAGAAATGTCCTCAAGAAAAGAGATACAGTATCTGTGATTATTATGGCAGGTTCATTTATTGCTGCTTACATTTTAAAAATCAATGTAGTGTACATTATTTTAGTATGCGGATGTATCGGAGCGATAAAAATGATGGTTCAAACGAAAAAAGCCCAAAAGGATGGTGACTAAATGATACTCTTAAAACTTTTCTGGAGTTTTTTTCAAATCGGCATATTCAGCATTGGCGGCGGCATGGCTGCATTGCCTTTGATCCAACATCAAGCAGTTGACTTACACCATTGGCTGACGCTAACGGAATTCACAGATCTCATCACCATCGCAGAAATGACTCCTGGTCCCATCGCCATAAATTCAGCCACTTTTGTGGGAATCCGAATTGCCGGGATCCCGGGAGCAATTTTTGCGACCACTGGATTTATCTTTCCGGCCTGTGTTATCGTCTCTCTTTTGGCCTTGATCTATTTTAAATTTAAGGACCTGACTATAGTCCAGGGAATATTGACCGGTCTGAGACCGGCCATTGTAGGAATGATCGCATCAGCAGGATTGTCGATCGTTATACTGGCCATCTGGGGAGAAGGCGGCTTTACGACGAATCCTCAAACAATCAACTGGATTTCTGTTTTTTTGATTACTGCTGCTATATTCGTTCTGCAGAAATGGAAACTGAATCCTATTTATGTGATACTGGGCTCAGGTATTATAGGCGGCGCAATTTATTTGATGACATAAGAAGGCTATAATGAAACGCCGGAAAAGGTCATTTATTTGTTTTCCACATATTTCAGGTTCAGTTTTTCCCAGTCTCTTAAAGAGTTGCGTATGGCATATACGGCAAGATCACGGTCTCTTTCTTCCACAGCGCGAAGTATCAGCTCATGATGTTTCAGGACTGAAAAGTCGGAAGCCAGACTTTGGGAAACGTATGAATTCTGAATAAAAGGAGTAAAAATATCAAGCATGTTTACATACACATTTCTGAGAATATTATTCCCTGTGATCTCCACCAACGTAATATGAAAGTGCAAATCCACAGCCACAATCTGCTCCAGCGGAGCCCTTGATTCTATAGCTTCCTTAAGTTTTGCGGTAATTCTGCGCAGCTCCTCAACATCCTTTTCGGTAACCTTTTCAATCACGGCACAAATAATTCCTGTTTCAAGAATCAGCCTCAGCTGGATCAAATCAGTCAAATTGGTGCCCATAGCGATTATCCTGAAAAACTGCGCATCAAACAGACCGTCGCTTGCAGAACCACGCACGTATGTTCCGTCGCCACGCCTTACTTCAAGTACACCATAAGCGTCCAGAATTTTTACAGCCTCACGTATACAACCGCGGCTCTTGCCGAACATTGTGCTTAATTCGAACTCATTGGGTATTTTATCGCCAACTTTAAGTCCGTTCTCGATTATCATATTTTTTATTTCTTTTATAACCTGTTCAACAGCTGATAAAGGTTTTTTGTTTTTGAGCCTGTCCAAATTCTGTTCCATAAGAAAACTTCTCCCAACTAAATCAAGTCATGGTGTTTAAATAATTTCATAGATAGCATTTAAGTGAAAAGCCGCGGTCAAACCATTATGTTCCCTGAAGAAATACCAATATCATCAGCTTATATTATAATTAAACCTATCTTTTTATCAATAATACAGCTATATATGCAATCAGTCTGATTTATCCCTTATGGATCCAAATGCCAGAACAGCAATGATAATTATACCCTTGATGATGTTCTGCATTCCGGTGGAGAAATTGGCTATCTGCATAGCCGTCACGACAAAACTTAAAAACAGCGCTCCGAACATCGTTCCAAAAGTGACGGCATATCCGCCTGATGCCAGCGTACCTCCGATTACAACACTTCCTACCGTATCCATCAAATATGAATCGCCCATGCCCAAAAATGCTCCGCCGATACGTCCTGATAGGAAGAACCCGCAAAGAGCGGCAAATACGGCTCCCATCACGTATGCAAGTGTTTCTACAAGATTGACTTTTATTCCGGCAAGCTCTGCAGCCCTCTTGTTCTGGCCAAGAGCCAGAAGCGCGCGCCCATAGGTGGTGGAGCGAAACATTACCGCTACGGCTATAACAATAAGCAGGACGATGTAACTCACCATCGGAATACCCAGAATCCTCTTAGTAGTCAGAGTCTCCATAATATTGCTTACCACAAGGACATTGAATGTGCGGTTGTATATAGAAGTTGCCGTAGACAGGATATATCCGACTGCAAGTGTCGCGATCATGGATGTTATTTTAAAACGGATAACCAGGATACTATTGATCAATCCTACAAAAGCACCAACCAAAATTACCAGAGCCAGAACCGGAAGAAAATTTTTGTCTTCCCCTTTGGTCAGACCCATGGTAAGGAATGCAGACAGTGTGATCATATTTGGTATGGACAAATCAAATGCGCCGCGTCCCGTCGTCATTACTATCATCTGGCCAAGGGCGCAAATGGTCAAATAACTCGCGATAGTAAAATTCGCGGTAAAACTCATATACGACAGCCTGCCCGAAATCAGCGAGACTACAATAAACATAATGACAGATCCTATTGCAGCCCATGTCCAGCGATTGCTCCTTGCAAATGAATTCAGCTTGTTCATTGTTTTGCTCCTTTCTTAAGCAGCCTGAGTGCCAGTATTAAAATCAACAGAATCCCCTGTACGGCTGCCGTATAATCGGAACTGACATGTAAAAACCCGAGAAGAATGGTTACAAGAGACAGGGTAATGGCTCCGAAAACCGTACCTACATGATTGACCCTGCCGCCGCTCAATGCTCCTCCTCCCAGCACCACCGAAGCAACAGTAAGCAGAGTATAGGAGTCCATAGAGCTTGCATCAGCCGAGAAGGTCAGGGCTGTAAAAGACAGGCCTCCCAGCACTGCAAAAAAGCCTGAGATTATATAAACGGCGAATACAGCTGCGTATTTTCCCCATCCGCTTCGTACCATCGATTCTTCACGATTGCCAAAGCCCCGCATTACAGTACCGTATTTAGAACGGTATATCAATGACGCGGCGACTGTGGCCAAAACAAGTATAATAAGTACATTGGGGATACCCAGGACCGATTTATTGAAAATATCCACCAGCAACTTAGGAGCATTCCCACCGGGAATATTCTGCAGCACCAGGGCCAGGCCGTACCATACGAATGAAAAACCTAACGTGACAATAACTGCCGGAATATTAAGGCGTCGGATAAGAAGCCCCATCAGTCCGTATGCCAGCCAGGCACCTAAAATCGCGATACAGCCCAATAACGGATTTTCATACAGAACGGTCGCCGCCAACACACTTACAAGCCCCATGAAATTTCCGATACTTAAGTTCACATGGCTTAATCCAATAATATATGTCTGGCTTATTGCCGCCAGGATAAGAGGCAGCGACCCGCTTATAAGGAGCTTTGCCCCGAACAGTGTGAAGGTTTTCTTTTGGATCAAACCGCACACCACATAGATAATGGTCATTGCAAGTATTGGTATCAACAACGACAGGTTAAACTGTCGCCTGGTATTTTCAAGTTTTTCTTTTTTATTGTCGGAGGATTTGAATGACGCTTCTATTATGCTGTCTTTGCTGATATCCTCATGTTTTAAGGTTTCAACTATGGTACCGTATCGCATGACAAATACTCTCGAACATATATCAAGCTCAGAGTCGTCCGAACTGTACCAAATTATCAGTTTGCCGCTTTCGGCAGCTTGTTTGAACAACTCATACAGTTGCCGCTTTGTTTCCACATCAACGCCGCGGGTGGGGTCATCCAGGATAATAATATCGGCATCGGCGGTCATGGCCCTGGCTATCAGCACTTTCTGCTGATTGCCTCCGCTTAGGCTCACGATACTCGCTTTTGGACTTTCTCCTTTGATTTTTAAGTCGTTATACCATTCTGATGATCTCTCAACAACTTTTTTGGGAGGATTATATGCAAACAGCGCTTTTCGCATCAGGGAAGTAATCACCATGTTGTCTGCGATATTCCATAACGGAAAGATCCCTTCCGCTTTTCTGTCGCCCGTTACATAAGCAATTGAACCTTTTCTCTGTATTTTTTTACGAAGACCGAACGGTACCTCGAAAATTGTCTGTATCAGTTCTTTTTGTCCGTTTCCTTCTAGTCCGGCGATACCTATGATCTCACCGCCGTACATTTTGCAGTTGACATTATTCAGTATGCCTTTTGAAATATCATCACAGTAAACAAATACATTCTCATTGATATTGGTATTTACATTCCTGGTCTTTTCCACGATCCTGGTCTGCTCGGTATTCTGGCCGCCGCTCATGATATCAATGAGATGGTCCTCACTTGTCTCACAGGTATCACAGGTGTATACCACTTCACCATCACGAAGCACGCATATTTTATTGGTTATTTCCATTATTTCAAATAACCTGTGAGTGATATATATAAAGGTGATTCCTTCTTCAGCTTTTTTGCTGATATAGCTCAATAATTGCCTGGTTTGCTCAACCGGCAGAGACGAAGTCGGCTCATCAAGAATCAACAGTTTCAAATTTGGATCGGAAAATGCTCTTGCAATTTCCACCATTTGCTGTTGTGCAATTGAAAGATCGCTTAATTCCTTATTTACATCTATCCCATTATTGGGGAACACTCTGTCCAATTGTTCCCTGGCCATCGCTGCCGCTTTCTTTCTCCAGAAAAACGAGCCTTTGAACAGATGTCTCAATTCCACCATGAAGTTTTCATAAACTTTCAGATTATCGCATAGCGACAATTCCTGGTAGACAACACGGATGCCCTTTTTACTTGCTGTTATGGGGGAAAACATCTTCCAGTTGATTTTTTCGCCGTCAAAATACATGATGCCTTCGTCAGGTGTTGTAACACCTGAGGTAATACGCATCAATGTGCTTTTGCCGGCACCGTTGGCCCCCACCAGTCCTAAAACATCACCCTTGTTTATCCGCAGGCTTACATGGTTATTGGCTATGGTAGTGCCGTAAATTTTAACTATATCCGATAATTCAAGAAAAGCATTTGTGTTAGCTAAAGCATTATTATTTTTATTTTCCATTTGCAGCACTTCTTTCTGTTAATATGCCAGAGAAATAACCTCACCCGTTACCGAAGATGTCATCCTGAGGGTCACTTAGCGGAGTGAAGGATCTTGCATGTCAACGCATAAGATCCTTGGCTGACGCTCAGAATCACAATTGGTGCCTGGTTATTTATACTTCGTATCAAAGAATTCGGGAAGGTGCAAAAATGCACCTTTCCGATATCTTTGCATTGCCATGCTTGCTTGATTTAAGCATTTGACAGGCGTACTATTTCTTTCTGGACGGAATAATGATTTGCTCCATTACCTGATCGTTTGTCCAGTCGGCACCTGCTATTGAACCGGCCGGCATGTCTTTGAACTGGTCGGCCATATCACGGGTAATAACTGATAATGCCAGATCCATCTTCTTGGGTACATCTTCTCCGTTGAGAATATTCAGAGCTGTCCAGAAGGCTGCCGAACCACAAGCCGGTGCTGCACGCATACTTAACGTATCATAGTTATCCTGTTTCAGCCACCAGTTGATGAACTCTGTTGAGTTGTCGCCTGACATAAGAGGCACTTCAAGTCCGGCCTGTTCGAATGCCTTTATAATGCCATAAGTATCGCCACCCTGGTTGAATATCAGATCGACCTTATCAAGGCTGGGAAGTATTTTGGTGAACTCATCCTGGGCAACTGTTGCATCAGCCTCGCCAAGTACTGTAGCGACAACCTTCAAATCAGGATGTTCGTTGATGACTTTCATGTATGATTCATACATAATCTGATCGGGTACCGATCCGGAAACACCACGTACTATGACTACATTTCCTTTATAACCAACTTTTTTGGCGATGTAATCACCCATTTCATAATATTTGGTGAAATCGAAATCCATACAGTAAGCATTTTCGTTTTCAACTGTAGAGTCGAAAGCTATACACGGGATCCCAGCAGCCACAGCTGTGTCGATAACACTGTTGAGAGCTGTGGGTGACGCAGCGTTTATACAAATGGCATCTACGCCTTCCAGAATAAAGCTGTTGATCTGGGCTATCTGAGCATTAACCGATCCGTCACCGTTCTGGATGACATAATCCTTTATATAACCTGCAGCCTTAGCTTCTTCCGCGACTTTGATAAAAGATTCTACCATCTGTTTACGCCAGGTATTCCCATAGTATGAGTTAGACAGACCTATTACCCAATCGCCTTTAGGAATATTAGATTTCCCTTCGCTCCCTGAAGGAGTTTCTCCTGCCTGAGACGGTGACTGTGAAGGTGTTGCCGATGTTGACGGGCTCTGTGAAGCAGGCTGGTTGTCGCTGGAAGCGCTTCCGCAGCCTGCGGCCAGGACGGTGATCATGACAAGTACAAGTAACAGTGAAAATAGTCTAAATTTTTTGTTCATTATTCTCCCTAACCCCTTTCATATACTTAAGGATAATTTATTTAGATCCGGGTGTGTCAAGGACCTTCTTAAGATAAGAAATACTTGATTTCACCCAGAGATCTTCTTTTCGGAGGGTGTCCTCCATATTTGCTTCAGGAGCCATCCACAGCTCCAAAACAGAACTGTAATCACAACGTGCTTCATTTTGAAGACGCCGTTCCACCTCAGGTATATTCAGAAAACCTTCCCCGGCGACAGTTCCGGTTACCATCAATCCCATGCTGTTTTTTACCCGCTCGATCTTGAAGTCTTTAACATGAAAATTGACAGTATGTTTTGCAAGCGCGTCCAATACCTGGTAAGTGTTTTCCTCGCATGCGAATGAATTTACTGTGTCCAGTACGATCCCCACGTTAGGGCTGTCCAGGGTCTCGACGATTTCTGCAAATACATTGGATTTGAAACGATCATGGTTCTCTATCCCGAGAACTATATTCTCTTTTGAAAGTACAGGCAAAACTTGTGACAGCAGATGAATTATCTCGTCAAAGTCCGGCCGGTGCCAGGCGGTATCGATTACAACTCTTAAGAGTTTTGAATTCAACTTCTTTGCGATTTCAACGTACCTTAAGATGTTTTCGGTTTCTATACCCCGGGTGCCGACTTCTATTTCAACCGACTTTTGCTGAGCATATTTGTTAAGGTTTGAAAGTTCATCGTCCGACAGTTTATGTAACGGATAGTTATCAGCTATTTGCAATACCGGAACTTGCAATTCGTAAGCTCTGTCAATCAAATCAAAAGCGTTGAAGGGTCTGCTCGGAGTAAATCCGGGAAAACCTACCGCATAGGAATATGAAAATGAACTTATTCCGATTCTTGTTTTATTCATAAAATCACTTGCTTATCTCATGCGTAATAGCATAAACGCTTTCATCGATTGCTTTCCGGTTCATAATGTTCTCGATCCAATCAGGTTTGAAAATCACGTCCATTGCGTTTTTAAGCGCAAGATTGGCGCCATCTGAAAACGGAAAACCTGCAAAATCAAACAGGACTCCAAACTGAACTTTCAAATGACCCATTACGAACGCCATAACCGCATCTCTTGGAACTCCTTTTTCAACACAGGCATCAACCGCCATACGGATACCTTTTACAAGAGGCGCCGTAATAGACTCTACCAATGCTGGTTCCAGCATAATCATCTGGTCGATGGTAATACGAAAACTCCTATCTATAGGTTTGAACATCTTTCTTGCGAAAGCTTCACATTCTTCATAGTCGGCATCGGTACCCTGCTGCATAGCGCAAACCATATCCATTTTTGCCGCTCCTACGCCGCCAAACCAATCTTTTTGCGCCTCAAGACTCAAATTGTCTTCAAAAGGGAAAAGTGACGGATGGCACGGATGAACCACAAAATACTTAAGATCTTCACGTATCATCATGACTTTGCCGTAGTTGGCAGCAGGATCCAGGCCGATCACTGTTGCTCCTTCCTTCATCAGCGGTATTATCGCTTTTGAAATACTACCAATTAACTTGTCAGGAACGGCGAAAATAACGATATCAGCACTTTTCACCGATTCATAGCTGTCGGTGGCCTCAATGCCGAAAGTGTCCTTAAAACGTTTTCTGCCGGCTTCACTGACTTCAACATAGGTAATGTCGTAATCCTTCTCATCCTTCAGGTTGGCTGTTACACGACACCCCATTTTCCCACCTGCACCAAGCAGAACTACTTTCTTTTTCATTGCTTTTTCTCTCCTTTTGCTAAAATTATATTACTGCAATGAAAATGGAGTATGGTTTAAGTTGAATCTCTCCATTTAGATTGTAGCTTTCAAAATAATCATTAAAATTTAATATCAATCTTTCCTGGGCCAGTTTTGGGGCAGTATTTTCATCTATTAAAACCCCTCTTGCTGTGGAAGGCGCGTCAGTCAGCCGCAAGTTCACGGTTTGGGCCCGGTTGTTTGCCAGAATCATGCGGGTTTCGCTGCTGCTTTTCATAACAAATACCGTAGCGTCTTCGGTTATCTTAAATGATGTATCAAACTCTTTCCAATCACGAAGCGCAAGAAATGCATAGTATACAGGATAAAGCATGTCAGGCACGGCAGGGAAGCGATAATCCCTGCCGGGAGCCTCTTCTTCCATAATGCCTTTGGATCCCACCAGTTCAAAAAAGCTTGCTCCGGCTGCACCCCCCCTAATTAACTCAGCCAGGGATCTTAAAAACCATGAAGCATTAAACAACGACATCTGACGAATATCTACATCCGGCGGAACTTGCCCTTTCCTTACTATGACATCTCCTGTGGCGTCAGGATTCCAGCGCATTTTCAAGGTAACAGGAGTAACCCATATGGGAAGACGCGGATAAAGTTCGGCACAGCTTGAAAGGTTGGCGGCCTGTCCTTCCACTGTAGACATAATGGAATCATTATCAAAAGCATGTACCTGGGGATTATTTGAGTAACAGACAAAATCCATGCTGTTTTGCGGCAAACGATTACGATTGAGCTGAGTAAAGAAGGCATCGGTACCCGAACCAACAGGTACTCCGCTGTCGGAAAGTTTCCTGCGGACTTTTGCAAGTATTTCTTCATCAATTACATTCTCGCCTTCTTTGAAAATGATGATACCTATAATATCCTGACGATTCTCATCAATGATGGCACGGAGCGTATCGAGTTCCTTTTCCCAGCAATCAGTAAAAAATACCGCCAGCAATAGTTTTACGCCTAATTCGCGAACCTGATCAAGTATTTCATTTATATATACGGGTGAATCTTTAAAGTGATAATCGTATCTAAGATGTGAAAGTCCAATGGCTTTAATCCGCTGTTTCTGAAGTTCTGTGAGAGGCTTTGTTATACAACTGCCCAAAGAAAAGTTTTTGGTATTATGTATCTGTCCATTTAAAAGCGAGATTTCATTCCTGTTTTCCGGCATCTCGGAGCCTACAACACAGGATTCGGTTTCAAGATAGACTTTGACCATCTGGTGGAAACGTTCTCCCTTTTTTACCTGCACAGGAAAAGGCAATGCCAGGGGTGTGCAATAGGTCTTATATGATGCATCGGTCCAGTTTCTTTGATCTTCTATCTCAAAGACATCGCCTTCAAATTCCACCAATACCTTTACGCCTTTTTGCGGGTAGTGGGCGATGGATCTTATATCCATAAAAGGCTGATGGGGTGAGATCCTTACCGGGAAAATACCTTTTTCGGATTCTCCGCCGGAATGCACCACTTCGCATTCCATGCCGGCACAAGACGCCGGATGGAGAACACAAAAACCTATGCGGTTCCTCATAAAATCCGAAAGAGCTTCACCGTCAAATGAATAAGTTATGCAGGAATCTGCATTGCCGACGATTTTCCCATTCCATTCAAAACGGATGTCATTGCTGTCATGAACTGCAGTAAAATTAATGGTAAATGAATCCTTATCTTCATCCACAACAAGATTTTCTATACGATATGGGATGGTCCCCCAATTGTGATCTCTCAAGGCGAAATAAATTTCACTGATAACTTTTTGTCCGTTAAACGAAAGATCTAAAAGCCGGCCCGAAGAGAAGCGCAAATCCAGTTTTCCAGCCTGCAAATGTATCTTTTCTTCCTCTTTGTCTTCTAACCCAAGCCATTCATTTTTTTGAATTTCGCTAATAAACATATTATGTTTCCCGCTTTCAATTTCATTATACGTTATATGATTAATAGCTAATCAGTGATTTTAATTATAGTAAACCATGTATCAATAATTTTGTCAAGTGTCTATTTTCTAGTGTTTTACTTTGTTTCATAATTAACAATATCTTTTCTAAACATATGATGTCTGATGTTATAATCATCCTATGTTTATTTTTTAACAATCATCATTCCCAGGGGTTTAAACAAATACAAATACCGGCTTTCCCACTTAAGAAGGGACTCCCCATATTAAGTTGCCATAATCGAAAAAAATAAACCGGCACGAAACAGCATCTCTTCCGTTGTGCTGTTTCATGCCGGCCAAACTGTCAGGCTCATTCAAATTGAAAGAACATAATATCAATTTAGTTGCATTAACTACATTATTATTTTCCTATGCTGTTGTATACAGCCAATGCATCGGTAATATTATACTGTTCTGAATCATGATTCCCTTTTGCACCGGCTGTAATTAGGATGTATTCCTGCATCCCCACTTTTGCGAGACTTGCGAGGCATAATCCGGCCTTGTCAGTATATCCGGTTTTCCCTCCCAGGATTTGACCATCAATAATGTTCTGGTCATCAAGCCTTTCATACATGGTATTATAAAATGTTATTCCATCCGGGTGCTTATCGGTTGGCGGTGTGGAATGACGAAATGTAGTAAATATCTTACGGAAAGTATCATTACGTAAAGCATTCATCAAAAGGACAGCAAGATCTTCTACTGTCGTGTAATGGTTTTCATCGTGAAGCCCGGTGGCATTTTCAAAATGCGTATTATTCATGCCTATAGCTTCTGCTTTTTGATTCATTAATTTTACAAAATCCCGCTCTGATCCTGCTATATGATCAGCAAGCGCTATACAGCATTCTGCGCCGCTTGGCAGCATTGCTCCGTATAACAAATCGATTGCCCTGACCTGTTCACCCGGCAGGAAACCTGCCATTGATGCATCCGCCTTATACAGTTTATCAAACATTGACTTATTAAGTTGGATTTTCTCATCCAGGTCAGATAAATTCTCTATCGCAATAATGGCTGTCATCATTTTTGTCAATGAAGCAGGATAGATTTTTTCTCCGCTGTTTTTCTTCATTAAAACGGCACCATCTTTCAGCCGGATCAAAATCGCATTGGAACTGTTCAGCCTGTCAGGAGATATTGAAGAATTGAAATTCGGTTCTTTTGACCGGGGAATCAAGATTGTTTTATCATTATTGTCTATCTCAGTTATTTGATGATTACCTGGGGTAATGACAGATTTATAAATATAAGCAGCAATAATAATCATCATCAGGAACATTACAAATCTGAGTGATCCCGACAACCTTATCTTTCTCGCTCTTCGAACCATAATAAAACAGCTCCTTATTCTGTGATGATAATTATTGAACCAAAAAATAAGGAGCAATGTTGGAATTTCATCTTATACATTTCTTAAGATTTGCTTAATTAACATGGAAGTTTTACTGTGAATGTAGTTTTTTCTGTGTTGCTTTCCACAGAAATCGTCCCATCATGAGCGTTGACGATTTCTTTGGCGATTGCCAGGCCTAATCCTGCTCCACCGGTGTTTGTGGAACGCGCAGAATCTAACCTGTAGAATTTTTCAAAAATAGTTTCCAGTTTTGCCGGAGGGATCGGATTTCCCCGATTGGTAAAGGTTATAACGATATATTTGTCCTGCTGCTTTGCTGAGATTTCAATAGTACTGTCTTCATAGCTATAGGCTATCGCATTTTTTAAAATATTATTGAACACACGGGCCAGTTTGTCTGCATCCGCCCACAGAGTAAGTCCGTCAGGTACATTGACTGACACCTGTTTTCTCTGTGGAGCAAGTATTGGATAGAATTCATCGGTCATCTGCTGGAGCATTAAAAGTAAATTTATCTTTTCTTTATTCAAGACAATAGTTTGCAGATTGAATCTTGTGATCTCAAAAAACTCATTTATAAGCTGCTCTAAGCGATAGGCTTTTTCCAAGGTGATACCGACATACTTTGCCTTCTGTTCAGGAGGCATATCCGGAGCTTCTGTCAGAAGGCTTAAGTAACCTATAATTGAGGTAAGAGGTGTCTTTATATCGTGAGCCAAATAAACTACCAGATCATTCTTACGCTGTTCGGCATCAAGAGCAGCTTTCTTTTGCTTCTCCAGATTACTTTTTATCTGGTTAAGTTTATATTCCATAAAATCCAGTTCAGGTGATAATGTTATTTCATTATCGGATTCCTCTGTAAGTTTATCCATTCCGGTGCTGATTTCGTCAAAATATTTTGTGAACCACGAAAAAGAAAAACGAAAAAGGATAACCAAAAATATAATGGTAACAATAATAAGGATGGCTTCCATGTTATTACGGAACACCAACTGATAAATCGTTTCTGCAGACAAATAATCAAAGTGAAAGACGTTGACTAACAATTGAACGATACGATCTCCTATCTGGCCGCGCAGGATGTTGCGCAACAAATAAACAGTCACAGCGGCAGTGACTGTAATCAAGAGCATTTGAAAAAATACTTTCCTTTTTAACTTTGTATAATCATTCCTTCTTTTTTCACCTTTACTTTTCAATTTTATAGCCAACCCCCCATACAGTTTTGATATATTTAGGGTGCTCTGCGTTGTCGTGCATCTTTTCTCTTAAATGCCGGATATGGACCATTACCGTATTATTGCTGTTACTAAAGTATTTTTCGCCCCACACCTCGCGGAACAGCTCTTCGGAACTTACCACACGTCCCCGGTTGGAAGCCAGCACCCATAGAATGGAGAACTCTGTGGGAGTCAGTGATAATGGTCTTTCATTCAACGTACATTCGTGAGTATCCTTGTTTAATACCAAACCGGCAAACGCGATCACCTTGTCCTCTCTTGACGGTTCCGAAGAGTTATACCTGGTAAATCTTCGCAGCTGCGCTTTAACACGGGCTACAAGCTCCAAGGGCCGAAAAGGTTTTGTCACGTAATCATCAGCACCAAGCGCCAGTCCGGTAATTTTATCGATTTCTTCTTCTTTAGCTGTCAGCATGATAATGGGAAATCTATAGTTTTCCCGAATTTTCCGGCATATTGAAAAACCGTCGATATCAGGGAGCATAACATCCAATATTGCCAAATCTATATTTTGCTTTTCAACACACTCTAAGGCATCCTGTCCATTGTAGAACTTGAAAACATTATAATTTTCGTTTTTTAAATATACTTCGATAAGGTCAGAAATGGACTGTTCGTCATCTACCACCAGAATATTCGTTGTCATGGCCTGCTATACTCCTTTTTTGACATATAACAACACTATTATATCAATAAATAGAAAACAGTTTTGTAAACTTAATCTTATTAAATTCTTAAGAATACCTTAAGACGAGCCTGGCAGGGACCTTTCTGCCCCACTTCGGCTTGCCTCCGTTATTATATTACAATTATAAAACAAAGCAACCGGAATTGGCTGCTTCTTAATAAGGAAACCGAAAGAAAAATTATAAATTGAAAAGCAAAACCATAGTAAGAATCTTCCAGTAAAATATATGCAGTCATCGCATCTATAAATACTATCCAGGAAAAATATTCCTAACATTAAAAATCTGCTTTTTTAGTGAATTCTTTTAATAAATCCTTTTCACTTATTTTATGAGTTAATAATTTAATCAAGTCTTCATCAGCTTCATTCTCATTTTTATATTCATTCAGCACTCTGCATATCATGTGCTGTCCAGTACTTGTACTATGGATAATATAACACTTTGTTAGCCCCTTTTTTATTATTTTCATAACAATAACCCCCTTATATTAGCATTTAAAACATACTTAACTGTTCAGGCTCAATAAATCTTATCACGTCCTCGTCGGTTTCGGTCCGGACATCTTTTACGACCACTCTTATCCTGCCATCCTCAAGTATTTCCTGGTTAAGCAAATAGTTCACACTGAACTTCGAAGTTATTTCCCTTGGTATCCTGTGCCCGGGGGCAATGAGCTGAATATCGTTTTGCTTCATTATATCAAACATAGGCTGCCATAAATATACGGCAGAAGTTGCTCCAAAAGGATTATCAGCAATAATTACCTTCCTGGTTCTAATGGAAGCGTTCGATGTCGTAAGCAACCTGATGAATGAAATCAGGCAGGCGGCAAATATAAAGTAAATGGAATTGTTTTGGCCTTCTGAACCAACCGCCCTTTCCCAACGATAGTACCTGGAGTTCTCAGGAACACTTTCTATCTTGTAAAGCTTCATGACAGCTTTGTCCATATCAGCTATCTGCGCCAGAAGTTCTTTTGTCGAAAGCTTCGATGCGATGTACTTTCTGTCAACATTGATCTCTTTATCGATATCCTTGACTATGTTATCAATATGGTTCTTCATCCTGAGATACTTCTCATTTTCTTCGAACTCGGGAATCTTAACGTCTATTATATTCCTTCTCATGCCATACACATCGATCCTTGAAAGCGCTTCTATCTTTTTGAGATGCCCTAGAACAAGTTCAGAACGCTGGACACATCTGCGGATAAAATTCTCCTGGTAGCTCTCAAGCTGACGGATATCATCCAGGATCTTCTGTATCTGTTCTTCAATATTCATGATATACTCTTTGAATGCCTCACGCCTTGCCTTACACTGTGCGGAATCCACATCAGGACTTATCTTTACGAGTTCCTCCAACGGCTCGCGTATGATAAATTCTGCTGTAACTGTGCTTATAGCCTTAAGTCTCTTTGTCCACTCATCACGCATAGTTTCGACTTTTTTCTTAAGTTTATGATATTCTTCATCATAGGTCCTGAAATCTTTCAGTTCCGAAGCAGTCTCACCATCATTACCAATCTCTTCCCGCCGAATGAAACTGTCAAAAAGTTCAGCCTGATTATTCAGTTTTGTTATATTATCATTTGTTTCTGCCAGTTCTTCATCAAGCTTTGTTCTATCTTCCCGGTAATTTCTGATGATTTGTTCTGCCAGGCTTATTTCTTCCTTATACCTGTAGTCGCTTTCATATTCAGGGAGTCTGGTTCTATCTTCTTCCGGGATCTCTCCAAGTAACATTTCTAGCTTGGTGTTCTCTGTGTTAATATTCAATGTACGATCCTGGATTTCTTTTTCCAGCGAGCGCAGGCTTTTTTCAGCTGACTTTATGTCAGTATTCAGTTTATTGATTTGTTCTGACGAAGGAATATCTATTATTTCTCCCATTTCATCCATTTTTTCGATTTCAGAAAGATCCTTTCTGTAATCGCGTAATACTTTGTCAGAACGTCTTTTCATAGAAGTCGTGTACTCTTCTATATCTTTTCTTAGCCTTTCTTTATCCGCCGTTCTGCCGCTAAGTACCGCACGGAGAGATTCAAATTGCGCCCGTACTTCAACCATAGGAACATCAGTAACTACAGTATCAAAACTGATAAGCTGCTCATACTCTTTTCTGTAATCATGAAGTACCAACCCGATCCTGGAAATTTCCTGCTTCACAGAATCCTTTCTGCTATCCAGGTTGTTTATTTCAATTTTTATGCCATCTATAAGTTTTTGGATCTCGTCAAGCTGTTTTTTCTGCCTGCGGAGTTTTTCCCTGATCTCTTCCAGCTCATCAGATTTCTGAATAAGTATCCGGAGTTTTTCTGCCTTTTCCCTGTTTTCGCTGACCATCCTGTCCAGTTGTTCTGCCTTCTTCACCAGGGCGGCCCTTTCATTTACTATATTATTTTTCCTCTCTGTTTTTTCAGTAAGGGCCTCATTTATCTCATTGAGTTGTTTTTTTATGTTCTCCGCTCTACCTGACATTTCCATTACTTTTTCTTCTGAATAGTCTTTCAGAAATGCTGACACCTTCAAAAGGTCGTCATTAAGTTTTTCTATCCTGTCTTTGCCTGATAATATCTCTCTTTCTAAATCATTAATTTTTGCGTCTATATTTTGGATGTACTGTTGGAATTGGCACTTATCCAGTATAAGCCCTGAAAAACTGCAAAGGTATAGCATACCGTTTCCGCCAGTTGCTTTTCCGCGCCTGATTTGTTCAAGATCAACCACCGGAACCAAGTAGTCAGAAGCAAATTCTACCCTGATCCTGCCGTTCTTTAACCTATCATAAGACCTGCTGTCCACAATCACAGAGTAGGGTAAATACGGCATTTCTTCCAAAGTCTTTGCCCGTTCAGAATCAGGAAGACGGGAAAGCCAATCAGCGCCTTCCTGTACAAACTCGCATTTTTTGTCAAGTTCATTGAATAATTCAATAATTTCTTCATTAGGTATATAGTATCCCTTTTCTTCAAAAATGCTCTTTTTCTGCTTTATTCTTCCCGATTGTATTTCTTTGTCCAGTTTCCCGAGGGTTTCATTGCGGATCAGGAGTTCGAGGGCCTCCTTATATTCTTCCGGTGTGTTTTTCTCAAAGTTCCTGGCTTTGTTCTGCATTTCTCTTAGGTTTTTATCGTAGTCACCAAGCCATTCATCGCAGGTCTTCAACGCTTCTCTCGTTCGTTCAGCTTCTCCCTCAAGCCTTACCATTTCCAGTTTAAGCTCATTGAATTCTGAATCCAGGCTGTCAATAGCCGAGCGTATCTTGTCAAGATGTGCCAGATGATCCTTTGTTTCGTCTTCTGTTATCTTTAGGAAATCGATAGGATTGCCGACAGCCTCTATCTCTCCATATTTCTTAAGAAAATAGTCGCGGATTTCTATTATCGCTTCACTGGCAGTTTTTTCTTTTTCCTCAAGTTCACCATTCAGGGCTTCAAGCGCGGATGCTTTTTTTTCATAGGCAAGCCTTGATTCATTCTTCTCTTTCAGAGACTCTTTGATTCCTTCCAATGATTCTTTCAACTGCTTATCTGATGATTCAGCCTTTTTTATTTCATTATCCAGGAGAAAGCGGAGCATCCCTCCGGCTTTTCTGTACTGCTCATCCAACTCAGAACTGTCTTTTTGCAGATTCTTAAGGCTCTGTTCCGCTTCAAGGAGACTTCTACGTGTGCGTCGGTATTCTCCATACTCCTCCAGTGTTCTGGCCATTGCATACTGCTCTTCCAGTTCATTCAGTTCCCTTTTTTTTACTTCTTTTTCAGATTCCAGTTTCTCCTTTTGGGATTCCAGGGTATCGATATTCAATTTTATCCGCCCAGCTTCAAGCTGCTTTTTTCGAACAAAGGCCTGTTTTTGGTTTTCAGTATTGATTTCGATTTTTTTAACCGTTTCATTTTTTTTCTTTTCCAGCTCTTTAAGCATATCCCCGATGAGATTCCTGTTACGCGAAGCATGCAGCCTGAATTCTTCATACTCTTTTGTGGTTTCAAAAAGGGCTTCGTTTCTCTTCTCTAATTCAACATAGTATTCTCTTATTTGCTCATATTCGTACAAATGGTTCTTCCGCCTCAAATACTCATTCAGGTTTCCCCTGATCTCTATCAACGCATCAGCCAGGAGCAAGCTTTCATCATTATTCTTTCCGCCCCTGTTCAATGCCTCGACATCCTCAATGATTTTTATGAACAGATTCTCTATCAACTTCCTGGAGGTGCTATTCTGTCTGAAATATGACTCAATATTGTTTTCACCGCTGTTGATCCCCCTGATGATATTCCATTCCGCCGGAATAAGGTTATGCCCTGCAATAAAAACCTGGTAATCGGATATGGAGTCAAACGATCTGGCAGGCAGCCCTTTTTGACTGATCTGGTTAATGTATTTTTTTATCTCATCAAACCCTGCGTATATATTACTGTTTCCATCCTCTATCACCAGGGGTACCTTTTTGATTCCGGCAATCCTGTCGTCATTATGAAAAATACACCAGTTCAGATGCTCGATATCGACCGACAGGATGTTTTCATCTCCTTCATTTCCGGTTATGGATTGATCCTGGCTGCTTTTTCTTCTCCTGGCCGAGAATCCTGTTAGTAAATACCTGTAGGCACTTCCTTCGTCCAATATCCAATCAACCACGACATGGGATGTTCTGTCCTTCCCACCCTGGAATAAAAGGCTTACAGGCTTTTCCCTGCGCAGGTAAGTCTTTGGCAGAACCGTCTGCAGGATCATTTGGAGCAGGAGTGATTTACCACCCCCGTTTTCAAGATCATAAGTGGTGTTTTTGCCTGCCAGATCCATTCTGAAATCATCATAGAATTGGGTAGCGTTATTAAAATATACATTCACAAGTCTTATACTGTTTATATGAGGCATCAGTCACAAACCTCCAGACTTCTGACAAATGACAGGAGATCTTTCCTGTTTTCGTTATCCTCGTAGTAATCCCATATAATAGTCCGGAACCTTTCGGTCGGATAGATTATTTTTTGCTCGGTATCATAAATAACCAGCTTTTCATTGTGCAGGAACCTGAGGATTATCTCCACAAATGCTATCTTATCTTTTTTCCCGCCGGAGATATCCTCCCTCGCATCAGGCAGGCGCTGCCATACCCTGCAGATCTCAGCAAAATCAAATTGTTTTTCCCGGCTCTTCTGTTCCAGATCTTCCGTATTCATCAGGTTTTTGAATCTGCCTGACACGGCTTCTACCAGGTCGCCAAGCTTTATATAAGCGATTGGAGTATCAGGATAAGCCTCTTTATAAAACATCGTTATCAGCGTCATAATAATGAAATATCCTGTATAAAGTTCGCTGTTGTTGGTTATATAGGGTATTTTTGACCTAAGCTCCTCATTGGACCATCCAAAAAGCTTGCTACCTGCTTCAGGACAAATGAAAAGCTTGTCATTTCCCGAGTAGACCCTAAGCTCCAGCCTTTGAGCAATGTGGTTGAGCATCTCCTCAACGTCCGTACTGTACCTGTACTTTTCATATAGGAGAGTATTCTTGTTCCTGCTTACCTCTTCTCCCTGTAGCATGGCTTTCAATATATCCAACGCATCGTCCAGTATCTCTGTTCCCGTCAGCATACTCAACCTTCTCCTGTAAACATCATATTTGTTATCTTCAGCCCGGGCAAAACTTCCAGTTCTTCACCGGGAAAACTTGTTACAGTTATCTGCCTGATGTCGCAATAGTCATCAAGTTTATTAAAAGCTTTCATAAAAACCTCTTCAATGGATTTAAGACCTTCTTCCCCACTAAAAGCCGGACCTGTGTCCCTGAATTTTATCGTCCTGCTAAATTCGCCTAATTTCTTCTCCCTGTTAAGCTCTATGAGAAAACTTATAAAGTCCCCATTGTACAGAATCTCATCACCGTATCTCGATTTAAGGGAATCGCAGAAATCAACAAGCCTGGTTTTGTTATCATGCTGTAAGGTATCAAGCAGGTTCGCGGCATAAAGAACAAAATTCTCCCTGACACGACGGCTCACTCGTTTATCGAGTGTATCCCTGCCGGTATCGGCTGTATTATCCGCGGTATCTTTATCTTCTTCCCTGTCCCTTGCTATGCGTTGGGGCATAAAAATGCGTATCGGGTTGAAAGCCTTAGGTATTTTCGGATTCAGGAGTGGCTCAAACAAGTATTTCAACTTACCGGGATTATCATTCCCTGTTATAAGTTTTTCAAACTCACCCTGAAAATTGAATCTTTCAGTGAAAATAGATCTTCGCCGTATAGCCAGGGTCCTGTCATACTCATCCGTAAACTTTGCAGCTTCCTTAAGCAGTTCCGTATGCAGGGTCTGCGCCCGGCTGATTTCTTTTTCAATGATCCTTATAAGTTTGAAAGCCCGTTCTTCCCTTACAGTCAGATTCCCGCTGTTCATTTTCTCCACATATTCGCCAAAAACATCATGGACATTTTTTACGGCTGCATCGAACAATTCCGCTTCCTCTTCAAACTGCGTCATTATGCTCTTATGATAATTGCTGTATGCCTCTCCATGATCGAGCCTGCCATATAACAGGGACTCAAGTATCGTGAATTTCCTGTCTTTCTTCTTTTGTACTTCCATATTAAGCCTTCTGACCGTCTCATAGGCAAATCCGAAAGCGCCCTTCTCCATCTGCTTCTGAAATAATAGGAGGTTGATCGTGATCTTTGTCTCATCCGGGAATTCCTTGGTTTTAAGGAAAAATTCCACTCCCTGTTCAGTTATGAAATATTCAAGGATTCCTTCTACAGATTGCTTTACTTCAATGAATTTGACAAACTTATCCCTGAAGCTCCCTGTCTTGAAACTGAAAGTACTCATGACAAAATTGCGGCCTCCGTTCTGAAGAGCGTCCAGGATTTCAGAAGTAATTTCGCGAATGGTTTGGTCATTAAAATCTCCCGCTGAAACTATCTTCAGGGATTTTCTTAAGAAAGTCTGGATGTTCCGAAATGTAAGGCCCCGGTGCTTAAGCTTTCCCTCATATATCAGGAATGACAGGACCAAGAAGCATAATTCCGGTACATACCTGAGGATTTCATCTTCAGTTCTCCTTCTTTTCAGGATTTCCATGATGGGAAGGAACAATTTGACCTGCTCAAGTCTCGAATCTGTTTCTTCAATGAATTCTTCCGCTAGCGATATCTCCGGATCCTTTCCGCCTGTATACTCCTGAATGATCTCTCTGGCAAGTAAATCATCCTGATCATTGCCAAACATAAGATTTCTTCCGGTCATTTTGTTCCAAACCTTTCCTTCATCATACTTGCCGACAAAGCTTCCTGCGGGATATAACAACCTGAAACCAACAGATTTTTAATTTGCTCTGCAGTATTTTTGTCAAAATAGCTAATAAAGCGACTGATGTTTTTTTCATTTATAACTTGTTTCCCTGGTGTTCTGGAAGGAATTTTCCTAAGGCCTGTTTCAAGTACTATCTTATATCCTTCGATAAACGGCTCTATTTTGTATTGCGGATACCTGTCTTTCAAAGCGCACAGTATATTTATGCCCTCAGGATCAAGATCACCAAAATATATGAATGAATCGTATTCAGGATCTATATCATATTCACTCACGAATTTAAAACTATTTAATATTTTTTTCCCCTCTCCGTAAATAAGCATATCAGGATCCAGTTTTGAAGGTAAGTCCATTATTTCGTGTTTGAAAGACCAAAATGTATCCTTATTTTCAATAATATAAACAATTCTTGATCTCAAACTGGAAAAGTCATTTTTCTGGAAATTAAAAAATGGTTCAGGTGTCTCATAGCAGCGCATGTCCTCATAACTCAATCCAAGTCTTTTTAATACAGTTTCACCACGGCTTCTTTCTTTATCAGTACCCCTGAAAAATTTCTCATCTCCGAAGAGTTCATAAGCTCTTTCGTTGATGGTAATGAAATCCATTTTCTTCCGTCTTAGGAAAGCAGATATGTTTTCTATGACAGGTTTGTCGTCAACAAAATCATTGTGATTTTTTAAATAATAATCTACCGAAGCAGGAGGTTCAATACTTCTGATTATTTCAGCCGCTAAGTTATGATCTTTTTTCTCAGTGTATATTTTTCTGTATTTTTTATAAAGTCCGTTTATTGTTGTTGGTTTGGATTCTGCAGGTTTTAATAATTCTTCGTCGACCAGTCTGTTAATAGCAGAAGAAAAAATTTTCTGTCCGTGGGGGCTTTGCAGAAAAATTGGCATATCCGCACTTAACGCTTCCGCATATGCAAGCATATCACTTAGAAGGATGAATCTTCCATTCTTACGTTGCATTTCATCTTTTAATTTATTATATATAATTTCTTCCACAGATTTATTCGCTGTCATGTTTTACCTCCTTGAAAACACTGTGTTTTCAAGGCTTTTGGTTTATTAGAGATAAGGGAAGCCGAACCCCTGCCCCTTGAATGCCATTCTCAAAAAATTAATAGAAGCCTCGAAAGTGTTAAAAAATGGGGGAAGATGAAAATTCCTAATTTCTTATTACTTTATTTTCAATCAATTTTATTTTCAACTTTTTTAGTCCAATTAATATTATAAGTCTTTCTTACCCTTCAATCCATTTTTTTTTACGTTCTATATTTTTATTATAAAGTATTTACTAAATCGAAGATTAGGTTGTATAAACATACAGTCCTTTGTTTTATTTCACAATCTGTTCCTGTTAAAATCATAGAAAGAAAAGCATAAATCCTGTAAAAAGTCATTTTATAGAAAGCCCAATCCCTGTGAATTTTCCATACCTCAATTTAGACTTTTGTTACCTTACTATTCTATCCGAATATTGTATTTAAGTAAATAATAATAAAACCCATTTCCTGTAATGTACTTGCAAAGTTGTTTACAGAAATTAAATGGTTTAAGTGTACCAAATCCTTTGTATTTCACCACAGTTTTTATTATGACGGCAGTTGAATTTCTTCTTTTTCTTCTTACTTTGAAACTTTTTAGCCACTTCCTCTTCCCCATACAATTTGATATATTGGGAGAACAGTTTTTAATCAACATAGGACAGCCAGAAGAACAAGCTATAATAAAACACAGTAATAATGGACAGAAGTTACCACTCTGTTATATTCTGATACAAGGTGATATTTATGAATCTTTTCATTATTTTTTTATTTATACTGACTCTTTTATGCTCCGTCTTTTTTAATTTTTCAATTTTGATTTCTCTTGCGATCGGTCTTATCATTTTCATTATTTTCGCCCTGCTCAAAGGATTTAAAATAGCGGAAATCGTTGAAATGATCCGGAATGGAGTGGGTAAAGCCCGCAGCATTCTGATTACTTTTGTCTTGATCGGGATCATAACAGCATTATGGCGATCAGGCGGAACTCTTCCCACTATCGTTTCCTATTCTTCCGGACTGCTTACGCCCAGAATCATGCTTTTAATCATCTTTCTTCTTAACAGTATGGTTTCATTTCTCACCGGAACATCATTCGGGACAGGAGCAACTATGGGTGTTATTTGCGCCTCTATCGCATCATCCATGAACATCTCTCCTATCCTTACTGGTGGTGCTATTCTTTCAGGATGTTATTTTGGGGACAGATGCTCTCCGGTTTCCACAAGCATGCTGCTTACGGCTGATCTTACCGGAACAGATCCCTATGAAAATATAAAAATCATGATGAAAACAGCTTTAGTTCCCTTCGTGATATCATGCGTTATCTTTGGCGCATTAGGATTTACACAATTCGATAATAGCCCTCATATGGATCTGAACAATGTTTTTTCGGCTGAAATCAATATTCATCCGATTGCTCTGCTTCCTGCAATTATCATTCTTCTGCTTTCTGCGTTCAGAGTGAATGTAAAAATTGTTATGCTTATCAGTATTGGTATGTCAATAGTCATAAGCATATTTCTTCAGAGAATACCCTTACCGGAAGTAATCCATTTTATGCTTTTCGGTTTTACGTCAAAAACAAAAGAAATATCTGCCCTGATTGAAGGAGGCGGCATTGTTTCAATGTTGAAGCCAATTGGAATAGTGTGCATTTCTTCGGCATATGCGGGAATATTTGAAAAAACAGAGCTACTATCAGGGATTCAAAAATATATACATTGGCTGGCCAATAAAACCAATGGTTTTACCGCTACCCTATTGACATCAGTCATTACATCCATGGCTGCGTGTAATCAGACTCTTTCCATCATGCTGACCCATCAGCTCTGCGCAAAAGTATGCAAAGACAACAGCACTTTTGCATCATGGATTGAAAACACAGCCGTAGTGATTGCCCCCTTAATCCCATGGTCAATTGCCGGAACTACCATACTGTATTCCTGCGGTCTTCCTGTCGCAGGAATCAGTGCGGCATATTATTTGTATTTGATTCCGCTGTATAATCTGATTATTAGCTTATTACAACGACATTCTCCGCCATCAGCCAGCATGAGTAATTGTATTGCTTAAATTTCAATAATTAGTAAAGAAGAGCGTAAAAATAAATTATATGCAATGAGGCATGGGGGACGGTTCCCCTGCTTCATTGTTTGACAGAATCTTCAACCTCTGTGCTATTCCGGGTTAATTTCTTCTAGGCCTTTACTTATGTTATTCGGAGCACAGCAAATAATTTGAAAAGATTTGATTAAACGAGAGGCTATGTTTTTCTTTTTAGATGTTGTATTCGACTGTCCAATCATCAAAAAGAGCAAAAGATGGTGTAAAACTAAGAAGCATAGACAAAATCAATAGTAATGAAAGAATTCTTTAGTACATGTTCCTCATATTACACACATTCCTCCAAAACAGGGTTCTTCTGATTAATAGTAATCTATGTCAACGGCGCACCCGACCGGAACGCCTGTTCTTCCCCCTTATCTGTTTGATAGCGCGTACCATGCACATTAACATGTGGAATAATCCTCCAACAACGGTAACATAGTGATCGCTTTGTACCGCTGTATATCCCACCACCCGCTCAAATGGCTTAATAAGGCTTCCTCTGGGCAGTATGGGCAGAATAGTCCCATCCGCAGCACAAAGCCTGTCTCCATCCGTCGGAGGACGCGTCATACTGCCTATCTCCCCAATGATGATAAAGCTTTGGTCAGGATACTTTTTTTTCATTTTTCTAACTGTAAAATACGGTATTTTGCAGCCGGTGCGTGTCTCCGTGAAAAGCCCAGGGTTGTCTTCCTGCATATAGATGTGATAAAACAAACTAATCACCAGAATATAATTATATAATAGAAATATTAAGTCGAAAATTGATTGTCGAAATTGACCTCTTTTTTTGCCGAAATTGGCGTAAATTATTAGGATTTGATCCCAGTTCTCATAGGTAGAATCCTTACCATAGTAGTATGCGACTATGGCAAGATCTCCAACACGACTGCTGCAGAATTATTAAGGTCTCTGGTAGAATCCACTTCCTGCGAATATTATGCTGACAAAAAGCAAACAGAGTTATGACATAGATAAGCAATATGAAAATGCACAATGCTAACGACAGCATTCCGGAACCGAGAATTGCCCTGTCTAGAAAATGAAGTGAACCCCGCTCGTATGAAAATAAACAAAAGGGGTTCACTACATTTTTAATGTGTGCAATATTTATCCGTTCTATTAATACTCAATAAATTTATCACCGGCTACACCGCAAATACTGCACTTATCTGGTCGGAATTTTCTATGTTTCCACAGACAGGTTTTTCTCCATCCTTTCTAATATTTTGGCAACCGGATCAAGCCAGTCGCCGTCAAAAAGTTCTATCATACCTTTATCACAAGCGCCCGAGATTTTGGGGTCAATTGGCAACTTAGCAAGGACTTTTAAATTGTGCTTTCCGGCAATTTCGTCAATATGGCTGTCGCCGAAAATCTTGTGCTCCTTGCCGCAATCCGGGCATTTATAATAGGACATGTTTTCCACTAAGCCGATAACAGGGATATTCATCATTTCAGCCATCCTGACTGCTTTTGACACAATCATCGATACAAGCTCCTGGGGTGAGGTTACAACGATAATCCCATCAACAGCAATGGATTGAAATACTGTAAGGGGAACATCGCCGGTGCCCGGTGGCATATCGATGAACATAAAATCCACATCGCTCCAGATAACATCAGTCCAGAACTGCTTTACTGTACCGGCAATAATTGGCCCTCTCCACACAACAGGATCAGTATCATTTTCTAAAAGTAAGTTAACAGACATGATATCAATACCGGTCCTGGTTTTAACAGGGAGTAAGCCAAACTCATTGCCTGAAGCTTTTCCCCTTATGCCAAATGCCTTAGGAATAGATGGCCCGGTTATATCTGCATCCAGAATAGCGGTATGATAACCCTTTCTATTCATGGTAACTGCCAGCATGGAGGTTACCAACGATTTACCAACACCTCCTTTGCCGCTGACAATACCAATAACCTTTTTTATGCTGCTCATTTCATGTGGTTTCTCGGAGAAATCATTTTGCTTTTCCTTTCTTTCTGCACAGTCCTTCGAGCAACTGCCACAGCTTTGATTGCAATTTTCGCTCATAATCTTAGCTCCTTCCTATATATTTATCATGCAACTGAATATACAACGTCATCTATGGATTCATTTCCGCCGGATCATCCGGAAAGAGAAGAACACCTCGGCTTTGGTGTTTTTACGCAGTATAATATGATCCGTGATCTCTACTGAATATATAATCATCTACCCGGGTCCTCACCATCTGTAAAGCATCTGCTGCGCCTGTGTTTACGGCAGCCGTGACCGCAACAGTTCCCAAAGCCGTCACAAAGCCTGAATTCGCCTCCCTCTATTAACAGGACCTTTCCGTTAACTAACGACTCAGCTAATTTTTTTCTGGCCCCGTTATAAATGCCTTGAACGGTACTGCGGGCCACATTCATCTGCTTAGCACACTCTTCTTGTGTAAAACCTTCCAAATCGATAAGTCTTATTGTTTCATACTCATCAACAGTCATGACCAAATAGTTTTCTGCATCCGCAGATGTATCAAGAGGGCCAAATTTATTAATCTCGGGCAAACAGCAAACTTTTCTCCATTTCATCGGTCTAGGCATAATCTTTCACCTATATTCAAATCAGAAATGACCGGAGCGTCCTCCGGTTATCTCTGATACCCGTTTAGATTCTCTAATTGCTTTTCAATAACTTCGAGTTGGTTTTGTAACATAGTTTTTTGCTCATTGAGAAGTTCCTTCTGTGTTTTCAAGGGAGGTTGGTTAATCGCAAAACCTCTTCCAGTTATTGATCCAACACCTATTTGGCCAGTTTCATCCCTTCTTGGCATATTATTCATTTCTGCGGTTTATGGCATATGCCATTTATCTTTATTATACATCATTTATGGCATATGTCAAAAACTACCTGCTTTATTTTTAAGCTGTATCCATTTATGTGTATAACTTTCAAGTCAATCTTGTATAGATAATGACTAATTCATAGATTAGATCAGAAAGAAGTGTCAATTCAAATTTTTATTTCTGTCAGTGATTGATTCATATAGAAATGTAAAAAGCCCTCGAAAACGCAATTGTTTTCAAGGGCTTCCTGGTGATCCACCGGAGACTCGAACTCCGGACACCTTGATTAAAAGTCAAGTGCTCTACCGCCTGAGCTAGTGGATCATATTTGGCTGGGATGGCAGGATTTGAACCTACGAATGCCAGAGTCAAAGTCTGGTGCCTTACCGCTTGGCGACATCCCACCATTAAAAGGCGCAAAATCAATTATAAGGAGGATTTTACCCTTTGTCAAGCAATTCTCCTGAAAAAATAATCTACTAAATTATTTAGGGAATTACCGGAAATATTCTGGGTTTAATCCTTTGCCAGCTTTCGAAGTTGGAAACCGGGCTTAACCCAATTTCCAACCCCTATTCACCAGACTAATGGGGTGAATAATGGGAATCGAACCCATGACCTCCAGGGCCACAACCTGGCGCTCTAACCAGCTGAGCTATACCCACCACGTTGCCGAAACAAACACTATTTTATGAAGAATATGAGGATTTGTCAAGTATAAAATTTGTCAATTTACTCTTATTTATTGGATATAAGCGGTATTCCCTCATTTATCAGCGTAATCGGATTAATATAAACCTCATTCACCGATACCGAAAAATGCAAATGCGGCCCGGTCGAAAAGCCTGTGGAACCGACTTTCCCTATTATATCACCCTTTTTTACCATGTCCCCGGTCTTGACATTTAATTCGTCCATATGATAATACCATGTTTTTAGCCCAAAACCATGCTCAATAATAACGGTGTTGCCTGTTCCAATCATGTAGTCGGCAATAAGGACCCTTCCACTGTTTGAAGCCATGACGGGAACGCCCAGATCATGACCTATATCAAGCCCATTGTGCCTGTAGGAAGTAGGAGATCCGTTGACATGACGTCTCTTGCCGAAATCATATTCCCTGACCCGTCCTCCTTCCACCGGCATAATAAAATCGCCTTCCCAATGAGCCACGTCATCGCATATCGGTCTTAAAGGATCGATCTTTTCCCTGACCTCCTGCGCGCTTTTCTCATTTCGGGTCTCTGCGGCGATTTTTGGATCAATAGTTAACTGTTGGGTAACGAATTCTTTATCTTTTACTTTTATAGGATATGAAAATGTTTCGTCTCCTATTCTCAGCTTTATGCTGTAAATTTTGTCGGATTCATTGTAATAACTTACCGGAAGCAAAATGATATGTTCATCTTCATAGCGGAATACATTTGGCTTAAAATCCAGATCTGTTTCAATTTCTACATTCTCTTCGGGATTCAGGTTATTGATTCTTAAAACTATAAGTTCACCCGGATCTGTCTCCGTAGCTGATATTACAGGTTCCGCAGGAAAATCGGCCAGGATGGTGAAATAATAATTGGCGGTCCCCATGAATTTGCCCTGGACCCATTGCGCTCTGCAAACTCCCTGATATTCGCCGTCTTTAGGAATATCATGAGGCAGGATTACCGAAGTTCTGCTTGAAAAAATCTCTTTGTTGTCTTTTGAAAGGGTAATGTTATATGAATCAGGCAGGGTCTCAAAGTTAATATGAGCGACTGAGCCTCTTCCGAATCCCGCTTTCGGCGCATTTAAAAAAGCCGAGGTTTCCATGATGCTTTGGGTGCCTGAAAGCTTATACTCAATCCCGTCGATATCAAGGACCGCTTTCGGAATAGACACTTGCTGGATCGCAGGTGTCGGCGTTATTGTCGGTGAGGTCTCTTCAGGTGGTGTTTTCTGAGTATTGCCGGTATTGGCAATACCTTTTCCGACAAACCAAATAAATATACAACATAAAAGGACAATGCCGGTTAATAAAGCTTTCTTAATTGTATTATCCCTTTTTTCATTTTGAGAGTTCCGATTATATCTGTTCACCTATAATGGACCTCCTCTCTGTTGTATAAACAGTATAAAATATAAACAGTATCCTTTAAGAATTACTATAGGATTTAGGCCGTTAGTCCTAAGTCTATTATACATAATAATGTTCTAATATAGAAACAAATTTAAAAACAAAAAAAGTTTTATATACATCAGCCACTGACATAGACTTTTCTGAATGCAGTCGGGGAAAGACCGGCATTTTTCTTAAATACCTTGCTGAAGTATTCGTGATCTTTATATCCTAAAGAATCAGCAATTTCATATGTTTTCATTGAAGTGGCGATCAATAGATATTTTGCTCTTTCCATCCTGACCATGTTGATATAATCGGATAAAGAGATGCCGGTAATCTTTTTGAACCTTTCGCTTAAGTACGCTTTACTGATAAACAAATTCTCGGATATGGTTTTTAACGAAATATCATTATCAATATTATTAAGAACTTCTATACAGGCACTTTTAATAAAGGTATCAACATCTTTCCATATAACGAATTTCCTAAGGAAATCAAGAAATTTGCCGAATTCCTTATGTATATGTTTGGATAGATCATCCCAGCTTTGATACTGTGAATAGCGCGGCCGCTTTAATTTTTCTATATCGATGTATAACTTTATCCATGGGTGAAATTCCAATACCTTAGAAATGATTTGACCGGAGGCATTTTCAAGGATTAAAACTGCTTTTTTAAAATCGTAATCAACGACCGCCCCCACTGCCTCCAACATGTTATCTGTTGCCATAAGCGCCTCGTCCTGCGCTTTTATAAGGAGAGCAGCTATTTTATCAACATAATCAGCAGGGTAAAATGCTTTATCGGCTAAGTCTTCCCATTGTTTTATTTTTTCCTGCTCCCTTTTTCTTTGGTCCAGGAATACTTTCGCACGGGCCAAAAGCTCAGTGATTACCTGATTATCCACAGGTTTCCCTAAATAATCAAATGCGCCGTGCAGCAATCCTTCTCTTGCATATGCAAATTCGGTATAGTCACTCAACAAAACTACACACGGACATAATTTTTCCTCATATACTGTTTTTAAAAGTTCCATACCGTCTATAACAGGCATTTTTATATCGGTAATCAGCAAATCAAACGAGGATGAGCGCAGCAATTCCAAAGCGTCCTTGCCGTTCTCGGCCTCGCCTGCAATAACAAAATCCTTTGTTTCATTCCATATTTCCATTCTCTTCAAATCATATCTGAGTATTTTTTGATCATCTGCAATCAAAACTTTATACAATTATCATACCCCTACTTACTAATTAATGTATTTGCTGCCTATGACCGACTCAACTTTCTCAATAAGTTCGTCAGTCTTCCATGGTTTTGAAATAATACCGCATAAGTTGATTTTGTTCCTTACCTTTGAAACTGCTAAAACATCCGCATACCCTGTTATAACCATGGCTCGTATATACGGGTATTTTTCATGAACCTTTATGAGGAATTCATCACCGTTCATGCCTGGCATGACAAAGTCGGTAATGATAAGTATTATGTAAATATTATCATCCACCAGTTCATCAATCAGCTGCAGTGCTTCCTCGGCGTTCAACGCGGATTCATACCGGTATTTGCCGTTAAAGTGGGCCATTAGTTCCTGCTTAAGTGAATCAAGTATCATTTCATCATCGTCAACACATACTATTGCGCAACGTCTCTGCATACACTCACCCTTTTTAAGTTCTTAACCATACATTAAAGGTCGTTTCGTCCGATCTTGATTCTACATTAATTTCTCCGTCGATTTCTTCCACCAGTCTTTTAACAATATCAAGACCAAGACCAGTACCTTCGCCAAGCATTTTTGTCGTAAAGAACGGTTCAAATATTTTATCAATGATGTCTTCCGGAATAGGCGGCCCGTTGTTGGATATGGAAACCTTGACTCTGTCGCTGTCGTTAGCAATACTGATTTTTAATGTGCCTTTGTAGTTCATTGCCTGTAAAGCATTATTTATAATATTTACCCAAATTTGATGCAGTTTATCAGGAAAACAAATTACATGGGGGACCTCTTCATATTCTCTAATTATATCTATACCATATTTCAACTGATTATGGTATAGGGTCAGTACCGTTTCTATATCCCTGACAACATCATACGGTACCGGTGATTTATTGGTATCCATGTGGGAGTAGGTTTTTAACGCTAATATGACCTGTGATGCTTTTTCAGCAGAAACTTTTATCATTCCTACCGATTTACGCAATACGGATATACTGTAGGCAGCCTGAATGGCGGGAATATTTTTTGGATCACTGACCAGTTCCGTTAATTCATCTGTTTCTCCTTGGTATCCTAAGTCCACTAGTTTTTCAATTATTTCATCATCGACATCTATGCCTCTTTCTTCCAAGGCTTTGAAATAGGTCCTGCGCTGCATACGTTTATACGCGTTGTCCTGATAATCAGTATTGTTATTTATCAAACTTAAATAGATCCCGTATACATCCTCAGGTGCCCGGCAGCAAAACTCAATAACGTTGTCCAATTCTTTCTGCAGGATCCTTTCGATCGTTCCGCCGGCAGAATTGATTATTCCAAGAGGAGTATTAAGCTCATGGGCTATGCCTGCCACCAGCCGCCCCAAAACAGCCATTTTTTCAGTATTTATCAATTTTGCCTGGGCGGATTTTAATTCTTCTATAGCCCTTTCCAGTTCAGTTTTCGCCTGCTCCAAATCCCGCGTCCTTTCAGCCACCTTATCTTCCAGTTGGTTGTTAAGTTTGATGATTTTTTCTTCGGCCATTTTTCGGTCTGTAATATCCTGAACCACTGCCAAAATGTATGTAGGTTTTTCTCCGGGCTCCCATAAACGGGTAACCGTTACGTCAGCCCATACAAGATTACCGTTTTTATGTATATATCGTTTTTCATGTCTGTATTTTTCAATTTCACCTTTTATGATCTTTTCAGTCATTTTAATCTGATTCGCTACATCGTCCTCATGCGTTATATCCGGATATCTCAAATTTTTCAGTTCTTCCACACTGTAGCCTACAATTTCACAATAGCGCTGATTTGCAAGCACTAATTCGCCACTTTCTGCAACAACCTGGACAACACCGACACCCGCCTGGTTAAAAAAGGCTCTGAACAGTGCTTCATTCTCTCTTATCTTTCGGTTAGCCTCTTCTATTTCATTAAACATGTTATCCATATCCTGAGCCATGGTTTTTATCTCTGCAAAAGCGTTGTTAAAAACATACCTGCCAGGTTTTGGCCTTCCGACTGCGGCACTCTTGCCTGCTTCAATCATGCTGTTTCTTATTGCTTCAAGGGGGCGTACAAGTCTTATATAGCTTGATATTGTCATGGCAGTACTGGTGGTGAAAAGAATAGCTCCCATAATCAATAAATCGTTAATAAGCTGCGTATAATACTTCTCTCTAACGACGGAGTAATCATACCAAATAGTGGCATATGCAATTATCCGCTCACTGTCATCCATCCTGTAAACAGGGATGACCTTCTTTTCTATGTATTTTCCTTCCGGAGCTTTTGTTTCCTCAACTATTACCCCGTCATTCATAGACAGCCATAAAAGATCCAGTTTTTCGGTACTGACTTTAATCGACTTCAGACTATCATTATTAAACTCCAGTTTAATCAGCTTTTTCAGAGTTTCTATGTCATAATTCCAAATGGCGGATTCAAATGCATTCTGAACCCGCATTTCAACACCCTCTTTATAATCTTCAAGCTCCGCTTTTATTAGGTTGAGATTTGTTACAGCGCCCAAAATTATGCTGGGTATATATATTAAAATGCCTAAAAAGAAAACCATACCGGACAGCTTCTGGGCAAGTCCCATCCTCTTTATGAAAAAGCGGCTCTTTAATCTTTGCACCACGATTGTTCACACATCCTTTTTGCATTATCTTCAGGGATATATTTATTAAAGATGCTATACATCGTCCCATCGTCGATCATTTCGTCGATGGTTTGCTGAAATTTTGCAATATCATCGGGAGAAAAATATTTTTTGCTTAAGGCAAGAGTTCTGACCAACGGCTCTTCTTCAGGAGCCCAATCATAAATACTTATATCTTTTATATTGTGTTGATCAATATAGAAAAGATAGCTTGACGCCAAATTGAAAGTTACCTGGATCCATCCGTCATTGAGCATTTTGAAAAGATGTTCGGTATCCTTGGCCTGAACGACCATTTTTTGCTTTTCCAGCTTTTCAATAAGATTTGTGTAATGTTCGCCATAATAGTATCCCCTAATAATTCCTACCTTGATATTTTTGTTTTTTAACAACTCTTCTTCTGTTGAGATACCGGCGTCATTCCGTACCAAAACATCATTCTTCTCAGAAAAGTAAGGAACAAAGTACGAATATTCAGCTCTTTCAGGAGTTTCAATGGTGGAAACCCCCATATGAATCAGTCCCTCGGAAATCATTGACGAGATCCTGACCCGGGGCAGTATTTCTATTTTATAGTCCAGCTTCATCCTGCTGAATAATTCTTCCACTACATCTTTATTGATACCATGATCATGGCTCGAATGATAAAGATAACCACTGTTGTATATGCCGACTATTATCGGCATTCCTTCGTTATTACTGAAAAACCTGTTTCGATTGTTTTCATAGTTGATTACTTGCATGCCGGCTTTATCATCATTCGGGATAAAAGTCCGATCAATGAAATATACTCCTGCAAAAAGTAATAATATTATAAGTACTGTTAGGGCTATAATTAATTTTTTCATTCATTACGGCCCCTTTCTTCTATTGCTGGATCGGCAATGTAAAACTAACTACAGTCCCTTCATTTTCAATACTGTTGATACTTATCTCTCCGCCGTGTTTTTCAATAATTTTCTTTACAGTGGCCAGACCTATTCCCGATCCTTCATATTCATTCTGGGAATGCAGCCTCTGGAAAATACCGAATAGTTTAGAGGCATATTTCATGTCGAAGCCCACACCATTATCCCTTACAGAAAAGCGATATCGATCTTTACTTTCTTCACAGTCAACAGTTATAACGGCTTTTTCCTTAGGTCGGGTAAACTTTATTGAATTAGACAGAATATTATTTACAACCTGTTTTAATAAGATGGGATCAGCCATCACCGTCGGCAAACTTCCCTTTATCTTGAATTCAATGTTCCTGTCCTTGATGGAATTCGTTAATTCGGCATAGGTCTGCCTGAATAACAGGTCAGTATCCACCGGCGAAATCTCAGGAAGAGCTTTTGCAGTCATTGAATACAGCAACAGCTTGTTGATAAGGCTGAACATGCCATCGCAAGTGCTTCGAATATCGGTCAGCATCTTTATTATTTCCGGGTTCAGCTCATTTCCGTAATCCTCCAGAATGTATTTTGCACAGTAATCAATAGATCTTAACGGGGATTTCAGATCATGAGAAACAGTAAAGGAAAAGGCTTCCAGCTCTCTTAAGGCTTCGCTTAGCTGCATGGTTCTCTCCTGGACCTTTTCTTCCAGTTCCTCATTCATCTTCATAATCTGCCTGGTTTTTTCTTCAAGAGCCCGCATGGTGTTGAACTTATCTATGGCCTGTTTTACTGTCAGAATCAGGTCTTCCTGTTCCCAGGGTTTTTGTATGTACCTGAACAAACTTGCATTATTAATTGCATACTGTATTGCATCCAGGTTGGTATAACCTGTAAGCATGATTTTAAGAGCTTGCGGAATTATCCTGTCAAGCTCTGCCAGGAGAACTTCTCCTGTCATCCCGGGCATTTTTTGATCGGAAATGACTAATATAATGCGGTCTTTCTGCTTTAAAGTCTCATTGACTATCAACAGCGCTTCTTCTGCACTTGTGGCTGTTTCAATAATTATGTCGGAGGATAAGCCATTGACCAGCTCGATCTTTAAAGCCTCGATCACCATTTCCTCATCGTCTACACATAAAATTTTATCTCTTTCCATATCTCCTCCGAAAACTAAAAATTCCATATCTTATTTACCCAAAATTTTTGGTTACACCCAAAATCTTAAAAGAAAATGTAACAAAATGTAAAAATATATTCCTTGCCCGTTGGATACCTTTAAAAGCCTATAAAAATAAAACCGTTCAACACCCTGCAAATAATGAACTGATATTGGAGAAAAATATAAGATATTGTGGGATGCGAAAACTATTGACAACCACAAATTAACAATTGTAAAATAAGTGTACTATGTATCATAGTACACTTATTTATTAAATACATTTTAATTAGAATCAAACGAAAGGAGTGATACCTATAATAGCCATAGACCTGAGAAATCCGAAGCCTATCTATGAACAGATAAAAGATAATATAAAGCAGCTAATCATTACCGGGGCTCTTAAACAGGATGAAAAACTCCCATCTGTAAGAGAGTTGGCTCAAACTACCTCCATAAATCCGAACACCATTCAAAAAGCTTACAGGGATTTGGAATCTGAGGGCTTCATATATACTGTATCAGGACGTGGAAATTTCGTGGCTCCCTCACCTAAAAAAGTTGACCCAAAACGTCTGGAAGTACTATATGCTTCTTTGAAAGCCACAGTCGGAGAACTCTCATATTTGGGTGTTCCCGAAAACAATATAATCGAAATCGTTCAGAATGCCATATCACACTCCAAACCTCAAGGGGGAAATAATGTATGATAGAGATTAAAGATTTGAAAAAGTCTTTTGACGGTTTTTTTGCCTTGAACGGTGTAAATGCGACGGTGGAAAAAGGTTCTGTTTATGGCCTTGTAGGACCTAACGGCGCCGGTAAAACCACGCTGATCAAGCATCTTGCAGGTATCTTTATCCCGGATTCCGGCTCTATAACTATTGACGGACAGCCGGTTTACGAAAATGTCGCCGTTAAATCAAGAATGTTCTATATACCTGATGAAATATACTTCTTCCCCCAGGCATCGATCCTGGATATGAAAAAGTACTATGAGTCTATATATCCAAGTTTTGACGAGGACAGGTTCCAAAAGCTGCAGGAAGTATTCCCGATTAATCCTAAAAAGAATCTGAAACGGTTTTCCAGAGGCATGCAAAAGCAGGCAGCCTTTTGGTTGGGCATCTGCCTTAAGCCGGACATTATGCTGTTGGATGAACCGGTTGACGGGCTTGATCCTGTAATGCGCCGAAAGGTATGGAGCGTACTGTTGCAGGATGTTGCAGAAAGAGGAATGACAGTCTTCGTATCTTCCCATAACTTACGGGAGCTTGAGGATGTATGTGATCATGTCGGTATCATGCATGAGGGTAAGGTTATTCTGGAGCGCAGCCTGACAGAGCTTCAGAATAATATCATAAAACTTCAGGTAGCATTTGAAGGAGATCTTCCTGAGGAAGTGAATAAACTTAATATTCTGAACAGGCAGCAAAGCGGTCGGATATGGATCCTCATCGTCAGGGGCGACCGGGATGAAACAATCTCACAAATCAATAAACTGCAGCCTTTGCTGGTTGACGCTCTTCCTCTTTCACTTGAAGAAATCTTTATCTATGAACTTGGAGGTATGGATTATGCCGTTAAAAACATCGTCCTTTAATTGCGGAATATTCAAAAATAATATCAAGAGATTTTGGCTTATTACGTTTTCTTATACATTTTTTATGTTTCTGTATGTAATGAGTTACATAAACAGATTAACAGAACGAATAAGCCGGACCACTGATTACGAGGTATTAAGCGATTTAGGATTTTTGATCTTATACAGCCATGATGGTATGGTTGTATTCCTGGGTGTTTTCCCCTTGGTTGCGGCGCTTGCAGTATTTTCTTATATGCATTTTCAAAAGAATACTGCTATGATTCACTCCCTGCCTGTAACCCGTTCTACCCTGTTTGTGACCAATTACCTTTCCGGACTGTTTATTGCAGGTGTTCCGCTCATTTTCAACAGTTTGATATTAGTTGTCTTTGAGATAATAGCAGGCATTCCAAATCCGTCATATGCATGGATATGGTTTGGTATAAATCTTGTGCTTACATTTCTGTTATACAACTTCGCCGTATTTGTCGGCATGTTTACCGGGCATCTTGCTGCACAGGCTATTTTCTTTTACATATTCAATTTCCTTGCCCCTTTTCTCGAATCTGTGATCAAAAGCATATTAAATGACTTTTTATTCGGATATGTGTCATATACTGCATCCCGAACCTTTGAAGCCTGGGCGCCCCTCTATCACTTGGAATCCTTTTACAGAGAATTCCGTCTTGATAATGGAAATATAGCTGTCATAGCAGGATATGTCATCGCAGCCATTGTCTTTCTCACAGCAGCTTATTATCTGTACAGAAAAAGGCACATGGAGGTTGCCACTGATGTAATCAGCTTTTCATTTATCAAACCTGTTTTTAAATACAGCGTCGCGTTTTGTTCAGCAGCGCTTATTGGAAGCATTATCGTACTTATTCTTGACCTATACCGAAATCTGTCGGCATACATAGTTTCCTATCTCATAGGAGGCTTTATAGGTTATTTTTCAGCAGAGATGTTAATGCGCAAAACATTTAAAGTCTTTAAGTCTTATAAGGGATACATCGTATTTGCTCTTATCCTGTCGCTGTTTCTTTGCAGCGTAAGTTATGACCTGTATGGCTATGAACGAAGGGTACCTCAATATGGCGAGGTCGAAATCATGGGGTTAAGTACATATATGGATCCTGCCATAAGAATAGCATTGAAGCCCGAGGAATATGACCCGGATATGCACAGATACCTTGTGCCGATCCGTGAATATCCCGGCGCATATGAACCCCCGAAAGTCCTCAACCCCCAACAAATTAAGGAGATCAGGGAATCCATTCCCGGAATCTCGGATGATTATGAGGTAATTACTAAAGTTCGGGAGATACATTCGTATATTGCCGAGAATAAAAAACTGTTCAGAGAGAATGAGAAACTGTTTGATAATGCTTCCATACAACAACAGAATGATCTTTTTAAATACAGAAATCTGTATTTCATTTACAAACTGGAGGATGGTTCATTCCTTGAAAGACAGTATAGCCTGTATATATATCAGGACAATACCGAACTTGATAAACTTTTAAGAGAATATCTTTCTTTGCCCGGCGTAAGAGAGAGCTATATGCCAATTCTAAAGAAAAATGCCAAAGACATCCATAGAATTTACGTAAGTTTTGAAACTAAGGACGGCCATTATCAGGACTTTGAAATAACGCAAAATATACAGGATTTTCTTGATGTATACAAAAAAGACCTGCTTACGGAGGATCCTCTAAACAGCATTTACGGAGATGGGAAAACATATGAGTACGATGTACATGTAAGAATCGAATTTAAAAATGATCTTATAAACAGAATGAATTCACACAGCAACAGGCTTTCTGATCATTTTGAAAATACCATGAATTATCTTGTTAAAAAAGGAGTATTCAGACTTGAGGATCTTATGAAAGCTGAAGATTATATCAAAGGTGTTCCCGCTGCAAAGGTCGTTTCCGGATAACGAAGCAGTTCTCCGCTTACCATTCTTAAGTAAACGTGAAAGATGGAGTTCGATTTAAATAATATAGGGGGCAATCTAAGCCCCCTATAGTTATCTTTTCTACCATATATCATCCCGATATCAGCAAAAGATTCATCACTTCGCTTCGCTCGTTCAGAATGACACTGGGATAATCCAATCAATATGCTCTTCCCCAATAGACCATATATTTTGCCTCTTTGTGACAGCATACGCATTTATCGGAGATTTTCTCCTGTTCAAAAGGTATGCAGCGGGCCGTAGCACCCATTCTGTCTTTAATGGTGACCTCACATTCCTCATTGCCGCAATACATAGCTTTGATAAATCCCGGAGTTTCATTAAGAATTTTCTCCATCTCATCCAGGTCGACAGCAGTAAAGGTCTTTGCATTTCTCATTTCCAGAGCTTTATTGTATAAAGCTGTCTGTATATCTTCAAGAACTTCCGGAATCTTTGTTTCCAGCTCATCCATCGAAACAAACAGTTTCTCTCTGTTAATACGCTTAACCAGTACCACCTGATTTTTCTGGATATCTTTTGGTCCCACTTCAAGACGGAGAGGAACGCCGCGCATTTCGTACTCGGCGAATTTCCAACCCGGCATTTTATCAGAATCATCGATCTTAACACGGCATATCTTTGAAAGTCTTTCTTTCAGCTCATATGCTTTTTCAAGAACACCCTCCACCTGTTGTTGAACAGGAACGATGATAACCTGGGTAGGAGCGATTTTCGGAGGCAGGACCAGTCCGGAGTCGTCTCCGTGAACCATGATGATAGCACCGATGATACGGGTGCTCATGCCCCAAGAAGTCTGATGTACATATTTTAATTGATTATCTTTATCCAGGTATTGAATTCCGAACGCCCTTGCAAACCCGTCTCCAAAGTTATGTGATGTGCCTGACTGAAGTGCCTTTCCGTCATGCATGAGGCTTTCGATAGTATAAGTAGCATGGGCACCGGCAAACTTTTCTCTTTCGGTTTTTTGACCCTTTATGACCGGAATTGCCAACACTTCTTCACAGAATGAGGCATATACGTTCAACATTTTGATGGTTTCTTCCTGGGCCTCTTCAGCTGTTGCGTGGGCGGTATGGCCTTCCTGCCATAAAAACTCAACCGAACGGAGGAAAGGACGGGTCGTCTTTTCCCATCTTACAACCGAACACCATTGGTTATATAGTTTCGGAAGATCCCTGTAGGATTGTATTATATCCTTGTAGTGATCACAAAACAGCGTTTCCGATGTAGGACGCACGCAGAGCCTTTCAGCCAAAGGCTCACTTCCGCCGTGGGTAACCCAGGCTACTTCAGGAGCAAATCCTTCAACGTGGTCCTTTTCTTTCTGTAGCAGACTTTCAGGGATGAACATGGGCATATATACGTTTTCGTGGCCTGTTTCCTTGAAACGTCTGTCCAGTTCCTTCTGGATGGCTTCCCAGATTGCATAGCCATAAGGACGAACAATCATACATCCCTTTACTCCTGAATATTCTACCAAATCGGCCTTCTTTACGATATCGGTATACCACCTTGCAAAGTCCTCATTCATAGGAGTAATTGCTTCGACAAATTTCTTATCCTGTGCCATAATATTTCCTCCAAAAATTTTGTATTATAAATCTTTCTTAATTAAATCTTTACCTGTGACAATATCTTTTCCAGCGCCTCATCCACCGGCATGGTTACAGCTTCATTCCCGTTTCTCAGTTTTAATTCGACAAGCCCTTCCGCCGCTTTCCTGCCAATATTGATCCTTATGGGAATGCCGATGAGATCGGCGTCATTGAACTTTACCCCTGCTCTTTCGTTCCTGTCATCCAGGATCACTTCCACATTTGCCTCTATAAGCTTCTCATACATGTTTCGGGCTATATTCATAACGGTTTCATCCAGCACGTTGACCGGTACGATTATAACATGGTACGGCGCAATTTCTATTGGCCATATTATGCCCTTTTCGTCATTGTTTTGCTCAATTACTGCCGCCATCAGCCGGTTAATTCCTATACCGTAACAACCCATCACCATTGGTCGTTCTTTGCCGGACTCATCTATATAATTGCACTTTAATGGTTCACTATATTTAGTCCCCAACTTGAAAATATGGCCTACTTCAATACCTCTCGCAAGCGTAATTGCCTTACCACAAACTGGACAGACATCACCTTCTGAAATTGACCTGATATCATGAATCTCGGCATTAAAATCCCTTCCTATATTCACATTGATGAGGTGATGATCCGTTTCATTGGCTCCCACAATAAGGTTTCTCCCCTGGGCCACTTCATAGTCAGCTATAATCCTGATTTTCAGGCCAATCGGACCGGCAAAGCCCACCTCGGCATTTGTAGCAAAACGAACACTTTCGGCATCTGCAATTTCAAGTTCTCTACATCCTAATACATTTTTAAGCTTAACCTCATTTAATTCCCGGTCGCCTCTTACCATTGCCGCCACCAGCTCATCATCAGCTTTAAATATCAATGTTTTAGCCATTTTAGCCGGCTGGCAGTCTAAAAAAGCCTCCAGTTCTGATATGGTATGAATATTGGGTGTGAATATTTTTTCTACAGGCAACTCTGCTTCTGTTATGGGTTCTTTAGACTTCGGACAGCTGGCCTTTTCCAAATTGGCAGCATAACCACAAGCCTTACAATAGGCTATCCCATCTTCACCAATTTCGGATATGACCATGAACTCCTGAGATCCGGAGCCTCCCATTGCACCTGAATCAGCTTCAACCACTTTATAATCCAGCCCCAGCCGGTCAAAAATCCTTCTGTAGGCTTGTTCCATCTGCTTGTAGGAAATATCCAGGCCTTCCTCATCACGGTCAAAGCTATATGCATCTTTCATTATGAATTCACGGGAACGCATAACTCCGAATCTTGGGCGTATTTCATCACGATATTTAGTCTGGATTTGATATAGAGTTAATGGCAGATTTCTATAGGAACGCACACTGTTTTTCACAGTTTCGGTGAATATTTCTTCATGGGTAGGTCCAAGGCAGAAATCCCTGTTGTTGCGATCTTTCAATCTGAACATCTCCGGGCCGAAAACCTCCCATCTTCCAGATTCACGATAAATTTCAGCTGGAAGCAGGGCAGACATAAGAAGTTCCTGTGCCCCGGCCCTTTCCATTTCCTCTCTTACAATATTTTCGATCTTTTTTAGTGTACGTAACCCCAAAGGCAGAAAGGAATATATCCCCGATGCCAGTTTACGCATAATACCGGCTCTCAGCATCAATTTATGGCTCATAATCTCGGCTTCTGCCGGAACCTCTCTTATTGTCGGCAAAAACATCTTTGAAAAATACATTACGCACCTCTTTAACATAAATTCGGTTTTAATGTTCCACTGTTCTGCTCAATCTATGAATCTCCCAGGGCAGCACCAACCTTGTTGTACAGAAATAAAAAACCGTCCCAAAAACTGGGACGGACACAATCCGCGGTACCACCCTAATTGGCTCAATAGTAAGCCCTGATGAATATCAGGTATTGAACCCGGCTTTTTAGTCTATATCGCGACAACCGTAAGCCTCATCGGCTTTAAGTCTCAGGGGTGGGACGAAGCTTTATTGCATAAAACCTTTCACCATATGGTTTTTTCTCTTTACTGCAAATCGAGACTTCACATTCCCGTCATCGACAGAGTATTCATATGTTAGTAATATTATAGTTATTAGCCTTCATAATGTCAAATTTTTGTGCCACTGTACGGCTATCTCCATGAGAAACCTTGAACCCGCCTTATAAATAACCTTGAAGCACAACTTGTGATGGAGTATAATCAGGTCAAAATTTATGTTAAGGAAAATACAATGAAAAGCATTAAACATCTTATTTGCCCCGTTTGCCATAAACCTTTGCTGAAGAAGGAAAAAAGCCTTACCTGTGAAAACTACCACAGTTTTGATATAGCAGGAAAAGGATATGTTAACCTGCTCTTAAGCCAGGATAAAAACAGCAAAGATCCCGGTGATAACAAGGATATGGCCAAAGCCCGAAAACGCTTTTTAGACAAGGGTTATTACAATCTGTTAGCTGATAGGCTTTGTGACCTATTCTCTCAAAGATTCATATTAAGAAGAGACGATAATCCTGTTTTACTGGATGCAGGATGCGGAGACGGTTATTATACCGACTGTATCAGTAAATCATTGTTAAAGGCTTCCATAGACTGTTCAATTTACGGTATCGATATATCAAAAGAAGCAATCCGGCTGGCTGCCGGGCGAAATAAAGAAATAAGCTTCATTGTGGCTTCACTTTTTAAAATACCTTTAATGACTGAAAAAATTGATTATATATTAAACGCCTTTGCCCCTTCCAATGATGCGGAATTCAACAGAGTATTGAAAAAGGACGGATTCCTTGTCACTGTGATACCCGGAAAAAGGCATCTTTATGAACTAAAATCCGTCCTTTATGAAAAGCCCTATGAGAATGATGAAAAAGGGCCTGTGCTTCCATCATTCAGCTTAAGTGAACAAATTCGCATAAACGGTTTTATTGAACTTGACTGCCATGAAGATATAGCTGACCTTCTTACCATGACCCCCTATTATTGGCGTACACCAAAAGAAGGCATTGAACGGCTCAATAGGCTGGACAAGCTTGGAACAGAAATTGAGTTTATCATCGGCATCCATAAAAAACAATTATAGTGAAGTCCCCGGCAAGAGTATCTTGCTCGAAAACGCTGGGTTCCAATATTTCTGAGGCTTTTTCAAAAGATATTTCCCAGGAAATATCAGTGATATCTGTTATGATAAAATCAACTATTCAGCCTGAAAAATACCCAATTTCATGTTTTCTGGCAGCCGTTTATGCTGGTCTTAAGTTAATAAACCCCTTACATATTTTCCAATTCCATCAGCCACATCCGGACAGAGGCATCACTGGGCATCCTCCAGTCAGCTCTCGGAGATAAAGACACCGTACCAACCTTTGGACCGTCGGGTATGCATGAGCGTTTGAACTGTTGAGAGAAAAATCTCTTACAAAATACCGTCAGCCACTTTTTAAGCTGAGAAGAACTGTATTGCCCTTCAAATACCCTTTCCGCCATGAACAACAGTTTAGCCGGTCCCGCTCCATAGCTCTGCATATAATACAGGAAAAAGTCATGCACCTCATATGGGCCCAGAATATCCTCTGTTTTTTGCACTATTTCTCCGGTATCTGAAGGCGGTAATAGTTCCGGACTGATAGGTGTATCAATTATGTCAAGAAGAATTGTTTTTATATGTTCATCAGCCTCATACTCGGCATACCATTTGATAATATGACGAACAAGAGTTTTGGGAACACCTGAGTTAACAGCATACATTGACATATGATCCCCGTTATAAGTACTCCAGCCAAGAGCGATTTCCGAAAGATCACCGGTTCCCACAACCAGGGCTCCTTCTTTATTGGCGACATCCATCAAAATTTGTGTTCTTTCCCTGGCCTGAACATTCTCATATGTTGTATCATGGATATCCTTATCATGACCAATATCTTTAAAGTGCTGCAGGCAAGCATCCTTAATGTTTATTATTCTTAAATCCGTATTATATCCTTTGCATAGATTAACCGAATTGTCAAAGGTTCTGTCTGTGGTACCGAATCCGGGCATGGTAATGGCAATTAAATTACTCAAAGGCAGTCCCAACTTAGCCATTGCCCTTACTGATACAATAAGCGCCAGAGTTGAATCAAGCCCTCCTGAAATACCTACAACAAGCTTTTGGGTATTGGTATGCTTCATTCGCTTCATAAGTCCTAAGGTTTGTATAGATAGGATTTCTTCGCACCTTTCATCCCGCTCCCCGGTATTCTCAGGTACAAAAGGATGTTTATCTATTTTTCTATGAATATCGTTTTCCAAATTTAAAGATGTATAATCAAAGCTTATAATCCGGAAGCTTTTGCTTATAATGCTTCTTCTCGACGGCTGCAAGATCCGGCGATTATACAACAACCTGTCTAAGTCAATATCTGCAATTTCCAGTTTGTTTTCAAAGAAAAAGCGCTCCGATTCTTTTAAAATATTACCGTTTTCGGCTATCATAAGATGCCCGGAAAATACCGAATCGGTGGTGGATTCGCATGAATTGGCCGAAGCATAAACATAACCTCCCACACACCGGGAAGATTGACTCTTTACAAGGTTTTTGCGGAATTCTCCCTTAGCGACCAGTTCATTTCCGGCAGACAGATTAAATATCAGGGTGGCACCGCTTTGAGTGAGAAAACTGCTGGGTGGCAGAATGCTCCATAGGTCCTCACATATTTCTATACCAAATGCCAGCTCTTCACGATTCTTTGCAACAAAGACCAAATCAGCTCCCACCGGTATCATCGAATCATTAAACCAGACTTCGTCAACATCCAGTTGATCGGCTCCAGTAAACCAGCGATTCTCGTAAAATTCATTATAATTGGGGAGATTGGTCTTTGGTACAAAACCCAGTATTCGCCCGTTCTGCAATACCGCCGCACAATTATATATCCGACCATTAATCACCATAGGAAGTCCTACTATAGAAACCATGCTGCTGCCGTTTGTTGCTTCGGTGATTTTAATTAAGCCTTCTTTTGCTCCTTTTAGCAAAGTATCCTTAAAAAATAAATCCCCGCAGGTATAGCCGGTTATGCACAACTCAGGAAAAACTAAAAACTCTACCGACTTTTTTTCGGCGTCCTTTATAATCTCTATAATTTTTTCCGCATTAAAAGCGCAATCGGCAACTCTAAGTTCATTAGCAGCTGCCCCAACCCTAACAAAACCGTAATTCATATATACACCAACCCAAAAAGTGTTAATTTGATAATATTATACATCACTCGTCATCGAAAGCAAGCGTAACAACATTCTAAGCATGGCTCAATACCCTTTATGTTATTCAAAGAAGAACAAGAGAGCCTTTTGTGTTTAAAGATCCTTTACTGACGTTCATGACAATGGAGTCAGGATTTCTGTATTTTGCTTTGAAAAGCAAGGGCTAATACTATACATAATACTAATATTTTGCTTCGTAATGAAAATAAAGATTCTGAAAAAATTAGTTTATGCAGCAAAAAAGCCTCAAGTTTTAACTTGAGGCTTGTGGAGCGGGTGAAGGGAATCGAACCCTCACGACCAGCTTGGAAGGCTGGGGTTCTACCACTGAACTACACCCGCAAACTTATGTTTTTCAGCGGTTTTTCGCTGCATTGTCTATTATACTTAAGTCATTAATCCTTGTCAACAAGTTTTTATCGGTTTTTTCATCCAGAGTTTTAACCTTCATTTGAAAAAGTAAATTCCACCCCTAAAAAGTACAGGGCGGAATTTAGTTTTTCAAAAACAAATAAAAAAATAGTGGAATTAAGTCTTTCAAAACTATACCTCAGCTCATGCTTGCTTTTATCAGGGACACCAACACATCACAGTCTGTCATCGATATCTTCAACATGCTCTACACAAAGCTTCAGCCTGACGTTTTCAAAAAGCTGTTTCAGGTATTGCTTGGGGATAATGTCAGCGAGTTTTCCAATCCATCAGCGATAGAAATGGACCAATCAGGCAACAAATCACTTAATCTGTGGATTTTACTTTTGCAAAGTGGAATTTACTTTTTCAATTAACCTAAATTTTCACCATATAAATATTTTGCTGCTATTCATTTTTTTGCAGTTGATCCTCTATAAATCACAATCATGAAAATAGGCGAAAATTAAAAATGTCACGCCTGATATACTATTTTCTCCAGATATTACTCTTTTTTTGAACTCAACATTTTCAGTGGTTCCTCCTTAAGGTTGCCATGCATAAACACTACTGAAACTAAACACGTCGTTACAAACAGTATAGCACCCACCGCTACAGAATACCATACCGGGAGCGTCTGCTCGTCCACATCTGGTGGTTGATCTGCAACATGCCCACTCGTAAAATCGGTGTCATAATACACCCCCATGGAAGTATTTTGCGAAAGCCGGGTTCCGGCAAAATATCCGGCAGTGCAACCAATTGCAATGGCCAGAACAGCCACCAGCAGAAAACCGGACAGTAGCGAAGCAGCGCTTTTCCGTTTGCTGAATCCCAGCATCCGCTCAATAGCGCTACGCATCTTTTGCTTGGTAATGAATATATGGCAGAAAAAAAACACCAGAGTAAGGGACATCATAGCTCCAACAGCAAGGAACAAAACGGACATCTTTTTCATGTTTTCCAACCCCCGCTGAAGCTGAGAGAAACCCCTATCATAAAAGGTAATCTTTAACTGGTCGTTCTTTTGCTGTGCCCATAATGCCATAAAAGATTCAATGGTGCCATTTGGGATCTGGAATGAGGTGGTATTGTTCTGCATGGGGCCATAAGCCAGGATGTTGTCGGCATCGCTCTCCCGTACTGATGAAGACGGAATGACTACGGTATTATGACCCATGCCTTGGTTGGAACCGGATCCTTCTATACTCTGATAGATCCCTTTGATCAGGTATTCATGGTCAGAAAAAACGGGGTATACTTTTCCTTCAGCATTCAAAAGAGAGAAATTAAATCCCATACCGCTCTTTGTAAAATTATCAATGGGCGCGTTTTGATAATTGGCATAGTAAAGAGGCAGCCGTAGCATATTCCCCACTTCCAAACCATTGTCGCGGGCAAAATTTTGAGGAATCAGGCATACGCGCTCCCCATTTGCGTATTCCTCCGCTGATATGTCCTCGCCTTCCAGAATAAATGCTGTACCATTATAAAAAGGCAGCAGCAAATGGGTGCCACTCGTTGGCCATACTGGAATAGTTTCTTTTATGCGCTGCTGGGCTTTTGCCAGTTCCAGCCAGCGTTTTCCATCTTCAGTCTGATAAAAGCCCGCTGTTACCTCTTGGTAAAATGTTGTGTTAAAGTCGGCTTGAACGCGGGTGCCGTCCGCACGGTACTGAGTAGAGACAATTCCCGAAGCGGGGATATAGTCTATTTCATCAGATGAATACTGCTGCAAAGACATGACATAGGTTTTTCCCGCATAGAGCGGCTGTGGATTGTCGTTGAAAAGGTCACATAGCCTAAGGGTATTGCCTTCGTTATATGTGTATCCGCTCCACAACACTTTCACTACCTTCATTTTCACAGGGGAATCAGGGACACAGTCCGTTAGTGGCGTCAGTTCCGCGATTAGTAAATTGCTAAGACTATTATATGTTTTGTAATCCTGAACCCAGGCTCCATAATAGGGCCGTTTTTCCGGGCCCAAAAGGTAATCCGCTCCCTCAAAATCCAGTGCCGAGACAGGAACAATGGAGGAGTACTGGGGGTAGTTGAAAATACTGTACTGCTTTGTTTCCGCGTTCCACCGCTCTCCCTTTGCCACAGCTGTAGCACTCTGCTGCACCACACCGATGGTGAGAAATGCATCCTCGTATGCTTTGATGGTAGCACCGTTTTGCTCCCAGATGTTCACCCCACAGCAGAGAAAAAAGGCCGAGGTGGCAAATAGCATCAGAAACAGGGCGGTGGTGACCGGGGTGCGTAAAAGTTGCTTGAGGCTTTTTTCAAAAATCATATTGCCAAGTGCCTCCTTATACTTGCTGTAGCAGCACGCCGTCCTTCATGCGATACACCATATCGGTTCGCTGCGCTACCATTTGATTATGCGTCACCACGATGACAAGATAATCTTTCTCGTGGGCAAGTGAAACCAGTATATCCACGATGTTCTGCTCATTTTTCGAATCCAAATTTCCGGTGGGCTCATCCGCAAGCAGGATTTTTCCTCCTGCCGCCATGGCTCGGGCAATAGCAACCCGCTGCTGCTCGCCGCCACTCATCATTTTAGGAAATTTCTCATACATATCATCTGAAAGCCCGACACTATGAAGCAGTTGAATTGCACGCTCCCGGCGCTCGGTCCTTGGCACTTTGTTCATTTCCATGGGCAGCATGACGTTTTCCGCCACCGTCAAAAGAGGAAGCAGGTGAAAAGCCTGATAAACCACAGATGCCTCCTTTTGACGGTAGATATCACGGTTTTTCCCTCGCATAGGCTCCCCATCCACATATATTTCTCCACTTGTTGGCAGGTCGAGACCCGCAAGCAAAGAAAGCAGTGTGCTTTTGCCACTGCCGGATTCTCCCGTGATGGCGTATATCTTACCCTGTTCAAAGGAACAAGTGGCATTCTTTACCGCCTGCACCTTCTGGTATTTTGTTTGATAAGTATAAGAAACCTGTTCTGCTCTTATTTTTTCCATATGTACCTCTCTTTTTTTTACTCAATCCATTTGGGTTAGGGCCAACATCACGTTGGTTTTCCCCAACCGCCAGAGGGCGGCGACACTGCCGGACGTAAAGCACAAAAAGAATATGCCCATCACCATAGCACCTACCATCATGTTCCCAATATCCAGAGACGTGGCAATCAATGCCCCGATCATGCTGCCGCCAAGTGTAATCAGGGCTATTTCTATAAAGTACAGTTCCATACTTTTAACTTTGCCCAAACCCAAAAGGCGCAGTACTGCGTATTCATCCCTGCGGTTTTGAATTATCAGGTATGAGACGAAATATCCGATTGCCGCAAGTACTGCCACAAGCAGTGGCAGAAAGCCTTTTAGCAGGGAGAGCGACTCCTGCAGCCGGGTGGCGGCGTTGATGAAAGTGACATCGTCTACCAGCAGTGAATTGCCTTTGTTATCCACAAATTCAGCGGCGGGGTTAATGGGAGAAAGGCCAAGCGCCTTCATCTCCGCCTTGAAATCGTTGAGGTTAAGCGGGTCGCTTACCGTAAAAGACGCGGAATCGGCAAAGAATTCAATACCCTGACGGTGATAGCTTACCCGAACCGCATCAAACGGGATTATAATTTCAGGAGGAAACACTTCGGCCGCAACCGCTTTGAGATTAACCTGTCCGACAATACGGTAGTCTACAATTTCCAACGGGTCATAGAACAGCTCATTGTAGTTTCCGTATCGATAATAGTACAGGTTAAGCGGGAAACTGTCCCCCAAGGACCAGCCATTCGCTTCCATCAGGGAAGTATCCGCCACACATACAGGTTCAGCGTCTGCCAAGACTTCGGGGCCATAGCCTGGCAGCCAAGTTACAGTGTCGGCATCAAGACCGTCCAGCGATGCTAAAGTATTGGTTCCAACAACCGGCAGCGTCAGATGCGTCTTCCATTCTTCCAGCGGAAAATCACCTACTGCTCCTAAGAGCAGAACCTTCAGCTTTTCCTTCTCCACATGGGAAGAATCAAGCAATCCTTGCACGATCTCCTCAGGGATGTATAGCGCGGCAATCTTCTCTCCGTTCAGGTTGGCAATGCAAGCTGATACCGGAATTGCCTGAGGCAGTTGTTTTAACTGCTTTTCAGTTTTATCTATGTTGCTGATATAGATTTGCAATGTGAGTACGGCAATGACACAAATCAGGGTATATAGCACTGATTTGCGCCAATACCGTCTAATATTTTTGAGGGCGGTTGCAAGCAAAAACACAAACATTACTCCCTCCTGCGGATATTAAGGACAATCCTCGCTTTGCCGTAATGTTATGGTGAAGCAGGTTCCTTACCCGTTTTTGCTTTTCACAGAGATATGACCACCGTGATAGGTTCAAAACGAAAATATGGTATTGTTCGTTAAAATTATACTACAAGACTGGTTAATATCAACATATTTTTCATATTACAACACAAAAACATTTTTTTCTGCTCGTTTTTAGCCTGATTTCGGCCCAGAACCACTGCATATAGTGGTGGATCTGCTCAAACAGGTTTCTCAACAAGAGACTTTTGATGTCTCAATTTTCTTTTTATCATACCCTCAATAACAGCAATAATGATCACCACTATAAAAAACAATATGTATCTGTTTTTGATATCAATATACCCTACAGGCGATATGGCAGTATTTTCACTTGACGCTGCTGCCACAAAGTGCAATGGATTATTCATAGCGCCAATTATGTTAAAATCAGTACCTGCCCATTCAACACTTTCATCGAAAACCATTTTTATATGCTCTTTCTCTCCATAGGATAAATGAAGTCCGTCAACATTATTAAAATTTCTGCTTCCTCCCCGTGATGGATCTGCATAATGCCATTTTCCATCAGAGTAAAACTCTACCCAGGCATGGGCTCCGGCTTGGTGGCTCCAGTTTGATTTTTTAGACATAGGTAAAAAAGGTATATTTAATCCTGA